>PPYE01777181.1_pt1 | contig 23959 bp, 13 predicted proteins | sample 1559881 | NCBI WGS metagenome assembly PPYE01 (sample SAMN08240022, study PRJNA423297) | Human gut metagenome, whole genome shotgun sequencing project. | reverse complement strand
CCATAACTGCCCGGATAACCCGAATGTTGGTCGGTAGAAGCCATAATACCGAATTTATTACCCAGTTCCAGACCATATTGAATGGTTCCTTCCCATTGGCGGGGGCCCATATCGTGCAAGTATGGATAGTCGCCCTGATCGCTTTCAGCCAGACCGTGACGAGAATACATTTCTACGAACGGGGTCTGGTCTCCTTCGGTAAAGCATTTCCAGTTATAGCCGCGATAACCACCCTGATAGCCCATATGGTGCGGAGTGATGAATACTTTGTGTCCTTTGGCCTTTTGTTTCCAGTCTTCGATGGAAGTGCATTCTACAAGCGGTGCATCGAGATCGTAGTTCAAGGCAACATGGTCGCCATGTTCCATGCTGTGTGCTTCATATCCAACGAAAGTGAGGAATTCTCCTTCTTTATTATATTCGTTTGTCATGGCTACGTACTTCTCATAGCCGCCTTCGCGCAAACGTTTGAAAGCACCGGTATGGTAGTCGATTACCCATTTCAGGCGTGGATCGTCTGCTCCGGGGATATCCGGCCACATGGCGTGGGGTGTTACACTTACAAAATCCAACTGTCCTTTCGCTGCTTCAAAAGCATCGCGCATATCGCCGTGTCCGTATGTGATGTTACAATGGTTGTGCAGGTCTCCCCAGTACATTTTGAGGTCACTTGCCGATGGCATTTTCTTTTTGGCTTCTTTACTTCCTGCCGCACAAGAGCCGAGCAGGCTGCCGGATGCTGCCAGTCCTAAAAAAGACCAGCCAGTATTCTTTATAAAATTTCTTCTGTCCATGATATGATTGTTTTGGGTTATTTATCGATTTTCCATCAGTCTTCTGTCTCCTTTGAAAAGCACTGTCTCTTTTTCATCGGGATCATTGTCTTTATATTGTTTCTGAGTTTCTTCAAGTAGTTGCATCAACTCTTTTTGTTTCTTAGCATATTCCGCTTTTCCGAAGATATTGTTCATTTCTCTCGGATCGGCTTTCATGTCATACATTTCCCATTCGTCAATGTCGTTGTAGAAATGAATCAGTTTGAAGTCCTGCGTGCGAATGCCGTAATGACGTTTTACGGAGTGTTCTGCCGGATATTCATAATAATGATAGTAGGCTGCTTTACGCCAGTCGGCAGGAGTCTTGCCTTCGTTTTCCAATACTGGTTTCAGTGATGCTCCCTGAATATCAGATGGCACTTCTACACCGGCAAAGTCAAGGAAAGTGGGGGCGAAGTCTACGTTCATGCTAATGGCGTTGCTGGTGCTTCCGGCTTTAATGGCCTTCGGATAACGGATGATAAGCGGCATACGCTGACATTCTTCGTACATGAATCGTTTGTCAAACCAGCCGTGTTCACCCAGAAAGAATCCTTGGTCGGAAGTATAGACAATAATGGTATTGTCCAGTTCGCCGATCTTTTCGAGATAATTCAGCAGACGACCGATATTCTCGTCTACAGCCAGAACGGTAGCCAGATAATCGCGCATATATTGCTGGTATTTCCAGCTGATTAATGCCTTGCCTTTCAGGTCGCCTTTGCGGTATTCGGCAATGCGCTGTGCATAGGCGGAATCCCATTTGTCCTGTACTTCTACAGGCATGCGCTTATAAACGCTATACAGGCGGTTTGTCGTATCTTTCAGCATTTCTTCGCGAGTGAGCAGTTTTAAGTCCCAGTCATTCGTCAGCGTATGCTCGATCGACATATCTTGTTCCCGTGCCGCTTTCCCGCGTCCTTCGTAGTCATCGAACAGGTTTGCGGGTTCGGGGAAAATAGTATTGTTGAATATACCCAGATGGCGGGGGGCGGGCATCCAGTTACGGTGGGGAGCTTTCTGATGATACATCATGCAGAAAGGTTTGTTTTTGTCGCGGTTTTCGAGGAAATCGATTGCCTTGTCGGTGATAATATCCGTTGCATATCCTTTTTCTACGATGTGCTTTCCGTCTTCCCAGAAGTCAGGGTCGTAGTAGTCGCCCTGCTCATGCTGGCCGCTGAGTATGCTCCAGTGGTCAAATCCCTGCGGTTCGCTGATAAGATGCCATTTACCGATCATGGCAGTCTGATAACCGGCTTGTTGAAGTAGTTTCGGGAATGTCTGCTGATCACCGTTGAAGGTGCTTGCATTATCGGTAAAGCCGTTCTCATGGCTGAATTTTCCGGTGAGGATGCAGGCACGTGAAGGACCGGAAAGGGCATTGACTGCATAACAATTGTCAAAACGGATACCCTCATTGGCTATACGATCCATATTGGGAGTCTGGATGAGGTTGCCACCATAGCAGGACATAGCTTGGGTGGTATGGTCGTCGGTCATCATGAAGATGATGTTCGGACGTTTGGTTTCTTCTTTTTTCTGGTTGGCACAGGAAGCGAGGCTTAGTGCAGCCAATGGAAGCAGTAAGGTAGAGGGATTGCTTTTCATGATAGAAATAACATCTGATGATAAAAAAATGACCAGTGAGGAGCCGAGGCCTTTTCCGTAGCGGGCATATATCCGCATGGAAATCTGGCCTCAGTGCCTCGCTGGTCACTGGATTATAATTTATATTTTAATGACTGTTTCTTGCCGTTTACTTTCACTTCTATTTCCAGTCCGTTTTCATCGAACGTTTTGTTCTTGAACTTAGCGTCAAATTTAGGGGCATCTGCGCTCTTCTTGACTGGGTAAATAACTGTGATGTAACGTACCGCATTCTCATTGTCTTTCTTTACGTTGAATGAAACATTCATACGTTTGTAGCGCTTGCGATATGCAGTAGAACACCATCCCGGCTCTTTTTTCATGCTCATGCCTTCAGGGCCGAAGCATTGAAGTTTCATGTTGCTTCCATCCTCGAATTGAGTCAGGAATGTCATGTCTTCGCGGCTGTTGGCTATCTCACCTTTCGGCATCTGATAGTGCAGGTTGACAGAACCTTTGGCGCTGCCTGATACTTCATCTACAATGACAAAGTAGGTATTGTCTACGAAGAAGACCGAACGGCGGTGCTTGAAGTTCTTGTAGCTTGGGTTTTCTGTAACCAATGTCTGGATATTGCCTTCCGGCTGCCACAGTTTAGTAACAGATTCGGTTGTTTCCAGATTTTTATTGTCCAGAGTCACGGTGTTGTGTACGGAAGTCTGACGGTGCCAGTTGCGTTGTTCCATCACTTCGCCTTCACCTGCATATACATACGAACCGGAGTCGGGGAACAGGTTCTTGCCGTTAAACCACATTTCGAAAGTACCGTTATCCGGCTGACAATGCCAGAAACCTTTCGGACCGGCTTTTACTACCATTTGTGTAGCATCCATTCCCCAGGAATTGCGGAATACAAAGAAACCTGACTTCAGGAAACCTTTCGACATATAATCAGGTAATGCACCCTCTTTGCCGTCTGTTGCCAAATACTTGATAGTTTCGTTTTTGGGGAACAGTTTGCTCCATTCACGATAGTTCTTCAGCATTTCTTTTTTTTCTGTGATTTTAGCATCACTGAAACATGGATTTGTGTAATCCGGGAAAGAAATATTAGCATAGAACATGATCATCTTTTCGATGGTATCCAGATATTCCTGTGGAAATTCATTACGGAATCCGTTAACATCTGCAATACCCAGTGCCTTGCAGAAGATATTGATAGCAGCAAGGTGGTAATGCGGGTCAAGTTCAAACTGACCGCCATCGTTGTAAACCTGTACGTTTATTTCACGGTTCAGAATGTCGATACCACTTTTTCTCCAGGCCGGAGCTTCTTTAAATTCCGGGAAGAATGCACCTGCATAAATCATACGCTGAGCTTCGAACAACAAGTGATTACCCTGATCAGAGTAATTAGCCAGAATATGTACGGCATGTTTATGATAGTTCACCAGAAATTCAGTCAGGAAATCCGGAGTGAAAGAAGGAGAGGGGAGGAACAACTGGAACTGGGTAGTCTGATCCTGCAGACGATTACTTACTTCCAGCGGACGCCATGCGAAACGTACATTTTCCACTTCGCCTTTAATCTTACCGTCACTTACCAGTTCGTATTCTTTCTTGTCCATCTTCACCAACGGATTCTTTTTGATCCAGTCGATGTATTGGTATGCCCATTCTTTGGCATATTTCTCGTCACCCGATACACGGTATGCCTTACCCATCGGAGTAAACCATTTATGACGGTGCAACTGCCAGCGGAGTTCATTGTCTTTCACCGGCCAGTATTGCCAGTTGATATCTTCTCCGTAGTTGTAAGAAGGCTGGTAACCTTTGTGAACAAAGAATGTATGTTTCAATCCGTCGTCCGCCCATTGCTGTTCTTCTTTGCCGATAGTGATCTTTTTCAGATTAATATCCGGAGTCTTCACATTCGTACGTGCACGGTAGTAGTCGAGCAGTGCTTTTGCGGCATCCTCATCTTTGCCTTCCTGATGTAAGGCTTTTACTTTCTCCAATCCGGGGTAGTCCAGGTTGAGAAGCGAGAATACCTCGCTTTTCAACTCTTGGGCATAACCTTTGCCTACGAAACAAGCAAATGTCAGCAGGACGATATATTTCAGAGTTTTATTCATGATATCATTTATTATTCTGCAAATTACAATTTAGATTTGAATTTTCTCAGCTATGTTACTCAATAACTTTCACCTCTCCATTCTCCAATCTCAACTTCTTCAAGTCCATGAATCTCTTCAATGCTTCCAAATAGTAGTAGTCAGCATAATTCAGCGGAGTATCGATTTCAGAACCGTTAGGCAATGATCCGACAGAGTGCATTAAGATGAATCCCTGGTTTTCGCCGACTTTGGCAAGGTATGCGTCGCTTGAAAGGCTTTTCAGAATTTTTTCTGCATAATCCAGATATTTCTTTCCGTCGGGTACCATTGTGCTAAGTTCAATGAATCCTGCGGCTGTTACAGCAGCAGCCGAAGCATCGCGTGGAGTCTCTTCGGTGACAGGAGCATCGTAGTCCCAGTAAGGAATTGCATCGTCTGTTTTCACGCGCTCCATGATCATGTCGGCTATGTTTACGGCAAAGTTCAGGAAGGTAGTGTCATTTGTTTCGCGGTAGCAGGAAGTGTATCCGTATACAGCCCAAGCCTGTCCGCGCGACCATGAAGAATCGTCGTTTTTACCCTGGTGAGTCTGTTTGCGTTCTACTGTGCCGTCGTTGTTATAGCTTACTACATGCCAGCAAGTATAGTCAGGACGGAAATGATTTTTCATCGTAGTGATAGCATGCTTGATAGCGACATCCTTGTATTTGTTGTCGCCTGTCCATTTGCTTACAGTGAACAGAAGGTCCAGATTCATCATGTTATCGATGATTACCGGGAAGTTCCAGCTGCCAAAGTCCCATGAACGGATGGCTCCGATTGAATCGTTGAAACGTCCGCTCAGGTTATCGGCAGTTTCTTTCATGACAGCTTTGATGGTATCGTTAGGAGCCAGACGCTCAGCGTTTCCGTAGCTGCAGTTGATCATAAATCCCAAATCATGTGTACCTTTATAATAGCGTACCGGATTCAGCAGGTTTGTATATTGAATGGCATCCGCTTTCAGTGTATCATTTCCGGTCAGTTCGTATGCGTACCACAGTGATCCGGGGAAGAAACCGCTTGTCCAGTCGTATACTACACATAAACGACGTTTGCCCATTTGTTCGGCAGTAGGTTGCGGACGAAGTGAATCCTGAAAAGTGGAAGGATCTCTTTCTAATTGGCGGCAGAGGAAATCCATGTCATATCCGGTGCGGATTGAACGTGGAAGCTTACCGGTTCCGTCAATTTCTTCTGCTGTAAGTTGTAACTGGGCAGAAGCTACATCCAGCCCTTTCTTAATCCAACTGTAGTCTTCCTTTGGAGTTGTCTGGCACGATGCAAGTGCAATGGCAACCGAAGCAAAGAGAACAAGTTTCTTTTTCATGTTATTCATTTTAAGTGATTGTTTTTAGAAGTTTTGTAACTGATGCAAAAGTAGATGAATGGGTTTAAATTATGTGATAGGATTGTTTAAAAGGCATTCAATACCTGCTTTTCTAGTTTTGAATTTGTCGAAAATGATTTTAATATTCTCCAATATGCCGTGTCACGGGCATATTGGAGAGAGTTTTATTCAGTTACCATTTGGGATTTTGATTAAATTGGATGCACAAGTCCATGTCTCGTTGTGGAATAGGGAACAGCTCATGTTTGCCTTCTTCTGTATAAGTGGCTACTGAATAATTTGGTGATCCTGTACCTTCCCACCAATAACCTAATTCTTTAGCGGTCGCTTGCACTGTTTTATAATAAATACCCCAACGGATTAGGTCTTGACGACGGTGTCCTTCAAATGATAATTCATAACTGCGTTCTTTGCGGACTGCTTCACGAAAACTTGTTTCATCGAGTCCTTGTGGCAGATCGCATGCGCTTGTGTTACTTGGATTGCCATAACCGCGGCGACGTACGGCATTGATTGCATTATATGCCTCAGCATCGGGACCATGTTTCCATTCGTTTAATGCTTCTGCATAAAGCAATAATACGTCTGCATAGCGTAAGAAATACCAGTTCACATTAGATTTATCATTGTTGATGAAACTATTTGTTGTTACATACTTCTGAATATCCCATTTTGCAGGAGTATAGTTTTGCTTATTTTTCTGAGCTTTAGTAGGATCAGCATCTTTCTCTGCTGCACTTTCATCTGTATCACTGGCGCCGGCTACCCAAAGAGATTTTTTTGTGTCAGTATATTGGTAGTTGGCTATAGATAAATCACGACGGATATCCGATACATCTTCTCTCCAGTCAAGCACAAATGTATGAACTACTTTTACGTTAGCTGCACAACTTCCGCGTACACCTGCAATAGCGGTTGTTTTAACTCCGTTCCACTTACCGATACGTCCTACCGGATCACTGTTGCCTGATACTGTCGGTGAGTAAAATGATATTTCAATCAAACTTTCAGTCGGGTCCCAAGTGCCATTACAGGTATTCTTCCATAGTTGTTCGTAATCTTTCAACAGTCCATGTTTGCCGGATTCTACCAAAATGCGTGCGGTTTTTGCAGCAGCTTCCCATTTGGATTCATCCTTTACCGGATAGCCAGCCCAGGTAGCATAAACTTTGGTCAATAAGCCTAATGCTGCTCCTTTTGAGAAACGATAGTCGTTGCTTTCGCGATATTGGTCATCTGTCGCGTATGGTAAAATGTCACAAGCGTACAACAAGTCGTCTTCTATGTATTCGTATACCTTTTCTGGAGCTGATTGTACATATGTAGCCGGATTCTGATTTGACATCTGAGTACTTGTCATTAAGACAACATTTCCAAATCGGCGTACTAATTCAAAGTAGAACATACCTCTTAAAGCTCTCGCTTCCGCAATGTATAAGGTGGCGAGTTTTTTGTCAGTTGTAGTATATGATCCTATTTTATTTGAGATACGTTCCAGAAAATCATTTGCTCTGTAAATACCGGTATAAAGTGCTGCCCATGTTTGCTGTACTTCAGACTGAGTGGTTGGGAATGAGTTTGTCGGAATGATACGGAAATTTTCATTACCGCTACCTTCCACTTGTGAAATATCCGTTCCCAGGTTAAAGAGTATGGATAAGTAATATCCATACATGGCATCTAAAGTGTTTGTACGATAAACTCCAAGCAATACGTCTTTTGCTTCCTCCGCATTGTTCATGTAGTTTTTCTTTTCTACTTCAGTTCTGGTTTCTTCCTCAAGTGAACAAGAAAAAGGAAGCAAACACATTACCGACATTGCTATATAGTATATTATTTTTTTCATGTGATATGTTTTATGAATTAGAATTGAAGATCGATACCAAATGTAAATACTCTACTTTTTGGATAAGCACCCCAGTCCAGTCCCGGAGTCATCGGGGTATTGCTTGCGCTGTTTACTTCCGGGTCATAGCCGCTATATCCGCTTACGCAGAACAGATTCTGACCGGTTGCATACAAACGGAGTCTGGATACATGAAATTTACGAGTCCATTTGTGCGGCAAAGTGTATCCTAAAGTTACATTCTTCAGACGTAAGAATGATCCGTCTTCTATAAAGCGGGAATATACATCATTTACAATATATCCATCCTGTGAAGGAACCAGGTTGGAAGTATTTGTCGGGCTCCAACGGTCAGCTACTTCAGCCAGCATATTTCTACGTCCGTTTCTGGATTGTGTAGAATATAGACGAGTTGCATTATATATGTCATTGCCATAGTTGAACTGAAGCATGAAGCTGAAGTCGATACCTTTGTAGTCAAATGTATTTGTAATACCACCAAACCATTTGGGCATAGCGTTACCAATTACCGTGCGGTCATTGGTCGTGATTATGCCGTCGCCATCTTGGTCTTTATATTTAACTACTCCTGGTTTCACAGTGCCATATCGTGCATTGTTTGTAACACCTTCTTTCAATATCAGTTGATTGTCTGGCGTAGTATAGAAGTCAGAACTTTGATAAACTCCGTCGAATTCATATCCATAAATCAAGCCGAGTGATTGGCCTACAGTAGCAATATAATCATAAGCAGTAAAGTTGCTGTCGAATCCGGAGCGGGCGTACATCGATTCAACGCCTGAAGCTAATCCTTTTAATGTGTTTTTGATAAATGAAATATTGAAGTTGGTTTGCCAACTGAAATCACGTGTCTGAATATTAGTCGAATTTAAGCTTAGTTCAATACCCTTGTTCTGAATCTTACCGATGTTTTGCATCTGTGAATCAAATCCGGTAACATGGGCAAGTGACTGTGCTAATAATAAGTCTTTAGTGTTTTTGACAAAGAAGTCGGCAGTAACATTTAATCTGTTGTCAAGAAAACCTAAGTCAACACCCAAGTTGATAGTGCTTGAACCTTCCCACTTCAAATTAGCGTTTTTCAGTTGTTTAGGAGTCAATACAGTTACCGTATTGTTGCCTACGCCATATTTACTAGCTTCGTAAAGATCCATAGAAAGGTAGTTGGAGATACGGTCATTGCCTACAATACCCCAACCCAAGCGAACTTTGAAGTTAGATACCCAATCAACATCTTTCATGAATGCTTCCTCGGAAACACGCCATGCGGCAGAAAATGAAGGGAAGAATCCCCATTTATTTTTGTTAGAGAAAACAGTAGAGCCATCAGCACGAACTGTTGCCGTCAGTAAATAACGGTTATCGTAGTTATAATTTCCACGTGCAAAGAATGATAGCAACATTTTTTCGCTATAGCTGCTTTCTACTTTACTAGGTGTTGCACCCAGACCAAGGTAATCATTTCCTAAGTTATCGAATGGGAAATCCATTGCTTCGCCTAGTAAATATTCAGTGCTTCTGAAAGAAACTTCATGCCCTAACATAACATCGTAGTTGTGTTTCTTAACCTTCTGTTTCCAAGTCAGATTATTGAAGTTCGTCCAACGTACGTCGCGTCCCATTTGTGTACGTCCATAAGGCTTCTGACCGTTACGATAAGCCTCCTTGGAACCATCTTTGTAGAAAATATTTGTACGGTTATTAGTGGTGTTATAGGTTCCGGCAGTTTTAAATGTCAATCCTTTAATAATCTGCCAGCTTATCGAACCATTACCAGACCACATTTCGGCGCGTTTGGTATTTGTTACTGATTCAGTTTGTTTCACTGGATTCACTTGTGCCAAGCTTTCGCCAGATTCGAGCATTTCAGGGTCAATAGCTGAATCAAGAAGCTCATCATCAGTCAGCTTTAATCCCCCAGTAGGACGGGCACTTAAAATCTGCGCTAACATATTGAAACGACCGGAGTCTGCGGATGTACCTACACCTTTACGGTTAGTCAGTGCATAATTGACGGTGATATTGAAAGACAAACTTTTACTTAACTTTTGGTCAAGGCGAAACTTTCCTGTGGTTTTATCGAAACCACTGTTCTTGAAAATACCGTTTTCAATATAGCGTGAGAATGATGCGTTGTATTTAGAATCATCTGTACCTCCCATGATTGACAAACTATGGTCTTGTGACCAGGTAGGATTGAATGTTTCATCCTGCCAGTTAACACCTTTAACACCCATATAGTCATCAAGTGACTGATAACGGTAGGGAATATCATTATCGTCATTTCCCGGCTTGAAGTAGGAGTCTGAATATTTTGAATTAACTTCTCCTTGTAACTTAACAAATTCGTATGGGGAAAGAACGTCTAGCTTTTTAGATATTTTACGATAACTGGCTGAACCATTGTAGGTAATTGTCGGTCTTCCAGTTTTACCGGATTTGGTCGTGATTAATACCACGCCATTAGCGGCACGCGCACCATAGATAGCGGAAGAAGAAGCATCTTTTAAAACTTCAATAGATTCGATATCAGAGTTTGACAAATAGTCGATATCGTCTACTTCAAAACCATCGACAATATAAAGTGGAGAAGAATCTCCTGTCAATGTGCCGACACCACGAATATTGATGCTGAAGCCAGCGCCTGGAGTACCGTCAGTTGATGTGATTTGCACACCGGCAATCTGACCTCCTAATGCGCCTGCTACAGAACTTGTCTTGAAGCCTTCTACATCTTTGGCGGCGATAGAAGCTACAGAACCTGTCAGGTCACTACGTTTCATAGTACCATAACCTACTACGACCACTTCATCTAGTGTCTGATTGTCAGGAATCATCTTTACGTTAAGCGGCGACTGGCCTGTGAATTTAATTTCCTGTGTCTTATATCCAATATATGAGAATGTAATAACCGCACCTTTATTAGCTTTGATTGTGTAATTTCCATCAAAGTCGGTTATACTTCCCGTTGCGGTTCCCTTAACCTGAACAGTTGCTCCGATGAGAGGAGTGCCCCGTTAGCGTAGCCGTCTTTGTTGCGCCACAGATTTGGGTTAATGTGTACTTTGAAGTCTGTTTGGTCAATGTAACCTAACGCTTTGCTTAAATTAGTAGTGTTTTCAAAGTAAGACATCGGTTTTCTGGATGTACCGGCTGTCGCATCATAAGAATTCCACATTTCCGATAAGAAGTTATCTACTTTTTGTGCCAATGCCCCACTTATATGTGAATCCGGACCAGCTATATTATAGTAGAAGAAGTCACGGCGATAGTCTAATCTGAATGTAGATTTATCTATACCTGCTCCTAAACTTGGAGCTATTGACTCACCACCTCTTGCCGGATTTACCTGGAAGACAAACGGAGTATACTCTAATTGTACATTACTGTCTGAAATCATTGAGAAATGGAAAAATACAGGTTGTTTTACAGAAACTGCCGTTTTTCCTTCTCCGGCTGTTGCGGTAACCATTACCATGCCACATTGTCCTTGTTTTAATCCGGTTATTGTAATCTGTCCGGTAGATTCATTAATAGTCGCTTTTGTATTATTGGGATTATGTTTCAATTCTACTTCCCACTTTAGTGAAGACAAACCATCTTTGGCATCTGTTGCTGTTGGAACCGGTTTTACAGAGTTAAGTTTACCGCCTGCCTCAATTCTGAATTGATCGGCATAGTTTTCAATAGGAGTTAATCCGAGGTTATTTCCGTAGCGGAAATAAGTAAAATAGTTCGGATTTGCTGTGATTGTTAATGTAAATGTAGCAGTCTCTGAACCTTTGGTATTGGTAGCCATAACCTGAACTGTATATTGCCCGACAGGAATCTTGTTTCCCTTCTTAATGGCGATGTTTCCATCCAGATCAAGAGCTAATTCACCTTGAAGGTCAGTTGGCAGATTTACAAATTCATATTTCACTTCATCACCTTTGAAATTCTCATTTTTGTTAATGTCGATTTCTACAGCTTGTACATCGTTTACATCAGCGTATCCGAAGTTAGCTATCGGTTCTATAAATTCAACTGTATTTAGTGTGAATACATTCTCGAATACTACGCCTTCTGGAGAAAATTCATTGATAGCCTTCACACTGATTTGATATTTTTCTCCATCCTTGAATCCATGATGAGCCGCTACAGACAATACGCCCGTTGTCGGATCAATTGTGATTTTATCCGTATTCGGACTAACTGAACTGATACTGTATACAAGCCCTTCCGCAGAACCTTTTAATGCGGGAATATTACTTTGGAAAGTGGTCTCAGGACTACGCTCTCCTTCTTCCTCTATTTTTCCTTCATCAGGAGTGTATATTAATGAAAGTGGGCGGGAAGTTACATTGATTTCCAACGCATTCTCGAAAATTCCTTTTTCAGGATCCTCTCCAGTTGCGGCAGTTGTCAGTTTGAATGATAGGATGTACTTACCAGGCTGAATGTTTTGATTTCCTTTGATGATGGAAATTTCACCTTTATCTGATACAGCAAAGTAGTCTTCGGGACTTTCTACTGCAACTCCATTCCACATTGCAGAAGCAATGGTGTAGTTTGAAATAGAAATATGATTTCCTTCAGTTCTAATTTGAGAGGTGGGCAGTTCATTGCTGCTTTCTGTGTCGATAATATCTGCATATTCTACCTGTAGTTTCTCCGGATCTGTTTTGATTCCATCAGGCACAGGTTTCATCATGTTGATTTCCACAATGTCGGTATATTCATATCTGTTATTGTTGGAATAACATGCGACAGATAGTTTGTATAGTCCGACAGGAGTATTGCTTGTACTATTTAAAGTAATTTTTCCTGTTTCCGAATCAATGGCGAAGATGCTATCGGAAAACGGTTCTCCATCAAGAGTGATTCTGGTAATGGCAAAATCGTATGGAGTGCCGCCTTTGTAAGTCGGGCTACTGATAACTCCTGTCATAGATGGACCGATATCAGTCATTCCTGTATAATAAATAGTAAACTTCGTAGAGTCAGTAGTTTCTGTATCCGAACAGGAACTATTGACTATTGTCACTGCAATTACTATGAGGACTCCTAGTAATCTTGAAGTAATGTTTAGTAATTTAGATCTCATATTTTAAGAGTTATTAGTTTATAAGGTATAAGATAATGTATGTGTCTCTCCATTCACACTTACTTCTACAGAAGCGCTGTTTTCGGAATATCCGCTATCTATGAATTTGGCTGAGATACTGGACGTATCAGTACTTCCATTGACTGGAAGAATAACTGTAATGTAACGTGCGGTTTCATCAGCACTCTTATTCATATCGATGGTATAAGATTGACGTGTGTTGTAAGCCCCGTCTACGAGATAGGCTATACGCCCCGTGAATGGAGAACAGGTTACTGCTTTATTGGCAAAAGTGCGGACTATAATGTTATTATTATTGCTGAATGCTGTATGGACTCCATTTTTATCTGTATCCATAACAACTTCGCTGGCAGTGCCTTCGCAAAGATTGAAACTTAGATTAATAGTACCTTCTGCATTTCCAATACCTTCATCTACTAATACAAAGAATTTTTTGTTTACGTAAAAGACTGCACGACGGTGCTTTAAGTTATCATATCCTTGATTCTCAAATACAACTAATTCAGTCGCTCCTTCCTCTGATTTCAACAGTTTGCCTGCTGCCTTTTTGATATTCTGTTTTCCGATTGATAAAGTATTGTGTTTATCGATACCACGGAACCAGTAACGTAAGTCATTGTCTCCACCGCTGGTATAATAAGTACACACACCTGAATCAGGGAAAAAATTTCGTCCGTTATGGTAAAGTTCGAAAGTTCCATTATCTGGCTGGTTATGACTATAAGCACTAAGTGAATTAGAAGCATCATTACTCTTGTTATTGCTTAAAATCATGACTGTAGAAGCCGGTGTCCAACCATTTCGTAATACATAATATCCTGCCTGGTCGAATAGCTTCATATCATTATTGGGGGTACGTCCCTGTGCTGTTCCACCATTTCCGGCAGTTTGCATATATTTCAATTCTTCACTATCCGGGAACATTTCCACATATTGCTTAAAGTTCGTATTTTTAAGGACATTACGTGTCCGGCTCCATGAGTCGTTGAACATTGGGACCACATTATCGGAACCCTTGATAAAGTAATTAGGATATGTGAAGTACATCACTACTTCTGCTGCTTTACGCAGTGGTTCTGTAAAATCTGACGGCAATTTACTGGAGAGTTGGTTTGCCTCTGCTAATTTCATTGCCTCGTAGAAATCCGCAACGATACCGATATGATAGTGGAGCGACATTTCCTTGTGCCATCCGTCACTCATAATTTGATTTTGTACTTCTTCGCTAAGTATCTGATATCCTGTATTCATCCATTTCTCCGCATTCTTAAATTCCGGCATTAACGTTCCGGCAGTAGCCAATGCATTCGCTTGTGATATAAGTATGTTACCTCCTGATTCATACGGATAATCTACGAGAAAGTCTGCTTGTTCTGCAAATTCTACCAAGAATGTAGAAAGCCATTCCGGAGTAAAATTAACAGAGTTCTTGAAGTATTCAAGCAATTGTACTTGGTCACCGATACGGGTAGATACCTGTAACTGCCACCATGAGGTAGTATTAGGTCCTGTTGTAGGCTTCGGATTGTTTTCTATCCAATTCTTATATACCTCAATCCATGATTGAATGTATTTCTCATCTCCACTTACACGGTAAGCTTTGGCTTGGGGGATGAACCACTGATGGCGATGAAGTTGTTTCTGATATTCATCAGATGCATCTTTCGGTGAATACTCCCAGTTTATACCTCCGTCTTGTTTTACTGAATAGGGTTTCAGGGTTTCCTTATCTTCATAGAAGTTGTTAACATGAAAGCGATAATCTACCAGTGCATAATCAGCTTTTGCCTGCTCTGCTTCTGAGATCGTCACATTAATTAAAGATAAGTTCGGATTTGTAACATTGGTTCTCGTTCTATAGTATTCCAATAAAGCATTGGCTGCATAATAATGTTCGCCTGCCTCGTAGAATTCTTTAACTTTTTCCAGACCGGGGTAATTGAGGTTGATAGCCTCGAATACTTGAGGATCAACAACATCGTTTGGTTTGGCATCAGGAAGCAGATCTATATCTACATTCCCTCCGGTTAATAGATCATCATCATCGTCTGCGCATCCACTAAATGCGAATAGCGCACAAAAGCAAATAAAGAAGATGTTCTTCATACTTTATTAGGTTTTATAATTATTAAAAGTGTTATTTTACTGTTGCAAATGTAACCTCATTAATTAGATTCTTTAATTTAGGTTGTTCATACTTTGTTCAAAAATGATTCTTTTGATATCAAATTTGTTGAGACATATGTTGTTTTTGTTTAAAAAAGCTGTTTATCTCCTGTATCCTAGTTTTTTATGTGTCATAATGTTATGACATTGTAATATGATATGGAATAGGTTCTGTACAATTTAGGTTGTTTGGATGGATGATTTTAAAATCCGTCATCATTCAATAAAAGAAGAAAAAAACGTGTTTTGAGGTATAATAGTGCGATACCAAATGTGGTATATGGTACAAGGCAGGTGCATTTTTCTTTCGGAAAAAGACAAAAAACACGATTGCTATAAAAGACTCTATACTGTATGTCTCACTACTATCCTTTTGATTTCTTGATATACTCCGTAGGTAAGCATCCGAAGTACTTCTTGAAACTGGTGGCAAAATATGACGGTGTATTGAATCCTACCATAGTACTGACTTCCGCTACCGTATATCGTCCGTCTTTCAGTAGCTTGGCTGCTTCATTGAAACGAATCTTACGGATAAAGTCAATGGTTGATTCTCCGGTAATTGCTTTTAGTTTCAGATGCAGATTAGAACGGCTCATGTTCATTTCTCTGGCGAATTCGTCGGTATATTTTGTTTCACGTTCTTGCATAGCTTGATACCATCCATAACCGGCATCATGACGTCGGTGACAATCACATCCACTTCGTTGTCTTTCAGTTTTTCCAGTGCTTCTTCACCGTTCCCGGCTTCCAGTGTGTTGAACAAATCCGCCAGTCCGTTACTCAGGTAACGGCGGATTTCGTTATTATCTTCTACGATCAGAATTGTTCCGCGCTTCTTATCACCGGATTCCACAGATTCGTTTTCCACTTTCTCCGTGTCGATGAAATACATTGCTTTCGAATTGGTAGAATACACTTGCTCTTCTTCATTCTGTTCGTTATTGGAAGCTAACTCGGAAGGTTTGTAAACCGACAGATCCTGTGGCAGATAGACAGAGAATGTACTGCCTTTGTTTTCTTCGCTGTCCAGTTCGATGCGCCCATGATGAAGTTCTATCAGACGTTGTACTAACGAAAGTCCGATACCACTTCCTACGTGTTCACTTTCTATCTGATAGAAACGTTCAAATATCTTTCCCTGTTTGTTGATAGGGATACCTATGCCTGTATCGCTGACTTGTAACAATAGCCAGCCGTTCTCCTCTTTCAGAGTCACGGTAATGCTTTGCCCGCTTTCCGTATATTTAAAGGCATTGGAAAGGAGGTTGTTTACTATCAGTTCCAGATAGTTGGCATCAAAAAGAACTTCTTTGTCTTCCAGTTCAGAGTGTAGAGTATAAGTAATCTTTTTGTGACGTGCCAGTTTATCGTAGAAGAGGAAGTTGTCCTGTATCAGTTGATGAGCGTTTCCTTTTTTCGCTTTTAGTTCGAACACTCCGAGTTCAGCACGGCGGTAGTCCATCAATTGGTTGACCAGATGCAGCAGGCGGTTTGCATTCCGTTGGATATATTCCAGTTGGTTACGTGTCCATCGGTCGCTGATTTTGTTAATGATCTCTTGCAGGGGAGTCAGAATCAGCGTCAAAGGTGTACGAAGTTCATGCGAGATGTTGATGAAGAAACGCATCTTCATCTGATTGATTTCTTCCTGATGCTCTTTGTCTCTGCGTTCTATTTCAAGCTGGGCTTCCATACTTTTGCGCATCCAGAAGAAGCGGAAAACAAAAGTGATGAAACCTGCGAAGGTTGCGAAGAAGATGAGTAGTGCCCACCAGGTCTTATACCAGATTGGCAGAACGATAATCTCCAATGCTGTAGGGATAGGATTCCATTTGCCATCGCTGTTGGCTGCTTTGACAAGGAACTGATAGGTTCCCTGTGGCAGGTTAGAGTAGGAGACGGTGCGGCTGTCCGTCAGATAATACCATTCCTTATCATAACCTTCCAGCTTATAGGCGAAAGTATTATGTTGTCCTGAGATATAATTGGATACCACGAACTCAATGGAAAAAGCAGTTTGCCAGGATTTCAATGTGATACTTTTCGTTTCACTGATGTTCTTGGTCAGAATACCGGTCTCATCATCCGGGCGGACTACCTTATTGAACAGTTGCAGTTTGGTGATAACCACCGGAGGCGTATAAGGATTGTCGAGCAATAATTCCGGACGGAAAGTCGTGATTCCGTTGATACCGCCAAAATACATTTGTCCCACAGACGTACGACAATAAGAAGCGGTATTGAACTGATTGCTTTGCAACCCGTCCGATTCTGTAAAGTTACGGAATTTTTCCGTTTCCGGATTAAAGCAGGAAATCCCCCGGTTGGTACTTAACCAGAGTCTTCCGAAGGAATCTTCCAAAATACCGTATACTACGTTATTCGGCAGACCGTTGGTCGTGTTATACCGTTTGATCTGCTTGTCTTTTTCATTAAAACAATAAAATCCTTCGCGTGTACCTACCCAGATGATTCCGTTGGAAGCCTCGTAAATACAGTTCGTAAAGAGCTTCGTGACGTTGGAAACCGGAAGTATGGATGCTTTTTGTATATCCAGACCTTCTTGCTTAAAGACTGATAGTCCCTCTTCTCCACCGATCCATAAGCGTTTATGGGAGTCGCGGAATAGTGTCGTGATTTGTTTGGAGACGACCGGAGTGCCATCTTTCTCTTTTTCAATCGTAGTAAAACTTCGTTGTTCCGGATTAAAACGAACCAGTGCACTGAGTGTTCCCAACCAGAGATTCCCTTCTCCGTCGGGAAGGATGGCATAGACATTCTCATTCACCAGCTGGCTGTTGCGTTGGTTAAAGTTTTCTACCTGACCGCTGTTGCGGTGAAGGATACTCAGTCCGCCGGCATGAGTACCTATATATACCAAAGATTTCTTTTCGTCTACATATACCGCCTTGATATTGTTGGAACCGATGCCTCTTGCACTTTCATCCTCTTGCAGTGTATAAGATGTAAATCGCTGTGTAATCGGATTATAAAGATTCAATCCTCCGTCATTCGTTCCTATCCACAGGTTTTTGTCTTTATCTTCGACAATACAGCTTACTACATTGTCGCTTAACGAGTTTTTATAAGGAATATTGCGGATATTCTTGAAGCGGTTCCGGATAGGGTGATAATAGTTCAGACCACCGAAATAAGTTCCCAGCCACATACCGCCCTGAGAATCCATAAAGATACTGCGCACCGAACGTTGTGACAGACTGCCGTTTTCTACGGGGTTACTGCTGTACGAGGCAAAAGAATCAGTACCTTCATGATAAATATTCAAGTCGTTGAAAGTTCCGATCCATAAACGGTTTTGTGAATCCATTGCCAGTGAGCGGATGTAATTGGAACTGATACTCTTCGGGTTGGAAGGAGAATGCAGATAATTCTTTATTTCCTTCGTTTTCGGATTAATCAGGAACAGTCCGGCTCCTTCGGTTGCCACCCAGATGCGGGTAGGGGATTGCTGAAGAATAGCCTGAATCTGTTTAGTCCCTAAAATGGGGATCACTTTTTCAAAAGTTTTCTGAGTAATAGAGTAAGTATAGAGTCCGTCGGTCGAAGTTCCGATATAAATTTGGTCACCCTGTCTGTAAAGAGTGGAGGCGATTGTCTTATGCATCGCTGTGCTGAAAGAATCATCTATAAATTTGGATTCTTTGATATCGAACATGATCAGCCCTTCCGGAGTACTGATAAGTAACTGTTCCGGTGAAATCTCTTCGATACCGTTAACTTGCAAATGTTTCCCATTCTTTTCATAGAAGAAGTTCTGGAATATGTCTTTTTCCTCATCATAACGGGACAAACCATCACGTGTACCAATCCATACCCGTCCCTGACTGTCTGTTTTTACAATACGGGAGATGTCGTTGGCGATACTGTTCGGGTCATCCTCATTATGCTGATAAACCGTAAATGCATATCCGTCGTATTTGTTAACTCCGTCATAAGTGGCAAACCACATATTGCCCCTTTTATCCTGATCGATGGAGAACACCGTACTTTGTGATAGTCCCTCATTGATGGAAATATAGGAAAATGTGATTTGTTCCGGAGTTTCAGAAAAGGCGGAATGCATTCCTAAGCATAGGAAAAACAAGTAGATTACTATCTTCTTAAGCTTGCTCATTATTAGTTCACGAGATTAATAATGACGCCAAAGATAGTAATTTCCTTTAAATACCCCATGAATAAAGTACAAAAGACTGTATTCTTTTGGATAGTTTCGTAGAGATAATAAATAAGCCCGGCATCATACCGGGCTTTTATGCTTACAGAATTCGGTTCAGAAACCGGGGCTTACTTGGATAAGTCTCCTATTTCATCCAGATTCTTCTGAATATCTTCGTCAGTCAGTGCGTAGTTCACTAAATCGCCTGCCAGATATTTGTCATAAGATGCCATATCGATCAGACCGTGTCCGGACAGGTTGAACAGAATCACTTTCTCTTCTCCTGTTTCCTTGCACGCCTTTGCTTCGCGTATAGCGGCAGCAATCGCGTGGCTGGATTCCGGTGCCGGAATAATACCTTCCGCCTGTGCGAACAGACAGCCGGCTTCGAAAGATTCCAGTTGCTGGATATCTACCGCTTCCATCAGATTGTCTTTCAGCAATTGGGAGACGATGACGCCTGCACCGTGATAGCGAAGACCGCCTGCATGGATATGGGCAGGAGCGAAGTTGTGTCCTAATGTAAACATCGGGAGCAGCGGAGTATATCCGGCTTCATCACCGAAGTCATATTGGAATTTACCGCGGGTCAGCTTCGGGCACGAAGCAGGTTCGGCAGCAACGAAACGCGTTTTCTTTCCTTCCAGGATGTTGTGACGCATGAATGGGAAAGAGATACCTCCGAAGTTGGAACCGCCTCCGAAACAACCGATTACTACGTCCGGATATTCGCCCGCCATTTCCATTTGCTTTTCAGCTTCCAGACCGATAATGGTTTGGTGGAGAGTAACGTGGCTGAGTACCGAACCAAGAGTGTATTTACAGTTGGGAGTCATTTGTGCAAGTTCGATAGCTTCCGAGATGGCTGTACCCAGAGAACCCTGATAGGTGGGGTGAGCCGTCAGGATATCTTTTCCCGCACGGGTAGACATAGACGGAGAAGGAGTGACCTGCGCGCCGAAAGTCTGCATAATGCTGCGGCGGTAAGGTTTTTGTTCGTAGCTGATCTTTACCTGATAAACAGCGGCTTCGAGACCAAAAACTTTGGCAGCATAAGAAAGGGCGGCTCCCCATTGGCCCGCACCGGTTTCGGTAGTAACGTTCGTGACGCCTTCTTCTTTGCAATAATATGCCTGAGCCAGCGCAGAGTTCAGTTTATGAGAACCGATCGGGCTGACACTTTCGTTCTTGAAATAGATATGTGCCGGAGTTCCGAGCGCTTTTTCCAGTCCGTAAGCTCGTACAAGCGGCGTACTGCGATAATATTTATACATTTCGCGTACATCTTCCGGTATTTCGATCCATGCGTCAGTCTGGTTAAGCTCCTGATGACACAGTTCTTTGGCAAAGATTGGATACAGATCTTCCGCTTTCAGCGGCTGTTTTGTTCCCGGGTGCAACGGCGGCATTGGCTTGTTCACCATATCAGCCTGAATGTTGTACCAGTAATGTGGAATTTCTTCTTCCGGTAGGATATACCGTTTTCTTTTGTCACTCATGTTATTGTGGTTTATTAGTTTTCTGCTGCCAAAAGTAGGCAAAATTTTTAATATTCGTGTAATTTTGTCAACAAAGAATCGAATTCGATTGTTATTTTAGTTAAGTTTGCACGGCATAGCAAATACGACAATAAAAAAATGTGATATGAAGATTTATCATAAATTTCTGTTATATCAGAATAAGCTTCTCAAGCCCTATGTACGTATCCTGCTGGGGTTGGTAGAAGCACTCACTTATCTGGCATCTCTGTTGTTGATTGTCGGAGTGGTTTACGAACATGGTTTTCCATTGTCCCCGGTCGAGGTACAGCAGATACAGATCTTGTATAAAGCCGTATGGATTATCTTTTTAATTGATGTCACCCTGCATATTTCGCTGGAATACCGGAATACGAAAAAGCAATATCGAAGGCTGGCATGGATATTGAGCGTATTGCTTTACCTAACTTTGGTTCCCGTCATCTTCCATCGTCCGGAAGAAGAGGGAGCAATTCTGCAAGTCTGGGAATTCCTTCACGGGAAGTTTTATCATTTAATATTATTGTTGGTTTTTTCTCTGCTGAACCTGTCCAATGGCTTGGTGCGTCTTTTAGGACGCCGTACGAATCCGTCTTTGATACTGGCTGTCAGCTTTATGGCTATTATTCTGATCGGGACGGGATTGCTGATGCTTCCACGATGTACGGTCAATGGCATCACTTGGGTCGATTCTCTGTTTACAGCCACCAGTGCCGTCTGTGTGACGGGCTTGGTGCCGGTAGACGTATCCACCACTTTCACCACCAGCGGACTTGTAGTCATTATCCTGCTCATTCAGATCGGCGGACTGGGAGTGATGACATTAACCAGTTTCTTCGCCATGTTCTTTATGGGAAATACTTCCATTTACAATCAGCTCGTTGTCCGTGATATGGTCAGTTCCAATTCGTTGGGGTCGTTACTGTCCACACTACTATATATCCTTGGATTTACATTGGTCATCGAAGGCATTGGCATGGTGTCCATCTGGTTCAGCATTCACGATACGCTTGGGATGAATCTGGAAGAGGAACTGGCTTTTGCCGCCTTCCATTCCATTTCGGCTTTCTGTAATGCGGGTTTCTCCACACTTTCAGGCAATTTAGGAAATTCGATGGTGATGACCAACCATAACTGGCTGTTCATCTCCGTCTCTTTACTGATTATCTTGGGCGGTATCGGCTTTCCGATTCTGGTTAATTTCAAAGATATCGTATTATACCATTTGCGCCATTTCTGGACGTTTGTGCGTACCCGCAAACTGGAAAGACATAAGATGCAGCACCTCTACAATCTGAATACGAAAATCGTATTGATCATGACTTTCCTGCTTTTGCTGATCGGTACACTGGCCATTGCTGCTTTTGAGTGGAATGCCTCTTTTGCCGGTATGTCTGTGGCCGATAAATGGACGCAAGCATTCTTTAATGCGACCTGTCCGCGAACGGCTGGGTTTAGCAGTGTCGATCTGGCATCATTGAGCGTGCAGACGCTGTTGGTTTATCTCTTCCTGATGTGGGTCGGCGGCGGTTCGCAGTCTACGGCAGGCGGTGTCAAAGTGAATGCTTTTGCAGTGGTAGTGTTGAACCTTGTAGCCGTATTGCGGGGAAGTGAGCGGGTGGAGGTCTTCGGCAGGGAATTGTCTCATGACTCTATCCGGCGTTCCAATGCGACGGTCGTCATGTCGCTGGGCGTATTGTTTCTCTTCATCTTCATATTGAGCATACTCGAACCGAAAGCCTCTTTGCTGGCACTGACCTTTGAATGTGTTTCCGCCCTTAGTACGGTAGGATCGAGCCTGAATCTGACGCCTCAATTGTGCGATGCCAGTAAATTGCTGGTATCGTTGCTGATGTTTATCGGACGTGTCGGGCTGATTACGTTGATGCTGGGCATCGTCAAGCAGAAAAAGAATACAAAATACCGTTATCCGAGTGATAACATCATCATAAACTAACATCATGAAGTATATTATTATTGGTCTAGGAAATTACGGGCATGTACTTGCCGAGGAATTATCGGCATTGGGGCATGAGATCATTGGAGCGGACATCAGCGAAAGCCGTGTCGACTCAATCAAAGATAAGGTTGCCACTGCTTTTGTCATTGACGCTACGGACGAACAGTCGTTGTCGGTGCTGCCTTTGAATAGCGTAGATATTGTTGTTGTGGCGATTGGCGAGAATTTTGGAGCATCGGTACGTGTTGTCGCGTTGTTGAAGCAGAAAAAGGTGCCTCGTATTTTTGCCCGTGCCATTGATGCGGTGCACAAGGCAGTGCTTGAAGCGTTTAGTCTGGAGAAGATTCTGACACCGGAAGAGGATGCTGCCCGTAGCCTGGTGCAGTTGCTCGACTTTGGGGCGACGATGGAAGCGTTCCGTATTGATCAGGATTATTATGTCGTGAAGTTTACTGTTCCGAAGAAGTTTGTAGGATACTTTGTGAATAGCGTGCGAACAAAGTCACTAATTGCCTGGGCATTTCTTTGATGGAGCGTCATGTCAAGAATGAGTTGCCCGGAGATGAGAAGGTGGAAGAAGGAGATGAACTGGTATGCTACGGCAAATACCGTGATTTCCAGTCATTCTGGAAAGCTATTTAATGAAATATAACACTGAATAATGCGAATCAGTAGCATCTATATTTTCTTCATCCTATATAAATAAAAACAAATATTATCTGTCACCTGTCACTGTTTTAGAGTTAACAGATTGATTTTGAGATATAAATGTGGTGACAGCAACGAGTGACAGCAGTGTGATGGCAGAATTTGCCGTCACGCTACTGCCACTCGTTGTAGCTTAATTAGTTTCCACTGCTTGAAACTGTAGTTTCATCAGTAAGAAACCATAGTTCCAAAGGCTTGAAACTAAAAGTTTCGAGCGTATGAAACCAAAGTTTCAAGTAATAGAAACTAGAGTTTCAAGCAATGGGAACTATAGTTTCAAATAGGGAAACGAACTTGGCTTACTATCAGTAGAAGTGCAGGAGGGTAGCTAAAATGAAATAGCAACGTGTGACAGCAGTGTGACGACAATACTTGCCATCACACTGCTGTCACACGTTGCTGTCACGGTCTTATGATTTAATTATCAGACTATTATCACTCGTTTGGTGACAGGTGACAGCAGTTTTTCAAATATATTTCTTTATGTAGACCGATTATTTCGTCAGAAGACGGATACTTCCTGCTTTCACTCCGCCGGCTTT
>PPYE01293531.1_pt1 | contig 23959 bp, 20 predicted proteins | sample 1559881 | NCBI WGS metagenome assembly PPYE01 (sample SAMN08240022, study PRJNA423297) | Human gut metagenome, whole genome shotgun sequencing project. | reverse complement strand
GGCTACCGCTAACGGAATAGCGGGTTTAATCAATATTTCGTTGTTAAACAATTATCTATGCGACTTCAAGTCGCACCCAGGGACAATCCAGATGGTGCAGCGCGGCAAGACGGGTCTGGACGTTGGTTCCCGCGCCCATTTTGGCGGTAGATCCAAGCAGCACACGCACCTGACCTTTCCGCACCCTTGCAAAAAGCTCCGCTTTCTGAGCCTCTGTCTTTGCGTCGTGGATAAATGCGATTTCTTCCGGTGGTACGCCCTGGGCCATCAATTTCTGCTTCATATCGTCGTAGACATTGAAGGAACCATCCCCCTTTGGGGTGGACAGGTCACAGAATACAAGCTGCGTCCCCTTGATTTCCTCCGTATCCCGCCATACCTGCAACACATTCCGGACACAGGTGTTGACCTTGCTTTGCGGATCGTCCGGCAGCGTCGGGTCAGACAGCCGCTGATCCAGAGCCAGCTTTCGGCCATCCGAGGTGATTTTCAGCATATTGTCCTCGCGTGGTTCCACTTCGCGGTTGCGTACTGCGTCGGCCCGTTCTCCCAGGTCGGCCACCAAATCCCGCTGGAAGTCGCTGGGGGTAGTGACTTCGGTGATTTTCTCTGCTTCTGGAACCGGCAGGCGCAGCATATCCGCCGTTTGAATGTCAGCGGCCTCCCGCCACATGGCCATGAGTTCCGGGAGATTGAAAAACTTTGCGAACCGGGTTTTGCTGCGAAAGCCGGTTCCCTCCGGGGCCAATTCAAGGGACGTGGTGGTTTCGCCAAAGTTTGCCGCCCAGCTATCGAAATGCTCCAGGCCGCTGGACTTTAACAGGTCATATTGCAGGTAGCGCATCATGGTATAGAGTTCCACCATCGAATTACTGACAGGGGTGCCGGTGGCAAAGACTACGCCGCGCCCGCCGGTGATTTCATCCAGATACCTGCACTTCGCAAACATATCAGAGGACTTCTGTGCTTCAGACTGACCGATACCTGCCACATTCCGCATTTTCGTTGCCAGGAACAAATTTTTGAATCCGTGTGCCTCGTCCACAAACAGCTTATCGACGCCTAATTCCTCAAAGGTAATCACATCATCCTTACGGCTCTGGTCGTTCAGTTTTACCATCCGCGCTTCCAGGTTCTTTCTGGATTTCTCCAACTGCTTGATTGTGTAGCGTTCTCCGTCCTGGGCTTTTGCTTCCTGAATACCGTCGATTACCTGGTCAATCTGCTCCTGAAGGATGGCTTTCTGACGCTCCGGTGAAAGCGGAATTTTTTCAAACTGGCTATGCCCAATTACGACCGCGTCGTAGTCGCCGGTGGCAATCCGGCTGCAAAACTTTTTCCGGTTCGCCGGTTCAAAATCCTTTTTGGTGGCCACCAGCACATTGGCTCCGGGATAGAGCCGCAGAAAATCCGCACCCCATTGTTCGGTCAGGTGGTTCGGAACCACCACTAGGCTTTTCTTTGCCAGCCCCAGGCGTTTGGACTCCATTGCGGCCGCCACAATCTCAAAGGTTTTGCCTGCGCCCACACAATGGGCCAGCAGGCTGTTCCCTCCGTAGAGCATCCGGGCCACCGCATTGCGCTGGTGGGGACGCAGGGAAATTTCCGGGTTCATACCGGAAAAACGGATATGCTCCCCGTTATAGCTGCGGGGCCGGATGGCGTTAAAAAGTTCATTGTATTTCTGGCACAGGTCGGCTCGGCGGGCCGGGTCTTTCCAGATCCAATCCTTGAATGCCTCCCGGATCTGCTCCTGCTTTTGCTGGGCCAGCATGGTTTCTTTGGCGTTAAATACGCGGGTGGTGCTGCCATCCGGCTCATGGATGGTATCATAAATCCGGGTGTCCCGCAGGTTCAAGCTGTCCTCGATGATCGCGTAGGCGTTTCGCCGTTTGGTTCCATAGGTCACATAGGCCAGGGAATTATTCAGGCTGTCCCGTGATTTCCCGCTTACATTCCACTCGCCGGTGGCCGGGGAATAGCGTACCTGTATATTCTGCTTGAGATAAATGGGTGGTTTTAAGAGTTCATGGACAAATTGGGTGTAATACTTCGGGTCAATCCAGGTAACGCCGATCCGCACGTCGATCTCCGCTGCGGAGAGGTCTTTGGGCTGGGCCTGCTCCAGTGCGGCCACATTCTCTGCAAATGCAGGGTCAATCTCTGCCGCCGCCCGTGCAGCGGCCAGCTTCTTCCGGACGTTGCCGGATAAATACTCGTCTGCCGTTTCCCATCCATCTAACGGGCCGCCACCGGCTTCCGGATTTTTGTAGATGACCCCTTTCAGGTCGCGGATGATGCTGCCGGTTTCGCCTGGGGTGCCAAGAAGGGAGGACATATACCCCAAATCCACACAGGCACGTTCTCCAATAGAAACGGCCAGGGCTTCGCTGGCAGTGTCCACATGGTCAATCGTCACCTGCTGGTTGATGGTGCGCTTTGTGAACATATCCGCCTTGCGCTCCAGGTTTCCGTCCTCGTCCAATACCTCCAGGGAACACAGCAGGCAGTAGGATGAATCCTGTTCAAAGGCCCGCTTGTTTCCAGTGCTGTTTAAGAGGCCGTACTCTGCGGTATAAGCGTCGTAGGCTTGATTCAGTTTTTCCTGGGCGGCCTTGATGTTCTCATCAGTGCCACCGTGAAGCTGCAACTCAATGAGATTTCGGGTCAGTTCCCGGAGGCCAATCATCCCCCGGATACGCTTTTCGGTGGTGGCGGGAACCTCTACCGGAATCCGTTCGCCGTTCTCCACAAAGTACAGCTTGCCGCTGACCTCCGTGTAGCTGAAATTCCGGGCTTCCAGATCGGCGGTTTCCATCCGTTCTAACAGCTCAGGGACTTCCACCGCGCCTTTTTGGGAAAGAAGCTGCTGATCCGGCGGGGAGAGTTTTAACAGGGCTTCCCCAAGCTGGTCGGACAGCACAGCCCCCGGCAGCGGGGCGCAGGTAGTTTCCCGTTCGTTGCCGTACATACTCTTATCCCAGGCCATCGTGCCCAGCACCATATCCGGATGGGTTTCAAAATAGCGGTTGATGGAGATGCCGTCTGCGGTCTGCCCCAAATGCACCCAATCCGGCACCTGCTCCGGCGGCTGCGCCCGTTTTTGCAGGAACAAAATATCCGTTGTCACATCCGTACCGGCGTTCCGGGAGAAGGCGTTGTTCGGTAGACGTACCGCGCCCAAAAGGTCGGCCCGCTGCGCCAGATATTCCCGCACCGTGGAATCCTGCTTATCCAGCGTTCCCTTTGATGTGATAAAAGCCACAATCCCACCGGGCCGCACTTTATCCAGCGTTTTCACAAAAAAGTAGTCGTGAATAAGAAGGTTTTGCTTATCGTACCGGGGATCGGCCAGCTTATAGCTGCCAAAGGGCACGTTCCCCACGGCCAGGTCAATGGAATTGTCCGGAAGATTGACACGCTCAAAGCCATCCACGGTGATATTCGCCTGGGGATAAAGCTGCTTTGCCAACCGTCCGGTAATGCTGTCCAGTTCCACGCCCATCAGGGTCGCGCTCTGCATAGACTCCGGTAGAAGCCCAAAGAAGTTGCCCACGCCCATAGCAGGCTCCAGAACGGTATCCGGATGAACGCCCATTTTCTCCAATGCCTGATACATTCCCTCAATCACGGTGGGGCTGGTAAAATGCGCGTTCAGGGTGGAACCACGGGCCGAAGCGTATTCCTCCGGGGTCAGCAGCGTTTTTAACTCTGCATACTCCGAAGCCCATTTCTCATTGGTTTCATCAAACGCCTGGGAAATGCCGCCCCATCCCACATAGCGGGATAAGATTTCCTGTTCCTCCGGCATCGCGCTGCGGCCCTGGGCCTCCAGGTCTTTTAAGAGCCGGATTGCAGCCACGTTGTTCTGGTACTTTGTCTTTTGCCCGCCTGCACCCAGGTCAGGGTCGGTGATGTGGAAGTTTTGGGAGGCAGGGGCTTTCCCGGTCTGGTCTGGGATAGCTTCTTTGATACGTTCCCATTCTTCATCAGATACGGTAATATCAACTTCATGGGTAGCGGGGCCATTCCCAACCGTCAGGGTGTCGCCCTCGCGGGTAATCGGCTGCCCGGTCAGGTCAAACTGCTGCTTTTCGGCATCCGCTTTCTCCAGTTCCTTTATAAATTGAGCGGCGGATTCTGCGTCGGGAAAAACCTTTGCCCAACTGTTCTCGTCATAATAGTAGTCCCATGTTTCCTCATCGAAAATAGCAAAACGGCCTCCATCCGGGACATAGGAATCCGTGCTGCTGGCTTCTATCACAGAGTAGCGATGATACGGTTTTACATCCTCCTGAATGGCGGCCGGTTCTCTCTGCGCCGCGTCAAGGCCCGTGCGGATGAGGTAATCAAAGTCAAGCGTGACAAGTTCCTTGATAATCAGTTCCGAGAGATTTTGGTACTTATCTCGATGTACCAATTCGCCGTCCAGCAGGTAACTGATGGACGGCTCTACGAGATCTGTTTCCACCTGAAGGATGTGCTGTTCGTTGTCCGTGGTGGTACAGGCCAACCCGATATGCCGCAGGTCGGTAAAATCCACCTCGGAACCATATTCATACTCACAAAATTCTGTAATCAGCCTTTTGGCTGTATCAAGTTGGGATTGTTCGTAGGCTTCCGAGAGCATTTCCTCTGTGCGTGCAGCCGCAGCCAGGTCTTTTTCCTGCTGGCGTTCCACCCATTCCCGCACGATGGACACCGGCTCATCCCGGAAGATGGGAAATCCAGTTCTGACCCCAAAGGTATCGTCCCGCAGGCTGACACGCCCCGCAGCGTAATCGACCTGATCAATGGTATAGATACGGTTTTCCTGCTCCAGCTTCATACGCAGGGGAATAAAATCAGCCACATCCAGGTTTTTGACAATTCGATACTGACCGTTCTCCCATTCGCCAATGGTGACATTGTGGCCGTGAAGCTGTAACTGCTTTGCCAGATGGGGCCAGCCCAGGTTTGTGCCGGTGACAGTGGTTTCCCCAAGTCCGGGAATCTCCTGAACCACGGTCTTTAGGCCCAGGTCGGCGGCAGCCTGCTTTGCGTCCTCCCCATAGAGCAAAAAATAATCGCCCACCTTGACGCTCACAAAAGAGCCGAGGTGATTGGCCTTTAATTTCATGTACTCTGGCACATCCGGCACAAAGGAAGGAGGAACAGGGGCTTCTGTGGACGGTTTGACCGCTTCGGACGCGCCCGCGCCGGTGGGTTCTGGGGAGGGAACCGGCGGGGGTGGGGTTGTACCCTGACTGTCCCCGTTTTGGGGTTCTATCTGTCCACGCTCGGCTTCGGTCAGGTCAAAGGATAGCTGCTCATTGGCCGCTGTGCCGGACTGCTCGAACAGTTTCCGGCTGGCTGTTTCCAGCTTGTTATCCTTTGGCTGCTCCGGCTTTCTGCGCCGGGAACGGGAAGAAGCAGCCTCCGCTTCCTGGTGAGAAATCTTCTGTACCTGCATTTCCGGCAGGTCAAAAAGAGTAAGCTGTCGGTAGTCCAGCTTTGCAGAAAACGGCGCGTCTATCTCCACAGACGCAGAAACGGCAGGCTGTTCACCTGCCGTTCCCTTCGTGTTTAACTGTAAATCAGGTTGCTTCGGACGATTTCCTCCGCTGACTGCCGGATGTTGTTCATCCGCTGCACCCATTCCATCTGATTGCTGGCTTTCAGGGCTTCGGTCACGCCCTGTTCCTTCGCCATCTCTGCCACCAGACTGTCCATCTGTTCCTGGGCTGTCCGGTCGATCTCGGCCAGATGTGCCCACAGCCTGCCGGTCAGCAGCATCGAGTTGTAAAGTCCCTTGCGGTGTTCCATCAGATATTGTTCCCTGGCCCTTCCGAACCGGCCCAGGGTCTGCGGTTCGTTCTCCCTCTCGTCCATCCGGAGATTGGGAACCTGATACCCGTTCTGTTTGGTGTATGTCAATGTCGCCATGCTCGTCGCTCCTTTCACGCTTTAATGTGTTAAAGTTTCTGCTATCATTATACGGCTCCCTGTCAGACTTTGCAAGAGGATTTTTGGCCTTTTCCCGTTCGATTTTCCGGATGGTGTCGCCAATCTCCAAAAGCAGTTCCCGGCTTCCCTGGGATACTGCCGTCCCCAGGCAGGCCAGGGCAGCGGTGGTGTTAAAGTTGGTGATCTCCCGAAAATCCTCTGTGTCCAGGTAATGGTTCACATTCAGGCCACAGCGGGAAAGGACAGCGTACTGGACGCTTGCCCGCAGGGTGTTGCGAAACAGCACCTCCACATTGAAATCGTCAAGCCCCTCTAAAAAGCTGTTCTCCCGCTCATAGAGCAGGTCGGGAAGATATTCGCCGTAGCTTTCCTGTACCAGCTTATCCGCTGCCTCCATCAAGAGGTCGCCCAAATCACCCGCACCGTCAATTCCAAAGGCATCTCGCAGCCGCTCCATGACCGGCTCGCGGTTTTCTTCTGTCAACTTCCACAGCCACGGGTCTTTGCCGCCCCGTACCGGATGGGTGTCTGCCACATCATGCACATAGTCCAGATAGGGCTTGCCGCCGTACCCCTTGCGGATCAGCGCGATAGCAGTGCTGCCCGCATTGACCCACCGGCGCATTTTATTGTTCCAGGTGGACATATCCGCACAGGCTGTCGCGTCCGGCTTCTGTGCGTAAATTAAGAGTTGATCGTCGAAATCATAGGCTTTATAGAACCGTGCCGCCGTAGTGAGAAAGCGGCACCATTCCTCCGGTGAGTGTGTGACCTTCCGGCTGGTATCTGCGGCCAGTTCCGAAATGGTCTGCCATTTCTGCGCCATAAGAACCTCCTTTCAAAAAGCAGGGCGGCACAGACACCCCATGCCGCCCCGAATGATTAAGTGGATTGCCTGCGTTCCCGATTGCGCTGGTTCATCTCGTCCAAAACCCGTTTCTGTGCTTCGGAGAGTGCCCGCGGCGGTGTGATTTTCACCCACTTTTTGGGCAATTCAAAGGTCAGCCCGCCGTGGCGGTTATCTTCGGTCTGCCGTACCTGGGCCGGATGGGTCTGGCACAGTTCCAGAAGCACCCGCTGTAAGGTGGCGTTATGGGTATAGACGCTGGCCGTGGTCTCCGCTTCGTTGAAAAGGATAATGGTTTCCTGTTCCACCTTCAGTAAGGACATCCGATCACCGTTCCCTTTCCGGAGCATTGGCCCCAGGTAAGGGCCGTACCTCCTGCGCCCGACGTAGCTGCTCCCGCAGGGAAGGAGGTTTTGGGGACGGCCTTTCTTCCCTGGGCTTCTGCACTCTGGCAGTATCATCGGCCTTTACGGACTCCAGGTCTTTCGCACGGATGCGCTCCGGCTGGCGTTCCAGAAACGCGAGGATTTCCCCATCCGGATACCGGATCGGCTCAAAAATACGCCCGGTCTGTAAAAACATCCCGTCCATTCCGGCCCCGGCCTTATAGTTGCCCTGGCTGTCCCGTTCACTTTCCAGAAGCACCAGGCCGTTGTCCAGCACATACCCCGGCTCTTTGCGCTGGTTCACCCCCGGCAGGCCAATGGTCACAGAAAAATCGGTGATGGCGGCAAACTGTTCACGGGGGCCGACTTCGGAAAAAGCGTGGGGCTGCATTTCATCCCCCTCATAAACGGGGACAAACAGCTTTGGGGCTGCCGGTTCGCCGGTAACCGTGTGGTCGGCAGACTCATACACGCCTGGAGCCTCCTCCATGAAGTAGAGCAGCGTTCCATTTTCCAAAATGTACTCCACACCGGGGATATTCTCATAACGCGGCCCCAGGTATCGCTCAAAGGTGTCAAAGGGCACCACGGCATATTGGTTTCGTTCCTCACTCATGCTTTGCACCTGCTTTCTTCTGGTCAAATTCCAACTTGTAGTTCACATACTTGCCGGTATCGTCGAGTACCACGGTGGCATCATAGGCCACGCCCTTTTTCTCACTGAATAAGCCAGTCATTTTGACACGGCCCTTTTTCAGCAATGCGCTTGCCACCGCTTTAGTCAGTTCTTTATGCTTATCGGCAAAGAAGCGGCTGTTCTTCCACATGGTAAACCCGCAGGAACGGTCAACACACTGAAAACTCAGCTTGCTTTCCACCACATCCTTGCCGCAGCGGGGACACTTGCCAATCGGCTCCCGTTTATCAAAGAGGGAGGTATCTGCCTGGATTGCCCGGTAGCTCTCCACCAGATCGGCGGTCATCCGTTCAATCCCAGAGAGGAAATCGTCTGCGGAACGCTCCCCACGCTCCACCTCCTTTAAGGATGCCTCCCATTCTGCGGTCAGTTTGGCCGATTTGATGCTGTCTGGCAGCACCACAATCAGGTTATGGCCTTTTTTCGTGGGAAGAAGCTGGCGGCCCTTGCGTTCCAGAAAGCCGCCGCGCACCAGCTTTTCGATCACACCGGCGCGGGTAGCCGGGGTTCCCAGGCCCGTGCGCTCCACATCCTTAATCTCTGCAAATTCCTCTGCACTGGCGTGTTCCATCGCGGAAAGCAGCAGATCTTCCGTGAAGTGTTTGGGCGGGCTGGTGGTTCCTTCACGCACCGCCGCCTTGCAGCCGGAAAGGGACTGCCCCTCGGTGATGGAGGGCAGCGCGGTCGGTTCCGGGTCGTCCTTTTCCGGCTTCTGCTTCAGCGTGGAGAGGAAGGCTTGCTCCACAGCCTTCCAGCCAGGGCTTGTTACTACGCGCCCCTTTGCGGCAAAGAGAGTACCGCCGCAATCCAGCTCCACAGCCGTATCCTCGTAAACCTGCTTTTCGCTGACCGCGCACAGAAGCCGAACCATCACCAGGGTAAGGATGTTGCGCTCCCCGGCGGGCAGCGCAGCAAGTGCATCCTGCTTTACCTGCATGGTAGGCAGCAGCGCGTGGTGGTCGCTGACCTTTGAAGCGTCCACCACACGAGATACATCCATCGGCCCCACCTTCACAGAAAACGGCAGGCTGGAAACAGATTGCTCCAAAAGCTCCGGCACTGTGGCGGCGGTGTCCTCTGTCAGATAATTGGAATCAGTACGGGGATAGGTCAGCAGCTTCTTTTCATAGAGTGCCTGAGCATAGTCCAATACCTCCTGGGCGGTATAGCCAAACAATCGGTTTCCGTCCCTTTGGAGAGAAGTCAAGTCATACAGCTTCGGCGGGCTGGTAGTGCGTTGCTTTTTCTCCACACTTCGGATAGTGGCGGGCTGGCCTGCACAGGCAGCTTTCAGTTTTTCCGCTGCCTTTTTATCTGCCATCCGGTCACTTACAGCAGAAAAGCCGCAATCCAGCTCTACCGTGTAAAACTTCTCCTTTTTGAAGCTGTCAATCGCGGTTTCCCGTTCCACCACCAGGGCAAGGGTGGGTGTCATGACGCGCCCTACATTGAGCGTTCGCCGGTAGAGAGTGGAGAATAACCGGGTTCCGGTAATCCCTACCAGCCAATCCGCCTTTGCACGGCAGAGAGCCGCTGCATAGAGCAAATCGTAATCGCTGCTGGGGCGCAGGGCGGAAAACCCCGCTTTGATTGCATCCTCCTCCATCGACGAAATCCACAGCCGTTCCATCGGCTTGCGGCATCCGGCCTGCTGATACACCAGCCGGAAAATCAATTCTCCTTCACGGCCCGCGTCGGTGGCACACACTAAGCTGTCCACATCGGCGCGGTTCATCAGGTCGGAAAGCACCTTGAATTGTTCCTTTTTCCCTGGGTCAACGGTAAACTGCCATTCCTTTGGGATAATCGGTAAATCCTCATACGTCCACTCGGAATACTTCGGATCGTAGGCGTCGGCAGGGGCCAACCCCACCAAATGCCCGACGCACCAGCTTACCAGAAAGCCGCCGCCCTCCAAATATCCCTGTTTTTTCTGTTTGGCTCCCAGCACAGCGGCCAGACTTTGGGCCACGCTGGGTTTCTCAGCCACCACTAATTTCAATCGCGTTTCCTCCTTTCTTTCAAAAGCTGCTTATAGCAGACCCCTATACAGCGCCTTCCCATACCATAGTTGCAGCCATAGCAGGGATGATCGGGCGGGAGTGCCGGAGGTTCCGGCACCCGCCGCCCGGTGGGTTTCTGCTGCATCATCCGTTCCAGCCCCGGATTGTTACTGAACAGGGGCATCCTCGTCATCGTCCGGAAGTTCCTGTTCCTCCTCATAAAGCCGGCGCTGTTCGGCTTCTTCTTCGGCAGTCAGTTCCGGCGCAGGTTCTTCCAGATCTTCCTCCCGAATTGTCGGTTCTTCCGGCCCTGCAAATTCAAATTCATCCAAATCGGCAGCATCGTCCAATTCGTGTTTGGGCTTATAAATCTTGAAGTAGTAGCCCAGACCGCCCACGGCAAGCACGGCCACGCCAATCAAAACCAGCATAATCGGGCTGGTGCCGGTTTCCGGAACAGGCTCCGGTTCGGGTTCCTCTGTCACTTCGACAGGCTCCTCCGGTTCCTGTGCCGGTGCGGGTTCCGGCTCCGGTTCCACCGGTTCAGTGGTTTCCTCTGCATCCGGCTCGGCAAGTGCCATCAGGTCGGACTCCGTGACCGCATTGAGGAAGTAGACGTTATCCGCGTCGCGCTGCTTGTCAATGACCAGATAAAAGACGTTTTCATCCTCAGTCACGATGGTGTAAAACTCCTTTTCGTCCTCACTGGTGGCGTTATCCAGGACAGTGCCGGTTCCGTTTGGCGTAAAGGGGTTCGGGGTAGCGGTTTCTTCCGGCTCCGTGGTTTCTTCCACCGGCGCGGTTTCCTCCTGCGGTTCATTGCTCTGTGCATAGGCGGTAACAGAAAAAGTGCCGAAGCACATCACAAGCGCAGTCAGCACCATGAAATAGCGCAGCTTATTCTTCATCGTCCATTTCCTCCTGTTCCTCCGGATTTTGTGTCGCCACGGGCAGGCTGCCGGTATTGCCGCTGCGGATAGCCTGAATGATGGTGGCCAGTTCTTCCGGCGTGACCTCCAGGCCGCGCACCATACCAACGATCTCAGTATTCTCCAGTTCGGTTTTCTGCTGTTCCAGCTCCCGCAGTCTTGCCTGCTGGGTCGCAATCTTGCCCTTGACCTTCTCAATCTCGGTCACGATTTTCTGAATTTTCGGGTTCATCAAAACTCCTTTCCGGGCGGTCAGAGCCGCCCAAATGCGTAAAAGTGTTGCTGCCAATAGGAACTGTTGATATTGGCGTACTGGATGGGTGAGCCACAGTGGATCATCATCCCATCACCCACATAAATTCCCACATGGGACACAGGCCCTGCGCTGTCATAAGTTCCCGTGAAAAAGATAATGTCCCCCGGTTTGGCTTCGGAGGACGGGATAATCGCACACTGATTGTAAATGCCTTGCGCCGTAGTGCGGGGCAGGTTGTGAACGCCGCTGTTGGTAAAGACCCAACAGACAAAACCACTGCAATCAAAGCTGGTGGACGGGTTTGAGCCGCCCCAAACATAGGGATAGCCCAAGTATTTTTCGGCTTCGGTAATCAGCGCGGCAAAAGATGGGTCAGACAGGGCTTCGCCGGGGATCTCGTAATGTTCCCCCTCAGAGGGGTTCGCATAGATGTTGTCCCCGAACAGATAGGGCTTGTTGCCCTTCAATTCCAGGATAGCAGCATACCGTCCCTTTTCATCTTCGGTCAGGTTCTGCACCGCCACCGTCCCCAGGGAATGGTTCCGCAGGGTTACATGGAGAATGTAATATTCATACGCTTCCTCGCTTTCATGTTCGTTGCCTTCTTCATCCGTCCAGGTCACAGTTCGATAGCGGATCTGCACTTCCTCACGAGTGGTAAGGGTATATTGCTGATCGAACAGGGCTTGCAATTCTGCCTGTACCTGAGCTGGGGTGAACGCATTGAATTTTGCGGTCAGGTAAGAAATCAGTTCGTTGGGGTCATGGCCGATGGTGTCCACATCGTACTGGTACTCGTCATAGCCGGGAAATTCGCTTTCAATATTGGCCATCCGGCGTTCCAACTGCTGCTCCAGCGCGATATAATCGTCCTCCACCTGCAAAATGTCCGGATCTTCGGATGTGTATGAAGTGCCAAGCACAGCACTCATCGCCCCCTCCATCGTTACAGAACAAGAGGACAGGGAAGAAAACAGTAATACAAACAGCAGGACAACCCCGCCGACAATCACCAGAACTCCCTTGTTGTGTTTCACTAAGGCAACCGCAGCCTGTCCCGCGTGTTCCACAGCTTCTTTTGCTTTCTTTGCCACCGTAGCACCCCGACCGCCGGTTTTCCGGGCTTCCCGATAGGCTTTGGCGTACTCGCGCTTTAGCTTCCGCTTCTGAAACATGGCTGACAGCGAATGCTTTTGCAATTTCGGATTATCCCGGATTGCAGCTCGATAGTTGGCATTGACTGTTGCACGGGCACTTTTGACTTCCAGGCGCTCCACCTTACGATAGGGCGCATCCTTTATCGAGTGATAACCCTTTCGGATTGCGCCTGTCGCCAGATTTTCCGCTGCAAACTCGGTTTTGTGGGCCGCTTCGGTGCCCACATTTTCTTTCTCCACCTGCCGGATTTTGCTGTGAACTGCCAAATCTACCGACCGGCCCGCTTTCAGACCCGCCTGCGCCACCGGATTTTTCCGGCTGCGCGGCTTCACTTCATCTTCAAAACTCAGAGTGTGCCGCACTTTGCCGGTCATAGTATCAAATTCCCGGTTAATCCGGGGGCGGCGCTGCTTTGGCAGATCAGCCTTTGCCTTTTCCAGCTTTTCGCCCAGAATTTCCGCCTTTTTCTCTGCCCGTGCCGCCTGTTCCTCCGGCGAAAAATGCAGCCGCTTACTTTTGGCTGCATCGTCTGCGTCATAGATATTGCGTTTTCGCTTCATGGGCCACCCCCTTATGCCGCCAGGTCGGAAGGCTTTGTGGTCATTACCCGGTAAAGCTGCGTATCGCGCGGGAATTTGTCCTCAAAGGGAATAATCTTATCCCCGAAGAACAGAAGCCCTTCGCCCTCGCCGCTGTTGGTCACATGGTTCAGCTCCTGGGGAGAGATGCCAAGCCGCTGGGCCAGAATGTTCCGGTCACTTGCGCCCTGGTTCAACATCAGCACGAAATCACTGTTTTCCAGGATATTTTCGATTTCGGAACTGTTCAGAAGATCCTTCACGTTCTGCGTCAGCGATGTGGGGATACCGTTCCACTTACGAAAACGCTTGTAAATCTCAGCAGTATAGGCTGCTGTCTGCGGTTCCTTTAAGAGTAGGTGGAACTCATCCAGGAAAATGCGGGTGGTGATACCGGCGTAGCGGTTGACTGCTGTGCGCTGCCAGATATGTTTCTGCACGTTGGACATGACCAGCTTTTTCAATCCCTGGCCCAGTTTACTGGTGTTATAGCAGACCATACGGTTATTCAGATCTACGTTCGTCCTGTGATTTAGATAAGAAAGGCTGCCGGTAACGTAAATCTCCATTGCTGTGGCCAGATCATCCGCCCGCGAATTATGCTGTTCCCGCAGGCATTGGTACAAATCTCCCAGGATTGGCATATTTTCCGGCTTAGGGTTCTTCAGATAATCCCGGTAAACCAGGCTGATACAGCGGTCAATCAGGGATTTTTCAATGGGCATCAGCGGATTGCCATAGGAGGCCATCATCAGCTCGCACTGTGACAGCAGGAAATCCGCCTGCATGAGCATGGGCGACTCACCCACATCGGTGGACAAGTCCAAATCCATCGGGTTCAAATAGCTGTGGCTGTCCGGGGCCAGGTAGATCGTTTGGCCGTGAAGCTGCTCCGTCAGGGCGGTATATTCATTTTCCGGGTCTAAAATCAGGATGTGGTCATTGGTGGCAAAAAAGGCATTGGCCATCTCGCGCTTTGCAAAGAAGGATTTTCCGCTGCCCGGTGTGCCCAGCACGATCCCGTTGGGGCATTTGAGAGTTTTCCGGTCTGCCAGGATGATGTGCTTCGTCTGCGTATTGACACCGTAGTAAAGGCCGCCCGGCTGGAACACCTCACAGGAGCGGAACGGCAAAAAGATTGCCGTCCCGCTGGTGGTAAGGCCACGCTGGATCTCCACCTGGTTCACACCCAGGGGCAGGGCCGATACAAGACCCTGTTCCTGCTGATAGTCCAGCCGGATCAGGTTGCAGTTGTTGGCGTTGGCGATGCCGTTCACCGAATAGATGATGTTTTCCAGCTTCTGTTTGGTTGGCGCGGTATGCACCAGAAGGATTGTGACCATAAACATCTTTTCATCGTGGTTCTGCAAATCCTCCAGCAGCTTTTCCGCCTCCTTCCCGAAGGTCACAAGGTCAGGGGGGAGAATGTCCATGTCGAAGCCGGAGCGCACCGCCCGTTTCTGTTCGTCGATTTTTGCCTTGTCCAAATCGCTCAGTTTCCGTTTCACGGTTTTCAGCGCAGCGCCCTGGTCAAGCGCCTTTGCGTGGATGCTGACGATCTGGCTGCTTTCGATATTCAGAAGCGCGTTCAGCAGCGTGTCATACAGCTTCGTGGCCTGGATCTGCAAAAAGGAAACCGCGCCGACCGACGGGCCAACGCGGAAATACCGGCCCTCCTTAAACAAGAAGGAGCTGGGCGCAATATAGTCTTTGCTGGAAAGGCCGGTTCCTACCAGCGAATCCCAGTTGAATTTGAACCGCTGCGGCTCATCCAGGTGCAGACAGTGATGCAGCAGCAAAAGCCGTTCATAGCCGTCCATCCCGTGGGCCTGGGTTCCAATGCCTTTGAACCGTTCCAGCACATCGGCCTGAATCTGTTCCAGGCGGGACGCGGCCTGCTTTACGTCCTCGGCCTCCACTGTGAAGGTCAGGCACAGGCTGCGTTCCGTCTTGCACAGGCTGGCTTTTGTGAGCAGCATATCGGAAAATTCCTTACGGATAGGGTCAAAGCTGTCGCCGGTGGGCGGGATACGCAGGATTTTCCGATACTCCGCCATATCCGGATAATAGCAGACCACGGAAAGCTGAAAGGCCACCGTGGGGCCGAAATAATTGACCAGTCGGCAGTACAGTTCAAAGATGACCGCCTTATCATCGTCGGACGCTTCGGCATAGCTGCGATCCTCAAACGCAATGCTTTTGCTGTAAAGGCGGTTCCCCAGGCTGCACACCCCATTCTCATACATTTCCTCATAGGGAATGGTCTGCTGGGCAGTGGCGGCAATCTTACCGTCGTGCTTTGCCCGTCGGATTGCCTTTGCGAGCTGCTTTTTCTGTGCGGCACTTAACGGCGTGTCCGGACGGATGATCAACTCGTCGCCCCAGCCCACGGCCCGTTTTCTTTCCCGTCTTTTCAGTAGTGGAAACAAGCTGTTTCACCTCCTCGTCAAAATAGGCTTGCCGCTCCAGGGCGGCAAATCGGTTGTCTGTCCGGTAGGAACGCGCCTGTTGCGTCAGGAACCGGACGCGGATATAGTTTTTCAGTATCTTTTCCGGCGGCTGCCCGTTCTTTTCGTAGAGTGCGAAAAAGAAGAATGGCAGGGCCGTGGTAATCAGAAGAACCAGAGCAATATCGTTGCCCAGACTTTTCCGAGTCAAAAAGTAGATTGGCACGGCTACCAGCGCGGCCAGCACAAAAAAGATGAGCTGCCGCTTCGTCAGGCCGAACACAACCTTGCTTTTTACCTCAGTCAAGTCCTTTGTGATGTTCACATGGGCCAATCAACTCACCTCCCGTAAGATTTTTTCATAGCGATATTTCATCTGTTCCGGAGCCTGGGGGACTTTGGGCCTGCGCGTCCCTGTCCAGTGTTTTCCACCGGCAAGACCGGCACAAGTCCAGCCCGCAGCGCGGATACTGGCACCGTTTTCCGTATCCAATGTGTAGGTAATGATTTTCCAGTAGCCCATCGCCTTTGCAGCGCGGGCGGCGGCAGCATAAAGAAAGCTGCACACGTTCCGGCCTCTGAGCGTACAAAGGCGTGTCACTTCCAATGTAAAACCGTCATCCAAATACCGGCTGACGGGCCTTCCGGCAATCACCACGCCTACCAATTCCCCGCAGCTTTCACAGCCGATAGAGAACTTATATCCCTGGACACGCCGATGGTGCCGGTGGTGCTTTTCCACAAATTCATTTGCCTGCGCCAGTGTCAGGGGGATCAATGTCAGCATGGCGGCCACCCCTGAATGGAGCCTGCGGCCTCATTTCCCCATACATCCCATCCCGGCGCACGGCTGCGGGCGAAGAGCTCTATCCTGGGAACGTCGCCCATCAGCCGGACGATGCGGCTGCGGGCTTCCTCCGGTTTCTTGCTGTGTTCCTCGATGTGGGACAAAATCACCTGGTGTACCCCGGCATTGGCACGTTTCGGGTGCCCTCTGGTGGCAAGCAAACAGATCTCGGCGTTTGCCCGCGTCCAGTAACCCATGCCGGTGAACAGGGTGGGCGCTTTCCGGTTTTGCTTCACCCAAACGAAAGCGACGGATTTATAGGAAAATCCCCAGGCATCCATCACCGGCCACGCCTCTTTCAGCAGAGGAAACGTCACCCAAAGAAACAGGGCACAGTCCTTTGCTGCCAGTCGATGAACCGGCAGCGCCTTTATATCTTCCAGGGACATGGTGGAATAATGGCTTTCCGCAGACCGGCCCGCGCCCTTTTTGCTCCACACTCGGTAATGCCAAGGTGGATCGGCGTAGATTACAGAATATTTTCCAGGTTCATTCACTCGTCCACCTCCTTTAATGGGCGTTCAGAATACTTTTTGCTATGCTGCCTGATTTGAACAGGCTGAAACAGAGCAGGACGGTATAGGCAACGCAAGTCCAGATAGCTCCGTGCAGGTCACCGCCGGACAGGGACAGGCTTTTGACCAAAATCGCATAAATCCCGGTGATGACCATGATTAAGAAGCCTTGCAGTCCCAGGGCAACCAGGCCCCGGACGTAGTTGGTGCCGATATTTCCCCACTCATGGTTGGCAAAGGTTGCAAAAGGCAGCGGCCCTACGCTGGCATAGATATATATTTCAATCATTCTGCCGTAGAGAATGATGGTAATGAGCGCGCCCATCACCGTCATGGCGAAGCTAACCACCCAGGTTTCCAGCATCAGGGCAAAGAGTTCGCCCAGACCCTTTGTTTCCAGTTCAGTAGTGATAGAAGCCAGGGCCGACGAAATATCAATGCTGGCGTTTGCGTCAATGACCCCGGCGCTTTGCTGCACCATTGTCTGTGCCACCTCAAAGATGGCGATGATAAAGTCGAATGTATGGCTGACGACGTAGGCCGCAATCCCGGCCTTGATGATCCATTTGAAAAAGATGAACGTATCAAAGTCGTGCATATTGTTCCGGTCTATGACCATGCGGATCAGTTCATAGGACAGGACTGCGGCAATTACAAGGCCCGCGATGGGGACGATTACAGACTCGGACAGGCTGTGAATCATAGAGAAGACGCCGGAGTTCCATTGCTCCGGCGTCTTTCCAACTTCCCCTGCGATAGTAGCGACCTTTGTATTTACATCACCAAACATATTCGACAGGTTTCCCGTGATGGCTTCGATCAGGAACTCCTTAATCCATTCTGTTATAGCGTCGATGATAAAATCCATAGGCCGTTACCCATACATTAACCGAGCAGGCCAGACAGAAGGGGAACCACCTTCAGGCCCAGGAGAATGACCCCTCCTCCGGCCATCAGTTGCTTGACCCCCTGGCTTTTGGAGGCAGGATTATCCCCTCCGTAACCTTCCATAAGGTTGATAACGCCCCACACGCCGACACCGGCACCAATGGCAGTCACGACGGTAGACAGAGAAGAAACAGCAGTAGTAAAGAATTCCATAGGAACCTCCTTGTAGTGTGAAAATAGATTGATAGAAACAAAAAAGGACCACACCGTTTGAAAAAATACGCTGCAAACGGTGTGGGCGGTTAAGCCGCAGAAATCGAGTCGGCTTCTCCCAGGTCATAGACCTCAAATTCATCCTCCGGCTTTACTTTCAGCCGGTGGGCTAAGTACCCCTTCACATCCAGGGTGTACTTTGGGTTGGCATCGGCGGTGTACCGATACATCGGGTGGCGGGTCAGGTCATACTTGCGCGAATAGAACGGCCGGACGCCCTGCACCTGCAAAATGCAGCGGCTGGAGGGCATAACCGCCAGTTCATCCACGCTTTTTAATTCTTTGCCACAATGTCAAGTGGTGAATTTAAAAAGGCAGGCACGATGAGAATTTTCTCTCATCGTGCTTGCCTGAATTCAGTTTCATTTTTTGTTCCTTGTATTCTTCGAGCGGATGAAATATAATAAGAAATATTGTCGGAGGTACAAATATGGACTACATGACGCTTAAAGAAGCAAGCAAAAAATGGGGCATTTCGTCCCGCCAAATCAATTATTACTGCGTCGATGGGCGAATTCCCGGTGCTGTGAAAATGGCTACCATTTGGCTGATACCAAAGAATGCGGTAAAGCCGGTTGATGGCAGAACAAAGCAAGGGAGGGCACAAAGGTGAGTCAAATTTTACTTTTAGAGGATGATGAAGCGCTGGGGCGCGGGATCTGTATGGCTCTTGAAACGTCAAGCTGCACCGTAACCCATTGCAGCACCAGGTGTCAGGCAACCGGTATTTTGCAGAGTACGGCCTTTGACTTGCTGATTTTTGATATCAACCTGCCGGATGGCAGTGGACTGGAACTGCTGCGGACACTACGGCAGAATGGTAGCTTTACGCCTGCAATTTTGCTTACGGCAAATGACCTGGAGCTTGATGAAGTCACCGGCCTGGAAGCCGGGGCCGATGATTATATCACCAAGCCCTTCTCCTTGGCAGTACTCCGAGCCAGAGTAAATGCCCAGTTGCGGCGCTCCGCCCCGGTAAAGCCGGATCGTATAGAACTAAATGGTTTTATATTTGACTTTGCGCAGCTGGAGTTTTCCAAAGATGGTACCATCATCGACCTCTCCAAGACGGAACAGCGACTGCTGCGGCTGCTGGTGGAAAACCGCGGCCGCACCCTGCCCCGCGAGCTGCTGCTGGAAAAGGTGTGGGACGGCGGCGAGTTTGTGGATGAAAACGCCCTGTCGGTGGCGGTGCGGCGGCTGCGCATAAAACTGGGGGATGCTCCCATTAAAACAGTGTATGGGGTGGGCTACACCTGGGAGGCAGGAAAATGACTGTATCAGCGTGGATTTTTCTGACCTTGGCTATCGTCGGGGCGGCTTTCGGACTCTGGCAGTTGGCATCCCGGCGACGCACTTTCCGGCGGTTGAACGCCCTGCTGGATCGTGCTATTGCCGGGGGATTTTCTGAGGATCGGTTCGATGAAACGGAACTGTCTGCTTTAGAGGGAAAGCTGGCCCGGTTTCTGCGTGGCTCTGCTCATGCGCAAAAGATGATTGCAGGAGAGCAGGCGGCGGTAAAGGCACTGATTGCCGATATATCTCACCAAACACGCACACCGATCGCTAATCTGCTTTTATATGCATCACTTTTGCTGGAAAGTGATTTACCGCCCCGGCAGCGGGAACAAGTTCGTGCGCTCATGACGCAGGGAGAAAAACTGTCATTTTTAATTCAAAATCTGGTGAAGGCTTCCAGATTGGAAACCGGTATTGTGGTTCCGGCTCCGTCGCAGCATTCGGTAAGGGCTCTGCTGGAAGAGGTGATTGAGCAGGAAGAACCTGCGGCGCAGAAAAAAGGAATTGCGCTGCGGGCAATCTCATTGGAAGGCGCGGCAGCCTTTGATCTCAGATGGACAAGTGAAGCCCTCGGCAATGTAGTCAATAATGCGGTAAAGTACACGCCTGCCGGTGGAACAGTAACAGTCTCCGCCCAAATGTTGGGGTCCTTTTGCCGAGTAGATGTAACGGACACTGGTCCTGGTATCCCTGAGGGGGAGCAGGGAGAAATCTTTAACCGTTTCTATCGAGGCGCAGGGACACGTACCGCCGAGGGCCTGGGGCTGGGACTTTACCTGACCCGGAAGATTTTGACCCTTCAAGGCGGTTATATCAAAGTATCTTCTATCCCTGGAAGTGGGAGTACTTTCTCGTTGTATCTGCCACGCGAATTAAGTGGGGTATAAAAAATGTGAAATCTTTCAACTCTGTTAGATTTGAGAAAGGCTCAAGAAAGAATGTTGTGGTAAAGTCTGTATTGTCAAAAGGCAATACAGACTTTTTTCTGGAGGAATACACGATGAAAATTTTGGAAACCAAGAAGTTAAAGAAATATTACGGCAAAGGAGACACCCTGGTGAAAGCCCTGGACGGGGTGGACCTCGCGGTGGAGGATGGGGAATTCGTGGCCATCGTGGGCACCAGTGGCTCAGGCAAATCCACCCTGCTCCACATGCTGGGCGGGCTGGACCGGCCCACCAACGGCACCGTTATTGTAGACGGCAAGGATATTTTCTCTCTGAAGGACGAGGCCCTCACCATCTTCCGCCGCCGGAAGATCGGCTTCGTGTTCCAGAGCTTTAACCTGGTGCCGGTGCTCACTGTGCGGGAGAACATTGTCCTGCCCATCCAGCTGGACGGCGGCAAAGTAGATGAGGATTATGTGAACCAGGTAGTCTCCGCCCTGGGTCTGGAGAAGAAGCTGGACAATCTGCCCAGCCAGCTCTCCGGCGGCCAGCAGCAACGAGTGGCCATTGCCCGTGCCCTGGCTACCAAGCCCGCCATTCTTTTGGCAGACGAACCCACCGGCAATCTGGACAGCCGCACCAGCCAGGATGTGCTGAGTTTGATGAAAGTGACGGGCCGGAAATTTTCACAAACCATGGTCATGATTACACACAACGAGGAAATCGCCCAACTTTCCGACCGAATCGTTCGCATCGAAGATGGCCGGATCGTGACACGGTAAGGAGGTGAGCACCATGAAAGTTTCCAACGGAAGGTGTATTCGCCATCTTGCCTGGAAGAGCTTGCAGGCCAGCCGCACCCGCAACCTCATCGCCATCGCAGCCATCGCCCTGACGGCGGTGCTGTTCACATCCCTGTTCACCATTGCCCTGTCCATCAACGAGGGCTTCCAGCAGAGCAATTTCCGCCAGGTGGGCGGCTTCTCCCACGGAGGGTTCAAGTATCTGACCGAAGAGCAGGCCGAGGACCTGCGGGACGATCCCCTCATCGAGGCGTGGGGCGAGCGGCGTTTCCTGGGGATGCCTATGGACGCGCCCTTCAATAAGTCCCATGTGGAGGTGAGCTACGCCGATGCCAACGAGGCCCACTGGATGTACTGCGACCCGGTGAAGGGTAGCCTGCCCGCCGAGGGCACCGACGAGGCCGCCACCGACACCCATGTGCTGGAGCTGCTGGGAATCGAGCCGGAGATCGGGGCGCAGTTCACCGTCACCTTTGACGTAGACGGCCATGAGACCACCCAGACCTTTACCCTATCCGGCTGGTGGGAATACGACGAGGCCATCGTGGCCGATCACATTCTCATCCCCGAGAGCCGGGTGGACGCGGTTCTCGACCAGGTGGGAGTAGACCCAGAAACCTCTGCTGACGGGATAACCGGCACATGGAGCCTGGATGTGATGCTGAAAAGCGGTTCCCGCCACATCGAGGAGGACTTGGATCAGATTCTGGCCAACCACGGCTATCAGAGCGAGACCGCCGGTGATGACTACGTCGACACCGGCGTCAACTGGGGTTACACCGGGGCACGGATATCCGATATCGTTGACCCGATGACAGTAGTTGCCATCGCCGCAGTGGCCCTTCTCATCATCTTTACCGGCTACCTCATCATCTACAATGTGTTCCAAATCTCCGTGGCTGGGGACATCCGGTTCTACGGCCTACTCAAGACTATCGGCACAACGCCCCGGCAACTGCGGCGGATCATCCGCATCCAGGCCCTGGCTCTCTCCGCCGCCGGTATTCCCATCGGTCTGGTGATCGGCTGGCTCATAGGCGGCCGGCTGACGCCGGTGATCGTAGCCCGGCTCAATGGGGTAATGGCTGTAACCTCGATTAGTCCCTGGATATTCCTGATTGCCGCCCTGTTTGCTCTGTTCACGGTGCTGCTCTCCTGCCGGAAACCGGGGAAAATGGCGGCGAAAGTTTCCCCGGTGGAGGCGGTGCGCTACACCGAGGGCGGCAGTATGAAAACCCGTGCTAAGGGTCGGAAGGCCCGGAAGGTAACTCCATTCACCATGGCCTGGGCCAATCTGGGCAGAAGTCGCGGCAAAACCGTGGTGACCATCCTTTCGTTGTCCCTTGCGGTGGTGTTGCTCACTGTGACGGTCAACTTTGCGGGTGGCTTTGATATGGACAAGTATGTGGCTAACTTCACGGCCAGCGATTTCATCGTGGCCAACGCGGGGAAATTCCAAACCGCCACGGTGGGCTTTTCCAATGACATGGGCGTGCCCCGGCAGGTCATGGAGGACATCGACGCACAGGGTGGCATCACCGGCAGCGGCGTGGTGTATGGACAGACCTCCCCTATGCTGGAGTATGTCACCGAGGACTGGTTCCGGCAGAACAAGGGGTACTTCTATACCCCGGAGCAACTGGACAACTTGATCCGGCTGACGGACAAAAATGACGCCGGTCTGCTGGCCGACAGTGTTCAGATCTCCGGCATGAGTGCTTTTGCGCTGGACCACTTGACCGTACTGGAAGGGGACTTATCTGCCCTCTATGAGCCGGGCACCCGGGCCATAGCCGCAGTGTACGCAGAGGATGACTACGGCAATGCTGACATGGACTCCCACTGGGCCCGGCTGGGGGACACCGTGACCCTGCGCTATGTGGAAACATCCGAATACTACGACCCGGACACTGGCGAGGTCTGGCCCATGTTGGAGGATGTGCCAGACGGCGCCAACTGGGTGGAGCGACCGGTAGAGTACCGGGACGTGGACTACACCGTGGCCGCCCTGGTGACGGTACCCTTCGCGCTAAGCTACCGCTACTACGGCAGTGATGAGTTTATCCTCAACGACCAGACCTTTGTCCAGGACACCGGCACGAACAGCGTCATGTACTACGCCTTCGACACCACGGACGAGGCCAATGGGGATATGGAGGCGTTCCTCCAAGACTACACGGAGAATGTCAACCCGGAGCTGGATTACGAGAGCAAGGCCACCTACGCCGGGGAGTTTGAGAGTATGCGTTCCATGTTCCTGTTGCTGGGCGGCACCCTCAGCTTCATCGTGGGACTGGTGGGTGTGCTGAACTTCTTCAACGCCATCCTTACTGGCATCATTGCCCGACAGAGGGAACTGGCAGTGCTCCAGGCCGTGGGCATGACCGGGAAACAGATGCGTTCCATGTTGATCTGGGAGGGCTTGTTATACGCTCTTGGAGCGGCAGGACTTGCTCTGCTGCTGACGCTGGCGCTGGGGCCGGTGGCCTTCCAGGCAGTGGAGGGGCTGTTCTGGTTCTTTACCTATCACCTGAACCTGACGCCATTCTTGTTGATTATCCCTCTGTTTGCTCTGCTGGGAATCACAATTCCTATCATAACAGGGCAAGTATCCCAAAAGCATACTGTAGTAGAACGATTACGGCAAGATTAATACGGCTAATAAAAGATAAACATTGAAAAATATAGTAAAAGCCCCATCCCTCAAAAAAGAGAGATGGGGCAAACTATTTACGCGGCAATCTCCGGGATTTCCCCGACAAAGTTATAAACGATCCTGACTTCCTGCACCTTCTGTCCGTCCACCTTCTTGACTTCGCCAATTAAAATCTTGCTGATAAGTCGGTTCAGTACGGACTCGTCCAGTTCCTCAATCGTGGCATAGCGCCGGATTTCCTTGATAAAGGTGCGGACTTCGCTTTCCTGTGCGTCCGCCCGGCTCTGCATCACCGCCAGATCGTGCAGGCGCTTCTGGTTGGCTTCCTGCTCCTGTTCCAGCGCCGCCGTCAGCTTCATAAACCGCTGCTCGGTCAGGACGCCTTTGGCCTTATCGGTGTACAGGCTCAGAAACATTCCGTCAATTTCCTGATTCCGGGCTTCCAACCGTTTCCGTTCCTTCTCCGTCTGGGAAGCGTCCACCAGATACCGGCGCTCCATCCGGCTGCTGAGCCGCTGGTAGAACGCATCGGCGTCCTTCATGG
>PPYE01275500.1_pt1 | contig 23965 bp, 26 predicted proteins | sample 1559881 | NCBI WGS metagenome assembly PPYE01 (sample SAMN08240022, study PRJNA423297) | Human gut metagenome, whole genome shotgun sequencing project. | reverse complement strand
AGCCGAAAGCTTGCCCATGAGGCGCTGCCGCTCTTCGTAGGTAAACGCCGCCGCCTTCTCGATGCCGGATCCGCCCGAGATGTAGCGCACGCCGTACGGTCCCTCCTGCAGGACATCCGATAGCTCCGTGCCATCCTCCAGCAGGTTGAGCAAATGTGTTTTGGATCGGCTGCCGAGCACGACATCGACGTTTGCCATGCCGAGATCTGCGTCAACGACCAGCACGCGGCTTCCAGCCATGCCGAGCGCGATCGCGAGGTTGACCGTCAGATTCGTCTTGCCGACGCCCCCCTTGCCGCTCGTCACGGCGATGACGCGTGTACAGAAATTGCCGGCAGACACCTTCTGCGGCACATCGTATTGCTCGTTCCGCGCCATCCCCGGTTTCGCTCCGACCATCTGCCGAAGCCTCGATGCCTGATCTGCCATGTCATTCCCTCAGTAAAACAGCCGCGAGCTCCGCTGGCCCTGCCGGCACGATATCATCTGGTACGCTCTGCCCCGTCGTAAAGTACGAGAGCGGCAGCTCCCGCTTCGCGAGCAGGTTCAAAATAAGCCCGACGCTCGACGTCTCATCCGTCTTCGTGAAGATCACGCGCGTCGGATCACAGACAGCGAATTTCTCGATGATTTCCGCCGCATCGCGCTCCTTCGTCGTCGCACTGAGGACGAGATGGCGCTCCATATTGGCGTAGACGGCGAGGAAATCCTGCAGTTCCTTCATCTGATAGGCATTGTGCTGGCTTCTGCCCGCTGTATCGATGAGAATGAGATCCTTGTCGCGGTGTTTGTGGATCGCGACCTTCAGCTCATCGGGCGAGTAGACGATCTCGATCGGCAGGCCGAGTATGTCGGAATACGTCTTAAGCTGCTCGACGGCAGAGATGCGGTACGTGTCCGCCGTGACGAGCGCGACCTTGATGCCGCGTTCGAGGACGAAACGCGCCGCGATTTTCGCGAGCGTCGTCGTCTTGCCTACGCCCGTCGCACCGATGAGCGCGGCGACGCGAACGCCGTGCTGGTTCAGTTCGATGCCATCCGAAAAATGCATTTTCCTCGCGAGGTAGTCCGCGACGACCCCATTTGCGCGGTCGTCGAGACTGTCGATGAGCGTGTCGCCCGCAGCGAGTGTCGCCGCCATGTCTTTCAGGATATCCTCACTTACTTCCTGACGCCGCAGCGCCTCCTGCACGGAGACCTGCCCCGGCTCCACATCCTTGCTCATGACCTGTGCGAGGAGCGTCTTCATCTGTGCAAGCTCCTGCTCAAGGCGATGGATCTTCTCGGTGTCTTCCCGCTTTTTTTCCTGCATGGGAGTCTCTTCCTTCCCGTTCTGCTTTGCCGCGCCATCGTCCGCCGTCTCTTCACCGTTCGGCGAAAACGCGGGCACGGGCGCAGCAGGCTGCGAAAAGTTCGGCGGCGAGATCGGCATCTTGGCCATGCGCACGCCCTCTTCCGTTCCATTCGTCCGATACTGCGCGAGGACGCTCGCCGGCTGTGGCGCGAGCTTTACGGGCGGCGCCTCCTCAACCGTTCGCCCGGCGCGCGATGCCGTCGCATCCGGCTCGTCCTCGACGGCTGCCGTGACCTCGACGACCTCCTGCTCGGCTCCCATGCCAAGGATGCCGTTTTTCTCCTTGTATCGTTTCGTATGAAGGATAACAGCGTCTTTTCCGAGCTCATACTTGACTTGCTCCATTGCCTCTTTCATCGTCGGCGCTTTGACTACTTTGATCTGCACCTTATACCTTCACCACCCCTAGGATCTGAATCTCGACATTTTGGTCGATTTCCGCCTGCGACAGGACGATGAGCCCTGGCACGGAACGCTCGACGAGCTTGCGGAAGTAAAGCCTTACGGCAGGGCTCGTGAGCACGATCGGCTGATAGCCCATATTCGTGAGTTTCTCAAGCTCCGTATTGAGCGTTGAGACGATCTGCTGCATCGAGTCCGGGTCGAGGCTCACGTACGAGCCGTGGTCCGTGCGCTGCACGGCGCCCGCAATGCGGTTTTCGAGTGCCGTATCGAGCGTGACGCACGGCAGGACGCCGTTCTGCACGTACATCTGCGTGATCTGGCGCGCCATCGCATGGCGCACGTACTCCGTGAGGATCTCCGTGTCCTTCGTCGCGCGGCCGTAGTCGGCGAGCACTTCGAGGATCGTCGCCATATCGCGGATCGAAACGCGCTCGACGAGCAGGTTTTCGAGTATCTTTTGGATCTCGCCGACAGAGAGCAGGTCGGGCACGACCTCCTCGACGAGCGACGGGTTCGTCTTCTTGAGATTGTCGATGAGGTTCTGCGTCTCCTGCCTGCCGAGGATCTCCGCAGCGTGCTGCTTGATGACTTCCGTGAGATGCGTCGCGAGCACGGAGACGGCGTCGACGACCGTGTAGCCGTTGAGCTCCGCCTGCTCGCGCTCCGCCTCCGGGATCCAAAGTGCCGGCAGGCCGAATGCCGGCTCCTGTGTCTCGATGCCCGGCACTTCCTCGAAGACCGTGCCCGAATTCATCGCGAGGTAGTGGTCGAGCATGAGCTCGCCCTTCGCGATTTCGATGCCTTTGAGCTTGATGATGTAGGCATTCGGTTTGATCTGGATATTATCGCGGATGCGGATCGTCGGCACGACGAGACCGAGCTCGAGCGCGCACTGGCGGCGGATCATAACGATGCGGTCGAGGAGGTCGCCGCCCTGCCCCGTATCGACGAGCGGGATGAGCGAGTAGCCGATCTCGAGTTCCATCGGATCGACCTGCAGCAGCGAGACGACGTTTTCCGGCGTCGTCGCCTGACGCTTCTCCTGAACCTTCTTCTCCGTTTTCTCCGACTCGACCTGCACCTCGTTCCTGCGGCGCAGGCTCCAGCCGATAAAGCCGCACAGCACGGAGAGCACGAGGAACGGCACGCCCGGAAGCCCTGGCATGAGTGCCATGAAGACGAGGATCGCGGCCAGGATGAAGAAGATGCGCGCGTTGTGAAAGAGCTGCTTGACGATGTCGCCGCCGAGGTTGCCCTCCGCCGCGCTGCGCGTGACGATGATGCCCGTCGCCGTCGAGATGAGGAGCGCGGGGATCTGCGAGACGAGACCCTCGCCGACGGTCAGCAGCGTGTACTGCTGGAGCGCCTGCTGGGCGTCGAGCCCACGCTGCACCATACCGATGACGAAGCCGCCGGAAATATTGATCAGGATGATGATGATTGCGGCGATCGCATCGCCCTTGACGAACTTGGACGCGCCGTCCATTGCGCCGAAGAAGTCCGACTCGCGCTGGATCTTTTCGCGGCGCTTCTTCGCCTCCGCATCGGTGATCGCGCCTTGATTGAGGTCGGCGTCGATCGCCATCTGCTTGCCGGGCATCGCGTCGAGCGTGAATCGTGCCGAAACCTCTGCGACGCGCTCCGAGCCCTTCGTGATTACGATGAAGTTGATCGTGACGAGGATCGCGAATATGATGATGCCGACGACGGCGTTGCCGCCGACGACGAAGTTGCCGAACGCCGTGATGACCTCGCCCGCGTAGCCCTCCAGCAGGATGAGACGCGTCGAGGAGATGTTGAGCGCGAGGCGGAACAGTGTCGTGATCAAGAGAAGCGACGGGAACACCGACAGATCGAGCGCCTCGACATTGTAGATTGCCGACATCATGACGAGCAGGGCAATCGTGATGTTCAGGCAGATCAACAGATCCAAAAGAATCGTCGGCAGCGGAATGATCATCATGATGACAATCGTGACGATTGCCACGGCGATGAGGACATCGCTGTATCTCTGGATAAGAGAACCGCCGCCGAGCGGGGCGGCAGCCGCCTGTGGTGCAGCCATAAATCATGCTCCTTTTTGGTCTTTTGACAACGATTTGGCATCGATCACGCACGCCTGCGATGTTTGAGGCGGTAGACGTACGCGAGGACCTCGGCCACGGACTGGTAGAGTTCCTGCGGCACGGCATAGCCGATTTCGACCGTCGCGTAGAGCGTGCGCGCGAGTGGCTTGTTTTCGACGATCGCGATGCGGTGCTCCCGCGCGATCGCCTTGATCTTCTGCGCGACGAGATCCTGCCCTTTTGCCACGACGACAGGCGCCGCCATGCCTTTTTTGTACTGGAGCGCGACGGCGAAATGCGTCGGGTTCGTGACGATGACATCTGCCTTCGGGACTTCCTGCATCATGCGCGCCATAGCCATCTGCCGCTGCTTCTGACGGATCTTGCCCTTGATCTGCGGATCGCCTTCCGACTGCTTCATCTCGTCCTTGACTTCCTGCTTCGTCATCTTGAGATCCTGCGTCGTCTGCCATTTCTGGTAGGCGTAGTCGAGGATCGCGATGACGAGAATGACCCCGATGATCTTGAACGCCATCGTGAAGATGATATCCGCGATCTTCGCGAGGCTCGTGCCGAGATCGTAGTAAATGAACTGCGGAATCGTCAGAAACTCATGTTTCAGGACGACGTACAGGAACCCGCCGATGATGAGAATCCTCAGAAGCGACTTCACGAGCTCGACGAGCGACCGCTTCGAGAAGATGCGCCCGATTCCATTGATCGGATTCAGGTTGCTGAGCTTCGGTTCGATCTTCTCCGTGCTGAAGATGAGCCCGACCTGGAAGAAATTGATCGCAAGCCCTATGAGCATGATGCCGATCATGATGGGAAGCGCCGTCTTCGCGAGAACCGTCACCATGCCGATGAAGAGCCGGACGACGGTCTCCGTGTCGACCGTCTGGTTCATATTCGAGAAGATGTACATCGTGTAGTCGGCGATGCTATGGTATATGTAGTCCCATAACACCTTGAGTGAGAAGAAGCCGACGAGCAGGACGAACGCCGTGTTCATCTCCTGGCTTCTGCCGACCTGGCCTTTCTTCGCCGCGTCGGCACGCTTCTTCGCCGTCGGCTCCTCCGTCTTGTCCCCATCTGCAAAGAGCTGGAGATCGAACGGGAAGCGAGGGCGTCCCAGTGCCTCGCTACTGCAAGGCGCTGAGGGCGATCCGGATATTCCCATACATCTCATTGAACAGCACATCCAAAAAAACGACATAGAACGGCAGCACCATCGAGAGCGTGAGGACGCCGATGGCAATCTGCAGCGGCAGGCCGACGACGAAGATGTTGAGCTGCGGCATCGTCCGCGCGAGGATGCCGAGCCCGACGTTCGTCAAGAGGATCGCAAACGTCACGGGCATCGCGACCTTCATGCCCGTCACAAAAACGCCCGAGACGAAATTCGACAGGATGAGCGGCAGCGAGAGGCTCGGCTGCATCGTCAGGATCGGAAGCGTCCGAAAACTCTCGACGAGCGTCGCGATGAGCATGTGATGCCCGTTGACGGCAAGGAAGACGATGACGCTCAGATTATAAAGAAAGCTTCCGATGAGCGGGATCTGCTGGCCAGATGTCGGATCCATGACGTTGACCATCGCGAACCCGACCTGCATGTCCATGACCTTGCCTGCGAAATGGACGGCAGAGAATGCGATGTACGCCACAAAACCGATGAGCCAGCCGATGAACAGCTCTGCGAGGACCGCTGCGCCGTAGTAAGCGAGCCCCGAAGGCGGCGTCCCGATGCCGGTCGAATCAACGACTGGAAAGAGCACGACCGCCATCGCGAGTGCCGCACCCACACGGAAGTAGACCGGGATATTCATGCTGCCAAAGAACGGCGAAATGACGAAAATCCCGCTCACCCTAGTGAGGAGCAGGAGAAATACCGCCCAGTGCTCGGCGAGGAGGTCGTAGAAATCCATGCTGTCTCACCCCCTAGCTGATGTACGAGGGCAGGTTCACCAGTATATTCGTCAGGTACTCGACCATGATGCGAAGCATCCACGGGCCGAATATGAGAATGGCGACGAAGACGGCGATGATCTTCGGGATAAACGCGAGCGTCTGTTCCTGAATGGACGTCGTCGCCTGAAACACGCTGACGAGGAGGCCGACGATGAGGCCGAGCCCGAGCATCGGCGCCGAGACGAGCATGACAATCCAAAGAGCTTGCTGCCCGAGCTGAATGACGAGATCGCCTGACATGACTTCCTCCTGCTGCTTGCTACTTAAAGCTGACGATGAGCGACTTGATCAGAAGATGCCAGCCGTCGACCATGACAAAAAGCAGGATCTTGAACGGCAGGGAAATCATGACCGGCGGCAGCATCATCATGCCCATCGACATGAGCGTGCTCGCGACGATCATATCGATGACGATGAACGGGATGTATATGAGAAACCCGATCTGGAACGCCGTCTTGAGCTCGCTGATGAGAAACGCCGGAATGAGCGTGAACGTCGAGACGTCCTCCTGCGACTCCGGCCGCTCCGCATCGGAGAGATTGACGAAGAGCGCGAGGTCGGTCTCGCGCGTCTGCTTGAACATGAACTCGCGAAGCGGCGCGACCGTATTGGTCAGCGCCTCCTCCTGCGTGATCTCGCCTGCGAGATACGGCTGGATGCCCTGCTCATTCGCCTCGCCCCAGTACGGTGCCATGACGTAAAAGGTCAAAAACAGCGAGAGCGCGATGACGACCTGATTCGGCGGCACGTTCTGCGTCGAGAGCGCGTTGCGCAAAAAACCGATGACGACGACGATCCGAACGAATGACGTCGTCATGATGAGGATGGACGGAGCGAGCGAGACGATCGTGAGAACCGCCATGACCTGCAAGGTCACCGCGACGTCCTGCGGGCCGTTCGCCGAGCCGATTCCCACATTGACCGATGGGATAAGCGGCGCTGCCTGTGCAGCATGCGGCAGCAAGACGGCTGCGAGCGCTCCGATGATCGCAAGCGCTACATTGCGGTAAGGCAACGACATGCCACTCCTTCCCCCCAAATACTTCCCACCCTGCCGCTCACTTCCGAAACAGCGGCGGCAGCTTCTGTGCAAGCCCCGAAAGCGTGCCGAACTGCTTCGAAAAGACGTCGGGCGCGAGCGGCGAGGCATCTGCCTCGCGCTCAAGCCGCACGATCTCCTGCGGATCCGTGACCTCGGAAAGCAGCGTGATCGAGTGCTCCGTCACGCCGAGCAAGTAGACGCGTCCCGCCATGCGCACGGTGCAGACCGAGCGCCCCGGACCGAGCGGCAGGTGCGTCAGGATGCGCCCGCCCACGGCATTTCCCTGCTTAGCAAAACGACCGCCCAAGAACCGTGCCGCCAAATATGCCATTCCCACCACGAAGGCAAAAATGACAAAAAGGCTGGCAAGGTAAGCAGCGGTCGACCACCAAGAAATCGAGGACGGACGTGGATCTGCATTCTCATATCCGGCAAGATACCCGCCCTGAGCAGCCTCTTCAGCTGCCCGTGCGGGCTCTGCGCCAAGCAGGACGAAGACAGCAAAAGCCAAAAAGCCAATCGTCAGAAGTCTTTTTGTATTCATTAGCCTACTGCTTTGCGGACAGCCTCCAAGACGCGGTCAGCCTGGAACGGCTTGACGATAAAGTCGCGCGCGCCGGCTTGGATCGCCTCGATGACCATGGCCTGCTGCCCCATGGCGCTGCACATGACGACCTTTGCATTCGGATCGACTTTCTTGATCTCCTTGACTGCGCTGATCCCATCCATCTCAGGCATCGTGATATCCATCGTGACGAGATCGGGCTTGAGTTCCTGATACTTCTCGAGTGCCTTCATGCCGTTCTCCGCTTCGCCGACGATCTCATAGCCGTTCTTCGAAAGAATGTCCTTCACCATCATGCGCATGAATGCAGCATCGTCAACGACCAAAACACGTGTTGCCATCTTTACATCTCTCCTTGTGTCCAATGAACTCCATCAAACAATCCAATTCTCTAGTAAATCATTATATAAGAAAACGTTCCGCGTTACAAGCTGTCTTTTCAGATAAGTCCCTGCTTAGCAGGTGTTTTCCGCATGCAGCACGGCTTACGAAAGGCGCGCCGCACGCTCGGCCGGACTCGCGATCTCCGTGATGCGGACACCGAAGTTCTCATCGATGACGACCACTTCGCCCTTGGCGAGGAACTTGCCGTTGACATTGATGTCGACAGGCTCGCCTGCGAGCTTGTCAAGTTCGACGATCGAACCGTTTGTGAGCTCGAGGATCTCCTTGATCGACTTCTTCGTGCGGCCGAGCTCGACCGTGACTTGCAGGGGAACATCGAGGATCAGCCCGATGTTCGCGTCGTTGACCTGCACGGGCTGCGTGCTGAGCGGTGTGAACTGTGCAGGCGATACTGGCACATTCGTCGCAACGTGCGGTTGTGCAGCCATTCCATAACCCCCTTGCGGCATTGGTGCAGCCTGCTGCGGTGCAGGCGCTGCAGCAGGTGCCGGTGCAGGTGCGGCAGGCGCCGGTGCAGGTGCCGCAGCAGGCGCTGGCGCTGCCACAGGCTCCGGCTCTTCCGCCTGCCCGCTGGCCGTCAGCGATTCCACCATTTCCTTCGCGACATGAACGGGAAGGATCTGCATGATCTCGCTGTCGATGAGCCCATCGACCTCCATGCGGAACGAAATCTTGACGATCGTCTCGTCGTTCCCGACGATTTCCGTGACCTTGTCCTCAGAGCCAAGATCGATGAGATTGACGCGCGGGGGCGAGATATCGATCTTCTTGTCGAACATCGTCGAGAGCGATGTCGCGACAGCGCCCATCATCTGGTTCATCGCCTCGCCGACGGCGCTCATTGCGATCTCGCCGATCTCCGAATCGGGGTTCGAGCCGTCTCCGCCCATCATGAGATCCGCGATGATGCCGGCATCCGATGCCTGGATCGCGAGGATATTATTGCCATCTATGCCGATCGTATAGCCGACCTCGACGATGAGGTACGGCATCGGGTACTGATCCTTGATGGCGCTCATCGTCGCAAGCGAGACGTTCGGCGTCGTGATGTTTACCTTGTTCCCCAAAAGCACGGAAAGCGTCGTCGCGGCGCTTCCCATCGAGATGTTGCCGATTTCCCCGAGCGCATCCTTCTCCATGTCCGTGAGCGCATTCGTATCAATCTGAGATGCATCCGCGGCAGAGGCGTCCGCCGATGCATCGCCTTTCGCTGCTGCGGCGTCCGCATCCGCAGGGGCATCGCCTTTCGCTGCTGCAGCATCATCGCCGCCGCCGTTTAGCAAGGCGTCAATCTCCTCCTGCGAGATCATATCGTCACTCATCCGTTCCTTCATCTCCTTCTTCTATTGTCCGTGTAATCTGAACTGCCATCTTCTTGCCCGATACGCCGGGGCGGCAGTAGAACTTTGCGCGCTTTCCCACGCGGCAGAGAAGTTCGTCCTTCACGCCCGTGTCAAGCTGGAGCACGTCGCCAAATCCCAAGGTCAGGAACTCGTTGATCGAAATGTGGATCTCTCCCATCTCAACGACAAACGGCACATGCGTGCGCTCGATCTTCCGCTGCAGGATCTTGATCTGCTCCGGATCGTCATCCTTCGTGACCGATGCCGCAACCCAAAACGTCGTCGTGAGCTTCGACATGATCGGTTCCAGGACGAGGTACGGGATGCAGATGTTCATCATCCCCTCGACTTCGCCGATCTTCATCTGGATCGTGATGATGACGACCATATCGCTCGGCGGCACGATCTGCGTGAACTGCGGATTCGACTCCGTCGCCTCGATCGACGGATTCATCTGGACCACGTTTGACCACGCCTCGCGGAAATGCTCCATTGTCGTTTCCATGAAGCGCTTCATCACGGCTTCCTCGATCTCCGTCAGCGTGCGCGGCTTGATCGCCGTCTTGCCCTCACCGCCGAACACGCGGTCAATGAAGGCGAACGCGATGCCCGTATTGACCTCCACGATGATGTTGCCCTTGAGCGGCGGCACGGCAAGCACGCTGATAACCGACGGGTTCGCGAGCGACTGGATGAACTCCTGATACGTGAGCTGCTCGACGGATGCGACCTCGACGCTGACCACCGTGCGCAAATGCGTCGAGAGGTAGGTGTTGAGTCCCCGTGAAAATGTCTCATGCAGCATGAACAGCGTGCGGATCTGATCCTTTGAGAACTTGTCCGGCCGCTTGAAGTCGTAGACTTTGACTTTTTTTTGCTCCTCATCCGCTTTGACTTCTTCTGCGGAAACCGATCCATCTGAGAGAGCGGATAGGAGCTTGTCTATCTCAGATTGGGACAGTACGTCTTCTGCCAATCTTCATCCTCCTTCCTTCGAGGTAAGCGCCTCGGGGGTTACTGGAGCATGAAGCTCGTGATGTAGACATCGTAGACCGAGCCTTGCCCGAGCCTGTCGTTCAGCTCGTCCTTGATGCGCTTCTTGAGCTGATCCTGCTTCGTCGCGTCGAACTCGTCGAGCTTCGAGCTTCTGAGGATCTGGATCGTCGTGTCGAGAATCTTCGTCTCGGCCATCGGCTGGAGCTTCCCGTCGAGCATGTTGTCCTTCTTGCCGGGGTTCATCTCGAGAACGATGCCCGCCTTCAGGAACTTGCCCGCTTTCTGCCCGCCTACATTGACAAGGATGCCTTCCTTTGGATCGCCCAGCTTGACGAAGACCCCCGCATCATGATGCTCGCTCACGGCCTCCTTGCTGCCCGTGTCCGCCATCATCTTCGTCGTGATGAAGAACGAAATGCCTGCCGCGAGCACAAGCCCTACGAGCACGAGAACGACGACCAGGATGATCGGGGACTTCTTTTTCTCCGCCGCTTCCTGTACTGCTGGAGCGTCTTTTTTCTCATCCGCCATAAAGTAATCCCTCCATATAATGTTCCATTAACCATTATACCAACTGTTTGGGAAATGTCTACCTGTAAATCCCATCAAAATTGATGGAGCGCCCGACGGTACTTCATGACGCGGCGGACAATTTCATCCATCGGCTCATCGACGATGAGCTTCTTTCCGTTCGTCAGGGTCACGACCGTGTCCGGCGTTTCCTCGATCGTCTCGATGATCTCCGCATTGAGGACGAACTCACCCTTTTGATTGGTCTTCGAGTTAAACTTCGTCAGCATGATCATTTCGCTTGCATCTCCCTGCTATCGCAATTTATACCGTCTACACTTTATTATATGTTCGTCAGGTCTCGCCAATTTCCTTTATTTTTTTAGTGGAATCGAAAAAATTCTTAAAAAAGAAATGAAAACCTCCTTGTGAAATGAAAAACCTCCCCGAAGGGAGGTTTCAGATCCAAACGCAATCGCTTAGCGCTTCATGCCGATGACGGTCTCGAGCATCTCGTCGTCGACCGTGATGATCTTCGAGTTCGACTGGAAGCCGCGCTGCGTGATGATCATGTCGGAGAACTCGTTCGCGATATCGACATTTGACATCTCGAGCGCGGACGGCGTGATCGAGCAGCCGAGGTCGGACGCCGTCTTGATATTCGCGACGCCGGAGTTGTTGGACTCCTGGTAGAAGTTGCCGCCGGTTTTCGTGAGGCCGGACGCGTTGTTGAACTGCGCGATGGCGACCTGCGCCTCGTTGCGCTTGACGCCGTTCGTATACGTGCCCGTGATGATGCCGGACGCATCGACGGAGACTTCCTTGAGCGTGCCGGCCGCATGGCCGTCGGAGTCCGCCTTCTGCGTATTGCTGCCACTGTACTGCGTGAGGGAGGAGAGATCGACGGTGGCCGTCATCGAGGAGTGGATCGTCGCCGCGCCGCCGCCGGGCGACACGCTTGCCGAGCCCGCGCCGTTCGTGAGCGTGAGCTCCGGCGAGCCGCTGCCGCTGACGTACTTGCCGTTGTAGTCAAACTGCAGCTCGACGGGCGTCATCGAGACGGTCGTCGTCGAGCCGTCGGCCTCCTTGATTTCCGTCGCGCCGAGCGACACGCGCCACTTGTCATAGGAGTTCGGCGGCGTCGTTGCCGAGGGAACCTTCTCGAAGTTCAGCAGGACCTTGTGCAGGTTTCCGAGGCTGTCGTAGACATTGGCAATCGTCGTCGCGGGGACACTGTTCCCCTGCTTGACTTCCATTTTCGTCGCCGAGGCAGGGGTGGAATCATACGTGCCCGCAGTCACCGTCCAGGTCGAGCCGTCGGAAAGCGTCAGCGTGAGCGGATTGGTTGCCGAGGCCGTCTGCGAACCGCTCTGCGCAGTACCTGCAGCATTCGTTATCCCCGTTACCGTCAGCGAACCCGTCGAAGACGAAGTGACAGTGACCGGCGTGTACTTCACACCCGCATTCTTCGTCGTGATGGTCGTCGTCGTCCCATCGGAGAGCTTCAGCGTCAGCGAGGTGACGTTCGTCCCGTCAACTGCCGTCGGAGCCGTGATGGTCTTGCCGTTTTGATCCTTCATCGAGACGATGGTCGGCGTGGAGGAATTCAGATTGCCGTTGTAGGAAATCTTCGTCGTCGCAGCCGCGTCCATCGCCTTTCCGGACGGGATCCGGATCGTGCCCGGCGTGCTCGCCGTCGTCAGCGTGCCGTTGGCATCCGCCATCCAGCCTTGGACAAAGCCACCGTTGCCGTGCATGACGTAATTGCCGAGCGCATCAAAGGTGAAGTTGCCGTCGCGCGTGTAGTACTGGCCGCTGTTCGTCTTGACGACGAAGAGGCCGTTGCCGCTCAGCGCGAGGTCGGTATTCTTGCCCGTCTGCTGCGCGCTCGTATCGTTGAAGATGAGGTCCGTCGAGGCAACGGAAACGCCGAGGCCAATCTGCTTCGGGTTCGTGCCGCCCAGGTTGCCCGTCGGCGCGGAGGCGCCTGCCTGCGTCTGCGAGAGCATGTCGGCAAACGTCGCGCGGCTCGACTTGAAGCCGTTCGTATTGACGTTTGCGATGTTGTTGCCGATGACGTCCATGCGCGTCTGATGGGACTTTAGCCCAGAGACGGCAGAGAAAAGGGAACGCATCATAATGAATCTTCCTTTCCTTTGTGGCAGAAGAAGTTATGATGCAGCAAATGGGAAGCCGTCTGTCGTTCGGGCTTCCGTAGGATCTCCATTTGGTCCAATCCTATAGTATTGCTGCACTGTCGATGTTGGTAAAGATACTCTCCTTGGCACCTATGCCATCCATGGCGGTTATCACCGTTCGATTGGGAACGCTCACGATGAGCGCGGCATCATGGAGGCAAACGAGCGATTCCTTCGCGCCTTTTGCCGCCATTTTCTCCACGGCTGCGTCGAGCTGCGTGAGCTCGCCCTCCGTGAAGGCAATGCCGCGCTCATTTAGCCGCTGCACCGCGTGCTGCGAGAAGCGGACGTATCTTTGCTGTTCCTTTTCGAGCACGCTCGCAAAGGAGCAGCTTGCCGCCGTCTTTCGCTCCTCCGGCAATCTGCTTGCCGCCTGGTGATCTTGGATGGGCAGGAGAGGCTGTGTACCAAGGAATAGTTTCCCAGCCTGCATGTTCTGCTCCTTTCCATTCGGTTATGCTGTTGTCAGGGGGCAGGCGCCGTCATGCCCTGCCCGATGCGGTCGAGGTCGCTGATCCTGACCTTATACGACTTCCCGCCGGACTCGGCCACGATCGACGGCTGTCCGTCCGAAATGCTGACGCCTTTGATCCTGCCTTCGAATACTTCTTTCGATGTCTTCGGCCTTCCCGCCGCGTCGAGGACCGCCTTGCCGTCCCCGTCCAGGACGTTCGTGACCTTCGTCCACTGGACTTCCTTGCCGATCATCGTGCTGAGCTGTCCGACGAGCACGGACGTGTCGATGTTGCCGACGAGGCTCGAGACCTTCGAGAGGCCTTCCGAGACATTCGTCATCTGCTCGAGTGCCGAGAACTGCGCGAGCTGCGACAGGTACTGGCTGTTGTCCTGCGGGTCAAGCGGATCCTGATACTGCATCTGCGTGACGAGAAGCTGCAGGAATGCGTCCTTGCCGAGCGCGTTCTTCTTCGCGGCATTCGTGATGCTTGCTGCACTCGCGGCATTTGCCGACGCGCCCTGCATGTTCATCTTGCCGTAAGTCTCGGCATCGTAGGTGACGCCGTTTACCGTGATCGTGTTGAGTGAATTTGGCATAGCTGCCTCCTTATCTTGCTCTTGGACTCAGATTCGATAGTCTACGCCCTGCGTCAGGCCGTGCGGTGCCTGCGCACGATCCGCGCCCAATGCCTGTGCGGCTGCTGCCGCTGCGAGTGCATCGGCTTCGTCTGCGTAGTTCTCGGCATCCATGCCATGGCCTTGGCTGCTTTGCGCGCCGCTGCCTGCGTGTCCCTGCGGATCCTGGTATGCCTGTCCGCCTTGCCCCTGCGGGAGCTGATCGCTCATGCCGGAGAATACTTCGACGTTGTCGACCTTGATGCCCTGATTGTTGAGATCCTGCCGGAGCTGCACGAGCGAATTCTCGATCGCGGCGCGTACCTCCGCATGCGGGCTGTGGAACGAGGCGCTTACCGCGCCGCCTTCCGAAACGGAAATCCTAAGCGTAAGCTCGCCGAGGTGTTCCGGCTTCAGCTTGATGACCATTTCCGTATCCGCCGCACGGCGGATGAGACGTGCCTGATCGACGATCTGACGCGGGATATCGTAGTCTGCCTGCGGCTGCTGCGGCGGTGCCTGCCGCGTGCCCATGATGCTTTCGTGGAGCGTCTGCTGGAATGCGCTCGGCGCAACCGCCGTGCTCGTCCGAGGCTGCACCTGCGCCGGCGCGTCTGCGCTCTGTGCACCGCTCCGATCCATGGGAGCCGCATCGCGTTTCGCTTTTTCAGGTGCTGCCTGTGCAGGCGCACCGCCCTGCTGGTCCTGGCTTCTGTCCTGCTGGCTCTCCTTGCCCGCTCCCTGTCCGCCATCCTTTGCGGCCTGCGGGGCGGGCGCGATCGGTGCGGCACTCTGCTGCACGCTTTGTGCGGGCTGCTGCACCTCAGTGCCTGCGCCCTGCTCGCTCGCCTTCCCGGCTTGCTGGATCGGTGCCGCAGCGTGCTGAGCAGCGTTTTGCTGCGCAGCCTGAAGCGGCGTTGCCGCCTGCGCTGCCATGCCCTGCGCATCCGGTTCGACGGCCACGCCCGTGACCATCGCCGCGGCAGGCTGTGCCTGCGCTTCGCCTTCTGCTGAAGCGGTCTGCATGGTGCTCGCCTGTACGGCGACATGCGGTGCGGCGTTCGGCATGGGCTGTAGGAGCGCATCGACCGTCTCGCCCGCCTGCGCGAGTCCTGCTTCAAGCGGCGTTGCCGCTTGCACGGACGGCGTCTCCTGTGCCTGCCCTTTCACGGGCTGCATCCAGGCTGGGACTGCTTTTCCCTGCGCCTCCTGCTTGCCCGCGTTTTTGAGCTGCTGCCCGGAAAGCATGGCGAGGAAATCCTGGCTCTTCGCCTGTGCTGCGGCATCCTGCGGCATGAGGCTTTGAAGGCCTGCCTGCGGCGCTGCGGCCTTTGCCGCCGCATCCTGCAGATCGCCTGCTGCGGCAGGCGGATCGGATCCGTCCTCTGCCGCCTTCGGCTTCTCTTCGGTCCTTGCGCCCTGCACCATGGCAGCGGCTTCCGTTGCGACCGCGTCCTCTGCTGCGTCTGCTGCATCGGATGGGCCTGAGTCCTTGCTTCTCGCGGCGGACTTCACATTGCTTGCTGCCGCGTCGTCCTTCGCTGCCTTTACGTCCCTGTCCGTCCGGTCAGCCTTGGCATCCTTCACATCCTTCGTATCCATGCGGCTGCTCCGTGCGCGGCTCATCGCCGCGTCAAAGCTTTGGTCGGTGCTGGCTTTCACGCCAGTGCCCATCGCCCGCGCAGCAGGTTTCGGCGCCTGCCCGTTCGCGCTTGCCCCTGCCTGTGCCTGCGTGGGCTGAATCGTATGTTCCATGCTCTCACCTCCCTTCATTATGTTATCGGATGAATCCAACCATTCCTTAAATAAAAGTTACGCGTTTTCTCAAAAAGAAAAAGCACGGCATGGAGCTATGCCATGCCGTGCTTCGGTTCCTTATTGGTTCTGTGCACTGGCGGATGCGTCCTGCCCGGCGCCGCCGTTTTCCGCCGCTTGTTCCTCCTGCATCTGCTTTTCGATGTCGGCTGCCGTGAGCACGCGCTTTTTCGTTCCCTCATAGAGCATCTGCGTGAGGCGCGCCGTCTTTTGCGGCTCAAACTGCGTGAGAACCTTCGCCGCGTTGCTCTCGTCCATGCGCTGCAGGATGAGCAGGATAAGGTCGTCGTCCAATGGATCCATCGCTGCCGCCGCATCCTTCGGCTTCATCTGATTGTAGAGGCGCGCGAGCTTCGAGACGCGCTTTTTTTCCGCCGCCTCGCGCTCCTTCATCTGTTTCTCGATCTCTTCCTTCGTGAGCGTGAGCTTCTTGGACTTGTCTTTCTTGTCCTTCGCTTCGGGCCTTGCGTCCTCGATCGGCTGGTTCTCCATCTCGTCCTGCGTCGGGGCAGGCTTTACGAAGTATTCGCCGAGGATCGGAAGCTTGTAGAGACCGAGCGATTTATTTGCCGCCTGCGCGTCGAATATGCGCAGGTAGATGCCGATCGCAAATCCGCCGATTATGAGCACGAGCAGAAGGAACAAGATCAATACGACCTTGACGATCTTCTTTCCCTTGCCGCTTTCCTGTTCTTCGTCCATCGTATTCCTCCTGCCCTGCTACGTTATCGCATCCATACGGCTTACTGATAAATGTCGAGCACCTTGTTGACGTAGTTCTGCGTCTCGCGGTACGGCGGAACGCCGCCGTAGTCCTTGACGGCCTGCGGCCCCGCGTTGTACGCGGCGACGGCCTTTTTCACGTCGCCGCCGAAGGTATCGAGCATCTCTTTGATGTACTTCGCGCCGCCCTCGACGTTCTCCCTTTCGTCGTAAGGGTTGACGCCGAGCCCTGCTGCCGTCTCCGGCATGAGCTGCATGACGCCGACGGCGCCTGCGCCCGAAACGGCATTCTGGTTGCCGCCAGACTCGACTTCTGCGACGGCGGAGACGAGCTTCGGGTCGACGCCGAACTTCGCCGACGCTTCGCGCACGAGGTCAGCAAGCGGCTTGTCGGCGATCGGAAGAGCTTCCGTCGTGCCCTTCGCGCCCGCCGCCCGCAGTGCCTTAGGGGCGGCGTCCTGCGCCGCATCGCGGTGCGCCGCTGCTGCATCTGCACCGCGCACGCCCCTCGCTTTCTCGATCTCGCTGTCCAGCTTCCTTTGGAACGGCATACCCGGCACGCCGCCCGGCATGCCGAACTGCTCCTGTATCGCGGCGATGCGCATTTGAACCTGTCGAATCCCAGCAAAGTCTATCATAGCGTCTCCCCTGCTTTCCTCGCCCGCATCGTAAGCTGCAGGCCGATCTCATCGAGCACTTTCTGCTCCTCGCGGAACGCTTCCTCCCTGTATTCCTGAAAGCGTTTCCCACGAAGCTGCTCGATGCTCTTTAGGTAGCTCATGGCTTCCATGAGTTCTTTTCGTTTCTTCTGGCGCTGGCCCTTCGTGTGGAGGATCATGGTATTTTGCAGTTCGATCTGCTCGCGCTTCCACGCGAAGAACTGGTTGAACTGCATGAGGCGCAAAACGGTCACGCGCTTGCCCTCGCGCGAGATCGCTTCGTAGTCGCGCTGCCACTGCTGGAGTTCCTTCAGGAGCATCTCCTTGTGCCTGCGCTGATCCTCAAGCTTGCGCGAGAGCTCGGCGAACTGCATCTCGATATCCTCTTTTTTCATGCGCGTGACCTTAAGCAGCGTCTCAAGCTGAAATTTGAACTTTTTCACGAGAAATACGCTCCATTGCCATTCGCCTAAACGCCCTTAGCCGGAAATCCCGACGAGCTTCCGTTCCGTCTCCTCGTATCCGTCGGCTTCGTAGATGCCTTGGCAGAGGAATTCGTTGATGCCGTCGATCTTCGCGATCGCTTCATCGATCTTCGCGCTCGATCCCTTCACATAAGCGCCGATGTGGATGAGATCCTCGGCGTCGCGGTAGACTGCCATGAGCTGCCGCATCTGCTGCGCTGCCCTGAGGTGTTCGGGGGACACGACTTCATTCATGACACGGCTGACGCTTGTCATGACATCGATCGCGGGGAAGTGGTTCTGCGCCGCGATGTGACGCGAGAGCACGATGTGTCCGTCGAGGATGCTTCGCACGGCGTCTGCGATCGGCTCGTTCATGTCGTCGCCGTCGACAAGCACGGTGTAGATGCCCGTGATCGAGCCCTTCGCGCTCGTGCCTGCGCGCTCCAAGAGACGCGGCAGCATCGCGAATACGGACGGCGTGTAGCCGCGCGTCGCCGGCGGCTCGCCGATCGTGAGCCCGACCTCGCGCTGTGCCATCGCAAAGCGCGTGACGGAATCCATCATGAGGACGACCCTGCGTCCCTGGTCGCGGAAGTATTCAGCGATCGCCGTTGCCGTCATCGCGCCCTTGATGCGCACGAGAGCAGGTTGGTCGCTCGTCGCCACGACGACGACGGAGCGCTTCATGCCCTCTTCGCCGAGGTCGCGCTCGATGAAGTCGCGCACCTCGCGCCCGCGTTCGCCGACGAGTGCAATGACACTGATATCCGCTTCGGTATTGCGCGCGATCATCGAGAGCAGCGTCGACTTGCCGACGCCTGAGCCCGCCATGATGCCGATGCGCTGCCCGTCGCCCATCGTGATCAGCCCATCGATGGCGCGGACGCCGACGTAGAGGTTCTCGTGGATGCGCGGGCGTTCGAGCGGGTCGGGCGGCGGTGCCTGCAGCGGGTATTCGGTATGCGAGAGGATCGGACCCTTGCCGTCCATCGGATTGCCGAGCCCGTCGAGCACACGCCCTAGCAGCTCATCGCCGACTTTGACTTTGAGCGTTTTCTGTGCGGAGACGACTTCACAGCCAGGGCCGATGCCCTGCATCTCGCCGACGGGCATGAGCATGACGTAGCCCTCGCGGAAGCCGACGACCTCCGCCGGAACGGGCGGCACATTCGAAAAATGCGAGCTCACGTAGCAGAGCTCGCCGACGCTGACCGTCGGTCCCTGCGACTCGATGACGAGCCCGATGACCTGCGTGACCTTGCCCGTGAGCTTGACAGAGGAAGCCGCGCGGATCGCGTCCTTGAATTTTTTCACGTTGACGCGAAACGGCTCTCCCGGTACGTATTCGTCCATCATAGCATAACTTCCTTGACCGCCTGACGGACGAGCTCGATCTGCGTCGCAAGGCGCGCATCGACACTGCCGTTCGGCGTCTCAATGACGCAGTCGCCGGGGCGCAGGCTCTCGTCCGATTCGACGAAGAGCTCCGCATTTGCCCCGATGAGGACGCTGCGCAGCTCATCGCGCGCCATGAGCACGAGGTCGTAGGCATCGGGTGCGACGCGAACCGTGAGCTCCTTTTGATCCTTGACCTTCAGGAGTGCCTCGCGCACGAGCGGCAGGACGACCTGCGGCACGTCGATGAAGTGCTGTGGCAGGATCTTTTCGACTGCCGCCATCGCGAGCGAGACAATGTCTTCCTCCGCGCGCTGGACGTAGTCGCGCGTCGCAGCCTGCGCGTCGCGAAGCGTCTTTTCCGCTTTCTCGTTCGTCTTCTTGATGAAGTCTTCCATCTCTTCGCGAACGAGCTTTTCGCCTTCCTCGCGTCCGATCCTTAGCCCTTCCTCATGCCCCTCCTTCTGCGCTTCCTCGCGCTCCGCGTCGATCTCATGCGCGACGGTCTTCTTCATCTGCTCGCATTCGGCCTGCGCCTCCTGCTTGAGGATCTGCGCGCGAATCTGTGCATTCTTGAGCATCTCGTTCGCGCGGTCTTCCTTGGCGCGGATTTCCGCCATCATGCGCGCCTGCGCCCCTGCATCGAGCACAGGCACCGCATCCTGCGGCGGGGGTGGAGGCGGCGGTGCCTCAATGGAGCATGCCTCGTCGTTCCAAATGGCTGCCTTGATAACCTTAGACAATCATCTCGTCCCCATTTCCACGCGAAATGACGATCTCGCCTTTCTCCTCCAGTGTACGGATGACGGCGACGATCTTCTGCTGTGCTTCCTCGACGTCGCGGATCTTGACCGGTCCCATGAACTCGATCTCTTCGCGGAGCATATCGGCTGCACGCGTCGACATGTTCTTGAATACCTTGTCGGCGACTTCCTGCGGCGCCGCCTTGAGTGCGAGGGAGAGATCCTTCTGATCGACCTCGCGCAGGACCATCTGCAGTGAGCGGTCGTCGATCTGGACGACGTCCTCGAACACGAACATGCGGCGCTTGATCTCTTCGGCGAGCTCGGGGTTGTCGACTTCGAGCGTCTCGATGATCGACTTCTCCGTCGTGCGGTCGACGCGGTTGATGACCTCGACGAGGGCATCGATGCCGCCGACCGTCGTGAAGTCCTGCGAGACGAGCGACGAGAGCTTGCGCTCCAAGACGCGTTCGACGTCGCGGACGACTTCCGGCGAGGTGCGGTCCATGATGGCGATGCGCTTCGAGACGTCGACCTGCGACTCTGCGGGAAGCGAGCCGAGAACGACAGCCGCCTGATCCGGTTCGAGGTAAGCCATGATGAGGGCGATCGTCTGCGGATGCTCGTTTTGGATGAAGTTGATGAGCTGCGACGGATCGGTCTTCCGCAGGAAGTCGAAGGGGCGCACCTGCAGGCTCTTCGTGAGGCGGGAGAGAATGTCCATCGCCTTTTCCGCGCCAAGCGCCTTCTCGAGGACGCTCTGCGCATACTCGAGGCCGCCTGTCGAGATGTAGTCTTTCGCCATCGCCATTTGGTAGAACTCGCTGACGACGGCGGCTTTCTGCGCAGCAGACACCTGCTTCTGGCTCGCGATCTCAAGCGTGATCTCCTCGATTTCCTCATCGTCCATGTGCTGGAATAGCTTTGCGGAGTATTCCGGTCCAAGCGCGATGAAGAGGATGGCGACCTTCTGTCTGATGCTCAGCTCCGAACTGGAGCCGTATAAATCCTTTGCCATTTCTTACTCGTCCTCCGACAGCCACGTCTTGATGAGCATTGCCACTTCGGCAGGCTTTTGGTCGATGAGTCCCTGCAGTGCCTGTTTCTCGTCGAGATGGCGCTGCTCCTCTTCGGTGAGTTCCCCCTCGTCGACCTCTCCCGCTTCGAGTGCGGCTGCACGCTCTTCCGCTTCGCGCTCCTGTTCCAGTGCGGCAAGGCGCTGCTGCTCTTCGAGTGCCTCGCGCTCCTGCTGCTTCTTGCGGCGGTACATCATGATGCCGCCGATGATGAGCGCGAGCACTAGGAGAACGCCTGCAATCTGCATGTAGAGAATGCGGTCTTCCTTGTCCTTTGCGGCTTTCGCCTCTGCTGCGAGGCGGTCGCGCAGCTCCGTCGAAAGCGGCAGCGGCTCGACGGAAATCGTATCGCCGCGGTCGGTATTGATGCCCGCTGCGTTTGAGACGGCGCGCATGATGCTGTCCTGCTGTGCCCCGCTGACGTCGTCATTGACGAGGACGGCGACGTTCAAGCGGCGGATCGAGCCCGGCGAGGAGACGACTTTCTGTTTCTCCTCGTTGATCTCGTAGTTCTTCGTCGACTCTTTCTTCTCGTAGTCGGCGTTCGCATTGGTGTTCCCGGCGACGTAGCCGGGGACGTTCGACTGCACGCCGGCAGGGCCTCCTGGATTAGTCGAGGTGCCGCTGTACGTCTCGCTCGTATCCTGCTGGCTGCGGACGATGCCGGAGTCATCGACGACCGGCGTAAATGTCTGCTTGTCCGTCTGCCTGTCGTCGAAGTCGAGCTCGACGCTGATGCGCGCGTAAGCCTTGCCTTCGCCAAGCGCTTGGTCGAGGAGGCTTTGGACGTTCTTCTGGATCCGGTCCTGGACCTTCTTCGTCATTTCGAGCTGTGTGAGCGTGCGTGCGCCGACGCCCTTCTCATCCTGATCATCGGGATCGTTTAGGATCTTGCCCGTCTCATCGACGATCGTGATGTTCTCGGGCTGCAAGCCTTGGATGCTGTGCGCCGCGAGGTTGACGATGCCCTTGATTTCCTTTTTCGTGAGTTCTGCGTTTGGCTTCAGACGAAGCATGATCGACGCCGTCGCAGGCTTCTCGTTTTTCTTGTAGAGGCTATCCTCCGGCAGGACGATGTGGACGCGTGCCTTCTCGACGGCATCGATCTGCTCGATCGTGCGCGTGAGCTCGCCCTGAAGTGCCTGCAAGTAATTGACCTTGTTCTGGAATTCCGTGACGCCCAGCTTGCTGTCATCAAAGATTTCAAAGCCCTTCTGTCCGTGCGGCAGGCCTTTCGTCGCGAGGTCGAGACGTGCCGTATGAACATTCTTCGAAGGAACGAGGATCGTCGTCCCCTGCTTGTTCTCCTGCACCTCATACGCGATTTTCGATTCCTTCAACTGAGCCGCTACCTCGCCGGCGTCCTTCGTCTCCATGTTCGTGAACAAAGGCACCATATCCGGCTTGCTGCCGTACCACACACTGACGCCGACTATGGCAATGAGCACGGCCAAAGCAGCGCCAAGCATGATGTAGCGCTGACGCTTGCTGTACTTGTTCCAGAGGTTCAGGTAGCGCTCTTTCCAGTCTCCCATGATCTCAATCCCTTCAACAACTCATTCTACGGAATCCGTGCCGATCAGACCTGCATGCGCATGATCTCCTGATACGCGGAAACCGCCCGGTTGCGAAGCTGAAGAGTGAGCTGCAAGGCAATGTCTGCCTTCTGCGCCGCGACGACAACCTGTGAAACATCTTGTATCTGCCCTGCGGCTAGCAGGGCATTCTCATGGTCGGACTTGAGCTGCAGTGCATTCGTCTCGGCGAGAGCGTCCTTCAGATAGGATCCAAAGCTCTTCGTCTCCTCCTGTGGCTGCGTCTCTCCGAGATGGCTCTCGGCGCTCATCTTGACCGGCGTCATGCCAAGTGCTGCTATCTCCATGCCAATCTCCTATCCCACTTACTTGCCAATCTCCAATACCTTCATCGTCATCGCCTTTGCGGCGTTGATCGTCGTCGCGTTCGCCTCGTAGGCGCGTGATGCCGTGATCATATCGACCATCTCCGTCACGATGTTGACATTCGGACGCTCGACGTAGCCGTCTGCGTTCGCATCGGGATGCCCGGGGTCATAGACGAGCGGTCCCTGCTCATTATCACGCTCAATGCGCACGGCGCGGACGCCTTCGCCCGTCGCCATCTGCGTCGCTTTCCGGAAGATGGTTTCGAACGGTTTGCCGCCCGTCTCACGCGGCTGGAACACGACGTAGCGGCGATGGTAGGCGCCGCCCTCCCTCGTGCGCGTCGTATTGGCATTTGCGATGTTGTTGGAAATGACGTCCATGCGCAGGCGCTCCGCCGTCAGGCCGGATGCCGCCGCATCGATCCCTAAAAACATGCTCATCGTCTGTCACCCAGCCCTTCCTTAGCCCTGTGTGCTCGTGATAACGCCCTTGAGGCGCGATATGTAGCTTCCCAGCTCCGTCGCCATCGCGTTGTAGTAGAGCTGGTTCTTCGCGAGGCTCGCCATCTCGATGTCGATATCGACGTTGTTCTTGTCGACGCGCATCGTCGTCTGGCCATCTTCTTCCACGATCGGCCGTGCCGTTCCAATCGGCCGGATCGGCAGGTGGCGGTCATGCGTACGAACGACCTGCATGCGTCCGCTGCCATCATCGAGAGCAAGCTCCTTCGCGAGCATATCCTCGAAGCGCACTTCGCTGCGCTTGAAGTTCGGCGTGTTGACATTCGCCATGTTGTTGCTGATGACTTCCTGCCTCAGCGAAGACGCCGCCAGCCCGCGCGCAAGGTACCCGATCGACGGTCCGTTTACAAGCTGTTCGAGCAAGCCAATCACTCCCTTTGTCCACTCTTTTCTATCGAAATCAATTTCAGGGCATATTAAACTCAGTTATTAGTTTTCTACACGCTCTACACAATTCCTCTAAATTCTATCACTTTTTTTATGAAATTAGAAGTTCTGAATCATATTTTCTTAAAAAAATCAGCAGGCATGCGAATGCTCATCTTCAAAAAACCATTCGCATGCCTGCATTTCCATCGCAAATCCCTATTCGTCTTTGAGCTTTTGCACCTCGTCGAGCAGGTACTCGTTGAGCACTTTGATGTACGTGCCCTTCATGCCGAGCGACTTTGACGAGATGACGCCTGCCGACTCGAATTTTCGAAACGCGTTGACGATGACGGAGCGCGTGATCTGCACC
>PPYE01680811.1_pt1 | contig 23966 bp, 19 predicted proteins | sample 1559881 | NCBI WGS metagenome assembly PPYE01 (sample SAMN08240022, study PRJNA423297) | Human gut metagenome, whole genome shotgun sequencing project. | reverse complement strand
GCATCGGCCAGTTTGTCGTAATCCATTTCGAAGGAGCCTGGCGCCGTATCGACCAGAACGACTTTGGCTCCGACGTGGCAGGTGACGCTTGCGGTGGCCGTGTAGGTGTATGCCGAAGTGATGACCTCATCTCCGGGACCGACGCCCAGTACGCGGAGAATCATCTCCATGCAGGCTGTCGCCGAGTTCAGGCACACGGCTTTCTCCGTATGGCAATATGCTGCGATTTCCCGTTCGAACTCCTTGGTACGCGGTCCTGTGGTAATCCATCCGGAAAGAAGTGTCTGGGTAACTTCCTGTGCTTCGGCTGCGCCTACGTCTGGTGGCGAGAAGGGTATTTTTTTCGTATTCATGGTAGAATGTTGGTTTACAGATTTATAATTCGAACTGTACTCCAGTCGATGCGCCGGTCGATGGCTTCGAGCGAGGCGAAGTCGAAATCAGCGATTAACTTTTGAAATTTGGAATAAGCGTTTTTTAGTCCCACCCGATTTTTGAATTGGCGCATTCGACTTAAGTGGGGCATTGGGGGTTGCCCCGGATCGAAGTCGCTCGGATGAAAATAGGACATTACGTAGTCCGACTTTTTCATCAGGGATTTTATGAGCATGTAAGGCATGATTCTGAAATATCCTCCGCCGGAATATACGATCGATCTCCCCAGAAAGTTTCCCAAACTTATTGGAAATTCTTTCAACGTTCCGTGTGCAGTCCGAATAAGGAAGGGGGAAGAGGGGAATTCCGGTATTCCGCCGAATTCGTGCTGGGAGGGGAAGACCGAACAATCGTAACGAAAGCCCAATTTTGCAAGCAGGTCAAAAGCCCACAGATTGTTCCGAGTGATAGAGAATGACGGGACCCGATAAGCGTTTACTTCTCGTCCTGCGATGTCTTCAAGCAGTTTTTTCGCTTTGCCTGTGTCCTGTTCGAATTGTGCGGGAGTAAAACGGGTTGCGAGTTGATGCTGGTAGGAATGACAACCGATCTGGTGCCCTCCATCGGCTATTCGACGAATAATAGCGGGATGCTTCTCGGCAACCCATCCCAAACAGAAGAATGTTCCCCGGAGGTGGCGACGATCGAGTGCTTCGAGAATTTTATCCACTCCTTCGTAGAGCCGGACTTCGAATTTATCCCATTCGAAATCCTGCGAATAATCGTCATGATTGTACCAGTCTTCTATGTCGAAAGTCAGGATATTCATTGTCAATTCAATTTTGATTTTCTGAATTTGGGATTCAGATATTTTATTACTCCGGCGAAACAGCCTGCTAACATAGGCAGGGGATCGCTCCAGGTGCCGTCTTCATAATAGATATTCCGTCCGAAGAATTTGAACCACGAAGGACGGATGCGAAATCTGTCCGGCGAAAATAGGAACCACATGACATCAAGTCCCATGTAACGCAGGATTTTACCAGGTTCGTATTTGAACTTGGGAACGGGGTGTCCCAGCGTATCGTATAGTATGATTGCCGGAAAGTCCACTCCTGAAGCCAGGGATGCCTTTAGGCTCGCAGGTGTTCTCGGATTGATTTCGATGATCTTGTAGTCGCCGCTTTCGGCTTCTTGCATGATGTCGAAATCGGCAAATCCGATCCAGTCTATCTTCTCCAGAACTCGGAAGCAGATTTCGGTGAGTTCCGGATTTTCTACGCTTACGCTATAACAACTGGTTCCGCCTTTCAATGGAAAATATCGAAGTATCTTGATAACCGTGCTGCCCAAGCATTTCCCGTTTCGATCACGATACAGCATTACGTTGTAGTACACGCCTGAGTGATGGATAAATTCCTGCAATGTGCAGGCGCCGAATGTTGCCTGAACGGACGGAAATACCTCGTGCAACCGGTCTATGTCATTGACGTAAACGATTCCTCGTGCTCCTTCCGAAATATTCGGTTTGATTAATGCCGGGAAACCCGTATATGCGCTTGCTTGCACGAGATTATCCGGAGTGAGTTCGATCGTTTTGGGGTGGGGCGCTCCGATGCGGCGGCATAACTCCATTAAGAGTTGTTTGTTATGCGCTTTATGGAAGATTTCGTATCCGGGGACAGCGCATCGTACGCCATGAATCTTTTCGAGTTCGTTTTTATTTTGGCTGATGTAAGCGGCTGTTCCGTCGCTTAAGGGAATAATTACGTTTATAGGGGTTTCTGCTAAGAATTTACGCAGAAAAAGGCCGAAATTCTCCGGTTCGTTTTTTACATCCGGGCAAAGGATATGCCGGTGGAAAAAACGAGATGTGTATCCGTACGATATGCGCGAAGTCATAAATCCATATACCTTGCATCCCCGCTTGTGGAGCGATCGGGCTACGGTGATGCTTTGTACATCTTGAGCATCAGTCAATAATACGTTCATACGATGAGTTTCTGTTTTTTACGGGGCGTTTCGGCTGCGATTTCATTGATCGTATTTATAACGCAGGTTACCTCTTCGTCTTTCATATCGTAATAATAGGGGAGGTCCAGAACCGTTTCTGCGATCCGTTTTGCATGAGTAAAAGAAGCGGGGCAAACAATGTAACTGAAACTGAATGCCATGTCAATCCCCCGGGTCAAACAACGTCGGTAGAACGATGCTTTGTTTTCGACCTGGATGGCATATCGGATGCAGCACGCTTCGTCGTTGAAAACCGGTTTGCGTAAAACGGGCGTTTCGCGTATAGAACTGTCGTATCGGCGATATATCTCTTTGCGGCGAAGGATGAGCTTGTCCAGGTTTTCTATTTGGGGAAGAGCCATGTAAGCCTGCCATTCGGCCATTCTGTGTCGATAATAGTCGTTGAAATGCAGATCCAGCTCATGTGATTCGTCCAGTTGCATCCGATTCCGGCACTGCATGGTCAGGAAATGAAATCCTCTGTACAGGTATTTGTTTTTCAGTAGCAGGTAGATCAAACCGATCACTGTATGTTTGATACGGAAGCTGACACCGGGTGCCTGATATTTTTGAATATAGGTTGCGAGCCGTTCGGTTTCAGTTGCTTCACGGGCGATGATAAAACCGCCTTTGGAGGGGACGGTTACTAATTTGGTGGAATCGAAGCTGAAGAAGGCATAATCTCCGAACGATCCCGCCGGCTGGCCTTGGATATGCGTTCCGAGCGATGCGGCACAATCCTCGATCAGGATCGCACCAGTGCGACGGCACAAGGATTGAATTTCTTCGATACGGCAGGGATTGCCGAATTGATGAGTCGCAATAACGACCGAATCTTTGTCTATTACTTTTTGCAACTCTTCGGGAAGCATGTTGAAATCAGTTTCGGAGACTTCTACGTATTGGACATTTCCCCCCCCCATGAGAATAGCTTCTGTGACGGCTTTACAGGTATAGGAAGGAACGATGACCTTTTTTCGTTGCAGATAAGAGATCAATATTTGCAGCCCGCTACGTCCCGAGGAGGTCAGTATCACATCCTTCTGTCCGAAATACCGGGCGATTTCCCGTTTCAACCGGCTTGTGTATTTTCCACTTTCTGTGCGGATGAACAGACTCTTGAATAAATGCGTCCAGGAATAATTGACGCGTGAGCGGGGAAGCAGCGAAATTTTCATGATTATAAATCGGTTGCTCGCATTTTCAATACTTTGGCGGGAACACCTCCGACGATGGCATAGGGCGGTACATCTTTGTTTACTACGGATCCTGCCCCGATAATCGCACCCCGGCCGATCGTTACTCCGGCCAAAATGATCGCCCCGAATCCGATCCATACGTCGTCTTCCACAACGATCGGAGCATCGTAGTAACCTTGATCTATAATGGGAATTTCGCGTGTGTCGTATGCATGCGAATAAGCGACAAACATGACATTTGCAGCCGTCAGAACATGGTTGCCGAGTGTGATCGTTCCGGTTTGTCGGCCGGCCTGGAATATATTGTTGTGATTGATGGAGCAGTGATCGCCGATCTTAATCATCGTCGGTTGGCGCAACATGACCGTCGGATGGATTTTACAGTTTTTGCCGATAGTTGCCTGTTGGCGCCCGACAATGCAATTTACAGAGTAATATGCCAGCAGTCGGATCAGATCAATGAAGAAACGTAATGTTATTACCGACCATAGTACTGCTTTCAACCAGTGCCATTTACCGGGTTTGATATAATTCTCCACCCGTTTGAATTGCGGTTTCATCATAGCGATTATATTTATTTACATAGTTCTCGGCGATGGAAGAAGTTTATAAGCCGATATCTGATTTTTTTTACAAAGAAGCAGGGCAATGATATGCCGTAACAGATCAAAAAGGCGATCGGAGCAGAAAATCCCAAATAATTTTTATAGATCATCAGGTGATATTTGAACAGACTTGATTTCCGGGCGGAGAGGGAATTTTCATTCCCGGTACGCCAGGAACTCATCCTTTCGGGAGTACAATAGGCATGTCGGGTAAGTCGCAGAATATCGATCCAAAGAAGCCAATCTTGACGTTTCCGGACGTCTTTCATGTAGATTTTGCCGATTCGCCGGGTATCGTATATCGCGGATGAAGTTCCGATAAAATTTACAATAATCGTGCTGAAATAGGAAACACGCCGTACCCGGTTGTTGATCGCTATGACGTTTCCCTCGGTATCTATGACGTCGGATTTACAATATACGAACTCATATCCGTTTTTTTGCATGAATTCGACCTGTTTTTCCAATTTCTGCGGTTTCCACAGATCGTCGCTGTCACAGAAGGCGATGTAACGTCCCCGGGCTTCTTCGATGGATTTGTTGCGGGCGATACCAGCTCCCGAATTACTTGCGAGCCGGAATAATTTTATTCTGGAGTCTTTTGTCGCGTAGGATTCTATGATTTTGACGCTGTCGTCCGTCGAACAGTCGTCGGTGATCAGCAGCTCCCAGTTGGTATAGGTTTGGGCCAGGATCGATTCGATCATCTCGGCAATATATGCGGCCGAGTTATAGGAAGGGGTGATAATGGATACCAGTTCTGACATGTAGATTCGGTCGGTTTACTCGATTGTCGTGATAAAATCTTTCAATTTCTCTTTATGGGTGTGGAGTTGTACGCCCCAGTTGATCGTAAAGTCGATGTCGTCGTGGAAATATTTATCCAATTCTCGTCGAACCAACTGTTGCAATTCGGAAATATTTTCAGGATTCTGTTCGATGTTAATCGTGATTTTGCCTTTTTCGTCCTGACGGGCCTGGTAGTTCAGTGTAATACCGTCCTGGATGGCGATGTTCTTGAAAACGTAATAAAAGGTTAGACTCGGGTATTTAGAGGTTTTTCCGAGGATGTTTTTTCCGATACGGCCGCATACGTCCAGAACCACCGGATGATTTCTGCCGCAGGGGCACTTGTAATCGGGCGATGCCAGAACCACGGCGTCACCCAGTTTATACCGAATGATCGGAAAGGAGCGGGACAATAGATTCGTAACTACGATTTCGCCGTCGATTACTTCCACATAAACGTTTTCCATGCAGATATGCATGTTTTTACCTTCCGGACATTCGAATGCGATGATTCCGGCTTCGGCCGCGCCGTATTCGCTGGTTATTTTCAAGCCGAACGCTTTTTGCGTTTCTTCGTGGTAGTTGGGGTATATCTTTTCCGAAGTGCCCTTGATGAGCTTCAGATGATATTTCGTTTTGTCGTGAGGATGTGTGTTAATATATCGTGCAGTTTCATAAATCATGGAGGCGTAGCCGCTCAGAAATGCGGATTTCCGCAATTTACGGCAAAATCGCTCCATATCATCGGGAGCGTATGAAAACATCCGGAATCGATTGCAGAGTCTGTCCAGAATTTTGGTTTTCAATGTTTTTTTACGGTCTATATTGTATCCCCACAAATATCCGTTTCTGTCCCAGGGCATGATGCCGTACCAGCTTTGTCCTCTCATTACGGCGGCCCGATGTCCTGAATCCCACTCTTCATCTCGATAGAAGAGCAAGGGCTTTCCGGAAGAACCCGAAGTTTCGGAAAATTGGAGCTTATCGAATTTGTAAGTCGATTGTATGTCGCCGTTGTTGCGAATCAATACGGATTTGTCGATGACGGGCAGTACTTTCATGTCGTCCGGGCTCGTCATTTGCGAGGGATGGAACCCGACCTCGTCGAATTCCTTTTTGTAAAACGGAGAGTGATCGTATGCGAACTGTAAAAGTGTTTTCAAACGCTCGAATTGGTACGCTTGCAATTTTTCAATACTCCATTTGTCGCTTTTTTTCAGCGATTCGAATTGTCTTAAAAGAGAGGGGTTTCTCCATTTGACACCGAGTTTATAGATGATTTTTTGCAGCATATAAAAACCTATAATTTTAGGGTGATTTTGGGTCGATTTCGTTTTACATATTCGATAACCTCCCCGGTTCTTTCTCCGAACAAGGGGCCGGAGCATAGTTGTTCGTATATGATACCCGGATAGGATATGTTTATTTCGATCAGTATGGGTTCTCCCGTTTCGTCGATCGCTATGTCCCAGCCGATCAGATGGACATTCGGAAGTCGTGTGTGGCTCTGGCGGATGACCTCTATCGCTTTTTCGTAGGAAGGTATCGGTTGTCCGGCGAATGGAATATCGCTGACTGTGCGGCAATAGATATTCATCTTGATGTCGAAACAAATGTCTTTCAATATGCCCTCTTTCGTGATGCCGCACACGAAGCCTCCCGCACCGGTGTTATCGACCACGCTCCCCGGGCTGCCGAAGCGGAAGATGGAGGAGATGATCGAAACCTTCCCGTTCAGGTATAACGAAGTTATTCGCATCGTATTCAGGGAGGTGGGATTGAAGGCTTTCAGGGCGGGATGCTGCTCCACGACACCCTGAACGATGTAATTTTTGCCGGAGTTTTTCAATAATGTTTCTATGCCTTTACGATTGTTGCCCCTGAACTTCGAAACATTGTGCCCCGAATCCGAGTTGAGGCTCGGCTTGATAATCATTTCCCGTTCGAATCGGCACATTTTTTCGACGGCGGCTTCGAACGATATCGGAACATAATCGGCGTCGTACAACTGACCGTCGATATTGTTCACGACGGTTATTGGTTGGGGGACGTTTTTCAACAGAAAGCCGTACATTCCTTTGTGTTCGTAAGCGTAAGTACTCCAGATGGGGTTGAGAGCTCCCTTGAGAACCGGACTGTAAAGCGATTCGGGAAGATAATAAGCATCGAACCCGACCAACGTCTTACAGGTTTCGAAGAAGTCGTATCGGATGGGGAACCCGAGACTTTTCCATACCTCGCGGACTTTTGCCTTTTCATCGGTCGTCAAGGGCTGTCGGGGACGCTTCCCGATGTATCTGTCGGCCTTGGCTGCCGCTTGTCGGGCCATGCGTACGTACAGGGTATATATGCAATTTTCGAATATTTTTCTTATTCCCATTCCGCTATCCTTTCATTCTTAAGAATTTCTTGATTTTTTTCTTGGTGGGGTTCGGCAATTCTCTGCCCAGCATATAGGCCGGTAATAATAGGTAGTATTTTACACTCAACAAATAAGCCATCTTCGGTATTCGAAACCCTTTTTGCTTTGCGAAATTCAGGATATCCGCGAAAAAGGGATCTGCCGCCCGGTATCCGAGATATTTCGCAAAGATGGCGGCTTTGTGCGTTTTGTAGTAGGATTGATCGAAGATCGTTTCGTATTCGGGGAGCTTCCCGAGTATGTCGATCGCTGCCAATGTCCTTAGGCATTTGTAGCAACGTCCGCAGTTGTGAACGGGACCGTCGTCGATGGTCTTGATACAGACGTGCAGGTATTTTTTTGTGAGAGTGTCGTCGATGATGTATTCCGTGCGTTCGGTTCGCTCTTGTGTTGCGAGGGTGGAGAATATTTTCGTATTTCGGGTGGAACACATGTCGAACAGGATGAAATCGAAATGTTCCAGACTTTGTGTCGTATATTTGAGCTTGTCGAGCAGATACCCGCTCGAGTGGTAATATACGGCGTAGAGTTTTTCCAGGAATAGAATCGCGGCGGCATGAACGAGCGTGCAGGTGTCGTAAAGTCCGGTTCCGTACCTGTTCAGCAGGGAGGTGACGTTGGATTGTACGTACAGTAGTTCCAGTCCCGTTTCTCGGGCGAAAGCCGCTGCACGGGAGTATTCGTACCGGAAAAGTTTGTTCGCTTCGTTTGCATCTTCGAATCCGAACTCACAGGTATTGAAAATGGCCAGATGCGTTATTTTGTGGCCGTATCGGTTATCGTCGATATAGTGTTGTTTGATTGTCGCCAGGGAATCGACCCCCATGCTGCATCCCGCTCCGACTGCTTTTCCTCCGAATTCGAAAGTTTCTATCCGCTCTGCATGGACTTTGATCGGGCGCACTCCGTAGGTTTTTGCCAGAATGTAGATCAGGCCGTTTTCCAACGCGTATTTGAGATCGGAAGAGAGTGTGCCCTCGACACGGATGTCCGATTGGGAGAACAGGGCGGGCATGAGTGCGGAAAGGACGAACAGATCGGCTTTTTCCGTTACTACATACGGGCGGTATGTTGCGGATGTCTTGTAAAAAATCGTTTCGCGGAAATGTTTTTTGTCGTCCTCGATACATGACGATACGAGAACTTCGTTTTCTCGCACCTCCAATTTAGGTTGGCTAATGATTATCATGTCGGTCTTGTGATTTCAACTCTCCTCTTGTTATGAACGTGTTGTTCTGACTATGTGTCTTTTTTATGATTCGCGGTTTGTTCATTACGACGACGCTGTTGTCCTCTATGTCTTCGACGACGATGCAGTTGGCGCCGATTCGTACGTTGTTTCCGATACGAATATTGCCGATGATTTTCGCTCCGCTGCCGATATAGACATTGTCTCCGATAACGGGGCTTCCTTGTTTGCGGCTGTCGGCCAAAGTGTTGGATCCGATGGTCACTTGTTGGAATATGACTGCATTTTTCCCGATTTCAGCTCCGTCTGAAACAAAGATACCGTACATGCCATGCGGGAATACCGGGACATCTTCGATCTTGCTTTCGATACCGATCCAGCTTCCGTAACCGGACAGGCAGGAGTAGTAAATGAAAGATTTCAACCGGTTCTTTTTTCGGAGATAAGACCGTTTTAAGCGAAATAATTCCCCCCCCCCACAGAATGAAGAGCAGTAGGAATGAAACTCCGCGTAACCAGATTTTCAAATTTTCTTTGAGCATGTCGTAATCAGTCGAGTAATCCGACTTCCTGGAGGAAATGTCGGGAAAGAATTTTTTTGTTGTCGTATTTTTTCGCTTCATTCAGGCAGTTGCGTTTCATCGCTGATAAATCGTAACGTCCCAAGATGCAATTTTTCATTGCAATGTACAGCGCTTCCTCGTCTTTCGGCGGAATGATGACGCCTGTTTTTTCGGTAATGACCTCGGTATTCATATTCCAATCGGAGGCGATCAGAGGGACACCGGCGATATAGGCATCGATGACGATGCCGGGAAATCCCTCTCCATACCAATAGGTCGGGAACAACATCATATCGTATCGGCATAATGTCCGATAGCCGGCCTCTTCTTTCAGATTGAGGACTCCGGAATAGCTGACGTTTTCGAGAGTTTCGATCCGCTTGCGGAATTCCTGTTCGTAGTCCGACGTTGCGGGTTTCCCGTAGAAGTCTATCCGGAATTTATTGCCGAATCCTTCCCGATCGAGGCGTTCTGCGCACCGGAGGATCAGGTCGATTCCCTTGTCGGGATGAAGTCGGGACAAAAAAACGAACTGCAGAACGGATGCTGCGGGGGCGCAAGTTGCCGGTGTTATTGCGTAATAGGGTTTAGCGTTCGGGACATAGACGGCATTTGGAATGCGATATTGGTTTTTCAGGGTTTCCGCCATTTTTCTTCCTTGGACGAATATGCCCCTTAAATTCTGAATCGAAGGAAGGTAATTTTGTTTTTTTTCGAGCACCTCGAGCAGATTCCCTCCGACGACGCTGCAGTAGGTACGTTTACTCTGCCCGATATAATATAAAAGACGGCATAATGAGAGCCCTCTGTTGATGGAAAGGAATATTTTTGCATGGGGGAATGACAACACGTAAAGCGGTATTTGCAAAAATACCCAGGGGCGGTGTTTCCAGTTGTGGGTATCTATCACATGGATTATATCGAAGAACTCTTCGAATCGATCGAGATACAGTTGGTTTTTCATCGTTTCCCCATTAGTCGGAGTATGGCCTTTATCGACGCCTCCGATGAAGAGCAGGCTGTTTTTATGGGACATGATGATTAATATTCGTTGTGGTAAAATTGATTTCGCATCATCATCTCTCTCGTTTCGGATATTTCCGGATTGAAAACGGAATAGTACGGGTAGAACAGTTGGTATTTTTGAGTGTTCATGTAAATTGAGGATGTGTCGTCAAATTGATATCTTACAACTTGGTTCGCTATAATTAACAAAAGGATAGGCAGGATATACAGATTGGGAAAGGCTACTCTGTACCGGGGAGATTCCGTATGCTGGATCAGATACAGCACGTTGGCGCATAGAACGACCTCTAACAGTCGAAGGTAATTGAAAAGGCGGTACAACTGAGGGAATATTGTCGTTAAAATGGAAACGGACAGGATGAAAAAGAACAGCGGGGCCAATTTGTCTTTGTTCAATCCTCGTTTTATGCCGATATAGTAAATGATCGCAGGGAAAAGAATGCGGAACAGTAGCGGAGCGATATAACCGTTGATATTGGATTTTATGGAAATATAAGCGCGTCCTTGCTCTTCAATATTATTCAAGAACATGTAGGTGTTGGCGAAAGACGTGTTTAGAAAAAAATACAAGACGGCGACTCCCGCTCCGCAGACGACAAATATGGATAAAGGGCGTATTTTCCAGTTGAAAAGGAACGGGACGATAATCAGGAAAATAGCGCCGGCGTGAAATAGGAAGGCGATGGCGATGTAAAGGTAGTAAATCAGCCACCGTTTTCGCAGGCAGGCATCTATGGAGAGCAGGAAGAAGGCGATTGCGAAAGATTCCCGGATTACCTCCATATTGAAAATGAAATAAGGGTATATGTAGTACAGGAAAATGGCGACGAACAGGTATTTCGAGTATTTTTTGAAGAATGAAAAGAATACGGTATTGATGAACAATACGTGGACGATCTGGAACAACAGGAATTTCGGCGAGATCGAGTGCAGGAAGTTGTTCAGTAAAAGCCAAAGCGGTTGCAGGCGACCTCCGATATCGAACGTGTCGATATGCTCGTACGAATCCATATAGCGGAGTGTATCGCCTCCGACCCGATAACGGAAGGCCATGAGAGCCACTAAAATCAGAAATGCGAGGCGAAAATGGAATTTTCGGGTCGCGGCGGAGCCTTTGCCCCGGAAATCGAACTGTATGGCCAGTGCGAGCAGGTAGATGCCGATTACAATATATATCATATTATCATACAGTTTCGTTTAAGCGGGCGGTTATGAATTCGAGCAGATGTCGGGGCGATAGCTGATCGATATAGTGATAGTCTATTTTGAGATCGGGATTGGCCCGGATGAAATCCGTATCGAGTTTTTTTGTGTCGGTGAATATCGAGATATATCTTTCGTCGAAAAACGGACTGTATCGGACAATCGGATTATTCGTTATGATCTTTTTCCCCAATAAAATAGCTTCCCACATCCTGAAGGTATAGCCTCTCGCATTTTTTTGCAAAATTTCTAACAGACACTTTGATTGAGAAGCCCGGAAAAGATTCTCCTGATAGGACATGGATTTGATGTAATGAATATCGTTTTTATATACTTGTTGTTTATCGGGAACTCCCACCAGGTTGAAATCGCATTTCAATCCGTTTTGCGTGAAACGTTCGTAAGCATCAATGATTTCTGTGAGGCGGTTTTTCCCTTTACCTAAAAAATAGACATCGTTATCCGGATTGGTTACGGATTCGACCGGAATGGCGGAATACGGTGTCGGATAGTACAAAATGTCGTATCGTTTCGCATCGTTGTAGTCGTAGGATAACACGAGGTCAAAGTTTTGTTTGACCCATCCGATGTCATGTCGATGAGTTTCTACGAGATCCTCGTAGTAGAGCGCAAATTTTGCATTCGGATAATGTTGTTTCAGGTAGGACAGGAAAGGATAGGTTCTGTCGTGAAAATTTCTTCCGAAGGATAAAAAGCAAATGGGGCGGTTGTCGGCGAAATGAAAATCGCAGGCGGCATGGTATAATAAGTTCTTGAAAGGAAAATGCCGGTTGGGAAGTCGGGGGGTGAAATATAGCTTGTAAATCATTGCTGCTATTTTATTCTTTGTGCCCCACAGATCTCGGTATATTACGGAGTTTAATCCCATAATATCGGATAAAACGGTTCTGTAAAACCCACTGTCGTATCCGAATACGACAAAGTTATAATCCATGTGCATAGGTGCTGTCGTTTTTTATAAATCGAGAATAGTAAATCAATAGGGCCGCGAAATAGACTCCCGAACTCAAAACATTGGTCAGAAGGGCGCCGTTGATCCCCCAGAGATAGACGAACAGGATATAGCCCGATATTTTTATCGCTCCGCAGAAGTAGCTGCTGTTGCGGATGACTTTTCCCTGGCCGTGCGAGCCCAGATAACGGTTGATCATATCGCCGACACCGTGAATCGAGAACCCGACCGCCATCCAGGACGCGTAGGTGCTCACTATGCTGTAAGGTTCGCTGTACAGGAATGAAACGAGCGGCTTAATCAGCAGGATGAAGAGTATGCACGTGGCCGAAGCCAGTAAAATCGTATTTTGAAATACTTTATGCGGAATGCGGGGTTGCGTGGCGAATTGTTTGAAGTAGGCTGTTCCGATTATGGCCGGTAACATTTGTAGCGGAGTCGTTATGGTGAGAGCCAGCGTGAAGAATCCGACGGTTGTGTTGTCTGTTCCGAATAGGCTCAAGGTGATACCCGCAATGTAATTTGTTGCGACCATGGCCAGCGATCCGTAGTAAAGTTGCAGTCCGTAACTTTTATTCTCCTTGTTCAAAGTGCGGAATATGGGGGATAGTCGCTTGAACCGGGGGCGGGTCGATAAGATTATGAGGCACAGAATCAACGACGCCAGTCCCCATTGCAATAGAATCATGCGGGAGGAGGTGGCGCCCGATTGGCTGTATAGCAAGTATGCGATCGGAATATAACTTAAATTGGGCAGCAACCGTGCTGCGGCGAGCCGTTTGATGTGGTTGTCGCCCATGGCGGTCGTGTTTACATAGTTCAGGAAAAGAGGGTAGGCGCAAACGGGGACCGATAGGAGAAACAGATGAGCGATGTGGTCTTTTCCTTGTGCGAATTGCAATCCTGTGCAGATTAAAATGCCGGCTATCAGTACAACGAGTGCTCCGCCCAGAATGACGATCATACATCCTCGTATGCGCCTGCTTTCGGATTCCCCCGATGAGATGGCCAGCAATCGGCTGCCGGACAGGAAATACCCGAATAGCAGCAGCGAAGCGATGAAGTTGATGATGTTTTGTACGTATCTCACGTCGCCATAATCTGCCGGAGATAAAAATCGGGTGTTGATTATCGAGGCGACGACGCCCAGTAGAACGCCCGACAGGGTCGAGGCATAGAGTATGACGACTTGTTTTGTCTGTTTCGTGAATTTCATGGAACCGATTGGGAACTATCGCTGCGTCTTTTGATGATCTGAGCGGGAATACCGCTGCAGATGCAATTATCGGGAATATCCCGGAATACGACGGAGTTGGGCTGTATGGCTACATTGTCGCCTATTTTACATTTTCCGGTTATCTTGACACCGGGACTTAATAATACGTTGTTGCCGATAATAGGGCGATTGTCCGGCGTCTTATTTAATCCGATGACGACACCGCTGTTTATCTGGCAATTACATCCCATTGACAGACAATTTACTATCACCCCCCCCCTTGAATGCGGGATGCGCAGGCCGGGGCCGACCATATTCAGGCCGATTGCGATTTGGTATTTACCTCCGCGACGGGAAAGTCGGATTTTCCAATAGCAGGCCAGTAGCCGGTGCCAAAGATTCGCTCGTGTATTGTGGTAATATTCGCAATGTCTCAATGCGGTCAGATAATGGAAGGCAATACAGGACTCCGATTTCATGAATAGTCCGAGCCTGTATTTCAGAAAGCCGATCGATCCGATATTGCGCTGCCGGTCGGCTCGAATGTAATTTTCGAGATCTTTTCGGGAGTTAATCATTGTTGCCTGTCGTTTGTTGTTTTTCGTACCATTGGGCGAAAATAGCGATCCCTTCCGCCAGAGAAACCTGCGGCCGATAGCCGAAATCGCGTTCGAGTTTTGTCGTGTCGGCGTAGGTCGTGTGTACATCTCCCTGTTGCATGGGCATCATTTGCAGTTGGGCGTTCTTGCCGAGGGCCTGTTCGAGCGTATGGATGAAATCCATCAGTTGAACGGGATGTCCGCATCCGATGTTATAGACTTCGGCCGGAATAGGACGGTCTTGTGTCGGGGCCGGGGCTTTGCCGATGACGCAGACCATCCCTTCGATGATGTCGTCTATATAGGTGAAGTCGCGTGAAAGATTGCCGTGATTGAATACTTTGATCGGTCGCCCCTCCCGGATGGCTCCGGCGAATAGCATGGGGGCCATATCGGGACGTCCCCAGGGGCCATATACCGTGAAAAACCGTAAACCGGTGGTCGGAATTCCGTACAATCCGGAATAGACGTGCGCCATCAGTTCGTTCGATTTTTTCGTGGCAGCATAGAGGGATACGGGGTTATCTACCCGGTCTTCCTCCGAAAAGGGTGTTTTCGTATTGCCGCCGTAAACCGAACTCGAGGAGGCGTAAACGAAATGCCGGACCGGATTGTGTCGCACGCACTCGAGCAGGTTGAGGAATCCCACGATGTTGCTGTCGATGTAGGCATAGGGGTTTTCGATCGAATAGCGTACGCCGGCCTGTGCCGCCAGATTGACGACGGCATCGAATTTTTCAGTTCCGAACAGGTTTTGCAGGGCCTGTCGGTCTTCGAGGTGCATTTGGATGAACCTGTAAGCGGGATAACGATCGCTCTGCACCGGTTGTCCTTTCGCAACGAGATTCCGGTGAATGCCTGCCGTTTCGAGCCGGGCGTATTTGAGCCGGACATCGTAATAGTCATTGATAGAATCTATGCCGACGACCTGATTGCCCGCTTCGAGCAATCGTTTGGATAGGTGGTAGCCGATGAATCCGGCAGAACCGGTCACTAATATTTTCATGGTTTTCGAATTTTTTACCGGCCTTACGATTTTCGGTTTTAGGCTGTATGTTCAAAAATCGACCTTCTATATTTTACGGTACAGGAGGCCGAAATTTCGAAAAAACGGATTGTGACTTCTCGTCGTTCGAAAGCTATTTGCCGATCGCCGCGTACTCGAATCCTTCGGCAATCACTTCGTCCTTGCTGTAAATGTTGCGCCCGTCCACCAATACCGGTTGTTTCATAACCCGTTTGATGACCGACCAGGAGGGAATTCGGAACTCCTTCCATTCGGTCAATACCGCCAGAGCGTCGGCGTCGATCACCACATCGTACATATCTTTGCAATAGACGACCCGGTCCCCGATTCGGCGGCGGCATTCGTCCATCGCTACCGGGTCATATACCTTCACGGAGGCTCCCGCTTCGAGCAGCTTTTCGATAACGACCAGAGCCGGTGCTTCGCGCATATCATCCGTTTCGGGCTTGAAGGCCAGGCCCCACAAGGCGATCGTCTTGCCCCGGAGTGTTCCGAGCTTATCTTGCAGTTTCTTGACTACGATCTCTTTCTGTCGTTCGTTGACCGCTTCGACCGCTTCGATCACTCCCATCGTATAGCCGTATTCGCGGGCGGTATGGGCCAGGGCTTTCACGTCTTTCGGGAAGCAGGAGCCGCCGTATCCGCATCCCGGATAGAGAAATTTCGAACCGATGCGGGTGTCTGCGCCGATACCTTTGCGCACCATGTCCACGTTGGCTCCGACCAGGTCGCACAGATTGGCGATGTCGTTCATGAAGGAGATGCGTGTGGCCAGCATGGCATTGGCTGCGTATTTGGTCATCTCGGCCGAGGGAATGTCCATGAAGTAGAGCCGGTAGTTGTTCATTTGGAACGGACGGTAAAGCCGTTCCATGACCTTTTTTGCCCGGTCGCTCTCTACGCCGACGACCACACGATCGGGCGACATGAAGTCCTTGATCGCTGCGCCTTCCTTGAGAAATTCGGGGTTCGAAGCCACTTCGAAATCGATTTGCTCGCCGCGTTTGGTCAGCTCTTCCTCGATGACGGCCTTGACTTTTTTTGCCGTACCTACCGGTACGGTGGACTTGGTGACCAGAATCGTGTATTTTTTGATGTTCCGGCCGAATGTCCGAGCTACTTCGAGTACGTATTGCAGGTCGGCCGAACCGTCTTCGTCCGGCGGCGTGCCTACGGCCGAGAAAACGACTTCGACGTTGTCGAGGCAGGTGGTCAGGTCCGTGGTGAAATGGAGCCGGCCCGCTTCGACGTTCCGTTTTACCAGGTCGTCCAGTCCCGGTTCATAGATAGGGATTTCACCGTTTAACAAGCACTTGATTTTTTCCGGGTTGATGTCCACGCAGGTAACATCGATTCCCATTTCGGCAAAGCAGGCTCCCGATACGAGACCCACGTAGCCTGTGCCGACGATTGCTATATTCATTGATTTTGTTTTTTAGATTTATTGATGTTTGCAAAAGGGGGTTGTCTTGTGTGTCAGAATCATGCACTGCCGGGCTTACTACCGGTTTTTATACATGGATTCGTAGTATTTCTCGTATTCGCCCGAGGTGATATGGTCCATCCACTCCTGGTTTTCGAGGTACCAGCGCACGGTTTTTTCGATGCCCTCTTCGAATTGCAGCGAGGGTTCCCAGCCCAGCTCGTTTTTCAGTTTGCGCGAATCGATGGCATACCGCAGGTCGTGCCCCGCACGGTCGGTGACGTAGGTGATGAGCTTCTCGCTCTCGCCTTCGGGGTTGCCCAGCAGCCGATCGACGGTGCGGACGATGACTTTAATCAGGTCGATGTTCTTCCATTCGTTGAATCCGCCGATATTGTAGGTTTCGGCGATGCGGCCTTTGTGGAAGATCAGGTCGATGGCGCGGGCGTGGTCTTCGACGTAGAGCCAGTCGCGGACATTCTCGCCCTTGCCATAGACAGGCAGCGGCCGGCCGTGGCGGATGTTGTTGATGAACAGCGGGATCAGCTTTTCGGGAAATTGATAGGGCCCGTAGTTGTTCGAGCAGTTGGTTACGATCGTCGGCAGACCGTAGGTGTCGTGGTAGGCCCGCACGAAATGGTCGGACGAGGCTTTGGCCGCCGAATAGGGGGAGTGGGGATCGTAGCGGGTTTCCTCTGTGAAGAGCGTGCCGTCGAATTGCAGCGCACCATATACTTCGTCGGTCGAAATATGATAGAAGCGTTTCCCCTCCCAGTTGCCGTTCCATTGTTCCTTGGCTGCCTGCAACAGGGAAAGCGTGCCCATGACATTGGTGCGGGCGAAGATGAACGGATCCTTGATCGAACGATCGACGTGGCTTTCGGCGGCCAGGTGGATCACTCCGTCGATATCGTACTTGCAGAACACTTCGCGGATGGTGTCGTAGTCGCAGATGTCGGCCTTGACGAAGGTGTAGTTCGGAGCATTTTCGATGTCTCGCAGGTTGGCCAGATTGCCGGCATAGGTCAGTTTATCGAGATTGACGATCCGATAGTCGGGATATTTGTTTACGAAGAGCCGCACCACATGCGAGCCGATGAATCCGGCGCCGCCGGTAATGAGGATGTTGCGTTTCATGTATTTGCTTTTTCTGTTTTTATTTCTCGTTGTTCGGGATGATCCCGGCGGTTCGCTTCGGCTTACCGGAGGGTGGCCATACAGCGTACGAGCGAATCCCGCCAGTGGGGGATGTCGATTCCGAATGTCGTTTTGATTTTGGTCTTGTCGAGTACCGAAAAATTCGGTCGTTGCACCTTGGACGGAAATTCCGCAGAGTGGCAGGGACGGATCTTACAGGAGGTATGGCCTGCCAGTGCGGCGATTTCATGGGCGAAATCGAACCAAGAGCAGACTCCTTCGTTCGAGAAGTGGTAGAAGCCCTCCCGTCCGGCATAGTCGCCGGATTCGATGCGGTCGAAGATCACGCGGGCCAAGTCGGCGGCGCAGGTCGGAGTTCCCACCTGATCGAAAACGACCTGTAATTCCGGTTTGTCGGCCGTGAGCTGCAACATGGTTTTCAGGAAATTTCTGCCGTAGGGCGAATAGAGCCAGGCGGTGCGGAAAACCAGGTGTTTGCATCCCGAAGCCACGATCGCCTCTTCCCCTGCGAGCTTGGTTTTGCCGTACACGCCCAGCGGTGCGGTCGGATCCTCCTCTCGGAAGGGAATATTTCCCATGCCGCCGAACACATAGTCGGTCGAGATGTGAAACAGCGTGGCGCCGCACGCTTTGGCGGCTTCGGCCAGGTTCCGCACGGCTTCGTGGTTGATTCGGTCGGCCGTTTCGGCCTCCTCTTCCGCTTTATCTACATTGGTGTAGGCGGCACAATTGACGATCGCGTCGATCCGCTCGTTTTCGACGAACCGTCGTACGGCGTTCGCATCGGTGATGTCCAGGTCGGCGACGTCGGTAAAGAAATAGCGGTGCCGCGAAGCTGCGCCGAGCGTGCGCATTTCGCGGCCCAACTGTCCGTCGGCACCGGTTACGAGTATGTTATGCATAGTAGTCGATTCCATAGTCGAAAAGTTCGTCGGCATCTTTGAGGCGGGGATGTGCCCGGTCTTTGGGCGAGAGGATCGCCTCTTCTGCGGGGAGTTGCCAGTCGATCCCCAGGTCGGGGTCGTTCCAGGCAATCGCTCCTTCGGACTGGGGCGCGTAGAAGTTATCGCATTTGTATTGGAAGACGGCCTCGTCGCTCAATACGGAAAAACCGTGTGCGAATCCGCGCGGTACGAAGAGCTGGCGGTGATTCTCGGCGGTCAGCTCGACTGCGACGTGTTTGCCGAACGTGGGCGATCCGCGCCGTATATCGACGGCGACGTCCAGAACCCGACCCTGAACGACCCGCACCAGTTTGGATTGGGCTGCGGCCCCCTTTTGGAAATGGAGTCCGCGCAGTACGCCCCGGCGGGATTTGGATTCGTTGTCCTGCACGAAGTGTACGGGCCGGACGGCCTGGTCGAACTGTTGCTGGGAGTAGCTTTCGAAGAAATAGCCGCGGTCGTCGCCGAACACCTGCGGCTCGATGATAACCACGTCCTTGATTGCGGTGGCAATGACTTTCATTATTTCTGTTCGCGTTTTAATTCGTCGATTACTTTGAGCAGATATTGTCCGTATTGGTTTTTAATCATCGGCTGTGCCAGCGCTCGCATCTTCTCCTCCGAGATCCAGCCCATGCGGTAGGCGATGCCTTCCAGACAAGCGATCTTCAGCCCCTGACGCTTTTCGATCACCTCGACGAAAATCGAGGCCTGGGCCAGCGAGTCGTGCGTGCCCGTATCGAGCCATGCGAAGCCGCGTCCGAGGGTTTGGACTTTCAGTTGGCTGTCTTGCAGAAAGACTTGATTTACAGTCGTGATTTCCAGTTCGCCTCGGGCCGAAGGTTTGATCTTTTTAGCCACATCGACCACTTTGTTGGGATAGAAGTAGAGTCCCACTACAGCATAGTTGGATTTGGGATTGGCCGGCTTTTCCTCGATCGAAAGGCAGTTGCCGTTTCCGTCGAATTCCGCCACGCCGTAACGCTCCGGATCATCGACCCAGTAGCCGAATACGGTGGCCTTGTTCTCCTCTTCGGCCGTGCGGACCGCTTCCCGGAGCATCGTCGAGAAACCTGAGCCGTGGAAGATGTTGTCGCCCAGAACCAGACAGGCGGAATCGCTGCCGATGAACTTCTCGCCGATCAGGAACGCCTGGGCCAGTCCGTCGGGCGAAGGCTGTTCGGCATATTCGAACCGTACGCCGTAATCCGATCCGTCGCCCAGCAGACGCCGGAAAGCCGGAAGGTCAGCCGGCGTGGAAATGATGAGAATATCGCGTATTCCGGCCAGCATCAGGACGGAGATGGGGTAGTAAACCATCGGTTTGTCGTAGATCGGGAGCAGTTGTTTGCTAACACCCTTGGTGATCGGGTATAAACGGGTGCCGGAGCCTCCGGCCAGTACGATTCCTTTCATGGTTATTGAGGATAGTGATGATTTATGTTTTATGCGGGCTGCACTTTGTCGAAGCGTTCGAATTCGGAGTTTTTCGATTTGAATTCCGGGACGATCTTTTTCATCAGGCAGACCGTATCCGGGACGTTTACCATTCTTGCGAATTGCTCGAGCTGCCCGGTCGCAGCGCAGGCTTCGGCGTAGTCGTATTCGCGCACTTTGGCGATACGTATCCGGTCGTGTGTCGTGGGGATCGTATTTTCGGTGTTCGAGAGTACCTCCTCGTACAATTTTTCACCCGGACGCAGTCCCGTGTATTCGATCTTGATCTCTTCGCCGGGTTCGTATCCGGCCAGTTCGATCATGCGTTTGGCCAGGTCGGCGATTTTCACCGATTTACCCATATCGAAAACGCAGATTTGATTGCCTGTGGAGATCGTTGCGGCTTCCATGACCAGCTGGCAGGCCTCGGGAATGGTCATGAAGAAGCGGGTGATGTCCGGATGGGTGACCGTCACCGGTCCGCCTTTGGCGATCTGTTCGCGGAAACGCGGGATTACCGAGCCGTTTGAGCCGAGGACGTTTCCGAAACGGGTGGTTACGAACTTCGTGGCCCCCTCGATCGTTCCCTGCTCGATGGCCAGCCCGAGCGACTGTACGTAAATTTCGGCCAGGCGTTTGGTACAGCCCATGATATTGGTGGGATTCACGGCCTTGTCGGTCGAGATCATCACCATCTTTTCGACGTTGTACTCCAGGCATTTCAGAGCGACGTTGCGTGTGCCGATGACATTAACCAGCACCGCTTCGCAGGGATTTTCCTCCATCAGGGGGACGTGTTTGTAAGCGGCGGCGTGAAATACGACTTGAGGATGGAACGTGCGGAAAGCGAAATCCAACCGGTTGGGCAGCCGGATGTCACCGATCACGGGGACGAATTCCAGCTTCGGGAAGCGCTCTTCGAGTTCGAGCCGCAGGTTGTGCATCGGAGTTTCGGCATTGTCGAACAGGATCAGTTTTTTGATCCCGAACGATGCCAGTTGGCGGCACAGCTCCGAGCCGATCGAACCGGCAGCGCCCGTGACCATAACGGTTTTCTCTCGGAAATTGGCCCGGATTTCGTCCAGTGAAATCTTGATTTCGGGGCGCCCCAGCAGATCTTCGATCTTGATTTCGCGGATCGACTGCCGCATGATCTTGCCGTCGATGACCTCGTCGATCGGCGGTGCGATCAGGATTTTCAGATTGCTTTCGACGCAGTAGCGGATCAGGCGCTCCTGCTCGGTCTGTACCTCTTCGTTGGTCGGGAACAGCACGGCATCGATGTCGTACCGTTGCCGGAGGTATCGAATGCTGTATTCATTTTCGAAATAATAGACCGGACACTCCGCGATGGTGTGGTTTTTCATTCTCCGGCCGAAAGTCAGGAACCCTACGACCTTGTAATGCGGAGAACGTCAGCAGCAGATCGAACAGCAGCAGAGCCAGCATATGCATACCGAACAGCGGTGTAGGCGGGTAGAGCAGAATGGTCAGCCCCAACAGGAGCTCCTTGCCGATGACCGCCACGACGAATTTTGCGATTTCCCGCAGCGTGGAGTGGCGGATGACGGAGTGATAGGTTTTCAGCAGATAGAAGGTGACGAACGAATAAACGACCGAACAACAAAGCCATAACAGGGTGTAATCCGAGATATTGAGGTGCAGCAGCAGCTTCACCGACACCAGTGCGCATAAGGAGGCTAACCCCGATACCGCCAGGTCGATCGCAAGGATCAATCTGGTGTTCAGATAGCGTTCCAGGTGTAATTTTTCTATCAAACGGTACATAATGTTATAATAAAATATAACGCAAGAGACTTAATCTTGTTTTAGCTCCTGCCGGATATGTTATCATTTTTCGACTTTCAAAGCGCTCTCCGGTGGCGGGGAAATAAGGATCGGATGTAAAAACGAATGAAACCGTCATTTTATATTTCGACAATTACCGTGCAATTTTCTCATTGCAAAGTATTGAGCGATCAGTTTTTGGATGTCTTTTCCAGAAAACATCCCGGAATGTAGGTCGTCGCTACGGCGATGATGCCTTCCAGAGCGACGACCAGGCGGCGGTTGCCCCGGATCCGCTTGATGTACCCCTCGGCTCCCTTGAACGGGCCGCCCGTGACCCGGACCTTGTCGCCGGAACGGTAGTCGATCGCTTCGTCGCTGAAATATTCCAGGTCGGAAGTGTCGGCGGAAGTGATCTGCATGAACAGCTCCATTTCCCGGTCCGGAATGGCGGCCGGCTTTTTCGTTTCGCGGTCGAAGTAGGCCATGAACGGACAACTCGCTTTCAATCGGTTCTGTAATTCGAGCAGGTAGTGCTCGCTTTGGCGGATGAACATCAGGGATGAAACGGCCGGCTTGCGCTTTCGCACTATTTTGGATCCTGTCGCTATCTCCTCCCGGAGCAGGGGAATATAACTCCTCACCCCCTCTTGCGCGAGCTGTTTTTCGAGTTCGAATACCCGATTATAAAATACTTTCAGTGCATACCAGCACTCTTCGCCGTTTTTGTCTGACATAGTTTGAAGGCGGTGTTAGGTCCCGCCGAATGTCCCGAAATCGTAATTGCAGCGCTCCGGGTGCGCCCTTTGTCTGCCGATCTTGTTTACAGGTCCGATTCCTTTTCTCCTGCGGCCGTAGGCAGGTGCGCCGGTTTTGCCGAATCCGACCGTAAAACTCTTTTGCAGATCTTTCGAGGTCGGAAGAGGATTCAGTGGCGTATCGATTCGCTGCCCTGTGTCTGTTTTCTCGGAGGAGCGGTGTGCTAAAAGTATGTACCGTATTTGTGAAAAGGGCATACTCCACAATCCCCCGCGGTTTTTGTGTGATTTCCACCGCGCAGCAACTAAAGGTTGGCCGCAGAACGAATCGTGTGCGATTCTGTTTTCGGCACCCGGGATCTCTGTTTCTGACCCAGAAACGACACCGAACCTCTGGAAACAGAAGCCTGTCTTGCCTGGCAGGTCATTTCCGATTACAAAAGTAGAGTTTATTCGCGTAATAACCAAACAAAAAAGCGCAATTTCCCCCCCCCGGAAAAAAGTCTATATTTCAAGCTTTTACGACTGAAAAACGCATTTGTTGTGTCTTAATATGCAATCCAATGGGTTTTTTGTTCTATTGGCTTCTGCCTCCGCTATTTCGCCTGACAAGCCTGGTTTTGGAACGGTCTGTGTAATTATCCGATCTGGTTTGTTGAGGTTATCCCTCTGTTTTTCGGTTGAATAGCCTGCGTTTGTATTGGAAACCCTATTTCCCGATTTTATCGGAAGGTAGCGAAAGTATCTTCGAATAGAGGATCCGGGCGCAGGCAATCCGCTATGGCCGGGAGATGAATGACAACGATCGGATTTGATTTTTTTCCGTTGGCGTGCGTGGGCTTTTTGCACCGATTGAGAAGATAACTTTACGTCGTTGTTCGAATAAAAAAATAGGGTCGGAGTAAACTCAATCCTGTTTTATCGTTTTCCCGGTCCATCCGGGTATCTTTTGTTCTGCGGAGAGAAGGGGATTGACTTCGTGTTACCACGTGCCGCTCGTCCTTCCCATAATGGAAGAGTCCCTGCAAAGTCGATGAATAAACGGAATCCGCTCTTTACACGGATACTTTTTCACTTTTCCGGAGTGCGGGAACTCGCTTGCAGACGCTCTGGAAAAATAAAAAGGTTACGTATCTGTCGTAACCCTTTTTATTTGTAAAATCTTAATTTGCGGAGAGAGAGGCTCCCGAACCTACGCTTTCAGAAAATATCATAAAATTGCAAATCATTGATAATCACATATTATATACAATGCAGAG
>PPYE01627453.1_pt1 | contig 23986 bp, 15 predicted proteins | sample 1559881 | NCBI WGS metagenome assembly PPYE01 (sample SAMN08240022, study PRJNA423297) | Human gut metagenome, whole genome shotgun sequencing project. | reverse complement strand
TCTCGGCGGAGAGCCGCAGGTGCTCGTGCTGACGCAGTTTTCGGCCTCTTCGACCAACGATCCCTACGACGAGGGGCATGCGACGGCTTGGGCGGAGCTGCCGGAAAAAAAGACTGATGAGAATTTTATTTACGTCAGCCACTTCGCTTCGCTCAATAACCGCACCGTGCGCAACTATTCGTTCTGCTACGACAAAACGCTCCATGTGGCGCATTGGGTGGCTTATCCGCTGCATTCGGTATATAGGGGGTCGATAGACCGTACCGACGATTTTCAGTACGATCCGAAGGTCGATTATTCCTGGCAGCCCAACCTCGTGGCCGGTTCCTATCGGGGCAGTTACGACCGGGGACATCAGCTCCCTTCGGCGGACCGTACGGCTACGCGGGAGTTGAATCTCCAGACGTTTTATGCGACCAATATGACGCCGCAGCTCAACCGGCTCAACCAGGATATGTGGGCCAATCTCGAAGCCAAGGTGCGTGCGCAGATATGCAACGACACGCTTTATGTGGTGACCGGTTGCTATTATGCCAATACCAATACGACGACGACCGACCGTGACGGGAAAGTTTGTCCGGTCCCGACGAATTATTTCAAGGTATTGCTTCGCACGCGCACCGGTACGACCGGTAAACGCATCGCGGATTGTTCGGCCGATGAATTGAAGACGATCGGATTTTGGGTGGATCAGAAGAGCTACGGCGATATTCAGCCGCCTGCGTCCATTTGCATGAGCGTGGCGGAGATTGAAAAGAAGACCGGCTTTACGTTCTTTCCCAATATTCCCGAGTCGGCTGCGGAATCCGTAAAGGCACAAAACTCTCCGAGCCAATGGGGAATCCAAAACTAATTTGACTTATGAAAAAACGACTGATTTTTACAGGACTACTGGCCTTACTGTTCGCAGCCTGCTGTTTCGCGCAGAAACCGTACAAGGTGGTCTTTTACAACTTGGAGAACTTTTTCGATACGATCAACGATCCTGAGGTCAATGACGACGAATTCACACCGGAAGGACCTAAAAAATGGAATTCTGTCAAGTATGCGAAGAAGTTGGGCAATACCGAAAAGGTGCTTTTCGATATTGCCGGTATCGATAAGGATTATCCGATCGTGATCGGCGTATCGGAGGTGGAGAACCGCTCGGTGCTCGAAGATATCATCGCTACGCCGAAGATGGCTCCGGGCAATTACCGGATTTCGCACTACGACTCTCCCGAAGCTCGCGGTGTGGACGTCGCTTTTATGTACCGTCCCGATGTCTTCAAGCTGGAGGGTAGCGCACCGATCCGCACGCAGATTCCTTCGCTTCCGAATTTCAAAACCCGCGATATTTCGACCATGTGGGGTACGATCGACGGCGAACCGTTCTTCTTCATGGTGGCTCACTGGCCTTCGCGTCTGGGCGGCAAGGACGCTTCGGAGTTCAAGCGTATCGCCGTCGGCGAGCAGATGCGTCGAATCGCCGACTCTGTCCTGAAGGTCAATCCTGCGACCAAGATCGTGGCGATGGGCGACTTCAACGACGATCCGACCGATCCGAGCATGTTGGAGGGGCTGAATGCCAAACCCAAGGTCAAGGATCTTCAGCCGGGCGATTTCTTCAGTCCGTTCCACGCCGTGCTTCGTGCCGGTATGGGAACGCTGGCTTACGGCGACGCCTGGAATCTCTTCGACAATATCGTAGTGTCGGAAAACCTGGTCAATGCGAAGCCCGGCGAGTTGCGTCTGGTACGGGCTCCGGGATCGAAGTACTACGGGAATGTCTTCAAGCGTAACTATATGATCCAGCGGGAGGGGCAGTTCAAAGGCTATCCTTTGCGCACGTACGTCGGAAACAATTTCCAGGGCGGTTACAGCGACCACTTCCCCGTTTATATCTACATCGGTAAATAAATACCTTAACTTGAAAGGATATGAAAATAAAAAGTTTACTAATTTTTGTATTTACCCTGATGTCGCTGACCGCGTTCGCTCAGAGCGGCGGTATCAAGGGTAAGGTCGTTTCCCGCGAGGGACGTGTCGCGGTGGACGGGGTGAAGGTTTCGGTCACTCCCGGTGAAATGACTGCCACGACCGACGGCCGAGGTGGTTTCGTGATCGAGAATGTCGAGCCCGGCGAATATACGTTGCAGTTCGAGGCTCCCGAATTCGAGCCTTTGACGCTCGTGGTGCGCGTGGACAAGATGGTGCGCGACATCAATACGGTGATTCTGGTCCCCGAAGTGCTTTCGACCGTAATGGACGATTCGATCTTCGCAGAGTTCGACACCGAGAGCGGCAACGATGCGCAGTCGCTGCCTTCGTCCCTTTCGGCTTCGAAGGACGTTTTTAACAACATCGCTTCCTACCGGTTCAGCGAGATGCGTTTCAACGTGCGCGGTTACGATTCGCAGTATTCGGACGTTTACTTGAACGGTATTCGCTTCAACGACGCTATGACGGGCTATACGCCCTGGTCGTTGTGGAGCGGTCTGAACGACGCTACGCGCAACCAGGAGATCACCAACGGTTCGGTCATGTCGGATTACGGCGTGGGTAGCATCGGCGGTACGACCAACATCAACGCCCGTGCTTCGCAGGTGCGCCAGGGACTTCGCGTGAGTCTGGTGAACGCCAATTCGATGTATCGCTTCCGTGCCATGGTGACCTATGGTTCGGGTCTGCTGGACAACGGCTGGTCCTATGCGTTGTCGGTATCTACCCGTCAGGGCGGCAACTCCTACGTGGACGGCGTCTATTACAACTCCTACGGATATTTCGCTTCGGCCGAGAAGATTTTCAATTCGCGTCACCGGTTGGGCTTCACGATTATGGGTGCTCCCACCGAGCGCGGTGCGCAGCAGGCTTCCACGCAGGAGGCTTACGATCTGGTCGGCAACAACTATTACAACCCCAACTGGGGCTACCAGGACGGCAAGATGCGTAATGCGCGCGTGCGTAACAGCCACGAGCCGATCGCTATGATCAACTATACGTTCGATCCCAATGAGCATACCCAGTTCAACCTGGCCACTTCGTTCCGTTTCGGTAAGAACGGTTATTCGGCGCTGACGTGGTACGACGGTGCAGACCCCCGTCCCGATTATTACCGCTATATGCCGAGCTACAAGTTGCTGAACGCTACCGACCTGGAGGCCGCTTCGATGGCTGCGGCCAGTCTGGCGGATCAGTGGATGCGCAACGTGGGTAATATCCGCCACTTCGACTGGGACGAAATGTACCAGACCAACATGAATTTCCGCAATGCCGAGGATGAAGCGATATACGGTCCCGGCGCCCGTTCGAACTATATCATCGAGGAGCGCCATACCGACCAGTTGGACTGGAACCTCGCCGCGCAGATCAGCCGAATCTATAAGGATAACTCCCGTCTGACGGCCGGAGCCAACGTCCGCATCAACCGCACGTGGTACTACGACGAGGTGAAGGATCTGCTCGGCGGCGACTATTACGTGGACGTCGATAAATTCGCACAGCGCGACTTCGGCGATCCGATCATGGCGCAGAACGATATGGATTATTATAACCAGTACGGTCATGCAAGAGCCGTCAGAGAGGGCGACAAGTTCAGCTACAACTACAAGGCGCATCTGCGTTCCGGCGGTGTATGGGCTACTTATGCCACCCGTTTCGGCGGTTTCGGCATGAAGTTGGGCGCCGAGCTCGGCGGACTTTCGATGTGGCGCGAAGGTCTTTGGCGCAAGGGTCTCTTCCCGGATAATTCGAAGGGCAAATCGGAGAAACTCGAATATTTCGTATATAAGGCCAAAGGTAATTTCGATTATGTCATCAATGCCAACCATACTTTCGAACTCAACGCCGTGGCGATGCAGAATGCTCCTGCGTTCCAGTCGGCCTTCGTTTCGCCCCGTACGCGTAATTCGGTAACTCCGGGGCTTACGACGGAGAAGGTTTACGGCATCGACGCTTCGTACAACCTGCGTTACGGCGATTATAAACTCCGTGTTTCCGGTTATTATACGAAGGTGAACGACCGTTCGAAGGTGATCTCCTTCTACGATGACGTGCTGAAGACCTATACCAATTTCGCCTTGAGCGGTATCGACGAGCAGTATTTCGGTCTGGAAGTCGCCGCTTCGATTCCGATCTACAACGGTTTGTCTTTGAACGGTGCGATCAGTTGGGGTCAGTACACTTACACGTCGAATCCCAATTACGTGCAGATTGCCGACAACAGCGCCGAGCCGCTGAACTCCGGTACGGTCTATTGGAAGGATATGCGCGTGGAGAGCACTCCGCAGACGGCAATGAATATCGGTTTGTCGTACCGCGGTCCTCATAACATCTACGCATCGATCGATCTGAACTATTACAACAATATGTATCTGTCGATGAACCCGCTTTACCGTACGGACGAGGTGTTGTTGCCTACGATGACGGACGAACAGATCCGGGAGCTGCGCAGTCAGGAGAAGTTCGATTCGGCCTACACCTTGAGTGCGAGCATCGGTAAGAATTTCTACATTCAGCGTCGTTATACGCTCGGCTTCAGTTTGCAGGTGAATAACATCCTGAACAACCAAAATATCAAGACCGGCGGTTATGAGCAGATGCGTGTGCAGGGCATTAAGACCGGCAAGGAGATCACTTCCTACCAGAAGTTCGCTCCCAAGTATTTCTACCTGTTCGGCACGACTTACTACCTGAATGTCTATTTCCGTTTCTAACGGCTTAACGAATTAATATTGTGAAGAATATGAATAGAATAGCAACCATATTTCTGGCGGTGACAGCAAGTTTGTTCTTCGTCGGCTGTTATAACGATTTCGATACGCCGGCTCCTGCGAAGGTATGGACGGATGCGGACTTCAGCGACAGTAAAATCATTTCGATCAAGGAGCTGAAGGATATTTTCGAGGAGGCTTATCCCGGGACCAGCGGTATCGGCCAGTCGCTGACCATTACCGACGACCTGGTGATTCGGGGCAAAGTCATTTCCAGCGACCAGGCCGGTAACGTCTATAAGTCGATGTACCTGTACGATGAAAGCTGCCAGTCGGCCATTGAAATCAAAGTGACTTCGGGATATTACATTACCTATGCTCCCGGTCGCCTGGTTTATATCCGTTTGCAGGGTCTGGTGCTGGGAAATTACCGCACGATGCTCAGCGTGGGTGTCGCATCGACCAATTCCGATTATGCGAACGGTAACATGGAGGATCGCAATACCTTGGAAGAGCATGTCAAGCTCGGCGAATTGATCGGCTTGACGGCGGCCGATACTTTGGTGGTTACTCCCGCTTCCTATTCGACGCTGACGGATGAGTCGCTGGGGCGTTTGATCCGTTTCGAAGGGTTGGAAAGCAAGTTCGGCAAGGCCGGCTGGGGGTATAAAAATACATTCCCCAACTACTTCGCCAACAGTACCTCCTACGATGTGAATTCTCCGGGTTGGACCGATATCAACGATTGGGCTACCTGGGCGACGAAGCGGGTCGATGAGCTTACGCACGAGAGTACGTTCTATTATGGCTCTGCCTGGTTCACCTATGGCGACATCAACACCCTCGCAGGCAATTATGTCGTACGTTCGAGCGGTTATTGCCGTTTCCGTGACGAGAAAATACCTGCGGACGGTTCCGTGGTGAACATTACCGCGATCTATACCAAGTTTTCGCAGGGCAGCGATGCGACGGCGGCCTATCAGTTGTTGCTGAACAAGGCGTCCGACGTGGTCGTGACTTCGAAATAGCCGCAGTTTGCAGTTGAAATCGCCGGGCCTCATCTTTTTGATGAGGCCCGTTTTTTATTCTTTATGCGGTTGCGATTCCGCTCGTATTGTCCGCGAAGGAGCTGCCTCCGGTCTTATGAGGCGTAAATTTCAGGGAAGAGCAGTGCGCGGAAGTCGGAGCGCATGATCTTGTCCCGTTACTGTTTTTCCTGCCTGCCGGGGAGCCGGTTGCCGTATGTCCGAAAAAAGCAAGACATTGTTCGGATCGTTCTTTTGCTGCAAGTTGGCAGGCTGTCGCACCGGGGGACCTGCTGTCCGCATAATGCGATTCCGACTGCCGGGAAGGGGCAACGTGATCGGCAGAGAGCTGTCCGCAAACGGAAGAGCGTCGCCGAAACGGAGAATTCGATGCGAAGTGCGGAATCGGAAAGCATGGCGGGGTATGACATAACGTCGTTCGTGGAGTTTGGTTCCGCGTCTGTTTTCCGGAAACGGATACGATTCCTGTGCGTGGACGATCTTCCTGCATTGCAGATAGGAGCGGAAAAGGAAACATCCGTGAACAGGAGTCCGAAACCAAAGAAAACCCCCGAACCGGTGAGAGTTCGGGGGTAGTAGTGAATAAAACCTGTTATTGATGATTATTCATCTGTTTCGGGTTGAGCTTCGGGACGCATGGTGACCTGTATTACGTTGCCGCTGTCGAGGAGCTTCTTCGCCAGGTCGCGGATCTCGTCGTAAGTGATGCTGTTCAGGGTCTTTTCGTAGTCGGCGAGCAGATTCTGCTTGTGACGGTTGTAGTCGTCGATCAACCCGAACCAGGTGCCGTTATTTTCGAGCGTATTCTTGAATTGCTTGACCAAGTATTCGCGGGAGTCGTTGATGTCTTTGGCTTCCGGTCCTTCAGTCGCGATTTTCTCGATTTCATCGAAAACGATCGGCACGAGTTCGTCGGCCATCTCCTCGTTGGTGTCGAACTGTATTTGCAGGAGGGCCTGTTTTTCGGGACGATACGAGAGAGTATAGCTTACCTGTACTCCGTACGTGCCGCCTTTCTCCTCGCGGATGGATTTCAGGTAACGGTTGTTTAGAGCCATGTTGAGCAGCAACATGGTTTGCTTGTTGCGCAGCGTGTAGTCCGCATCGCTCGAGAAGAGCAGGAACTCCGAAACTTTCGGCTGCAGCATCGGGGTGCGGAAGTCGTTCACGACCTTGCCTTTGGCTGTGCGGAGTTTGTCGTCCGTGAACTTAAGCACGTGTTTCGAGGTGGGAATCGAACCGATATATTTCTCGACCAACGGCTTCAACGTTTCCAAATCCACGTTGCCTACGAAGGTGAACGTAAAGCTGTTCGCACCCGGGTAGAGCGTTTTGAAGGTTTTCGGCAGATTTTCGAACGAGATGCTTTCCAGGGCCTCGATCGTCAGCGGCTGCTGACGCGGATTGTCGCTGTAAAGCGTTTTGATCGTTTCTATCTGCATGATGTAGTCGGGATTCGAGGTCAGGTTCTGGACGTATGCCTTGTAGCTGTCCATCGTCGTGTTGAAATCCTCCTCCGAGAAGCGGGGACTTGTGAAGTTCTGGTAGAGCAGTTGGAGCATCGTTTCGATGTCTTTGGGCGAGCAGTAACCGCTCATACCGTTGCTGTAGTTATTGACGTACAGGTTGATTCCGGCTTTCTTGCCTGCGAGCTGCTTGTTCAGTTCGATTGCAGAGAATTTGCCCACTCCCGACTGGGCCGCGATGACCGGAAGGAATTCACCTTCCTTCACCTCCGTATCGGCAAGCTGCGACATCCCGCCGTCAGCCTGTACCTGCAGCAGGACTTCGTCCGCCTTGAGTTGGGTCGGTTTGACGATGATCTTCACACCGTTCTTGAGAATCCATTCGGTCGTTCCGAGATCCTCGTTGTATGCGGTCTTCTTCACGGGCGAGCCTTTCAGCTTGATATCTGCGGGGATCAGAGGCTCGCTGACGGTATTGTCCTGGTAAGCCTCGACGTTGGATGCCATGACCTCGCTGCGGATGGCCAGAAGTTCGGCTTCGGTCGGCTCGGTCAGTCCTTCTTTCTTCGGTACTTCGACGGTGATAACCTGGTTTTCAGGTGTCAGAAGCTGTTTTACCCAAGCATTCACATCGTCGAGGGTCAATGCTTCGAGGTATTGTTTGTCGAGGTTGTACTGCGTTTCGGCATCTGCCATAGCGGTATTTTTCTTGTAATTCGCCAGGTAGGTTTGAACATATTGTCCGTTTGTAAGGTCGTTCCGATTGGCATAGGTAGCCTCGGCCTGACGCAGGAATTCAGCTTTCGTACGATCGAATTCGCTCTGTGTAAAGCCGTAACGCTTCATCTTCTCCATCTCTTCGAGGATAGCTTTGTAACCGCGGAGCAACTCTCCGTCTCGAGTTTGTACGGCGACCATCGTGAGATCTTGGGTCGGATTCACTCCCAGTATGTTGCCTGAATCCATCCCGGCACTCAGGAACGGAGCATCGGGCTGCATGGCGATTTCATTCATGCGATCGTTCGCCATGGCACTTGTGTAGGAGTTGAGTACGTCGTACATTTGGCTAATTATCAGGTTGTTGTATTGCTTGGGGAGAGCGGGTCGTTTGATGAAGAGCCGCATGACCGAAGCCGTCATTTCGGGATCGGAAAAGATGCTGACGATGGGTTCTTCGTTTTCAGGAACTAGGTAAGCCTCTTTCTGCGGGGCATCTGCAGGGGAAACCGGAATATCCGCCATCAGGGTTTTGATCTTGTTTTCGATCCGATCGACGTCGATATCGCCGACTATGACGATCGCCTGGTATTCCGGGCGATACCACGTTTTGTAGAAGTCGTACAAGGCTTTATGGTCGAAACTCTTCAGACCGTCCAGATAGCCGATTACGTTGCGGTGCTCGTATTTCGAGCCTCTGTTGACGGCGGCGTTGCGTCGTACCATGGCGCGCCATCCAGCTCCGTCGCGGGTGCGCAGCTCCTCCATGATTACGCCGCGTTCGTTGTTGATCTCCTGAGGCTCCAGACTGATGAACTGCGACCAGTCGTGCAGGATCAGCAGTGCGGTGTCGATCGTCGCAGGGTTTGCTGTGGGCACATTGTCCAGGTTGTAGCATGTTTCATCGTAAGAGGTGTAGGCATTCAGGTCCGCACCGAATTTGACGCCGTTACGCTCCAGATATTCTATCATCTTTTTGCCCGGCAGGTTCTTGGTGCCGTTGAAGGCCATGTGTTCGAGGAAGTGGGCGAGGCCCTGTTGGGAATCTTCCTCCTGGACAGCTCCTACGTGGTGGAAAATGTAGAAAGATGCCTGTCCCTTGGGTTTTTCGTTGTGACGGATGTAGTACGTCATGCCGTTTTCGAGTCGTCCGACGCGCACCTCCTTATCGGCGGGAATCGGCATGTCAGGCTGTAGTTGCGCCATGACATTCGTCATTGCGAACAGCGTGACAAGTAAAAGAATGAACCTTTTCATAAAATGATTGTTAATTGATTTTGGGTGAAATTATTTGTATTGCGTTGTCATTCGGTTGTTTCTTCCGGTCGGTATTCGATGATGTCGCCCGGCTGGCAGTTCAGTTCGCGGCAAATGGCTTCCAGCGTTGAAAAGCGGATCGCCTTGGCCTTGCCGTTCTTGAGAATGGAAAGGTTGGCCGGGGTGATATCGACCCGCTCGGCGAGCTCGCCGAGTGACATCTTTCGTTTCGCCATCATGACATCTATGTTGATGATTATCGCCATGTCTTGCGTCCCCCCCCGTGTGTATATTGTATATCGACATTTATTTTTTCTTTAGATCGTGAGTTTTTGCTCTTCGCTCAACCGGGATCCGATCGAGAAGACCTCGGCCGAGAAGAGTACCAGAATCGCCATGACGATGTTCCAGTAGTTGAGCGGGAACGAGGCGGCGACTTGCAGGGGCGAATCTTCGAGAAACGTCCGGGTCGTACTCTGGTAAATATAAGAGCCGACTCCGGTGCAGACTTCGGCCAGAATCAGCAGGAACCCTACGGCACGCGTGTAGATGATGATACGCCCCGGCAGGGGTTGTTCGTCCCGTACCGATTTGCGCAGGATATTGATAATCAGCGCTACCAGGATCAGGATAGAGAGCTTGGCCAGCAGGGCCGGGATGGACAGCAGCAGTATGTAATTGATTCTGTTCAGTGTCCGGACTACTGTCGGGTCACTGTTTTCGTCCGTTTTGACGTAGATATTAACCCCCGTATATTCGGCTTCGGTGGAGATCGATGCGTGTCCGGTTTCTATCGGGAAAAGAGTTTCGTCGCTCTGGGCGTTTTGCAACCGGGCCGCCAAAAAGTAGGTGTGTTGCGCGATACCGTGTTTTTCCTGCATCCGAATGTCTTCGGACGCAGCCTGCCAACCTGTCGCCAGACTCGACGACACGTGGGGCACGAAGCTGTGGATGAATCCTGCGGCCAGAGCCAGGAAATAAAAGATGTAAATGACCAGCAGATGGCGCCGCAAAGATTTTTTCTGTTTTTTGTCCATTTTCGGTTTGCTGAATACGTAATGGAGGTGTTCGACCTGTTTTTAACCTCCGGTGAGGCAAAGATAGTAAAGAACTTCTGCAAAACAAATAATTTTTATCGTTTTTCGATAAAAACGCAATAAAATATAACGAATGATGTTTCTCGTCTGAATACGGAGCGGAATTTTCCGGACTTTTCCCGAACCGGAGATCGGACGGGCAACCCGGCTGAAACCTACCGAAGGTCGGACCGGCAGGGATCATCCCCGTCTTGGAGGCGAGGCCCCTGCAAGTACGGACGATCGAAACGAGAAAGCCCCTCTACGAGCTTCGTTACGCGGGGGAGCCGAAAACAAAAGTTGAGTTTGGTTCTCCGCTCTTCTTGTTATTATCTTTGACTTCTTCTTAGACACTCCATGCCGGCAAAACGCAAATAAAATTTGCTTTTGCACCCGGCTTATTCGTATCTTTGCACGAGATGCAGTCGGCGCGGCCGGAAGGCTTCGCTCTGTTTCCGGCATACGCCGCTACTGTCCGCAGGAAGCCGGGCCGGGGCGTTTTTGTAGGAATGAAACCATTCGGTATCTACGGCTTTCTCCCGGCCCGGCGGATAACCGGCGGATTGTCGTTTCGTTGCATTTGAAATTGAAAAACGCACTGAAATATGGCAGAGAAAACAGGTTACACTTATTATGCAGACCCTCAGCAGGTCGATTTCACACTTCGGATGACCGTTCCGGCTTTGGCGAACGAGGTCCTCAATACGGCGGGTGTCGATGCCCAGCGCAAAGGGTTCGGGATCGATAAGTTGAATAAGGAAAACCGCTCGTGGGTGCTTTCACGCATGGCGATCGAGATCGACGACCGCCCCGAACAATACAGCTCTTATGAAATCGTGACGTGGGTGAACGAGTACAACCGGATGCTCTCGACCCGTAATTTCACGCTGCACGATGCCGCCGGCCGGGAGTTCGGGCGGGCCGTGACGCAGTGGTGCATCATCGACTTGGGTGCCCGCAAGGCGATCGATCTCAATACGGTCATCGGCACCTGCGCCGATTCGATTGTGGATGCTCCGTCGCCGACCGAAAAGCCGCGCAAAGTGACGGGGATCGTTCCGCAGCATATTGCCGAACACCGGGTGGTTTACAGCGACATCGACTTCAACCGTCACGTCAATACGATGCGCTATATCAACATGATGTTCGATATGCTGCCCATCGAGCAGCTGACCGCGATCCGCCCGGTGCGTCTTGACATTCATTTCATGCACGAATGCCGTTACGGGCAAACCCTTACGGTCGGGTACGAACAACGGGACGGCTTGTCGCTGTTTGAGGTTTCGAACGGAGAGGAAGCCGCTGTCCGGGCGGCGCTCGAGTGGCGTTGATGTGTCGTATTTCGTGGTGGCGGGCGAGGCAGGGAGCCGAACCGAATCGACTTCGTTTCGGTCCGTTTTTACGATCGGCTTTGTTCCTTTCTGGAACGGGTTTTGCCGATATAGAGACAAAACCTTTATTATTATGGAAAAGATCAAAGTTGCGAACAAGTACCAGAAAAGTATCGATCTATTGAACGATGCTTTGGGAAAAGAGATTGCCACCTCGCTCCAGTACATGTATTTCCATGTCCATTTCGAAGATGCCGGTTACGAGTATCTTTCCAAAAAGATGCGGATGATTTCCATCGCCGAAATGCGTCACAGCGAGGAGTTGTCCGACCGTATCCTCTTCTTGCAGGGGGACGTGAATATGAACCCGTCGTTTACGACGCGCCAGATCTCCGATCCCAAGGAGATGTTCCGTTTCGCTATACAGCTGGAACAGAGTACGATCGACAGCTATAACGATGCCGCTCGCATTGCGGCCGAAGCCGACGATTCGGTAACGCACAAGATGTTCCAGGATCTGGCCGTCGAAGAGGAGGAGCACTTGGACTATTTCCGCAACGAGTTGCAGAACCTGCTCGATTACGGCGACAAGGAGTACCTCGCCTTGCAATCTTTTGCACGCAGCAAGGCCGAAGCCGAAGGGAAGGTTTCCGAGTAGTTTTTCCTCGCGGACGCGAGATAATGCGTCCCATACGTGGTTTTTGAATAAAATTTCATATCTTTACACGCGAAAAAAACTATTAACTTATTAAAATAATAGAGATATGAAATTTTATATCCGTATCGTGCTGCTGGCGGCTTTCCTGACGAGTTTGTTGTCGGCTCACGCGCAGTCCCCGACCATTACCTGGGACAGCACTGTGAAGAACCTCGGCGATTCGAATTACGAAGTCGTATTTACGGGTAAGATCCTGCCGGGATGGCATACGTACGACCTGCATTCGGACGTTTCTTCGACCCTGGTGGAGTTCGAGCCTGCAACGGGCCTGACGCTCGACGGCGATCCTTATGAGATCAACGCTTCCAAACGCGAATACGACGATATTTTCGAGGTCGAAATGGGTACTTATTTCGATGAAATCATCCTCGGTCAGAAAGTCACCCTGACGGGTGAGGGCGCCGTATTGAAAGGCAATATCAACTGGCGTTCCTGCGAGGAGGAAAATTGCAATTCGCCCGAGGATTGGGGATTCGAGATCACGATCGGCGATCCCGAGGCGGCCCGGGCATCCGTTGCGGCCGGGGATGCTGCGGATCAACCTGTTTCCGGCGACGGAGCCGGAGAGTCCAAAACCCTGTGGGGTCTGATTATCGAAGCGGTTCTTTGGGGCTTCGCGGCGCTGCTCACTCCTTGTGTATTCCCGATGGTCCCGATGACCGTATCGTTCTTTATGAAAGGCAGCGGATCGCCTGCTGCGGGACGTTTCAAGGCTTCGATGTACGGTTTCTTCATCGTAGCGCTCTATACGCTTCCCATTGCGGCGATCATTCTGATTCTTCAACTGGCTGGCTACGCACTGGCTTCCCAACCTGATCTTCTTCATCGTGTTCATGATTTTCGCCGCATCGTTCTTCGGGGCCTTCGAGATCACGCTTCCGAGCTGGATGGTCAATAAGAGCGACCGGCACGCGGACAAAGGCGGTTTGATCGGTATCTTCTTCATGGCTCTGACGCTGGTGTTGGTGTCGTTCTCCTGCACCGGGCCGATCGTCGGCAACGTCCTGATTCGTTCGACTGCCGGCGAATTCTGGGTGCCCATCGTGACGATGTTCGCTTTCTCGCTGGCTTTTGCTCTGCCTTTTACGATTTTCGCTTTCTTCCCCTCCTTGCTGAAAGACCTGCCCAAGAGCGGCGGTTGGCTCGGTTCCGTGAAGGTCGTTCTCGGTTTTATCGAGGTCGCCCTCGGTTTCAAGTTCCTGAGTATGGCCGACCAGACCTACCACTGGGGGTTGCTCGACCGTGAGGTCTATTTGGCGATCTGGATCGTCGTGTTCACATTGCTGGGTTTCTATTTGCTGGGTAAGATCCGCTTCGCTCACGACGACGAACTCAAGCACGTTTCGGTGACGCGGCTGACGCTGGCCATCGCTTCGCTTTCGTTCGCGGTCTATATGTTTCCGGGTATGTTCGGTGCGCCGCTGAAAGCTCTTTCTGGCTATTTGCCCCCGATGCATACGCAGGACTTCGTGATCAATACGCAGGGTGTCGTTGCCGCACCGTCAGCAACGGCACAGACGACTGAAAAGATCAAATATGCGGATATCCTGCACTGGCCTTACGATCTGCCGGGGTATTTCGATCTGGCCCAGGCCGAAGCCGCTGCCAGGGAGGCCGATAAACCCTTGTTTGTGGACATTACGGGAATCAGTTGTGTGAATTGCCGCGAAATGGAAGCCCGCGTCTGGAGCGATCCGCGCGTGCAGCAGATCCTGCGCGACGATTACGTGCTGGTAGCCCTCTATACCGACGACAAGACCAAAGTGCCCGAGAACGAATGGGTGACCACTGCGGGAGGCAAGGTTCTCAAGGACATCGGCCGCATCAACTCCTACATCGCCCAGACCCGTTTCGGGGTGAACGGACAGCCCAACTACCTGATCCTCGGCCGTGATGGGCAGGAATTGGTTCCCAAGCGGGCTTACAATCTCGACGTGGAGGCATACATCGACTTCCTGAAGAGCGGTGTGGAGGCGTATAATAAAACGAAATAGGATGGATAGTGATAACCGGTTCGGGCAGTTCCTCCCGAACCGGTTATCGTTATCTCCTTGTTGCAGGATTCGGTAGGGTATTTGTATTTTTCCTGAAGTTGCCGTGCGCTGTTTATTCGAAAACAGGAGGGCCGTACCGAAGGTTTGAATCCGTTCGGGGATTCGATTTCAGTTATAAATAAAAGTTCGGGGTATGAAAATTTCGATCGTGGGGCCCGCCCATCCGTATCGTGGGGGCTTGGCCGTAATTATGCAGAGCATGGCCCGGGTTTTCCAACATCGGGGCGACGAGGTGAAGATCAAGACTTTCACGCTCCAGTATCCCCGTATTTTCTTTCCCGGCAGGAATCAGACGGTGCAGACACCTCCGCCGCCCGATCTGTACATCGTGCGGTGCGTGAATACGATGAATCCGTTCAACTGGATCGCCGTGGGGCGGTGGATCGCCCGCGAGAAGCCGGATTTCGTGCTGATGAAATACTGGACCCCCTTTATGGCGCCCTGTTTCGGTACGATCGCCCGCTTTGCCAAAAAGAACGGTACGACGCGTATCCTTTGTCAGATCGACAACGTCGAACCGCATGAACGCCATATGACCGACAAGCCGTTCAACCGCTATTTCCTGAGGGCGGTGGACGGCTTTATCTATATGTCCGAGCAGGTGCACCGCGAATTGCGCCGATATACGCAGGTTCCGGCGCTCTTCTCTCCGCATCCGCTTTTCGAAAATTTCGGTATCGTCATCGACCGTACGGAGGCCTGCATCCGCCTCGAACTGGATCCTTCGAAACGCTATGCGCTCTTTTTCGGTCTGATTCGGGACTACAAGGGATTGGACCTGTTGCTCGATGCCTGGAAGATCTACAAGCGGGAGCATCCTGCCGAAGACCGGCGCCTGATCGTGGCCGGTGAGTTCTATGCTCCGAAAGAGAAGTATTTGAAGCAAATCGCCGACAACGGACTGGAGGACGATGTGATTCTGCACGACTATTTTATTCCGGACGAATTGGTGCGTTACTATTTTTCCGTCGCAGATTTTTTGGTGCAGCCGTATCGTTCGGCCACGCAGAGCGGCGTGACCCAGATCGCTTATCAATTCGACCTGCCGATGGTGGTGACCGACGTGGGCGGTCTTCCGGAGATCGTGCCGGACGGTCGTGTCGGCTTCGTCTGCCGTCCCGATGCCGCAGAAGTCGCCCGGGCCATCGACCGTATCTGGCGGGACGATGTGCTCGCGGGATTCCGTGCGAACATGGAAGAGGAGAAGAAGCGCTTTTCGTGGGATGCGATGTGCGATCGCATTACGGAACTTTACCGATTGGTTAAATAGGAAGCGTAGAGGGTCGATCCGATTAAATAGGAACTCTTGTATCTCGAAAAGCGGAATCTCGTACGATCCTCGTCGCTTTAGCCGATAGACTCTTTATTACAAAACCCCCGCTGCAATTTGCAGCGGGGGTTTACTCATCATTTTTCCGGCAGACCGGGGATACGGATTATCGTTATTTCTTGATGTTGGGCAGTTCCAGGCCGTAGTGCTTTTTACGGTCTTCGAGCTTGAGCCAGAAAGCCAGCAGGAAAGCCAATACGCCGAGGCTGGCGAAAATCAGCATCGGAACCGTGTAGTTGTAGCTTACGTGTTCACCGGCTTTGATCGCTTCTCCCACGCCGGGATTGACCTTGTTGAGAACCCAGCCGATGATCATCGGGAAGGCCATCAGTCCGAGGTTCTGGATCCAGAAAATCGTTGCATAGGCAGAACCCATATAGCGGTTATCGACCAACTTGGGTACCGAAGGCCACAGGGCGGCGGGAACCAGCGAGAAAGAGAGGCCGAGCAGGATGATCGCCGAGAACGCGATAGCGGGGGTGAGGGGAACCAGTGCGAAAGTCATGTGGCAGATGAACATCAGGATCGCACCGATCATCAGCATCGTCGCGCCTTTGCCCTTGTGGTCGAGGAACCAGCCGAGGAGCGGAGTCAGAATCATTGCACCCATCGGGAACCAGCGGAAGATGTCCGAAGCCTGCTGGTTGGTGATGCCCAGATTACTTTCGAGCATACCCGTTGCGAAACGCTGGAACGGGAAAATCGCCGAATAGTAGAGCACGCAGAGTGCCGAAACGATCAGGAAGGTTTTGCTGCTGAAAAGGTTCTTCAGATCGGCGACCTTGAAGGGCTCTTCGGTTTCTCCTATCGGGGTGTCTGCCTCGGTTTGTCTGTCGAGTTTGAAGTCCATGACCGAGAAAGCGATGTAGGTCAGCAGGCCGATGCAGAGCAACAGGCCGACAACGGCTACCGGACGTGCTACGCTCGGATCGCCGCCCCAGTTAGCCACCCAGGGCGACAGGCTGAATACGGCGAATACGCCCAGTCGGGCAATAGCCATTTCCAGGCCCATCGCCAGAGCCAGTTCTTTCCCCGTGAACCACTTGACGATTGCACGGGATACTGTCACACCGGCCATCTCCGTACCGCAGCCGAAGATCATGAAGCCCAGGCAGGCGAGCTTCGCGCTGGCCGGAATGTCCGTGAGGAACGAATTGAGGAACTCGTAACCGAATCCGCCTTCATAGAAGTAGTTGCTCAGCCCGTAGAATTTGATACCGGCACCGAGTACCATCAGCGAGGCCGAAAGAATACCCGTAAACCGTACGCCCATCTTGTCGAGGATGATACCTGCGACGAGCAGGAAACCGCAGACGTTCAGAATGAATTCCGAACCGCCGTACAGTCCGAAAATCGTGGGGCTCCAGCCTCGGGTGCTTTCGAGCATGTTCTGCAACGGCGAGAGGACATCGACGAACATGTAGCCGAAGAACATGGTGAGCGCCACCAGAATCAGCGCGGTCCACCGAGCCCACGCCGAGTCGTTCAGTTTCTTTTGAATAGCTTGTGTCATAGTTTATTGAATTGGTTATTGTTAGTTAAAAAGCTTCTGTATGCTCCCCCGTGTAACGTTTGAGGATTTCATAGGCCGAGGTAATGCCCAGCTCTCCGGCTTTCGAGAGGTCGAGGCAGCCCTTGCGTGTGTCTTTCATATAGATTTGGGTCATGCCCCGGTTGTAGAACGCTTCGGCGAAGAGGGGATTCAGTTCGATGGCTCTTGAGAAATCTTCGAAGGCCTCGGGCAGTTTGCCTGAAAGAGCCAGCAGCGTTCCCCGGTTGTAGTAGGCTTCGGCGAAGTTCGGGAAGAGGCGGAGCGTCTTGTCCAGATCGGCGATGGCTTCGTCGTAATTGTAGGTGCGTGTATGGGTGTTGGTGAGTTTGTTCGCCGGGTCGGAGTCGATCGAAATTCGCTGATAGGGATTGTCCAGGCCCGAAATGAAGTCGATCATTTCGGCCCGTGTCACGGCCCGGTTGAAGTAGAGGAATGGATTGGCGGCATTGTCTGCGATAGCCGACGAATAGGCGCCGACCGAATTGGTGAATTGTCGGATCAGCGATTGCGAAATGGCATATTGTACTTGCAGGAGCCAGTCGCGCGGATTCTGGCGCAGGATTTCGGCATAGCGGCTGTCGAGCATCGCCAAAGAGTCCGCATCGATGTTCGTGGGCCGGTTGGAGAGGACGAGGTAGGGATTGTCCAGTTTTTTCTCGAAGTCTTTGACCCGTTGCAGGGTATAGCGGTTCGACGCCTCGATCCGGGTGGTGTCGGGCTGCATCAGGGTGAAGCGGAACAGGGGAAGCAGACGCATGTTGCTGCGGCCCAGGTTCGGTTGTTCCGAAATGCGGTCGAAGTAGTTGTTGGTGAATTGGTTGTCGAAGGCCAGCAGTTTGTCCATCCGTTGTGTCGTATCGGCATAGATCGAGTAGGTGCTGTCCTTCAGGTGGGATTTGTATTCGGCGATCTTGCGTTGGGCAATCTCTTCGTCCCGTTTCGCAGCCTTGGGGTTATGCAACGCATAGCGCAGGGCGCTGCGGTTCAGGTAGGCGTTGGCGAAGTCGGGGTAGAGTTCGATGGCCCGGGTGTAGTCGCGCTCGGCGCCTTCGAGATCGCCCAAGCGGGTTTTGAGCATGGCACGCAGGTAATAGACCTGGACATTGCCGGGGGAGTAGAGCGCCACGCGGTCGAAGTCGTCGAGTGCGCGGTTGTAATCGCCGATCTGGGTGCGGAGAATCGCCCGGTTGAAATAGGTGAACGAGTTGGTCGAGTCCAGTTGTAGCACCCGGTCGAAATCCGCGAGGGCCTGCATCGGACGGTTGGTGTTGGAATAGACCACCGCCCGGTTGAAATAGGGCGGCAGGAAAGCCGAGTCGCAGCGGATCGACATGTCGAAATCGGCTTCGGCTCGGGCATACTCCTCTTTTTGCAGCAACAAGGTTCCGCGTTGGTAATAGCCGTTGGGATTTTCGCGGTTGGTGCGGATCGCCTGGTCGAAATTTTCCAGGGCCCGTACGGTGTCCTTCAGGTAGAGGTAGGCTGTGCCGCGGCCGATGTAGGCGTCGGCTACCTTGTTTTCCTGGAAGATGAATTTGTCGAAATCCTCGATCGCCTCCTCGTATTGCTTGTTCTGCAGGCGCGTATAGCCCCGGCTGTAATAGGCGTCCGGCAGGTCGGGCCTCAGGTCGATCGCCTCGCGGAAATCCTGCAGCGCGTCGTCGTAGTTGCCCATGCGCGTACGGGTCAGCGCCCGGTAGATGTAGGCGGTCGTGAACACGGGGTTTTTGACGATGGCAGCCGAAAAGTCGGTATCGGCACCCAGCAGGTCGTCGAGGTTGAATTTGGCTACACCCCGCAGGAAATAGCCCTCTGCGGCGTCCGGATCGGCCCGCAACAGGATGTTGAGCACACGAATCGCCTCCTGATATTCGCGGTTCATCAGGCAACGGCGGCTGGCCCAGTAGAAGTAGTCTTTGTTGTATTGGGCGTCGGCAGCGGCAGCGTTGCCCAGCAGCGTCCCCAACAGGATGATTTTCAGGATAAATTTGCGCAATGCCACGACACCCCGATTTGGTTGTGATTATTCTTGTTCGTATCCGAAGCGCTTGAGTTGCCGTTCGTTATCGCGCCAGTTCTCGTTTACTTTGACGTACAACTCCAGGAAAACCTTCTTGCCGAGGAATTGTTCTATGTCCTCGCGGGCCTGTTGTCCGACTTTTTTGAGTTTCTCGCCCTTGTGTCCGATCAGGATGCCCTTCTGGGAGTCGCGTGCGACATAGATGACCGCCGAAATGCGGTCGATCGTCGGTTCCTCCCTGTAGGCTTCGATCGCTATTTCGCAACAGTAGGGGATCTCCTTGTCGTAGTTGCGCAGGATCTTTTCGCGGATTATTTCCGAGGCGAAGAATCGCAGCGTTTTGTCCGTGAGCGTATCTTTGGAGTAGAAGGCTTCTCCCTCGGGCAGCCGTTCCAGAATCAGGTCGAAAAGTCCCTTGATGTTGAAATTCTCGCGTGCCGATACCGGGACGATCGTGGCGGCCGGCAGCAGCGCCTGCCATTTATCGACGAGCTCTTCGAGCTTTTCGGGCGTCGTGAGGTCGATCTTGTTGATTACCGCGAGGGTGGGAATATCGCTTTGGCGGATCTTTTCGAGGATGTCGTTCGAACGGTCGCTTTGTTCCACCGTGTCGGTGACGTAGAGGATTACGTCCGCATCGTTCACGGCGCCGGTGACGAATTTCATCATCGACTCCTGGAGTTTGTAGCTGGGTTTCAGAATGCCCGGCGTATCCGAGAAGACGATCTGGAAATCTTCGCCGCTGACCACTCCCAGAATGCGGTGGCGCGTGGTCTGGGCTTTGGAGGTGATGATCGAGAGGCGTTCGCCTACGAGTGCGTTCATCAACGTCGATTTGCCGACGTTGGGATTTCCGATGATATTGACGAAACCGGCCTTGTGCATAGGATGTCTGTTGTCTGATTCTCACGAAAAGGCAGTGAAAGCGAGGACCGCATAAAACGAACGAACTTGTTTTTCATGCCGGGCCGCCACGCTGCCTGCTCCAAAAATAGTGAAAGCCGAGAGCAATCGCACGGATTTGCACGCTAAGATTGCCGAACCGCCTCCTATCTTTTACAAAGATAGCGAAAAAAATACCCCCTGCCAAATGAAGCGTCATCTTTCTATGTTCAGAAGGAGTCGGTCGGTGGCGTTTTTCGGATAAGGGGGGGGGCCGAGGGAGGTTGCGGCTCTTTTCGACGCCGCTGTTTTTCCGGGAAAAGCCCGTTATCGGACGGATTGGAAGATCGGGTCGGAAAAAACGCGTTTTCTTCGGTCCTTCGCGTTGTGTTTTCCTCTCCGGTTTTTTCCTATTTCTGTATATTTTTCTTGTACTCGTCTGCAAGGTGTTCCGGACGAATCCGTTCTTCGTGTTTACGGGCGAAGCCTTTCCGGATTTGTCCTGCATTCTGCTTGCCCAATTATGAGCTGACACCGATTTCGGAGAGCATGTGTGAATCGCCTTTTCGCTGCCGGTGCGTGGTTGCAGAGGATGCCGGATTTGCCCGGAAGCGGGTCGATTATATGATAGATGTCATAAGGAAAACCCCTTCGGTTCGGAACCCGAACCGAAGGGGTATAAAGTAGTTGGCGAAGTATTCATCCCGCTTATCTGCGGAAGCCGCGTCCGGGTAATTTGGGCATTTTCATATTGCCTCCGGCGACGGCCTTCATCATCTTGCGCGTGTCTTCGAACTGCTTCATCAGTTTGTTCACCTCGGCCATCGTCGTACCGCTGCCTTTGGCGAGCCTTTCGCGGCGCTTGGCGTCGATGATTTCGGGTTTCTCGCGTTCGAGGGGAGTCATCGAGTTGATGATCGCTTCGGTCTGCTTGAATACGTCGTCCGAGATCTCGACATTCTTGAGAGCCTTGCCCATACCGGGGATCATCGAGGCCAGGTCCTTGAGGTTGCCCATCTTCTTGATCTGCGCGATCTGCCCCATGAAATCGTTGAAGTTGAACTGGTTCTTGACGATCTTCTTCTTCAGGCGGCGGGCCTCCTCTTCGTCGTACTGCTCCTGGGCGCGTTCCACGAGCGATACCACGTCGCCCATGCCCAGAATACGGTCGGCCATACGTTCCGGATGGAATACCTGGATGGCATCCATCTTCTCGCCGCTGGAGATGAACTTCAGCGGTTTGTTCACCACCGCACGAATCGAGATCGCCGCACCGCCGCGCGTATCGCCGTCGAGTTTGGTAAGCACTACGCCGTCGAAATCCAGCCGCTGGTTGAACTCGCGGGCCGTATTCACGGCATCCTGACCCGTCATCGAATCGACCACGAAGAGCGTTTCGCCCGGTTTCACGGCCTGTTTGATCGCCGTGATCTCCTGCATCATCGCCTCATCGACGGCCAGACGGCCCGCCGTATCGACGATCACGACGTTGAAACCGTGCTGACGGGCGTATTTGATGGCATTTTCGGCGATCTGCACCGGATTTTTATTCCCCTCTTCGGTATAGACTTCGACTCCGATCTGTCCGCCCAGCACCTTGAGCTGGTCGATGGCCGCAGGACGATAGACGTCGCCCGCCACGAGCAGCACCTGGCGCCCCTTCTTGCTCTTGAGCATCGCCGCCAGCTTGCCCGAGAAGGTAGTCTTACCGGAGCCTTGCAGACCGGCGATCAGGATGACCGCAGGCGTGCCCTCCAGCTTGATGTCGGTCGCCGTGCCGCCCATGAGTTGTGCCAACTCGTCGCGGACGATCTTGGTAATCATCTGTCCCGGCTTGACGGACTTGAGCACGTCTTGTCCCAGGGCCTTCTGCTTCACCTCGTCGGTGAAGGATTTGGCTACCTTGTAATTGACGTCGGCGTCGATCAGCGCCCGGCGGATCTCCTTGAGGGTTTCGGCGACGTTGATTTCGGTGATGCGGCCTTCGCCCTTGATCAGCTTGAAGGACCGTTCGAGTTTATCGGTTAAGTTTTCAAACATAGTTTCGGTTCGTTATCGTATGCCGGGAAACGGTGCCGCCCGACGCTGGAGCATTTTTCGTTTTGCGGAGCCGTCGTTGCAGTCGGTTTTTTCAGTCCGGACAAAGCTAAAGCGGTGTCGGGCAAATCGTTCTCCCTGTTCGGCCGTTGCAGGTCCGCTCCGGATTTTTCGCTTGCAAATATATAAAACTATTCGCAGAATCGCAACGGAGGTGCTGATTTTCCTTGGTGTCGGCGACAAAGATAAACCCCCTCTGAGAAGAGGGGGCTATCGGGAGTCGAATCCGCTATTGTCTTACGTACAGCAATCGGTCGATCTGTGAAACGTTCTGATCGGTTATCTCTGCTTCCGGATTGATCTTGATCACGTATTTCTGAACGAATTTATAATCGATTTGGATCGGGTTATCGTTCAGTTGGGTCACTTCCGGCGGGTAGCAGACGATGCAGTCGTCATCGAGAGGCAGTGTGGGCATCGGGTGCAAGTTCCATGTTCCGGTCTGCTCGGAGTAGAGATTGCAGTAGGGTGGCTCGATCTTGAGCCGGAATTTCTCCGTGAAACAGTTGTATTCGAATGTAAAGGTATAGGTGAGGGGACTCGTAATATCTTTGCCGTCATCCTCTTTTTCCTGCGTTACCGAGATAAGTTCGAAATCGTCGATATCTTGCTGGGTGACGTAGATATATCCCAGATGCTCTTCGGGCAGCGTAATTTTCACCTGCCTGTATTCCGTCGTTTCTTTGGTGGTTCCGTCGGAGAGCGTATTGAGGATTTTGGCGTAGGAAGTATAGGCGTTCGGCAGCACGATATGCTCGCCTTCGGGATCGTCGCCGTCGAAGATATAGCCGAGTGTTCCCTCTTCGATGATCTTTTGGTCGGTCAGGTAGGCCAGATAATCGGGTTCCGGAGAGGGCGTAGTGCCGTAATGGAGAGTGTATTCGGTCTGGGTGGCGATCGAGATATTTTCCATACTTTCGGGGTTGTGGAAGGTCGAGGTGACCACGATCGTGCTGACGCGCCCCTCGTTGTCGAACGTGTATTGATACTGGCTGTTTTTGTATTTTGTCTGCTGGCTCGCGGGCAGGTGCTTGGTCGTCGTACCGCTGATACCGAGCAGGCATCCTATGTCATCGACACCCGCTATCGCGAAGCTGCCTATATCGATGCCGTTCCAGGGGTTGAGGAATTGTGTATAGGTATAGGAGAAACAGTAACTGCTTGCGGATGCCGTGATGCTCGTCAGATCTCCTGCCTCCCATTTGTATTTTGACCTGAGGTTTTCCAGGGCCGTTCCAGCCAGATAGAATTCTTTGGTTGCGAGGGTCCCGTCGGGATTGTAAATGAAGACATCCCTATTGTCGTCGAAATAGCTGTATTGTGAAATCAGACCGCTTTTATTCAGCTGGTAGCTCTCCGACCGGTCGTCTTTTGTTATTCTGGGAATGCTGCTGTAACTCGTAATTTCGATGTTGTATTGTGAGAGCGAGAATTTATTGGCTCCCCAGTTGAGAACCGTCTTGCTGGAACCGTTGAGTTTGTCGGGTTGATTCCGGTCGAACGTGTAGTAGTTGAAATTGGTCAGCACGCCCTGTGCGTCGTAGATGAGGTCGATGTATCCTTGGGTTGTGCTCTCTTCTGTGCCGTCTTCGGTGGTGGTTTTTTTATTCTCCGAAACTTCGATGTAGGTCAGCCGGTTTTCGGGCGAGATTTCGGGATGTTCCGGTTTTGCAGGTTCCTCGCTCGTACCGGTACCCTGTTGGGTGATGGTGATGGCGGCCGATTCTGTGCCGCAGAGAATGGTGATGA
>PPYE01661987.1_pt1 | contig 24017 bp, 17 predicted proteins | sample 1559881 | NCBI WGS metagenome assembly PPYE01 (sample SAMN08240022, study PRJNA423297) | Human gut metagenome, whole genome shotgun sequencing project. | reverse complement strand
AAGTTTTGAACTTCCATTCCGCTCAGGAATTATGGGACTTTGAACTCATTTCCTGTTGCACTTAGTTTGACAATTCACTTATTATTCCAGAGGTGAAAACTCACCGGTGACCGCGTTGACGTAGTAGGTGCCGGTGTCGGTGACAAACCGCCATACCGGCGTCAGCTGGACCTGTCGGGTGGTGTTGCTGGAGAGCAGGTAGCCCCCGTCCATGGCATCGATGCGGCTGCACACATATCCGCCCTCCTTGATCCCGGCCAGAAAGCGGACCAGAATGGTGGGGGTGGAGAGGAGAGACTTGGTGACCGAGGCGGAAATGCTGCCGTCCAGCCGCTGTCCCTCCACCTGGACCAGGTCGTTTTCCTGCCAGTGGAGACGGATGGTGCAGGAGAAGAGGGGGGAGCCCTCCCAGCTTTGGCAGTAGGTCAGCACAGTTTCTGCGCCGGTCTGCTCCGTGTCGGACAGGGTGCCGGTAAAGCCCATGGCCTCCAGACAGGCCTGGCTGGAGGACTCATAGTCCTGGTCGCTTTCAAGTCTCCAGGTTCCGGGGGTAAGGGTAATGGTAAAGCTGCCGTTCATGGAAAATTCCGCCACGCCGCCGGGGCCGGAGTAGCGGGGACGTACCTCGCTCTCCCCCTCCAGGGTGACCTCTCCCAGCAGGGCGGCGGCGATGCCGGCTTCGCCGGTCCGGTCACGGGTGACGGTGGTCACCGACAGCGCCAGATCGTCGGGGAATTCATCCAGGGTAAAGTCGATGCCGCCCTGTTCCAGCACGGCCTGGGCGGCCTGCCTGGTTTCCGCCTGGTAGCGCTTGTCCTGGCTGGCCTGACTGCCCACAAGCAGGAGCAGGATGATGTTGACGCACAGCAGCATCAGCAGGATCACATTTTTCAGTTTAGACCATTCCATAGGAACCTCGCGATCTCGTCATTTGGCCACCCATCCGGCCTGGACGGTGTCGCCGCCGGTGTCGCTGTAGCACAGGACAAGCTCCCGGCCCTCCGGGTCCAGGGCCTCCAGAGCTGCGGCGGCCATCCGCTCGTTTAGCACCAGACTGGTTTGGCCAGCATCCTCGTACCGCCGGAACCGGAGGGTAAAGGCGGTGATCTGTCCATCCTGGATGGTGAAAAGGGCGGCGCTGTCGCCGCCGGAGAGGCTGACTTCCGCGCCATTCAGGCTATAACCATAGCGGACGGACAGACCGGTGTCGGTTTCGGTTACATCCATCAGATAGATGCGGGCGGCGCCGCAGTAGCGGCCCACCGTATCGGCGGCCATCCGCCGGGTGGTCTCCACCACCTCGGTGATGTCGTAGCCATACTCACTCCCCACGGGGTAGCGGGAACTGGTGCCCTCCGCCGTGGTATAGGAGACGGTACCGGTATTGCTGATCTCCAAGGTCTCCTGGCCCTCCCGGATACGGATACCGTTGGGAATGGCATAGTAGGAGGTCTGGAAGGAGAGGGCCTGCTGCAGGCTGCTGATCAGCGTGTTGTCCAGGTTGGCCAGGGGATTGGAGGCGCGGTAAATGTTGGGGGTGGGTGCGGAAGCGGAGATGAGCACATAGGGGTCCAGCCCGGCGTAGCCGCTGTCCGTGCCCAGCTCAAAGGCAAAGGGAACGCCGTTGCCGCCGTAGCCGGCAATCAGCTCGTCCATGTGCCCCTGATAGGTCACTGCCGTTTTACAGGTATAATACAGGCCGTCACTCTCATTATGATAGTACAGCCGCACCCCGTCGTCCGCCAGAGCCACGGCGATCCGCCGGGCGGAGCCGGTGAGGGCGGTATTGATGCCCCCCTCGCCGGTCCAGGCGCTGAGGGTCTCCAGAGGGATTTTGCCCAGAAAATCAAACCAGACACCGGGTGCACTCAAAGCGGCCTGCCATACCGATTCGGTGACCACCGTGGGGGAGTCCGCGCTGGACAGGGCTTCGCCCAACAGAATGCCCACGCTGTCATACAGTTTGTCGGTCTGGGTGGTGTTGTACTGGACCGCATAGCGGTTCACCCCGTCGCATACCGCGATACGGACCGGGCGGGCGGCGGCGGTGAGCTGCACGGTGTTGCCGAGGTCGGAGGTCTCCACAGTGCTCTGAGGGCGGAAGAGGGAGATCAGCCCGCTCAGCAGTCCCTGGGAGCCGGAGACCCGGTTTTGTACCAGGGCAAGGCCGGTCAGATAGATGGCGGACAGGGAGAGCAGCACGATGAGCAGGGTCTTGAGCCGCTCCACTCCCCGGTTTCGGCGGCGTCTCGGTTTACTCCTTTCCATGGCGAGGCCCCTCCGTCAGCAGGGTGATGCGCACCGTCAGGCCGGGACCGGGCCGGTCCAGGAGTTCGATGGTGCCCTCGTGCCGGTCGATGATCTCCTTGGCGATGGAGAGGCCAAGTCCGGTGCCGCCGGACTCCCGGGAGCGGGCCTTGTCCACCCGGTAGAACCGCTCGAAGATGCGGCCCCGGTCGGCTTCGGGAATGCCGATGCCGTTATCGGCCACCTCCATCCACACCTTACCCGGCCACTGGCCGGCGGAGATACGGATGTGGCCGCCATCGGGGGTGTACTTGATGGAGTTGGAGACGACGTTCATCATCACCTGCAAAATGCGTTCCCGGTCGCCCACAATGTCGGGCAGGGTAGGGGGGAGCTTCAGTTCCACCTGATGGCCGTGGCGCTGAGCCTCCATCAGAATGGCGTTGTATACATCCTGCACCGCCTGTCCGAAGGAGAAGGGGGCCAGCTTCAGCTCCGACCGGCCGGAGTCGAACCGGGAGAGGGTGAGCAGGTCCTGCACGATATGGGTCATCCGGTCGGACTCATTGAGAATGACCCCCAGGAAATTCTTTTCTGTGTCAGGGGGCAGCTCTCCGGCGTTGTCTACCAGAGTTTCTGCGTAGGAGCGGATGTTGGTCAGGGGGGTGCGCAGCTCATGGGACACGTTGGCCACAAACTCCCGGCGCATCTCCTCGGTCTTGTGCTGCTCCGTGACGTCATGGATCATCACCAGCACGCCGCCCAGCCGCTCCTGGTCAAAGGGGGTGAGCAGCAGCTCCAGGCTCTTGCCGCCCACGGTACGGGTCCCGTCCAGGTAGCCGGGGGATTGGACCGCCAGCACCCCCTGGAGGGGTGCAATGTCGGAGAACAGGGTATCATAGTTGACGCTGCCGCCAATGGGAATGGCCGTCCCCAGCAGTTCCTCGGCGGCAGGGTTGGACTGGATCACAGCGCCGTCCCGGGCAAAGGCCACCACGCCGTCGGTCATGTGGAGGAACAGGGTGCCCAGCTTGTTGCGCTCGTTCTCCACCTCCTCCAGGGTGTGGTGGAGCTGGCGGGCCATGTCGTTGAAGGTGCCGGTGAGGATGCCGATCTCATCCCGGGAGGCTACCTCCAGCTTCTGAGAAAAGTCGCCGTTGGCCACCCGCTCCGCACCCTCGGTAAGCCGCTCAATGGGGGTGATAAGGGTCTTGGACAGCAGGAAGGAGAGGAGCACTGAGATCACCAGACCGAAAACCAGAGCCTCCACGATGAGGGTGATGAGTTCGCTGTTCAGGGCGGCGGCATTGGTGCCGTCGTCCCGGACATAAATGATATAGCGCTGGTCCCCCCGCTGAACGGCCACCGCCACATCCATGTAAGATGCGGAGGGGGTGCTGTCGTCGCTCTTTTCCTCTCCGGCCAGCACCCGCATCAGATTGCGGGAGTCCATGTCCAGAGGCTGGTCGGCGTCCTGCTCGTCAGAGCCCGCCAGCCAGTGGCCGTCCTTACCGTCCAGCACATAGTATTTCCGGCTGCGGTTGTCCACGCCCAGGGTGCCGTTGTAGGCGTTGAGGATCTCGGCAATGCTGGCAGCACCGTCCTGCTCGCCGGGGGTTGGGGTGTTCAGGTCGGCCCAGAACACCTCGTCGGCAAAGGCCTCCGACATCTGGGTATAGAAGTCCTGGGTGTAGTAATTGGCCACAGAGTTGATGAGGAACGCGCCCACAACGGTCATCAGCAGAATGATGAGCAGCGTCATGATGAGCATGAGCTTCATGTGCAGGCTGCGGAACATACTGTGGACCACTCCTCTCTTGCAAAAAATAAAGACAGGGCGGGCAGGGACGGCCGCCCCGGCCCGCCAAGATTGCTTCTATCAGGCGTTGAAATAATAGCCCAGACCTCTCCGGGTCACTACGAACTGGGGAGAAGTCGGATCGTCCGATTCCCGGCGGCAGAGCCGCCGGGAGCCCTGGAGATCATTGCATCTGGCCGGGAAAAGTGAAGTTCCCCGGCCATCAAGGATTTGCCCGCTGGGCAAATCGCTTGTACGGCGCAGGCGCCGCCCCGCTGTGCGGGGGCCCGTGGAGGACGATCCGGACAGTTGGCGCAGGGTTACGCATTAAAATAGTATCCCAGGCCTCTCCGGGTCACTACAAACTGAGGAGAAGCCGGATCGTCCTCCACTTTTTCACGGAGGCGGCGGACGGCCACGTCCACAGCCCGCACGTCACCCACATAGCCCTCGTAGTTCCAGACGTGCTCCATGAGGGCCTCCCGGGAGAACACCTTGCCTGGCTGGGAGGCCAGGAATTTGATCAGCTCGTACTCCCGCTGGGTCAGATCCAGGGGCCGCCCATCCTTACAGACCACCATCTGATCGGGATCGATGGAAATACGGCCCAGCTCCATCCGGCTGCCGGAGGGTGCGGCTGCGGGAGCTCCGGCCACCATCTCATTGCGGCGGATGTTGGCCTTTACCCGGGCCAGCAGTTCCCGCATGGAGAAGGGTTTGGTGATATAGTCGTCGGCGCCCAGCTCCAGGCCCAGCACCTTATCGGTCTCCTCCTCCCGGGCGGTGAGCATGATGACCGGGGTGGAGCGGTTCTCCTTGCGGAGATTGCGGCACACGTCGAAGCCGTCCATTTTGGGCAGCATCAGGTCCAGCAGGATCAGGTCGGGATTCTGTTCCAGCGCCAGCTGGAGTCCCGCCTGACCATCGTAGGCCTCCAGGGTCTCATAGCCTTCCTTGGTCAGGTTGAAGCTGAGGATGTCCACAATATTCTTCTCATCCTCCACGATCAGAATGCGCTTGCTCATGCCAACCTCCTGTCTTTACAGACCCAGCAGCTGCTTGACCTTCAGCACCAGGGCCACCGTCTTGGCGTCCACGATCTCCCCGTCCATGACCTGCTGGGCCAGCTGGGCAAAGGGCACCCGCTCCACCTCCAGAAATTCGTCGTCATCCGGGTGGCAGGCGCCCTGCTTCAGATCCTGAGCCAGATACATATGGAGTACCTCGGAGGAGAAGCCGGGGGAGAGGTACAGGCAGCCCAGATAGGTCAGCTTGCCGCAGGTGACGCCCACTTCTTCTTCCAGCTCACGCAGAGCGGCGGGGCGGTGGTCCTCTCCCTTCTCCAGCTTGCCGGCGGGCAGCTCGGTGACCACGGCCTGGAAGGGATAGCGGAACTGCCGCACAATGCTCACCGTGCCGTCGTCAAACAGGGGCAGCACAGCCACCCCGCCGGGGTGCTCCACCACTTCCCGCCGGGCGATCCGGCCATTGACCAGCTGGGCCTTGTCCAGCTTCAGGGTGACAATCTTACCTTCAAAGAGCGTTTCGCTCTCTACAGTCTTTTCCCACAGTTCCATCCGGCATATCCCCTTTTCTTACATCGGTTAGGTGCATTATATCATACTTCCAGGTTCCGTGCCACCCTCAGCTTTTCCAATCAAGCCAATCATTACAGCTGTACGGAAGGGGCCGGAACGGGTATAATCGTTCCTGCATTTGAGAGGAGGCAGACTATGACCATCCAGCCCATTGGCAGCGCCAGCGTTGCCCTGTACATCACCCCCGCCGACCTGAAGGAGCACGGCCTGACACCGGCGGGGCTCACTCTGGAGCAGGCCCTGGAGCTGACCCGTACCGCCTTCCGGCAGGCGGGTATGGATCTGGAGGGCTCCATTGAGATCGAGGCCTACCCGGAGTCCTGCGGCGTGCTGGTGTTTGCCCACGTGCGTCCGCCGGAACAGCGGTGGTTCTCCTTTGCCTGCCTGGAGGACTTGGCTGCCGCCGCCCGGGTCCTGGATCAGCCCAGGCCGGACGCCGCCCTGCTGTGGTGGGAGGGGCGGTGGTGGCTTTCTCTGCCCGCCGGGGCGGAGCAGACTGCCGTACGGCTTTCTGAGTTCGGCCGCAGCGAGGCCGGGCGGCCCCATCTGGAAGCCAGTCTGGCAGAGCACGGGCGTATGGTCTTTCCTGCCGATGCTCTGGCCGGGGTGCTGACCTACTTTCCCGTCTGAGCTATTGACAGCTGTGGTATAATAAATTTCCAGAGAATTTGCCTGGACGGGAGGTGGCGGAATGGAGAGCAAGGGCGTCAAAATCGTGGCCAAGAACAGCAAGGCCTACCACGACTATTTTATCGAGGATAAGTACGAGGCCGGCATTGAGCTGGCGGGCACCGAAGTCAAGTCCATCCGCCAGGGCCACGTCAACCTGAAGGACTCCTTCTGCATTGTCAAGGATGGCGAGATGCACGTCCATGGGATGCACATCAGTCCCTATGAGAAGGGCAACATCTTCAACAAGGACCCGTTGCGGCCCCGCCGTCTGCTGATGCACAAGCGGGAGATCCTGCGGCTCTTTGCCAGGGTCAAGCAGGACGGATACGCGCTGGTTCCCCTGTCCATCTATTTCCGAGGCCCCCGGGTCAAGCTGGAAGTGGGCCTGGCCAAGGGCAAAAAGCTCTATGACAAGCGGGATTCCGCCGCTGCCAGGGACGCCAAGCGGGAGATGGACCGCACCATGAAATCACACCGCCGCGGCGGTTATTGACAAGGGGGGCACAGCCCCCGAAGAAAGGAAGGAAAACCAAATGGCTCAGAATCCCATTGTGACCTTTGAAATGGAAAACGGCGGCAAGATGGTGGCCGAGCTCTACCCCGATGTGGCTCCCAACTCCGTCAACAACTTTATCAGCCTGGTGAAGTCCGGCTTCTATAACGGCCTGATCTTCCACCGTGTGATCCCCGGCTTCATGATCCAGGGCGGTTGCCCCCAGGGCACCGGTATGGGTGGCCCCGGCTACTCCATTAAGGGTGAGTTTGCCCACAACGGCGTGAAGAACGACCTGAAGCATGACCGGGGTGTGCTGTCCATGGCCCGTGCCATGCATCCCAATTCCGCCGGCAGCCAGTTCTTCATTATGGTGGAGAAGGCTCCCCACCTGGACGGCGAGTACGCCGCCTTCGGTAAGGTGATCGAGGGCATGGACGTGGCCGACGCCATTGTCAATGTGAAGCGGGACCGGATGGACCGCCCCTACGAGGATCAGCGGATGAAATCCGTCACCGTAGAAACCTTCGGTGTGGACTATCCCGCGCCGGAGAAGTGCTGAGTCTGACCGGTTTCCAGTAAAGTGTTACCTGTCGCGGCGCGGCTTGACCGCGCCGCTCCATGGGGGCGTACTGGTTTCGACGGGGACGTAGAGGCGGGAATAGCGGGCGGATGTGCCTGACATCCTTAAAACGGGCAACTTATAAATTAAAGAACAACGATAACGTTGAGCTTGTCGCGGCTTAAGCCGTGACCGTCCCGTCCGGAAGGACCACGAGCCGGAACGGGGCGTCGTTTAGTGGTGCACGTGTGTGCGCAAAGCTTTGAGCGCACCATGAACAATGAAGCTACCAAGCCCTGAAGTTTGACGGCCTACGTCAGGGTGCGGGAATGTAAATGACCGTCTGCGCCCGGAGAAGTTCCCGTTGAAGCGTTTTCGGACGGGGGTTCGACTCCCCCCGCCTCCACCAGATGGACATTACACGAACACCTACTTTTTCAAAGGCGGCTTTGCCGTAAGGGTGTGGCTGTGATGTAAAAAATAGGCACCAAGGTTTAGGCCTCGGTGCCTATTTTTTGTAGAGAGAACATCTTTCGATTAGTAAAACCGCATATTTCGATTTAGTAGTCGAAATATCAGAAATAACAGATTGACAAAGCGAGGGAAAGATGGTATAATACCACCAGAAGGGAGCGAAAGGCATGGATAACGCGATTTTGAAATCCCTATCCGCTGAAAATTTCGCTTCGTTTGCCGAGCGAATAGAGTTTTCAACGGAAACGGTTTCGGGTAAAAAGGAGCATCTTGAAAATACATTCACAATTGATGATATGCATTTTAATAAGGTCTCTTTTATTTATGGGGCAAACGGATCAGGAAAAACCTTTTTTTGTAAGATACTGAGAGAGATTCAGCGCGTTATGGCTCTTTCACCGCTAATTACGGCTACTAATAGTTCTCAGTTCCTTGCAACTCCACAGATTAAAGGGTTAGATGTTCCTGTAAAGCCGTTTGTCTTTGATACGCAATATCAAGATAGACCGACGACATTTTCAATCGATATTGTATTAAATGGTATAACATATCATTATGAGTTTTCCATTCAAGGAAAAGTAATTGTAAAAGAGATATTGACAAAAAAATACCGTCGAACAGAAAAACTTATAGAACGCACATCATCCGCTTTTAAAGATATACAACTGCGGTCTGAATTAAAAGGATTTGAGCCCACCAAACAAACCGTAAAACCAGAAGCATTGTGCCTTCCTGTCGCAGCCATGCTGAATAATCCATTGGCCGCCAAATTGAATACCGCAATTTGCGGTATTCAGGTAGTCAGTATGGCGGCTGGGCGCTTAAATCCAATTAATCCCCATAAAACTTTCACCCAAGAACGTATAGCAAAATATATTCGCATCATACAAAAAGCTGACCCAACAATTCGGAATATTAATGTTTCTTCTTCCGAGGAGGAAATCGCACGGCAGAAAATTGACGCAGATGATTTTGAAAACAGAGAAATTATTGCCAAAAAAACGACGGTCAGCGTCGATACCCGACATGCTGTTTATAGCAATGGCAAGGAGCAGGATGAGCAAGTTCCAATGACATTTTTTGCAGAAGAATCATTGGGTACCGTAAAACTTTTTACTGCTCTACCATATCTTTATGATGTCTTAGAAGAAGGCGGTGTTTTAGTCGTAGACGAGTTAGAAAACGGCTTACACCTCTCTCTTGCAAAGGAAATTGTGAATTTATTTACTAACGAAGAAAGTAATCCTAAGCATGCGCAACTAATATGTACTTCTCACCAGCCATTACTTCTAGAAGGTAATTTCCGTCGTGATCAAGTATGGGTAACAACCAAAGACCCTTATGGGAAAAGTTCGTTGCACAGATTAAGTGAACTGCAAACTCCGCGCGCTAAGGTTAACTTGTCTGCCCAAATTCTTAAAGGCGCCTTTGGGTGTAATCCTGATTTGTTCTTTGATAGTCACACTTTGTAAGAAAAAGAAAAGACACCGAGTTGCAGCTCGGTGTCCTGCGGGACGACAGAAGCACGGAATGTTGTACTTTGTCATATAGCTTTACCATTGTACCACACTTTTTTTCCGATTGCAATATGAAATCTGTGTCCAGAAAGGTAAATAAACGCAGGCTTTTTCTAAAAATGTGATTAAATAAATTTTTAGAAAGGTGCAAAAAATGACAATCAAATACAAATACTATATCTGCCGCTGTGGCAAAAAAGTTATTCCGCTGACTAACCCTTGTAAGTGTCCGCATTGTGGGCGCATTACTCGACTGAGATGAGGTATTTTGCGATGGGAAAAAATCAACATGTAACGCCCCATCCTGACGGAGGATGGCAGGTAATAGGTGAAGGAAATGAGCGAGCAACTGCCCGTACATCAACGCAAAAAGAGGCCATTGACATAGCACGCGAAATTTCCAGAAACCAAGGTTCTGAACTGGTTATTCACCGGCCAGATGGACGCATTCGTGAGAAAGATTCTCACGGAAACGACCCATTCCCGCCCGAAGGCTAAAATAAGAAAAAATACTCCTAAAGTCTGCAGGGATGTAACGATTCGTTACATCCCTGACTATCTCTAGGGCTACCGTTAAACAGAGTAGCCATCCGGCAGATGGATGGATAGGGAAAATGCCCCCTCATCGAACACCTTTCTAGTTCGTACCCCTTGCCCCGTTTTAGGGCAAGGGTGTCGCGAATCACGACTCCCTATGTATGTGGTAGTGCGCCTTAATAAAAGGACTTACCTTGGAAGATGAGGCGGCAATATATCACCCCATCTGGCGATATAATTTTCCCAAAAGGGAGTTTCCAAAGGGGTGCTCAAATTTCGCACCCATTTACTCCGTAAGGATGCCGCACCCTCGATTCCAACTGGTATGTCGCAAAATACGACGTACCCCCACGGAACAAACCGTTCCTCCCCCCATTACTGTACCAAACAAAGGGATGCCCCGAAACAGGGCATCCCTTTGCATATTATCTTTGAAGTTCACTTCACTCCTCACTTTTATCAGAATACTTCTTTTTCCATTCTTCCAGCTCCTTTTGCCCCTCTTCACTCGCATATAACTTCCGGATCTCGGGTGCGAGGAATCGGGCGAAAGAATCAATAATGGACTGCGGCAGTTCAATCTCGTATGGATTTTGACATTTTTTCTGGCTGGCCATAGTGTATTGCCCCAACAGCAAAACCTTTCCGGCTCAACTCAGCCCATCTCACACTCCTTTCCGGCGATGCACAGCCGCCAAAGATTGTTCCCATACACAGAAGGGAAACAGATTATTTCAAAACCTGAGAAATTTCGCATAGAGCTCCTTTCCCATCCCTTCCTATCCGGGGTTTTCATCAGAAAAGCCCGTACAAAATAGCTCGGATAAGAATGGAATGAATCGAATTAAACTGGGTATATCTATCTTTCTCTTTTTATCTACCGTTTGATTTTCGTACTTCAAGAAAGCAGATAGCCGTACTTGTAGGACTCGTTTTTCAGCCTTCTGGCGTTCCGCAACCGGATTTCCTGAAGTCGGTGTTGGAAACCGCTTCATAGTAATTGGGGTAGATACGGTTTGGTTTTCCACACCCTTGTTTTTTGATGGAGATCAAATCGACATATTGTAGCTCCCGCAGTGTGTCTACCGCCTTTTGGCGGCCACAGTGCAGCAACTCACACACCTCGTTGATGGGGTAGTACAGATAAATTTTGCCATAATCGTCGGCCCATCCGTTTTTACGGGATAAGTCCGTTCGGCGCAAGATCATAGCATATAGCAGTTTACTTTCGTTGGATAAGGAAGAAAAGCCTGGTGCCTCAAACAGAAAGTTGGGGAGCCGTATAAAACTATGGGCCGGTGACTTCTGATGAATATAAAAGGGTTTTGTAGCCATGACAGTTACCTCCATTCGGACAATTAGAACGTGATTTCTGAGCGATAAGGGTATTGCTATTCACCTCCATGATTGCCGACTGGGAAACCGAGCATATATCCGGCTTTGAAAGCTCTATTTGTCCGTATTCGACCTCCGTTTCCTGTCACTTGCTGTTTTCTGACGACGGTGCACCTTACGGGCGCAATCGGAACAATACTTAGCGCGGTTAGAATTCGCTAGGAACGGTGCACCACATTCTGCGCATTGTTTTAACCCTTTCGGCGTTGTAATTTCGGCGCATAAGGCCGGAGTGCCTGGCAAGATCCAATCTCGAAACCAGGTGCAGCACAGAGAATAGGAGATGCTCTGTGCGCAGACACAAGGTTCTCCATCATCCAGTGCAAGGCAGTTGCCGCTGTCATAATTGCAGCAGGATTTTCGTATTAGCGCATTGACTTGTCTCCTTTGCCTGGGTGTCATTTGAATAGACAAATGGTTTATCCTCCCAGCTTTTTAGTTGCAGTTTGTACGAATATTTTCCCATGCGCTTTCCTCCTTTTCGTGTTAGGAATTGATTTGGTGAGATTTATGGTTTATAATAAGTGCAAACCATAAACTATAATTGAATTATACAGCGTAAAAAGGTCTTATGCGCTATATCAACCATAAATTATTTCAGTTTCAGAAACAGTATATCTATAAATTTTAGTTTACAAACGGACAGGAGGATCAACTCATGCTGTATGACGAAGCGAGGATGGCACTAACCAAAGAGCGGTTGGAAGATCTGCGCAAAGAAAAAAAGCTGTCCTTTGAACAGCTTTCCAAGCAGCTTGCGGAGCGTGGTGTTAACATTAGCCATACAAACCTCAAAAACTATGAAATCAACGATCTGGTCCATCCTCTGTATGGCCGCACCCGCAGCATGAGCATCGAATATTTGGTTGCTTTTGCGGATTTTTACGACGTATCGGTGGAGTATCTGCTGGGGTTGTCTAACTCTCGGAAACAGGAATACCATGATATTTCTGAGCAGCTGGGCCTGTGCGATGGGGCGATTGATGAACTCGTCCACTGTAAAGAAAACTCCAGCAGCGAGGAAGGGCAACAACTGTATGTTTCTCAAGATACGGCCATTCTTAATGATTTTCTGACCAGCGAAGAATTTGAGTGTGTAATGGAGAAAATCAAGCAGAGCCTTTTCTCATATTATATGTACCAGCTGTCTCAGGATAGCATCTCTGCACAAATACGGAAAGAAAGCGAGCAAAAGATGGAAGAAGCTCAGAAGGTGCTGGATGCGTGCGGCTATTGTTCAGTGGAATATGATCTGATTTCACAGGTCCACATGGAAAATGCGATTGGAGTACTGAACGCTTATCTACGAAAGCTACCAAAAAGGTTGTATGAAAATTATAGGTCTAACTTAGCAAGCAAAAAATCAAAAAAATAAAGCATATTTTAGGAGAAAAACGGTCACATGGGCGGGAATACACAAGATGGAAAAGAAAAATTATGTTTCTGATGACGAAAAATTAATGTGCCAATGGGATTGGGAAGCAAATTCAGCAGCAGGATATTCACCTGAGGCCATCACCAAGGGTTCCACGAAGAAGGTCTTCTGGAAATGCGAAAAGGGCCATGTGTGGCAAGCATCGCCTAATAATAGAAGCAAAGGGCAAGGTTGTCCCATCTGTGCTGGAAGGCAGGTTTTAGCTGGATACAATGATTTGCTGACTTGCAATCCCGACATTGCAGCGGAATGGCATCCGACAAAAAATAGTCCACTAACACCACAAACTGTAACTGCACATTCTAGCAAAGCTATTTGGTGGAAGTGCGCTCAATGCGGTCATGAGTGGAAAACATCTGTGTCAAATCGTAGTGCAGGAAAAGGATGCCCCGTGTGTTCTCTAAAACGGCAAGGGCAAACTAAAGTTTCCAACCTTATTAAAGTTTCGGGTTCCTTTGCTGACAAATATCCTGAATTGTTAGCAGAATGGGATTACGATAAAAATGTGATGTCTCCCAGCACGATAACGCCCAATTCATCCACAAAGGTATGGTGGAAGTGCTCTGTATGTGGTTACACATGGCGTACATCCGTATCTCATAGAACAATACGAAGAAGCGGTTGTCCTGCTTGCAAAAATAAAGTAGCAACAAACATCAATAGTGTAAAATCTGTGCGCCCTGACCTATTAAACTACTGGGACTATGAAAAAAATATAGATATTACTCCAGCCGATGTGACACCAGGTTCCAATAAAAAAGTATGGTGGAAATGCGCTCTCGACCATGAGTGGATGGCCCCAGTCACAGCTATTGCAAATGGTGGTCAATGTCCGATTTGCTGTGGACAGAGAGTCTTGGAAGGTTATAATGACTTATTAACTAAGAATCCTGAACTTGCCAAAGAATGGCATCCGACCAAAAACGGAACTCTTTTGCCTAGTCAAGTGACAACGGGAAGCTCAAAGATCAAAGTATGGTGGCTATGTCCTAAGGGGCATGAATACCAGGCTACGGTGGCAAACAGGAACAACGGAACAGGTTGTCCTATTTGTGATAAAGAACAAAAAACTAGTTTTCCTGAGCAAGCTATTTTCTTCTATCTTGGGAAACATACTCCCGCTGTTAGTCGTTATCTGTTGAATGGAAAAACCGAAATTGATATATATCTTCCTGAACTGAGGGTAGGTATAGAATACGACGGCTATTTCTTTCATAATAACGCGAAAAGTCGGAAGAAAGAGCTGAAAAAGGATGAAATAATTCACGATGCAGGAATTACTTTGCTGCGCGTAAAAGAATATAAAGATCATTTACCACCAATAGAAGCCGAGAATGTGATCTTTTGCAAGTACGCTGCAAACTATAGCTATTTGGAGGAAGTGTTGATTACCCTGTCTGATAAAATTTATTGTCTAACGGGGCAGCGATTGCCAGTAGATTTTAATATTGCGAGAGATTCCACTGCTATCTATGCTCAGTACGTAGAAAGTGAAAAAGAAAATAGTCTAGCGGCACGAAATCCTGTATTGGCAAAAGAGTGGCATCCAGAGAAAAACGGATATTTGACGCCTGACAAAATTAGCTTTTCTAGCGCAAAAGTTGTGTGGTGGCTGGGCAAATGTGGTCACGAGTGGCGAGCTAGCGTAGATAACCGTCGCCGTGGCAATGGCTGTCCCATTTGTTCTGGACATCAGCTGTTAACAGGATATAATGACCTGGCTACAACACACCCCCAATTGTGCCAAGAATGGCATCCGACGAAAAATGGAGATCTAACTCCCCAAGAAATCACAAAAGGCTCTCATAAAAAAGTGTGGTGGATATGCCCTAAGGGACATGAATATTCCGCCACAGTTTCGAACCGTGTATTTGGGAGAGGTTGTCCGATTTGTTCGCCGGAAAAGCGCTCTGCGGCCCGAAACCGGAATAGAATTCTTCGCCAAGGATCTCTTGCTCAGACCCATCCTGATTTAGCGGCTGAGTGGAATTATGAATTGAATGGAGATTTGCGGCCAGATGATGTAACAAAGGGGGCAAGTCGAAAAGTATGGTGGACTTGCCCAAAAGGACATACTTATCAGTCTACAATAGCGAATCGTGTTAGTGGCAGGAAATGCCCAGTTTGTGCAGGCAAGAAAATAATTGATGGCGTAAATGACTTGGCTACTTTGAATCCCAGCCTTGCACAAGAATGGGACTATGAAAGAAATCAAAATCTTACTCCAAACCAGATAAGTCCCAATAGTCATAAAAAAGTATGGTGGATATGTAAAAACGGGCATGAATGGGAAGCACAAGTCAAAAGTAGAAATTACGGCTGCGGCTGCCCCATGTGCGCAAAAGGGAGAAAGAAACAGGAGTAACAGTTTTCGTTCCGTCAAAAGTATGCCGGACAAAATCTCATTGTGTGATTACCCCTATGATCCTGTCCATGAAATGAAGAACGAGAGCTTCAGAAAAGCGTTCGAAGAACGCGCAGCCGCAGAATGAAATTCTGCGTTCAAAGGGGTTTGGGGGCGCTGCCCGCAACAAGCAGACGGCAGGAAATGTGAGTGTGTATTAACACTTGCATTGCTTGCCGGATTTGTGTGTGGCTATCCACACGCATTGCTTGCGCCTATATGTTTGACTTCCGGGACAGTATCGCATAGACCTGCGTTTCTTTCTGGTCTGACCCCATGATATTATGTTGATATAGGGTTGATTATTATCCTGTTATCTGATAAAATTAAGTTAACGGACAAGGGGGTGTATCTCTTGAAAGAAGTAGCAGAAAGATTGCGGTTTTTGCGGGAAAGTGTCAAGCTATCTCAGGTAAAGATGGCTGAGATTGTCGGTGTCAAGCAATCCAGCCTGAACCGCTATGAGCTCAACCAGGCTTCGCCGACATTTGAAACACTTACCCGATATGCGGATTACTTTGATGTATCTATGGACTATATCTTTGGACGCACGGACAATCCTCAGGGCAAGCTGTATGAGTACAAGCCTAAAATTCAGCAGACCGACCCCCAGATGCAGAAGTTTGTGGAAATGTGCTTTGACCCCACATCTCCTATGAATGCGCGGCTCAAGGAAACGCTACTGCAAATGCTTGGGGAGGCGAAACAATGAATGTTGTCATCTATGCTCGCTACTCCAGTCATAGCCAGACTGAGCAATCCATTGAGGGACAGCTCCATACCTGCTATGAGTATGCAAAAAACAACGGCTATCTTGTTGTTGGAGAGTACATCGACCGCGCTCAGAGCGGAACCACCGACAGTCGTGCCGAGTTTCAGAGGATGATTGCCGACAGCGACAAGCATACCTTTGAGGGCGTTCTTGTATATCAGCTTGACCGCTTTGCTCGCAACCGCTACGACAGCGCCATCAACAAAGCAAAACTGAAAAAGAACGGTGTGCGAGTGATCTCTGCACGGGAAAATATCAGTGATGATGCCAGCGGCATTCTGGTGGAAGGTGTTTTGGAAAGTATGGCTGAATACTACTCAGCGGAGCTTTCCCAAAAAATTCGCCGGGGAATGGAGATCAATGCGCAAAAGTGTTTGGCCAATGGCAGCAATCCTGGTTTGGGCTATAAGGTGGATTCCGAACGTCGATACTATGTGGATGAGGAAGAAGCAAAGATCGTTCGGGAGATTTTTGAACGGTATGCCAGTGGAGAAACAGTTGCAGACATTATCCGTGATTTGAACCGTAGAAAGCTCACGACTTCTCTTGGCAAACCCTTTAATAAAAACAGTGTCCACCGCATTTTGAACAACCGGCGTTACATCGGGTATTACCTCTACAAAGGACAGGAAACACCGGGCGGTATGCCCCGCATCATTGAAGATGAGCTGTTTGAGCGCGTCCACTATATTCTTGACCGCAACAAAAAAGCACCTGCCCGAGCCAGAGGACGGGAAGAGTATCTGCTCACCACAAAGCTGTTCTGTGGCTACTGCCGGGAGATGATGACTGGTTACGGCGGCACAGGAAAATCCGGCAAGACCTATCACTACTATGCCTGTAATAATTTCAAACGACGCAAATGCAAAAAGAAGGTCATCAGTAAAGAGAAAATCGAGGATCGTGTCGTGCTGGAGTGCCGCAAGTTGCTGACAGACAGCAACATTGAGCGGATCGCAGCTTCGGTATCCGAGGTCTGTGAATCCAACCGGGACACAGTATCCATCAAACGCATCAGAGCTGCCATCCAGGAAGCAGACACCGCCATTGAAAATCTATGGAAGGCGCTAGAGCAAGGACAGGCGGCCGACATGATCACTGAGCGGATTGAAAAGCGCCAGCACGAAAAAGAGGAACTGCAAGCACAGCTGGCTGTCGAGATGGCGAAGCAGGTGACTTTGACAGCACCCCAGGTTAGAGCTTATCTCTACTCGCTCAGGCAAGGAGACAAGAATGACGAGAACATCAAGCGTGGAATCATCAATATCTTCCTCCGGGCGATATATTTGTATGATGACCGGTTCACCTTGGTTTTGAACGGCAGCGACACTCCGATCACAATTGATGACATTCTGCTGGATGAGATCGAAGAGGGGCTTGAGGGTGCCCCGAACAGCTGCGAAGGGTGTTCATCGTTGGTTGCGGACGCTCCACCACAAGTAGCAAATCCGAACCCTGCACCGCTTGGTGCCGGGTTCGGATTTGTGCTTTTTTTGAATAATTTTGGGAAAGGCTAAACCCCAAAAGTCTATCTCATTTTTCTCTCTGGTGGAAGTTGCTGTGGCTTCGTGTTCTCTCTGCGTGGCTGGGTTTGAGTGTAACGGGAAACCGATTGGGATAGCTTGCCCGAACGACGGACCTTCTGCAAAATGCTATTTGGACCATCCCAAATGGCCGGTTGAAATTCCTTTGACAGCATTATATAATAATTAACATATAGTAAAACTGAAGAAGTTGTTTAGTCTCAATTTTTGAAAGATGATACTGCATTGCAACTTATTTACGGCGGTATCAAACGGCCTGGGGCGGGGGCACTTTATGGAATACATGACTGTGTACGATGCGGCGCAGAAATGGAACACATCTGAGCGCCTGGTGCAGAAATACTGCGCATCAGGGCGCATTGCGGGCGCAGAGAAGTTTGGGTCATCCTGGAGAATCCCAGTGGGAGCCGAAAAGCCCAAAGACCAACGCAGGGAACAGTCGGCTCCGGAAACGCAGGGGAAGAGAGGCCAGAGCCTTTCTTATCCGGGGCTTATGCCGCTGATGAACACCGCGTTTGAGCCGGGAAAATGCCTGGAATTCATTGACAGCATGGCGGACGGCCCGGAGAAACAGGTTGCATTTGCGGAATATTATTATTTCAGCGGACAGCCGGAAAAAGCCATCGAACAAACCGAACTGCTTCTCCGTGAGTCGGATAAGAACATACAGCTTTCCGCCTGTCTGATCTATCTGTATGCCAATCTTTCTGTGGGTGAGATACAGAGGGCCAGATATGCGCTGACAGCAGTGCAGGAAACGCTTGCCTCGGATACGGAAAAGCACCCGGAAAAGCGGGCGGTTCTGTCCTTTATTTCTTCTGCTGCGGCAGTGCTGCTGCACCTTCCTTTGCCCAAAGAACTGCCTCCCACGCAGGAGTTCCTTCCCAGGCTCCCAATGGGCATCCGGATGTTTGCGTTATATATCATCGCCCACGGTCTCTATCTGCAAAAGGACTACCAGAGAAGCCTGGGCATTATAGAGGCCACGCTGAGTATGCAGACGGAAGAATATCCGATCCCCAGCATTTATCTGCATTTGGCCGCAGTCATGGACTATATGAGTCTAAAACAGGTGGACAAGGCAAAGCGGCATCTGCTTGCGGCGTGGGAGCTTGCCAAACCGGACGATTTTATCCAGGGCTTTGGCGAACACCACGGCTTGTTGGGCGGGATGCTGGAAGCGGTGATCAAGCCGGAATATCCGGAGGACTTCAAGCGGATCATCGCCATCACCTACCGGTTTTCCGCAGGGTGGCGCAAGATCCATAATCCTGATACCGGGCATGATGTGGCGGACAATCTGACCACAACGGAGTTTGCTACATCCATGCTGGCTGCCCGCGGCTGGACGAATCAGGAGATCGCGGACCATATGCACATCTCTTTGAATACGGTAAAGTATCATATTACCAATGCCATGCAGAAACTCAGCGTCAAAAACAGACAGGAATTGAAAAAATATATGCTGTTATGAGAGAAAGGCCCCGGCCATTTGGCCGGGGCCTTTTTTCGGTACCTACCCATTTTTCACCCCCAAACGGGTGGTTTCAAAAATATGGATCCATGGTATGATAAAACCATACGAAACAGGAAAGGAGAGTTGGCGTGTGGAAAAGGCAAAAACATATCAGGTCGAAGGCGCAACACTCACGATTCCGCTTCAGTATGACGAAAAATCTGGAAAATACATGGAAGTATACCCGGACTTTCTGGAACATCCCATCTATACGCCGGAGGGGCATCCAATCATGCTGACGCTGGAAGATGCCTGTCCCTTCGGCGAACACAGGGACGCAGGCGAGGGTCTGATCGACTGCGGCTCCTGCCGTTTTTACAGACCGTTTTCGAACACTTTGCTTGGCGTGTGCGGACATGAGAAGAACAGGAAAGCATGAGAAGGAGGGTGCGATGATGAGGAACACAATGGGGAAAAAAGGGCGGGTAAGGCCAAAGCGGATTCTGGCGGCACTGCTGGCGGTTGTGCAGCTGATTCTGCTCCTGCCGACGGTGTCGATCCCTGCCCTGGCGGCGGGAGATGTGGCATATACGCGCCTTAAGCCGGAGGTGGCCATTTATAACGCACAGACCGGCATCGACGAAAAGCTGTATAACCGGGAAATCAGCGCAGACAGCAAGTTCAACGCGGCCACCAAACGCAGCCTGTTCAACTTATCCTTTGAAAACAATCTGGTCAATGCGAGCGCGCAGATCAATATGAAGAACGTGGACATTGGCCAACTGCGGATGAAGGGCAACAACCTGCAAACCTCCATCTCGGCTTCCTTTCACAATTACAAGCATCAGCATTCCTGGAAGTCGGGACTTTTTAATCTGAAAAACAATACGGCCAATGTTACCACGGCTGTCATGCTGTCCTATCGATACTGGGTTAGGGGCACTCGGTACAATCCCTCCCTCTTCATCAACAGCCGGGACATGGCAAAAGACACGGAACGCCTTTCCACTGGCTACAGCACGGTCGCTTACAATAGCGACGAAGTTTCTCCCAAGGTATACTTTGCCGTCAGCTTGCAGGGCACCTATTACGACGGCGGCAATAAAAGCTGCAAGTGCCAAGGCGACGCGTCGTTGACCAAGCCGGTCATCACCTATATGGACAACAACGCGCCGTCCATCGATTCGGTAACCGGCATTGACAACAAGATTTTGCAAGCCGGCGATAAGGTGGAACTGGTCGTCAAATTTGACGAGCCCATCCGCTTTGCCGATGACAGCGCTGCCCATGACGATCTGTATGTGGGCCTTGCCATCGAAGGGCTCAGCTCCGACAATTATCCCAAGGCCATGCTGACCAAGCTGGACTACGACACGCTGTATTTCTCCTACACGGTCCCCGCCGACAGCGCGGCCATGGAGAAGACGATCACCAGCGTGGACTTCAGCCCGCTGATGAAGGAATGTGACCTCAAGGTGGTTTTCGAGGACGAGAGCTTCACCCTCTCCACCGATGGGCTCAGCCTCTCCAACGACATCGGCTATACCAGGGCCACATCGTATATCACCGACATCGCCGGCAACGGTATGCGGGAGTCGGACAGAACCTATAACGTGACGGAAAGCTACATTGATACCAAGGCTCCGGCCCTTTCCAAGATCAGCGCCACCGTCACCGCCAACAACGCAAACATCAAAGCGATGACCGGTTCCAACGATGCCGATAACAGCGACACCCACCTGGGCGTGGGCGACAGCGTGGACTTCGGCCTGAGCTTCAGCGAGGTTCTGGATCTTGCCGAGGGAGAGTATACCGGTCTCACGGCTACTACGAATCTGCTAAACCAGGATGGGAGTCCCGTGACGCTGACCAGCACAGAGGTACTCAAGACCGCCGTTGGCCAGGGCGGAGAAGGCCAGGGCCCGTCCAAAGAAAACGTGACCTATATTACTTTGGGTACGCTCACCATGGATGAGGGCATGACCTGCACAGATGAGGACGGCGTCATCCGCATCGAAAGCATCCAATTCGATGGAGCGATCTATGATTTGGCCGGCAATGCGCTGTCGGTTTCCGCCGACGATGTGAGCAGCAAAAATACAGCAAAGATCTATCTGGACGTGGTGGAACCGGAGATCACCACCACGATGGGGCAATCGGATGACGTATATCTTGTCGTACCCTATGAGGACGGCAGCGGTTTCTACGTCCCGTTTACCATCGAGGACGATGGGTCCGGGACCAACGGACTGGACGGCTACTTCAGATGGCGCAAGGGAACGGACACCTATTCCTCCACGGTATTCGAGTACGCAGTTACCTCTTCTACCGATGAGCCGGAAGAGTGGACAAGAGCCCTCATGAATAACGGCTACTGCAAATTTACCCAGGTGGAGGGAACCCAATACCTGCATATCAAGCAGGTGGACTACGTCACCTATGAGGTACTGGATACAGTGCTGGACTTCCTGGCGCTGGATTATGCCGGCAACGAGAGTGCGGCCACCTTTGCCATCAACGCGCTTTGGGATAATAGCTACCCCACGGCCGAATTGGGAGACGTGACCAGAGGACTCACCGATACAGGCGGCGAATTGACCGTAAAGGTCAACCTCAAGGAAGCCACCGCCCTGAATGAGGCCCATTATCTGTGGACGGACAGCGACCAAGAGCCGGATGCCGCGGACATCAACCGGGTGCCGGAGGGGAATATTCTCGACCAGACCTCCGCCACGATTACCATCACCGAAAACGTGGAAACCGGCGAGGATTTCAACCAATATCTCTGGGTCAAGGTCTCGGACAAAAACGGCAATGAAGTGGTATACGGTCTGGGCGCGCATCGGTACAATCTGAAAGAGATCGCGTACAGCGTCAGAACAAATAAAGACTACGCCACCGATCTTTATATCCATTACAAAGCAAAAGAGGGCTCCGACGGCTTCCTGCTGGGCCTGCATCCGGTGCCGGGTAAGTACAATGAGTACTACGCCTGCACCGAGGGCGGAATGACGTATGATGACGAAAAATGGTATAAAGTACAGTCGGATGACAGAAGGAACTTTATTGTTCTGGAGAAAACGGACAGGGACACCGAATATCTGGAAAATTACCTGCTCAATGACGGAAGAAAGGCGTATTCCGAGAACTTCGGATACCGCACCGGCGATTATCAGTTCTACATCATTGCCGGCGTAAAGGGTGCGTTTGCTTTTGATGAAAACGAATGTGTGACCCAGGCAGGAAATATTTCCTATGAGGTCAGCGAGGAAAGCTATACTGTCCGCGCGGTCACGCCGTTTGACGAAGGGCAGAACTTTTTCCCAGATATCAGCATCACTCCCTTGAGCGAGATTCCCGAGCCTACCGACAGTTCCTATTACTACTATACCTCGGAGCCGATGCTCTCCACCCTGGAGGGCCTGACCTATGAGATCGGCCTGGGTGAGGATCTCACTGGCTGGAACTATGATCTCATTGATTTCGATAACTCCTATGTGACGGTATACGGAATCGGAGCTGATCTTAAATCGTTTAGTATCCCGTTGAAGCCCCAGGCAAAACAGACCATCACCCTGCCGGCGGGAGAGTACACGACAACGGGGTCCTTCTATCTCCAGGTGAATCTTCAGGCAAAAAACAGCGGGCAAAACGGTTTGTACCTCTATCGCGCCAGTGAGACGAAGTATCTTGACGGGCGGAACGCCCCCGATCCGTCGGAGTTCGGCATCACCTCTCTGAAGATGGAGTGCGGTTCCTCCAATTATGATACGACATATTCCACAGGAATTAAGACGCAGGAGGTGAAGCCTGGCGGAGACGTGATTTATCTGCCGGTCTCCAATGAAACAGACCGATATTGGGGAGGACCATACGACAAGCACAAGATCTATCTGACAACAGAGAATATTCAAACGAGCAGAACCATGTACCTGTACACGGATCAGCTGATCTGGAATGTCACGGCGGGGCAGACGGAAGACACGGCTGCCATTTACAGGAGTGGCTCGACGCGGGGCCTGGACCTCGAGATCCTCGATGATGCGGACGCCCGGGCCTATGTAGACAGCATCAACTCCGTTGACCCGGGCGACAACGGTGATGCGCCTTTGTGCCTGATCCGGAATACCGACAACGTGATCGCGGTGCGGGCCGTGCTCTCCAACGGGAGACAATCGGAAATCAAGTATTACACCATCCATCCTTCCTGGCTGGATGTGTCCGGCACACTCTCCACCCAGAAGGATGCGGACAAGCTGGTGACGATTTTCGACGACAATACGCTTGTCTTCACCCCGGATGAGGGCCAGTCCATGGAGGGAGTGCGGATTTTTACAAGCGACGGGACCAACAAACTGGAACTACTCCCCCAGGCCGATGGGACGTACCGCTGTGATGCAGCTCCCGGACATCACTGGTATTATTTCTACGCGGTCAATACCTATGGAAGCATCTATTACTTTGAGGACCCTCTCGATGTCTATCGGGACGAGGATGCTCCGGTGATCACGTCTACGGGAAACACACAGTCTGACGGAACGTATCAGATCAAGCTCCGGATCACGGACCTGTCGCTGACCACCTATCTGATGGACGGCACCATTGATCTGAAGCTCATCTTCGACGAGGCCTATTCCCAGCGGCTGGGAGTGGAACAAGCGGATGCGAGTGGAGAGGAAGGAGGACAGCAGGCAACCTTTGAACTGGCCATCGACGAATTCGACGACTACTGGGGTGAGATCACCCCGGAGGATGACATGGAGTTCCTCTGGGAAGCGGAGGATGTCAGCACCACGGGCATCTACCGGGTGGAGGCGGTCATGCCGAAATCGGGTGGTAATGGGTATCTGGACGTCACGATTTACGGCGCCGCCAAATACCTTCTGGAAGATAGCGATGACGCGGGGATCAAGTTTGACGTGACGGTGGAGGCCACCGACAAGTTCGGCCATACCGGCACCACCGAGATCAAAGATGTCACCGCCACCAATACCAAGCCCCATGTTGTAGACAGCGGCAGCGTACAGCCGGAATATCAGCGGATCGGCACCGGCTATGACTATGCGCTGATGCTGCCCTTCAATGTGCCGGTGCAGCCCGAAAAATCCTGGAT
>PPYE01385204.1_pt1 | contig 24041 bp, 20 predicted proteins | sample 1559881 | NCBI WGS metagenome assembly PPYE01 (sample SAMN08240022, study PRJNA423297) | Human gut metagenome, whole genome shotgun sequencing project. | reverse complement strand
TTTTGTGAAATATGACGGGAAATTTGCAAGCAGATGGCGTGCAAAGTCGCCAGACGCTCTTTGTGCGGTATTGCCTCAACATTTTATTTGTATTTCTGCGTTGATTTCCCTGCTATAAAAAGAGCGTCCTGCAACCACAGAACGCCCTTGGATTTTCTGTTGGAGATGAGTCTTAGTTCTCCACAACCACCTTGTGGAATACCTTTTTGCCCTTTCGCAGAATGGTTTCTGCTTCCGGATAGATCACGCTCTTGGGGTCGGTGACCTTGGTGTCATTCACAGAAACGCCGCCCTGCTGTACCAGCCGGCGTGCTTCGCCGTTGGACGGGGACAGTCCGCAGCGTACCATCAGCGTCAGAATGCCAATGCCGCCGTCGGTGAGTTCCTCTGCTTTCAGAACGGTGGTCGGCATGTCCGCATTGTTTCCGCCGCCGCCAAAGACAGCCTTTGCCGCAGTCTGTGCCTTTTCGGCTTCTTCCTTGCCGTGCACCAGTGCAGTCAGTTCATACGCCAGCAGCTCCTTTGCCTGATTCAGCTGCTGTCCCTCCAGTGTGCGTTCCATTTCCTCGATCTGCTCAATGGGAACAAAGGTGAGCAGCTTCAGGCACTTGATAACGTCCTGATCGGAAACGTTCCGCCAGTACTGGTAGAACTCGTACGGTGTCGTCTTTTCCGCATCGAGCCATACCGCACCCTTTTCGGTCTTGCCCATTTTCTTGCCCTCGGAGTTCAGCAGCAGGGTAATGGTCATTGCGTAAGCGTCCTTGCCCAGCTTCCGGCGAATCAGTTCCGTGCCGCCCAGCATGTTTGCCCACTGGTCATCGCCGCCGAACTGCATGTTGCAGCCGTAATCCTGAAACAGCTTGTAGAAGTCGTAGCTCTGCATGATCATGTAGTTGAATTCCAGGAATGTCAGACCGCGTTCCATACGCTGCTTGTAGCACTCGTGAGAGAGCATGCGGTTTACGCTGAAGTGAGCACCCACGTCGCGGAGCACGTCCACATAGTTCAGATCCAGCAGCCAGTCGCCGTTGTTGACAACAATTGCCTTGTTTTCCGAAAAATCGATGAACCGGCTCATCTGCTTCTTGAAGCAGTCCACGTTGTGCTGAATGGTTTCCTTGGTCATCATTTTCCGCATGTCGGTTTTGCCGGAGGGGTCGCCGATCATTGCCGTGCCGCCGCCGATCAGAACGATCGGCTTGTTCCCTGCCATCTGGAGCCGCTTCATCAGGCACAGTGCCATGAAGTGTCCCACGTGCAGGCTGTCTGCGGTGGGGTCGAAGCCGATGTAAAAGGTTGCCTTGCCGGCGTTGATCAGTTCCTCGATCTCCTTTTCATCGGTCATCTGGGCGATCAGGCCCCGTCGTTTCAGTTCTTCAAATACTGTCATGTTCTTTCCCTCTTTCCCCGAAGGGTACAAAAAAGCCCTCCGGAAACAATTTTTCCAGAGGACGATGTTTTCACCGTGGTACCACCTCAATTTATCAGAGCGAAAGCCGCCCTGACCTCAAAGACGCTGTAACGGGCGTGCCCGAACTTCCCTACGCACGACGGTTTCAGGAAGCCTGCTCCCAAGTGTATTCTCTGCGGTGACGCTCCCCCGTTCCACCAACCCGAGGGTTCTCTGTGCCGGCACGAATGCAGATACTTCTCTTGCTCTACGCATTTCATAATGTGTTTATCATACCATATTGTCGGGCGGTTGTCAAGGGATTTTTCTGTAAAAAATCCAGAACACCTACTTGACAAATCCAAAGGAATCGTCTATCATAGAAATAGAAAGAGCATACCAGCAGACGGTTTGCTCCCATAAGTACTTATTATGAAAAAATAGCCGCCTTATGTGGAAGTGGGGCGGCTATTTCCATTTATAGCGGTAAAACATGCTTGACACGACACCATTCCGGTGCTATAATAAAGGCATACGGGGCATTAGCACAGTTGGGAGTGCGTCACATTCGCATTGTGAAGGTCAGGGGTTCGATTCTCCTATGCTCCACCAATGGAGTATTATACAAACCCTTTTTACTTTATCGGCGGTTTCGCTGTTTGTATTGTTGTATAATACTGAAAGAAAGATGACGGACAGATACTCTTCTTTAAGAAGTATCTGTCCGTCTTTTTTATTTACTTTCATAAAAAATATTATGAATTTTGAAGCAAACTCTTTATTTTTTGAGCCGCATCATCAGCTTCCTTTAATGCATCGCTCATCATTTTCATTGTTTCAGATATATCATCTCGAATAGATTTTTGCTTGTATGTTAATTGATGGGTTTTCATTGACCAAGCGTTTTGAAAAGCCGTTCTCAACTGTATTTCAACTTTAATATCATTATAAACTGAGCTTTGATAATATATGTTCGTTGTAACAATTATATGTATACCTCTATAACCTGCCTGAGTTGGATTAATTATCTTGTCTTCAATTGATTTTACATTAAATAATGGGTTTTGTTTTATGTATTCAAGAACATCATATACATCACTCAAAAATTCACAAGTACAGCGTACGCCTGCTATATCATCAAAACGTTCAAATAGCTCAAATTGACATATACCTTTCCGATAAACCTTTTCTTGAATACTATTAACATCTTTTACACGAGAACAGATTTCAATAATTTTGTGAATATTAGCACTATCATCAGTTGTAAAATTAGAGAGTTCTAATTCAACTTTTTTCATTGCGCGATAATAAATAGGTTTTTTATCATTCACTTCTTTTCTTAGCATTTTAGATAAGGTGTTACTTTGTAATGATGAAGCGTAGTCAATAACAGCATTTCTCTTAGAAATAGCATAATTAAATGCATCGTAAATGCTCATATCTTTATCAATTAAGATTATGATTTCAGAATTATCGTATTCTTGTTTAGAAATGGAATAACTAATAAAAAAGTCGCAATGTATAGACATCTCTTGACAGGCAATTTCAAGTTTTTCAGTATTTTCAAAACATTTTATAGGAATTGAAATTTCCCATGTCGAATGATCTTTTCTTTTTAATCCGTGCATATCAGTATACATTTCGTCACAATGTAAATATTCAAAATCTACTATAGTATCATCATAAAAATCATGAAGAAAGACATCCTTATAAGTATCAATCTCCATATCCCATATATAGTTACGTCCATGTTTGATTACATCATCAATCATTGTGTATTTCTCCTTTTCTTCTTTAAAATTTCGCATTAAACTATATCAACAATTAATAACACTAAGCAGAATCTCTTCAAACAAGGATTCTGCTTTTTTATTTCTCCGATTGAATTTAAAGCAGCACTCTTCCAAGTACATATTCATTTTTTTGTGCGAACATGAGCTTTGCCTACTTCCGAGCAGTCGGCAATCTAAAATTTCATTTACAACATCTTCGATAAGCGGTAGCATTTTGCTGCCGCTTTTTCTTTTTATCAAGGTAAGATAATAACCATCTGGAACTCTCGCATATATGTTTATTCCATTAGTTCTTATTGTGCTGCCACTTGCAATATTTCTTCGTATAAATGAATGGTAATCAGTTTGAGAATGAAGTTCCATACTGATTTGACCATATCCATTTTCTCTATCCTCAACTGCAATATAAGTATGAAAAGGAAAACCGTCTGCATCAGATTTTATAAAAACATCATCCACAATAACAGTACCTTTCAATTTTGGCTTTTTACATCTGCTGATTGCTATTCTTATTTTATTGAGTACAGATAAAGCGGTATGATAACTGCCGAGGTCAATTAGATTCTGCATTTCAAGTGCGTTTGCACAGCCTGTTTCATTTGCTACGTACCAAGTAGACCTCAACCATTTAGAAATAGACAAATGTGACCTTTGTAAAAGTGTACCTGAAATAATCGTAGACTGATATCCGCATTCTTTACACTTGTATTTCATATCTCCAACTTTCCAGTATTCATTGTGCGAACATCTGGGACATCGCCAACCGTTTTTCCATCTCAAATTATATAGATAATCGATACAAATTTGCTCATTGTGAAATAAGCGTTCAAATTCTTCAAAGTATTTTTTTGTTGTTTCCATATCTGTATTATACCATATCCTGTTAAGTTCGTCAAGTGCATAATTACACCATCTAATAGTTATCAATTCTGCCGATGCACTCTAAGTGTTTTTTGTTGAGTAAATATATGTTCGGCAGAAAGGTTGTTTCTATGATTGCAATTAACATTTCAAAGTCTCAAGCACAAGAATTTGCTGCGTCGATATTCGATTGTATCGCAAACTACATCGAAGCTCACAAAGCAGAGTACGAAGCATTTCTGAGGTACGAGGAACAGAACAGAGGCGAAGAAGAATGAAAACACAATCACAGTTAGACAAAAACAGGAGGTTTTTACAATGACATTGCACTACAACACAATTTGCCAGAATGAAAAAAATGCTGTTTATCCCCATAAGAGTACCATAAACAGCATAGTAGATTTAGAAACAGTTGTTTCCTATGACCATGTTTGTGCAGAGTATAAGGACGGCTACCGCAAAAATTCAAATTTCATTCAGTCTAATTGCAGTATGTTTGATGTGGATAACACCGAAACGGACAACCCAGATGAATGGATTACACCGGAGCATGTAAGAGAAGCATTCCCAGATGTTCCCTTTTATGTTTCCTATTCCCGAAATCATATGAAGCAAAAGGGCGATAAAGCACCAAGACCTAAATTCCACCTGTATTTCCCTGACACTGTTTTTACTGACAGCCAAGAATACAGCAAGCACAAAAAATCAGTATGCAATTATTTTAAAAAGTTTGACCAGAACGCAAAGGACGCTGCCCGTTTTTTCTTTGGCGTCTCTAATCCAAAAGTAGAGTTTTATGATGGAAATATGTTGTTATTTGATTTTATGCAGACTGTTTCAGTCAGCGAAGAAACAAATCAAAAATCAACCGATACAGAAATAAAGCTTGATAACATACCTGAGGGACAGCGTAACGCCACGATGCACCAGTATGCACTAAAGGTACTAACAAGATATGGGGCGGATGATGGAACGGCGTATCAGGCGTTTCGCAATGAATCTCAAAGGTGTTCGCCGCCATTGGATAATTCAGAGCTAAATCAAATATGGAACGGAGCAGTAGCCTATTATAACAGTGACATTAAAATAAATGCCGATTATGTTCCACCGGAACTTTATAATCTCGGAGTTATGAATATTAATTTTGAACTCCCGATAGCTGATTATAACGAACTGCTGAAACTTTGTAAAGTGAAAAAGAAAAAGCGTATTTTCAACATAGATGTATGCCGTATGTTTCTGAAAACTTTTGGAATCAGTATCCGATACAATGATATGAGCCACGATTATGAAATCACAGCACCGACTACTGTAATCAACGGTGAAAACAGATTTGAACTGCTTGCCACTATATTGGAAGATACAATAATAAAGTTGGCATATAAAAGAGGGAGAAAGGCTGTTATATATGGCATACTTGATGTAATTGCAAATGAAAACCGCTATCATCCTGTAATTGATTTGCTGAAAAAGGAACCCTGGGATAATGCAGATAGATTGACTGATTTGTATCATATAATGGGTATATCAGACGAATTTCATAAGGTGCTTGTAAGGAAATGGCTGTTACAAACTATAGCCATTCTGTTTAACAGTAATGATAAACCAATTTCTTCTCAAGGAATTTTAGTGCTGCAAGGCGGACAAGGTATCGGTAAAACAGAATTTCTTCGCCACCTTGCTATTAAGAATGAATTCTTCAAAGGAGGATCTGTACTGGACATGAAAAACAAAGACACCATTATTTCAGCCACAAGGGTATGGATCTGTGAACTTGGAGAAATTGACAGTACCACAAGTAAAAAACAATCAGAACTGAAAGCATTCATTACTGAGCAATATGACAGATACAGAGAACCTTATGCTCGCAAGGAAGTGAAAAGACTTCGGAAAACCTCATTTTGCGGTACGGTAAATCCTACTGCGTATCTGACAGATGAAACAGGCAATAGACGTTTCTGGACAATTCCTGTTCAAAGCATTGATTTGAACAAGGTTTTTTCATCTGATTTCGAATGGTATACACAGCTATGGCGACAAATTTACAGCGAGTATAAGCAAAATCCAATGGGTTATCTGCTTACAAACGAAGAACAAAACACATTAAATCGCAGTAACGAAAAATATGAAACGCTTCTGCAAGGTGAAGATGAGTTTATGACAGTTTTTGATACATCTGCTGACTACTCACTTTGGACTAATAGATTGACCGCCGCACAAATAGCCGATGAACTAAACAGCAGATTCAAATCTTTGCATATCAGCAGTATGAGCGTGGGAAAAAATCTTATTCCTCGCATTGAAAAGCGAACAAGCAAACAGTTTGAAAGAAAAACAATTCGTGGAAGAAATTTTATTCTTTGTCCACCATTTGCTGAAGATAAAACATATGAAACTCCAATATTGCCTGATTATCCCGCAACCGATAAAACATAGTCAGAGGATAAAAACAATAACCGACAGGGTGTAAGGGGTAGGGGGAAATTTATATATGGCAAAAAAACTGATGTATTTTATAATATATACAGAAACATCCCTGCTACCCACACCCTTTGTCGAGGTAACAGAAAAGCCATTGATTTACAATGAAACCAATGGCTTTGAGTAGGACAATGCTTTTATCCAAACACCTCATACAAATCCTCACCCACAGTAATCTGAACCTTGCCGTCAGAGGTTGCTTCAAGTGCAATACTGCGGTCTTTCAGCTCTTTAATCTGTGAGAGAATTTCCACCACATTATCAGCGGTGAATGTGTAGTCATCAATAGAATTGGTGACAGACTCGGTGGTTGCATAAACCCTTTTGATAAGTTTTTTCATAGTATGCTCCTTTGCAAAGAATGATTGCTGTTACTGCACCTCAGTTAGATGTCTCTTTCTTAATACTATTGAGGACGGTTTCAGCAATCGGATTTTAGAAACGAGAAATAACAGCTTTCCTTTTCTATTTATATATAAGGTTTTTCGATTTTTAGCTCCTATAAAAGCAACGCTCCCGTAGTTCATTCATAAACATTTTTCTTCATTGCAATACAAAAAGCCATTGATTTTGAATGTCAATGGCTTTTCTTATTATAAAAGTATATGAAAGGTTCTGCATAATGTACTGATAAATCAGGTGAGAGGGCACTCCTAACCGTGGCATTGATTATATATAAGATTTTTCAAAAGCAAGTCTGTTTGGTGAAGATGCACAAACCCAAAAGAAAATGGTATCAAACGTTTGACAAAACAAACAACTCAACTTCTCAACCGTTATTAACCGCGGGAAAGTATAAGCATTTTTAGGTGAGAACGAGTAGCTACTCTAAACCTAAAAGAATATTTACAGCTTTCCTGAGGTCTGGTTTGGTGCGATAAGCCATAATTACCTTTCGCTCTTGTTCGCTTAGATCTTCCGGTGATAATCTGACATCAAGCAGCTCACTGGGAGATACATTCAATGCCTTGCAGATATCCGCAAGAATATCCGCATCGGGACGGTTGATTCCCTGTTCCCAGTTGGAAACACGGCTGTTGCTGACACCGATTTTCTGTGCCAGTTCCTTTTGGCTGAAACCACTCATTTCCCGGTATTTACGGATTCTTGCACCGATTTCGTATTTCATCAAATCACCTCTACTTTGATTATACCGCATGAATTCTGTTATGTCAACAAAGGAATCAAGAAAATCTGTATAGCCTGCTTGACTTAACAGATAATCTGTGGTAAAATGATAATAAATCCAGAATTTCTGGAAAGGAGTCTGTCTTATGAGAGTTTATGAAAACGTTCGTACGTACATTAAGAAAAATGGATTAAATCAGTCCAGCATTGCAAAGAAAGCAGGGATTTCCGCTAAGAATTTTGATGCGATTTTGAACGGAAAACAAACGCTATGCCTGGATGATTTAAGGGCAATTTGCTATGCGCTGAATGTAAAACCCGAAAAATTTATGTAAACTGTTAAATAAGACAAGAGCGAAAGGTAAAAATTATGGTACTTGAGTTTTTGAAGTATGCTTACTTCAATATTACAAAGGGTGATAGAATGGAAGATATTTTAAGCAAATGTGCAAACAAAGCGTATATGGACTTGTGCAGAACAATCAGATTTAAGACGGACGACAGCAGCATCAAAGCAAAGTACAAGGCAACAATTTGTGATATGCTTATGCAGAAATATGATGTTCTGTGCAATGCTGTCAGTGCTTGTTCTGACGAAGAAAAACAAAATATTTTCGATAAGGAGCATAATCACATCTGCGAAGAAATCGTCAAGAGATATTCTGAAATCAGCGAATTCACATACGGTCAGGCACAGAAGTGGCTGAATATGATGCTGAAATATGTCCTCTTAATTGAGGAGGATTCTGTTCTGAAAAGTTATCTGCATATTCCAGTTGACAGTTATATTATGCAGGCTGTTGGTTCGGATAACCCCAAACTGAAATATTGTCTGAAATTGGAATGTGTTCCAAAAAAGGATGGTACTTTAGGCAAGTATAGCGAAAGCAGTTCTAAACCTTGGAGCAAGTGGAATTATGAAGAATATATTGCCTTTCAAAGTGCTGTAAGAACTGCCATTTCAGAAAGTAATTATCATTCTCCCATTGAATGGGAAAATGAAGCGTGGATTGAAGTTGCAGAATATAGAAAATAAAAGGAGAAAATTACAATGGCTTTTTGTATGCAATGCGGTAATCAATTAAATGAGGGTTCAGCTTTTTGCGGTAAATGTGGTGCTAAAGTATATACCGGAGCGACCCAGTCACATCCGACAAATAATGGCTTTTTCAACCAGTTGAACAGCACCGTTAAAAAGGCAATGAATGGTGCGCAAAAAGTTGTCAGTGATATTTCGGGAAGTCAATCAGCGAATACTTCTTCTAATAATACTTCACACACTATGTATGAAGTATTTACCCCTGCGCTCGGTTTGGGAAAGAAATTTATTTTTACAGAAAACTCTTTAATATATGGCAGTGCAGAATACGCTTACTCGGAATTGACACAGATCAATATTACAAATCCACCCAGACCAATGTCAAACGGCGTAGCTCAAACAAATGCAAATGGAAAATATCTCACTTTAGCTTTTGAGTACAGTCAAAAAGAACGCTTTGCCAGTGCAGTAACATATGCAAATGAACAAATCGCTTCTGCAAATGGAGTGAAGCAAAATTATAAATACATTTTGCAGTCGCCCAACGGCACTAAGCTGGAGATATATGAGGATTATGCAATTCTGTATTATTTGAAATCCGGATATAGCAGTATTCTGAGCAATTCTATGAAAGGCGGTTCAAGCGGAAGTATTGTTTATTTCTCCGATTTGACATTACAGATGATAAACACTGTAGAAAATACATCTGCTTTAAAAATTGATATATTGGGCAATAATGGTGCATCTCCTGTATCTATGCCTTTAAATCCGCAGGATATAGAAACTGCGAAAGCTGTTATTTCCTATATAGAGGAAGTGAAAAACAGTAAACAAGATGAATCAAAGGAAACTACACCGGATAAATGGGAGCAGGTAGTTGGCTCAATCAGAAAGTTTCCTTTATGCGGAAAGGAACTTGAAATTTCAGAAAGTATGGATATTTTCAATTCATACAGACTGAAATTCCGCGAGCTTGCTTCTATTTGTGCTGATAATGCAAGAATAGAATATGACAGAAAAGTTCAGAATCTCACCACATTTCTTGGTTTTTATCCGAACATATATCAATCCTATCTCAGCGTTTTAATCAAGCAGTCCATGAACATTTTGATTTCTGAGGGAATATGGACAGTGACGGAAGATTCATTTGAACAGCAGCACCTTGCTGACTTCCACCTTGGAATGAATGACTATACCACAACCCTCGAAAGTATTGAATTGACATTGCAAGCAAACCGCAGAAGAATGTCAAGTCTGACAAGCCTAATTCCAAATCTAAGCGGCGGTGGTTTTGGTCTAAAGGGAGCAGTCAAGGGAATTGCAACAGCTACAGCATTCAATATTGTTCGTGACGGAGCAGAAGCAGGACTCATAAACAGTGTATCCAACATCAGTCAGGCACAGCAGGCAGAATTATACGGTCGTATTAAACCCGACTATTTGTTTGAATGTGTATTCACGGATTATTGGCGTGTTTTCTTATCGCTTGTATACTTATTAAATAAAAATGGAAAATCAATCTGGTGGCTTACAAACGAAACAACGCAACAGGCAAATAATATATTTCAGAATATGTCAAATCCGAATTTTCCGCAGGATAAGTTGCTTGATGTATTTCTGGATATTCTGAAAACAAATCCATACAATACGGAATACCACAAATTTATGCTATCTCGCTTTGGTGAAAATGAAGAAACAACAGCTATTAAAAACTACTTTGGTTATACCGATTTTGATAATCCAAGAATTATATAAAAGTAAGCATCTCTTTCCGTTTATAATTTTTGATACCATAAAAACAGCCGTAATCGTAAAAAATTACGGCTAAAATTATAAAAGAAACAGTTGACTTCTTTTCGTTTATATCTTATAATATATACAACATTATATTTTGTGAGGTGTTTTCGATGATTTACGGTTATGCGAGATGTTCCACCAATGAGAAAATGCAGGATATCAACAGGCAAGTCAGGGAACTAAAACAACAAGGGGCAACTGATACTACAATATATCTTGAATACGAAAGCGGAATGAAAGCCGACCGAGTAGAACTGCAAAAACTTCTTGATATTGTGCAGTCAGGAGATACCATTATTGCAACAGAGGTCAGCAGAATTACTCGAAGTACAAAACAGCTTTGCGATATTATTGAGCTTGCTAAAAATAAGCATATCAAATTAGTGCTTGGTACTTTTGTTGTGGATTGCAGTAAGGAGCTTGACCCAATGACAGAGGGAATGCTCAAAATGATGGGCGTATTCAGTGAACTGGAACGCAATATCATAAGTCAAAGGGTAAAAAGCGGTATGGAAAATGCAAAAGCCAAAGGCAAAACTATCGGCAGACCGCCTACAACAGCCGAGGATATTCCAAGTATCTTTTATAAGCATTATCCGAAATATAAAAAGGGTGAGATCAATAAAAAAGAGTTTTCAAGACTTTGTGACTTGTCTTATCCGACGATTTATAAATATTTGAGTATTGTGGAGAGTTGATTATTATGAATGTTGTAATCTATGCAAGATTTAGTTCAAGCTCACAGCGAGAAGAAAGTATTGAGGGACAAGTAAGGGTATGTCAAAAATATGCTGAAGAAAACGGCTACACAATAATAAACACATATTCAGACAGAGCAATCAGCGGAAAGACAGATTCACGCCCGGCATTACAGAAAATGTTAACAGATAGTTCCAAAAAGCAGTTTCAAGCTGTTCTTGTATACTCACTTGACCGATTCGGTCGAAACCTTATGCAATCCGTAATTAATGAGTGTAAATTAGAAAAAAATGACGTAAAACTTTTATCCGCAACTGAAAAATTTGAAGATAATGCGGCAGGAAATCTACAGCGTAACATTTTGAAATCATTTGCACAATACTATTCTGAGGAACTTTCAGAGAAAGTAATTCGTGGTATGGATTTGAATGCTGAGAAGTGCTTGTCTACTGGTGGTAATGTTGCCTTAGGTTTCAGAGTGGGCGAAGATAAAAGATTCTATATTGATGAAGAAGCAGCACTTATTGTCCGATATATTTTTGAAAGCTACGCAAATGGTATGACAGTAAAAGAAATAACAGACAATCTTAATGCACAAGGTTGCAGAACTTCAAAAGGAGCAGAATTCAATAAAAACTCTTTGCGTACACTGCTGCAAAACAAACGTTATATCGGAATTTATACCTATAAGGGGAAAGAAATTCCCGATGGAATGCCTCGTATTATTTCCGATGAGTTGTTTTATAAAGTAGCTGAAATTCTGGAAAAGAACAGAAAAGCACCTGCGAGAGCAAAGGCAGATGTTGAATATTTGCTGACCTTAAAATTATTCTGCGGACATTGCAAAGAAATGATGACAGGACTTTCGGGAACTGGCAAAATGGGAAAGACTTACCGCTACTATGAATGTAAAGGTCGCAAGAATAAGACCTGTAATAAAAAGAGAGTACGCAAAGAATATATAGAAGATTTGGTTGTCGAGGTCTGCCGACAGCAATTGACCAATAAGAATATCAGAAAAATTACAAAAGAGCTTATGGCAATAGCAAATATCTCCGCTGAATCTCATAGAATAGCAGAACTTAAAAAGCAGATAAAAGAGTATGAACGCAAGCACAATAATCTGCTTAATAATGTAGCGGAATGCGATATTCCAAGTGTCTGCAAATCTATTTTTGTAAAAATCGAAGAGATTGAGAATATTATAAAGAGGCTTGAAGAAAGCTTGGAAACAGAAATGAAAAACCAAGTTGTATTATCAGAACCTCAGATTCGATTTTTCCTGAACTCACTCAAAAAAGGGAATACGAGTGATATAAAATATCGAAAAGCACTTATAACGTTGTTTGTAAATGCAATATATCTGTATGATGATAAAATGACAATTGTCTTCAATTCAGGCGATGAACCTGTTACTGTTGATGACCTTCTTTTGTCTGAAATTGAGGAGCATTTTCAGCATATGGAAAAGGGTTTGTTTTTGGATAAGGTAAGTCCACCAGAAACCCACCAAAATTCCAAGAGAATTACGGTGGGCTTTTCTATACCATTTCTTACATCAAAACTTGCGATGCATAATTAGGGAGAAAAAATGAAATTCAAAACGATAAACACCATAATATGTTCCGCCACAATGTCAGTTATTACAGTGTCAGCTATATTTCTTGCGGAAATTATCGGTATCGCAAACGAGTTATTCCGATTGCCATATTTGTTGATTGTAGCAGTAATATATGCAGCTATGCTGTTAAGTGAAAGTAAGAAGCAGCTTCTGTTGAAATGGGTTTTGTCACTGCCCTTTTCCTTTTTTTGCTTCGAATATTTTTGGCAAACACACTATTCTATCAGAGCGTTAAACTGGATAATAGAGGGATATGGAACACAATCTGCCGGCGGCAATTTTTCAGGTTTTATAGTTCTTATTGCCTTTGTCAATAAAAAACTGAGCCACCTCACTAATAAAAAAGTGAGCCAGTTGTGATAAAAAAATTTTGAGCCACTAATCGTGATTCAAGGTTGAGTCGATGCGGTAAGACGAGCTGCAGTTCATGTTCAGAACAAAGGATCGGAAGGTGACCCTGTCTATGAGTGCAGCAAGCAGCATTTCATTTTCAAAAAGCTGTGTCCATTGTGAAAATTCAAGATTTGTACTTATGATAACACTGGCTCTTTCTGAACGTTCTGATATGATCTGAAAAAGCATCTCTGACTGATACCTGTTAAAAGTCAGATAACTGAGTTCATCGATGATCAGAAGATCTATCTTACTGAGACTCTTTTCAAGTTTGGAAAGCCTGTTCATCTGAACTGCTTCTGCAAGCTCAGCAGCAAGATTGACAGCCGTATAGAATTTTACCCGATACCCGGCCTCACAGGCGTTCATGCCAAGTGCAATCGAAAGATGTGTCTTTCCACTCCCGGGATTTCCGATCATGACAATGTTTTGACGCTGCTTTATGAAATCACAGGAAGCGAGCTGCTGTATGGTGCTTTTACTGACGTTTTCAAGTCTTGCCATATCAAACGCATCCAGCGTTTTCAGTGTCGGGAATTTCGCAGCTTTTATCCTGCGTTTTTGACCCGCTGCTGAACGTTCTGCAAGCTCTTGTTTCATCAGCTCTATCAGAAATTGTGCATAACCATCGTCAGCAGAAAGCTGTCGTATGACTTTTTCATAGTTATTGAAAGTCGGCAGTCTGAGTTGTTTTGCATAGAGCCTGATCATTTCTTTCTGTACGCTGTTCATACCGCATCACCGCCTTTCAGAAGCGAATCATATCGTTTGAGATCCGGCGGTACGATCCCGATGGAGGATTCTATCTGTATTTTTCTTACCGGACTTCCGATCACTCCTGCATACAGCGTGTTGTAGGAATCTGCATAAGGCAAGTGTTTCAATACCGCATTTCCGATATCCAGGTACAGCCGCAGCACCTTGACAATTTCTTTGGGACTGCTCAGTTTCATCAAAAACTGATAAAGTTCGGTCGGAACAGTTTTCTTGATCGGTGCAGCATTGTAAACACTTCTCGGACGCTTTTCGATCAATCCGATGTAATGCTCTAAACGATAATGGGTCTGGTTATGACGGTAATCACGATCATATTTTGCAATGATCTTACCTCGGAACAGCATTATGACCTGATTGCCGCTTCCTTTGACCGTTATCATCTTGGAACTGTACTGATACGGCACTGCGTATTTGTTGTGATCAAATCTCACAAGTGAGAAATCATCCGCTTTGATCTGAAGTGTATTTGATGTATCATAGCGGTACGACGGTAAAGGGATCCAATGATCCTTACAGTTTTCAGCCATTTCACCTACCGTCAGATCTTTTCCGGGTATCTTATGATTTCTGTACACAGCGCAATATTCCAGAAGCTTTTCATTCAGCTCATCTATGGTCGATATGTTAGGGACAGGCACGAAGAAATTTCTTCTGACAAGTCCTACCAGACCTTCTACAAGCCCTTTTTCATGCCCCTGTGCCGGATTGCAGAATACTGGTTTGAAGGAATAGTGTGCCGACAGGGAAAGATATTTGTCTGTTGCTTTTGCATGACATCCAAAGCCTTCTTTTACAGCAACACGAGCATTATCAAAAATGATCTTCTGCGGCGTTCCGCCAAAATGTTCAAGTCCTTTTACGATCCCTTCCAGAAAGCTTTCTTCATTCTGCCGGTAAAAAGCGGAAACAAAGATATCCCCGCTGTGGCATTCACGCATACACCATATTTGGATTTTCTGCCTAATCCCGCCAAGTATTACAGTTGCTTCACCCCAATCCACCTGAACGGCTTCGGCTGGGTCATAGGACAATGGTACAAACACATTGCTCACCTTGCCTTTGAGTTCTGCCACCGTCCGTCTTACAGAAGCTTCACAGCCATCAAAACCACATTCGGCAACCAGGCGTGTGTATATCTTATGTGCTGTATGCTGCTGCTTCCGCGGTGCTTTCTGGTCAGAATCCAGGCACTTCATGATAAATGCTTTGACATCATCGGTGATGATGTCATTTTTTCTGCCGCTGCCAGGTTTGCGTTCCCATGGAACTGTTCGTCCAGGATTTTTATTATTTGTGGCTCACTTTTTTATTATCATTTTTCCCTCAGCTGGCTCAGTTTTATTTTAGCAGATATATCTTATTCTTTTGCTAGTCCTTTGCTTTGCAGGCATGATATTTGCATATTCTAAGTCATCTGAAAAAATCAAACGATATATAAAAGTGCAGTCATTGACAGGCATATGGATTTTCATGTTAATGATTATCGTAGTCGCATACTTGGAAACCCAATTTCCAGCATATCACGATGTATTATCGTATCATTAAACACCACACAAAGAAACGGCTCTGCCACAGGAATTTCCCTGTGGCAGAGCCGTTTCTTGTTTTCAGCGTATCTTACGCAAACCAACGATTATGTCTGTTTGCCGTCCGCTTTCTTTTTCTTTTCAATTTCCGCCTTTTTGGCTGCAAATTCCTTGTCGTCCAGAATGCCCTGTTGGTGGAGTGCCTCCAGTTTTTCCAGCAGCTTCTCCGGAGAGTCGTCATTTGCCTTGTCCTTGGTACCGGACTTCAGCTTCACGCGTTTTTTCGCCTGCTGCTGTTCCCGTTCCTTTTCAGCTTCGATTTCTGCCAGCATTGCAGCATACCGCTTGCGGTCACCGAACCAGAACAGCACGATCAGGATAATGCCGCCTGCCAGTGTGCCCATGCCGATCCACCACCCCGGCGGTGTGTAGGTCATGGTCACGGTATGTTCTCCGGCAGACAGCGGCACACCGATCATGGCATCTACGATTGCCACCTGATCGACCTTCTTGCCGTCCACCTTGACGGTCCAGCCCGGCTGATCCGGAATGGAAGTCATCATGATCTGGCCGTCTTCTGCGGTAATGGTACCGGTCAGCTTCCGGTCGTTGCTCTTTTTGGTGTCGATCTGCCACTGATTCTGCTTCAGAATGTCAATATCCTCTTGGAATACGTCCGGATGATAGGTGTAGAACAGGAAGTTCTTGACAATGGTGAACTTTTCCTCATTGGCAATGGTCATACGCAGGGTGATCTTCGTGCCCGGCTCAAAAGTACCCAGACGCAGAGCAATGTAGTTATCGCCCTCGAAGTATTCGCCCATAGACTGGAAGCCACCGTTGTTCTTGGCGTATTCATCGGCATCTTTCCAAGTGAAGTCGCCGCTGTTGGATTCCTTCCAGCCGTTTTCTGCCTCGCTCCATTCGCTGTCGTTCCATGTGGACATCCACAGGTTGACTTTCTTCTGGAACTCGGTCTTGAAGTAGATGTAGATTGGTTCGTTGGACTCTGCCACCAAGTGGAAGTCCACAGTGGGGTCGCCGTCGCCGGTCACGTCATACTTGGTCTGTTCGCCGTAGGGGCTTGTGGTGATTGCATCGCTGACGATCGGATTTTCTGCCAGATTCAGCGGTGTGTAATACTCGTGCCAGCTCTGGAACTGTCCGTTTTCGTCAAATGTGGTCTGTCCGCTCATGGTGCTCATGAAGATGTTCTGGCTGTTGAACGGATTGTCGTTGCCCAGATGATCGATCTTCTGCACGTCCTCGTCTACCATGTAGCCGATAGACAGAGCGTTGGTATTTTCATAAGCGGTAATGGTCTTTGCAGTACCATTTTCGTTGGTATAGTCGTATGCCCAGCGTGCTTCATATGCCGGATTCAGACGGCGGTTCTGATCACCGCTTTCTCCGCGGTCCAGCACATACTTGATACCCAGCAGAGAGTCCGCAATTTCGGTGTTGCCGTCATAGCGGGTATAGTAGCTGTGCATGCAATAACCCAAGGTTTCAATGAAATTGATGGCACGGGTATTCATGACAGAACTGGAGTGTGAGATACCTTTCAGTCCGAATGCCGCATTATCGTTGACACAGCGGAAGAAGGTCTTTTCCGCACGGTAGAAGCCGTCGTCCTTTTCCTCCAGCATCTGTGTTGCCGCACGTCCGTTCTGCACGTAGTTCTGATAGGAGGCACGGGTGGAGTATGCCACTTCCTTGTCGATGTCCTTCATGGAATCTACAGCGTTGTAGGTTGCTTCGCCGCCTACCATGATCAGCATCATAGTGGTCAGGGCAACGCTTACGCCACGCTTGCCCTGCGTAATCTTTCCGCCCAGCATGAAGTACAGCAGTATCAGGTAAATGCCCATGAGTGCCGCAGAGATCCAGACAGCACCCTTTGCCATCTGGTCAAATTTCAGACCGGCAACAATGGCAATGATGACCGCCATTATCACTGCCGATCCGATCAGGTGCTTCTTTTCGATGCCGTCGCGGTTTGCGAATGCAGTTGCCGCCATGGTCAGGAACACAAAGGACAGCAGGAATGCATAGCGGAACGGCAGCCAGTTCGGCACCTGTCCGCCGTGCCACATCATGTCTATCGGTGTGATCAGCATGCACATTACCATCACAGCGATCAGCAGAGAATAACCGATCTTCTTTTTCCGGTTGACCTTTTTGTTCAGGTAGAACAGGGGCAGCAGAACCAGTGTCAGCAGACCGCAGTAGATTTCCGGCTTGCCCTGTACGTTTACAGAGTCATACTGTGCCGGCAGCAGCTGCGGGAACATGTCCAGCAGGTCGCACAGGAACACCAGCAGCGGTGAATCCTGTGCATTTTCCAGCAGTTTCTTGCTCAGCGGGAACGACTGGAACCGGAAGCTGTAGTCCGGATCTGTGAATTCGAACTTACCCAGTTTCAGAGCGTTGTACACCGGCAGCAGCATGAATGCCGCACATGCCAGTGCAATGACGGAAGAATACGCGATCCGTACAAACGCGGTGAAACAGTCATAACCCTTCCGCTTCTTGTCCGAGCCGAAGCACAGATAAAACAGGAAGTACAGGATCACGAAGAAGCAGATCATGTAGCCGATATAGAAGTTTGCCACACACATCAGTGCCAGCGGAATGATGAAATTCAGCCGGCGGCCGTCATCGACCAGATATTCAATGCCCAGCATGATCAGCGGCAGGAATACCAGACCGTCCAGCCACATGGGGTCGATCAGCTGAATCACGCCGTATGCCATCATCGCATACATGGTGGAAAAGAGCAGTGACGGGTACGGCTGTACGCCGCGGCGTTTCTGTAAGAAGTAGTTAAATGTTGCACCGGCTGCACCCAGCTTGCACAGCTGCATGATCAGCAGGCTGCTCAGCATGAATTTCTCCGGCAGGAGCATGACGATCAGCGTGAACGGGCTCGCCAGATAATAGCCAATAATGCCCATAAACTCGCCGGAAAGATTTCGCGACCAGTTGTAGAAGATGCTGCCGTCACCCCAGAACGCATCACGGAGTGCCTCGAAATAATACACATACTGTCCGTTCAGGTCCAGACAGAGCACGGATTCTTCGCCAAAGGGGTAGAGTCCGAAAAGGGCGTATGCCAGATAGGTCAGCACAGCCGGAATGGCAAAGGCGATGAGATAGATCCGGTTCCGGACGATCCATCTGCCGATTGCAGAGATGACACTGCCGGCACTGAAACTGCGTTTCGCAGTCTGTGGGGCAGCTTGGATTTTGGTGGTTGCCATGAAAGTCCTCCTTAAATGATAAGATGATCGCCGGATTCCAGCAACAGAATCCGGAAAGTGTGTTCCGCCGTTCCCCTCCTGCGGACAGAACAACAGATACCAATATTATAGCACAATCTTTCCCGTTTGGCAAGCCCTTTTTATGCAAAAAACACGGAAAAGTACGAAAGCCATATCCCAAAATCCATAAAAGCCACGAAAGCCGCCTGCCCTGCAAAATTCCCCTGCAAATGCAAAAATGCCCCGCACAGCACAACGCTGTACGAGGCATTTTCAAGGGAATGCTATTCTTCGTGCGGTACCGCCTTATGCAGTCTGGGCAAATTGTGAACGGTACAGATCGGCATAGAAGCCGTTCTTCTCCAGCAGTTCTTCGTGGGTGCCCTGCTCGATGATGTCCCCGTCCTTCATGACCAGAATCATATCGGCATTGCGAATGGTGGACAGCCGGTGGGCAATGATAAAGCTGGTTCTGCCCTCCATGAGGTGATCCATTGCCTTTTGAATCAGAATTTCTGTACGGGTATCCACAGAGGAGGTCGCCTCGTCCAGAATCATGACCCGATTGTCCGCCAGAATGGCACGGGCAATGGTGAGCAGCTGTTTCTGTCCCTGTGAAACGTTGCTGGCATCTTCGTTCAGTTCCATCTGGTAGCCGTCCGGCAGCTGGCGGATAAAGCTGTCCGCATGGGCAGCCTTTGCGGCGGCAATGACTTCTTCATCTGTCGCGTCCAGTCTGCCGTACCGGATATTCTCCATAATGGTACCCTGAAACAGCCATGTGTCCTGCAACACCATGCCGAAAGATTCCCGAAGCTTGTGGCGGTCGAAGTCCCGCACATCATGGCCGTCCAGCAGGATCGCACCGCCGCTGACATCATAGAACCGCATCAGCAGCTTCACCATTGTGGTTTTTCCGGCACCGGTGGGGCCTACAATGGCGATCTTCTGTCCGGACTTTACCTTGGCACTGAAATCGTGGATAACGCACTGCTCCGGCTGGTAACCAAAGGAAACATGCTGAAAATCAACATTGCCCTCCACGTTTGCCAGTTCCAGCGGGTACTCTGCTGTCTGCACTTCTTCCGCTTCTTCGAGGAATTCAAAGACACGTTCGCTTGCCGCAGCCATAGACTGCACCTGATTGAGTACCTGTGCGATCTGCTGCATGGGCTGGGTGAAGTTCTTCACATACTGGATAAACGCCTGAATGTCACCAATGGTGATTGTGCCGCGAATCGCCAGCAGACCGCCGGACAGTGCCACAGCGGCATAACCCAGATTGCCCACGAACATCATGATCGGCTGCATCAAGCCAGACAGAAACTGGGATTTCCATGCGGAGTGGTACAGGGTATCGTTGGTTTCCTGAAACTGCTGTACCATGTCCTTTTCCTTATTATACGCCTGAATCACTGTATGACCGGCGTAGGTTTCTTCCACTTGTCCGTTGATGTGTCCCAGATATTCCTGCTGCTGCTTGAAGTACTTCTGGGATTTTTTCACCACCAGAGAAATCAGAGTTACGGAAATCGGGAGAATTACCACAGCGATCAGAGTCATCAGCGGCGAGATACGAAGCATCATTACCAGTACGCCGACCATAGTCGCCACGGAAGTGATGATCTGGGTGATGCTCTGGTTCAGACTCTGTCCCAGTGTGTCCACGTCGTTGGTGATGCGGGACAACACTTCACCGTAGGTACGGCTTTCAAAATATGCCATTGGCATGCGGTTGATTTTTTCCGAAATGTCTTTCCGCATGCGGTAGCAGACTTTCTGTGTGACACCGGTCATCAGCCAGCCCTGCACAAAGCTGAACAGAGTACTCAGCAGATACAGTCCCAGCACAAACAGCAAAATCTGTCCGATCTTGGTGAAATCAATGCTGCCAGTTCCCTGAATCTTCGCCAGCAGTCCGTTGGAAAGTTCCGTGGTCGCCTTACCCAGAATGTCCGGTCCGATCACGCTGAACACGGTGGAGGCAATTGCACACAGAATTACCACGGCCACTGCGGCATGATATTGCTTCATATATGCAAACAGTTTGCCAATAGAGCCTTTAAAGTCCTTCGCCTTTTCTACCGGCATCTGTCCGCGTCCGCCCATACGCCGTCTTTCATTCGCCATCTGTCATCGCTCCTTCCTCCGGTGTTTCCTCCAAGCCCAGTTCCGACGGGGAAAGCTGGGACTTGGCGATCTGCTGATATACCTCACAGTTCTTCAGCAGTTCCTCATGGGTGCCCTTGCCGACAATTTTGCCTTCTTCCAGAACCAGAATCTGGTCAGCATGGAGAATGGTGCTGATTCGCTGTGCCACGATGATCATGGTGCTGTCCTGCACCTGTTCTCCCAGTGCCTTTCGCAGAGCCGCATCGGTTTTCAGATCCAGTGCGGAGAAGCTGTCGTCAAAGACGAACACTTTCGGGTGCTTGGCAATGGCTCTGGCGATAGTCAGACGCTGTTTCTGTCCGCCGGAAACATTGGTACCGCCCTGTGCAATGGTACTGTCAAACCGGTCGGGCTTCTCTTGGATAAATTCCATTGCCTGTGCAATTTCCGCCGCCTGCTGTACTTCTGCATCGGAAGCGTCCGGATTGCCGAACCGCAGGTTGCTGGCAATGGTACCGGAGAACAGCACGCCCTTTTGCGGAACAAAACCGATCTGCTGCCGCAGTTCTTCCAGCGGCAGGTCACGCAGTTCCACGCCGTCCAGCGTAATGCTGCCTGCTGTGACATCGTACAGACGGGGAATCAGGTTCACCAGTGTGGACTTGCCGCAGCCGGTGCTGCCGATGATCGCCGTGGTCTGGTTGGGCTTTGCCGTGAAGCAAAGGTCTGTCAGAGCGTTCTCCTCCGCATGCGGATAGCGGAAGCAGACATGATCAAAGGTCAGCACGCCCTTGCTGTCCTGCAAATGTTTCGGCTGTGCTGTTTCCTGTACAGAGGTCTTGGTTTGCAGCACTTCGTCAATACGTTTGGCTGCCACAGAACCACGGGGCAGCATGACGGACATCATGGTCAGCATCAGGAACGACATGACGATCATCATCGCATACGTAATGAATGCAGTCATAGAGCCGACCTGCATAGAGCCGCCGTCAATGCGGTGAGAACCGACCCACACGATCAGAATGGTCAGGCTGTACATGATCAGCATCATCACCGGCATCATGAAGGTCATGACACGGTTGACAAACAGGTTGGTCTTGGTGAGGTCGCGGTTCGCCTTGTCGAAGCGTTCTTCCTCGGTCTTTTCCCGTCCGAACGCCCGAATGACGGACAGTCCGGTCAGGATCTCACGGGAAACCAGATTCACCTTATCCACCAGCACCTGCATTTTCTGGAACTTCGGCATAGCGATCGCCATCAGCACGCCGACGATTCCCAGAATTACCAGCACTGCCAGTACAATGACCCAGCCCATGCCGGCTCCGGTGTGTACCACTTTCAGAACGCCGCCAATGCCCAGAATCGGAGCATACAGCAGCATTCGCAGGAAAATCGCCGTAACCATCTGCACCTGCTGAATATCATTGGTGCTTCGGGTAATCAGTGAAGCAGTGGAAAACTGATCCATTTCCGCACTGGAAAACTGCATGACACGGCTGAACACCTTGCCGCGGAGATCACGTCCGACACCGGCACCCACGCGGGAAGCCACATAACAAACACAAATCGCCGCAGCCATCATGGCAAATGCCATCGCCATCATCTTGCTGCCGGTTCGCCAGAGATAGCTGGTCTGGATCTTGTCTATGTCCAGCCCTGCGTCTTTGTCACACTGCACCGCATAGGCAACGCCCATAGACTGTACCAGCGAATCCCCCATAGTGTCCAGCATATCTTCCAGCTGGGAACGCATCTGGGTGACTGTATCTTCATTGAGCTGTCCGCTCTGCTGCATTGCCGCAAACACGGGGCGGACATCGACACAAGTCACTGTGGACGAGTTGCCGTCGCTGTCCTCCTCTGTCCGCTGAAACGGTTGCAGTTCTACGCCCATGGCAGCACCGAGTTCCTCCACGGTCATCTGCTCCATCTGAGCCGCCGCGTTGGGATCGGTCTGCTGCTGTGCCAGCATCTCCCGAAAGCTGTCCTCACTCATCATGGACATCTGATAGTTCAGCAGCACCGGTACCAGCAGGTCGCTGTCCAGTTCGTCCAGATCTTTGCCCGACAGACTTTCCTTTCTCTGTTCTCCGTCATAGGCATTCTGCCACTTCTGTTTTTCGCTTTCCGTCATGAAAAGCTGGGCGTTTTCGAATTCTTCTGCCGTGATCTGTTCCGGCAGAATGTGTTCCACGCCGCTGTTCTGGATTCCGGTGTCAATAATATCCGAAGTGTACTGCGGCAGGGACAGGTCACAAAATGCCTGTACCACCAACAGCACCAAGATCAGCAACACGGAACTCCAGTAGGGTTTCAGATTTTTGAAAAGTTTACCCATTGGTCGCGCTCTCTCCTTTCATTTCCTCCAGTTCCTCTGAGGCCGCCGCATAGAGCCGCTGAAGCAGTTCCATCAGCTGGTCGGCTTCTTCCTGTGTAAAGCGTTTCTGAATCCCCCTGTGAAAATCCTCCAACAGCTGATTCGCCCGCTGCACCTCTGCCTCGCCGGCAGCCGTCAGTGTCACATAGGTATTCCGCCGGTCAGTGCGGCATACTTCGCGGCAGATATAACCGTCGTTTTCCAGCCCACGCAGCGTGCGAGAAACTGCCGGCTGGGGCACGTGCATCTTCTGTGTCACCATAGACACCGTGCTGCCCTCCGGATTGGTTTTCCGCTGTCCGGCAATTACAAACATCACCATATACTCCTGTCGGGACAGCGGCAGCAGCGAAAACAGATTCAGACTGCGAAACGCATTTATCACCCCGAAAAATGTTTTTGCATCACACTTCAAGTGTTCCACCTCCTATTCGTATTCAATAACATTGTTATGAAATAACTTTGTTCTATTATAACGCATGCTATTTATTTTGTCAAGGGAATTTTGCAGTTTTCATCTGCCTGACACAAAAAAGTGCATTCCGCCAAAGCACAGCAGAATGCACGAAAAAGTTTTATTCAATTTGTTCAGAACCACAAAAATCCGAACGAGTTCTTAAGGAAACGCTGCATAAAGCTTGTGCGTAAGATGCGTCGTCAGACTTTTCGACAGATTGCATAGAAATTCCGCAGGCATACTTTATGTATGGCAAGGGATTTCTGGGCAATATGACGGAAAATCTGCACGCAGATTGCGTACAAAGCCGTCAGGCGGGCTTTA
>PPYE01720906.1_pt1 | contig 24043 bp, 10 predicted proteins | sample 1559881 | NCBI WGS metagenome assembly PPYE01 (sample SAMN08240022, study PRJNA423297) | Human gut metagenome, whole genome shotgun sequencing project. | reverse complement strand
GAATTGGTAGACACGCTACTTTGAGGGGGTAGTGCCGGTTACGGCGTGTGAGTTCAAGTCTCATCCTGCGTACAATACTTTTTAAAGTATTGATATTTAAATAGTTATTCATATAGAAATTCAAAAGTACACAGCTAAAGTACACAAAAAAAGGATTGCTATATGAATAATTTTACATTTAGTACACCGAGAATCTGCGACTGCGGAGGCGATTTAAGCAAGCAATGGTATATCTATTTCCGTGCTAAGGATGAGAGTACGGGAGACATCAAACAATTCCGTTATAAGCTAGGGATAAATAGGTTCAAGAAGAAACGTGAGCGGCAAGAGGCGGCCAAAGCAGCTTTGGCTACGGTTATATCCATGCTGGAGGATGAGGGTTGGAACCCTTTTGAGCAGAAATGCGAGACCGAGCGAAGGAATCTATTGGTCTCTTTGGAGGATATGCTAAATATAAAATCCTGCTCACTTAGGAAGAGAAGTGTTGAGATATACAGGAATGCCTTGAAATTTTTCGGTATATGGTGCAAGGATATGGGGTATGATACATTTGAACCTTCTGGATTTACGAAAATACATGCCCTAGAATATGTGGATTATCTCAAGATGAAGCGTAATTTCTCCGGGAAGACTTGCAATAATACGGTCAGCTACTTGAAAACGCTTTTCTTCATGTTGGTAGAGAGAGAGCAGATCGCCACAAACCCGTTCTGTGCCGTAAAGAAATCTAAGGAGGAAAAAGGCAAGAACGTCGCCTTTACCTCTCGTGAGGCAGAGCTGGTCATGGCATATATGCGTGCCCATGACATAAGGCTTTATTATGCCACTCAATTCGTTCGGTACGCTTTTATCCGGAGAACTGAGCTCATGTATCTTAAGGTAGGATGCGTGGATTTGCGGAACCATACGATTACCATACCATCCCACGTCTCTAAAACCGGTACCCAAGATTCCATTACCATACCAAGATCGCTTGAGAGTATTATAATGGAGATGGGCTTAGATAAGGCCAATCCTGATTTTTATATTTTTGGAAAAGATATGGAGACGTGCGCTAAAAGAATATCCCGGGTAGCTTATTTCTCTGATAGGCATAGGGATGTTATTTCTGCGTTAAACCTACGAAAAGAGTTGATTTTCTATGGATGGAAGCATACAGGCTGCGTTGAGCTGTATAATATAGTAAGGGATCCATATGTGGTATGCCGTCAATGTAGACATTCTGATATAAAAATGACTATGCGTTATCTTCGTAGTCTTGGCTTAGGTATTAATGAGGCAGTCCGAGAATGGTAGCAATTACGTAAAATTCGATAAAGTTCCCAAATAGGCCAATAAAACACGCCCGTGTCAGAAAAAACACGGGCGTTATACTCTTAGGGTAGTGGAAAGAAATTTGAGGTTGTCTATATGATTAAGCAATGCGGTTTATTATATATAACCCCGCAGGTTTTTAGTTAATAAAACAAATGCCTGAATATTCTTTGCTGCAATGGAGAAATATCGCTACCTTTGTAAAAGAAAAACAACTTTGCAAATGCTTTCGCAATTTAAACAATATCTTGAAACAAAGGGAATAACCCCTACAGCTGAAATAGAGGAACAGATAACATTTCTTTTAGACGGTTTGTACTATCTATTTGTTTATGAAAAGTCTGACCCCAACTACTTTAGACTCATCATACCCAATATTTTCAAAATTGAGGGAGAACAATTTAAATATGAATCATTAGTAAATGACCTGAACCTACGATTCAAGGTTGCAAAGACATACATTACCACTGACGGTATGGTTTGGATTGCAGTAGACCAATTTATATACTCACGTGAGGGTATAGATTTAATGTTTGAACGCTGCTTGAGATTATTGAAAATTGTGATTGATTATTTTAGAGAACAACAAAGTAAATTAAGCCATGACTAAATCTCCGCATTTTTGGTGGTTAATAAGTGTCTTAAGCTTAACCATCATTGCTCTTATTGCTTTCATTATTACTGATAGAGTTATATGTAGCGAAAGTTTAATGGAATATGTATCTGTCTGCTCTACGGTATTATCTATAACTCTTTCCATCTTTGCTATTCAATACACATACACATCTAATAATGAAATTCACCAACAATTCGAGAAGATTAACTCTGTAGCAGATAACATAAAGGGGACATCCGAAAATCTTGCAAAAACAAACACACTTTTGAATAATAACCTGAGACAAATTATTGAAAATCTTGAAAATGTGGGGGAATCACAACAAAATATTGCAAAGCAAATAGAAAACCTTACAAATAGGGGGATAACTACTAATGTAAATAATACAAGACCTATCTCACCAACTCAGCAAGGTTAAGTATAATCAAAATAAAGCAAATGCCCGAAAAATCCGTTAGGATAGTCGGGCATTCAACTATAATAAATCAAACAAGACTTTAGGGGTATTGTAGTATACAGTTACCTTAGTCATTTAGTTAAACTCTATACAAATTTAGGGAATATCCTCGATACAATGATTGTCATTCCTTATTTTCTTTCTCTTTCTCCTCCAGTACCTTTTTAAGCTGATATAGGCTCAAAATATCATACTCAAATGTTGGATTTTCCCAGTTCTTCCGGACGGAGTTTGTCTGTACGGATATAAATTTCCGAAGGTCGAAGATATATTGGCACAGGCTTAGCCGGATCTCGTTAAATGTTATCTCGTAGTTATCAAACCACGCAAGCAGTTTTTTTTAGTTCCTCGTTCATGGTTATACAATAAAATTTGTTCCCGTGAATATACCAATAATGCCTATATGACCGGACCTAACTATATACGAATGATTCGTAGATGATAGAAAACAGTATAGAATAGTTGATTTTTTGGTGTCCGATGGGAGATAATGATCAAAGTAACAAACACGAGTCACTTTATTTATCTCTTTTGCGAGAAAAGACAAGATTATGATCGGAGCGATAGTTGGAGCCGCCAGTTCCTTGGCGAGTGGCATTGCCGGGGGAATAAAGGCAAGGAAGGCGGCTAGAAAAGCGAACGCCGTGTTGGATAAACAGGCAAAGGAGAATGGGGATTGGTTTAACCGTAGGTATAACGAGGATTATACCCAAAGTGCGGAGGCGCAAGCCGCCTTGACCAAGGCAAGGGAATTAGCGGATGAGCAGTATCGTAAGGCCTCCGGTACCGCCGCGGTCGTAGGAGCTACTGATGAGTCCGTAGCTCAGGCCAAGAAAGCGGCGGGCGAGGTGATATCCGATACCTCCAGTGGTATAGCCACTAACGCTACAGCACGGAAGGATGCCGTGGAATCCCAATATCTCAACACCAAGAATAATATCAGTAACCAAAGGCTGTCTATCTATAATCAACAGGCGGCAAACGCTACGCAAGCGGCTAATCAAGGATTACAGGCAGGGATGGGCCTCGTTGGGGCTGATGCGCAAGCCCATCTTGACAAGGGTAAGGGATTATTCGAGTCTATATTCAAAAAGTAAACAACCATGACATTAGAGGAAAGATATAATAGGAAAAGGACCCCGGTCGTTCAGAGGCCGGAATTGTCCACTACGCCATTGGTTGAGCCGGAGGTTGCCGGAAGCCAGAACCCTATAGCTCCAACAGTGGATAATACGGATGAGACCGTTCCGCAAGCGAGCGTTGCCGAACCTCAAATGAACGATTACCAATGGAACCAAAGGCTTTATGAGACGCTCTTTCAAAAGCCGATAAGCCAAGAGGAGGAGGAGAGAAGAAAACGGGCCGCTTCCGTAGCTACTGGAATCGGGCATCTAGGCAATGTGTTGTCTTCCTTCTCCAATTTGGCATTCGCGGGAGAGGCACCTTCGCAGAAACTACCTACCGTAGCTGATCCTAAACTACAATCCTATTCTGACAGGTTGGAGGCTATCAGGCAAAGATACGGGGCCGGGTATCTGGCCGCAAGGCAAAACGACACGAATAATTATCAAAGGGCATTGCAGCTTTATAGACAGGATCAAGCGAGAAAAGAGGATTTGGCGGCAAGGAAAGCGGCTCTTGAAAGGCAGAACGCCATTGATCGATGGAACATGGATAAATGGAAAAAGGAATATGAGGCTGATCAAGTCTACAAAAAGAGAAGGTTTGATTTGGACGCTGAAAAAATGGCTTTAGAGAAACGGGAAGTTGAGAATAGAGAGAAAAGCGGATATTACTCTGGCCGATCCTCTAGAAGAACATCTGTATCCTCGAATAATAACGGAACTATAATCCTTGATACACCTGACGGTTTCATGGACATTGACATGAGCAGAGTAAACCTATCAACATTGTCTCAGATGTTCAACAGTCTTCCGGATTCAGTCAAGAAAAATTATCGCATATCAAGCAAGGACGGCGAAAAGGACAGGCAAGCCAAGTACATGTCTGCCATAGGAGAGGCTGCAAAGGCAGATCCAAGTATCGCTGATTATTTATATAGATCTGGGCTTGGCACGTTGAGGGAAGGGGATAAGGATATGTCAAAATCCATAGATATCAAGGATGATGTGATACCATGGGATCCTTCCATGATTACTAATGGGCATACGGATCAACCTACCACAGAGAACGATAACGAAATAATACAGTATCGTCCTGTTGTAGACGATCAGGAAAGTGATACTTCTGATATGCGAAATGAGAACGTATATGATAACACCTTGACTGACCCGTACGATATTATACTCCAAGATCGAGATCGTAGGATTCGTGAAAAAAAGAAAAAGCAAGAGGAGGCTAGGAGAAAGGCCGAAGAATATAGGTTAAATGACGAGCAAAGTTATTATGATCGCATATCAGAACTTGAATCCAAGATGGTAAGAGAGATAGATGTGGAGAAATTCATTAATGATAATAACCTTGGTCTCCAAGATGCGGCAAGAGCTAGACTTCTGTTTAATGATATAAGGAAAGATAACGCTAAGATCAAGAGAGAGATTGATTATCTATATAAGCAACTTAATAAAAAACATCCTCAAAGAAACGATTGATTATGCCAATATTTGAGTTTGACGGAAAGAAATATGATGTGGAGGATCGGTATATGAACGATTTTTCCAAGGCGTTCCCGGATGCTACTTCTGTATTCGAGAGAGAGAATAAGAGATATAGGGTTAAGGCTTCCGATTATGGCTCGTTCATGAAGTATTATCAAGATCCTATAAATGATAGCGTTTCCCGTGAGGAGGGAACGGAAGGGAGTTATCTAAAAGATCTTGGAGAAAGCTTTATGCAAGGTGTAGGATCGCTTGGCAAGATTGCATTGTCTCCTGTTAAGAAAGCCGCTGACTATATTAATGAGTCTGATATCGGGAAGGCTATCAATGAGAGATTGGGATTGGAAGGAGGTCAGTTTGGGCAGTGGTATGAATCCGCGGATAAGATGGAAAAAGAATATGCCAAGAGATCTGACAGATATGTAGGAAAGGATTTTATCCAATTACTGAAAGATGGTAGATACGCTGACGCTCTAGGAGAAGTTTTCTTGTCCGCTACCAAATCAGCCCCTACCTCGCTTGGCATAATGGCGGCTTCGGCGGCTGGTTCCCCGGCTGCGGGATTGGCATTGATGGGTGCCGGTACGGCTTCTGAGAAATACGATCAGCTAGGCGAGGAGAATCCTGATATGGGGTCTGGTGCCAAGATGGTCAATTCGCTATTCACCGGCTTATTCGAGGCTGGTACTGAGTATTTAGGTGCCGGGGCCGCTGGTACGGCGATAAGGCAATTGCTTAAATCGGCTGGGCGTGAGGCAGCAGGCGATGCCATAAAGAAAAGCCTTATGCAGAAGTCTGCTGATTTCATGAAAAAGCATTATATCGTAGGGCCTATAGCGGAGGAGGCTATGGAGGAAACAGTTAATGCTTTAGGGGAATATATCACGGATAAACTTACGAGTGTTGAACGGGATGACAATATCTTGGAAACCATGCTCAAATCCGGTGTGTATGGTGCTGCTGGAGGTGCTCAATATAGTCCTATTATCGCTGGAGCAAGATTTGCTGGTGATAAAATGTCAAAATCTGATCAAGGCGTTGACACTCTTCCTCAGTTCACTAAGTCAAGGTTTGCCGAGGCAGAGGAAGAAGGTCGAAATATGACTGATCCGGGCGATATACGGACGGCGAGCAAAAAGATGGAAGAGACAAGGCTTTCCCTATCTGAAATGGTTCCGGGTTTGGCTAGTACGATAGAAAGCTATGTGGATGATAAAGCTAGCGAGGCCCAAGTGATGAGCCTTCTTGATGGGGTTAATGCGGATGCCCGTCCGTTAGCCGAGGAATTCTACGCTGATTATCTCAGGATATCCGGTTTGCAGGATCGTATAGGCGAGGAAATAGACAATGAGGTTGAAACTTATGTTGCCAATAATATTACTCCTTATGTTACCACGAATCCTGATGGTCAGTCTATCGTTACCACAGCTACGCTTAGCGAGGGAAATGAGGAAAGACCTGTGTACGTTAGGAGTATCGAGGGAGATAAAGCCGTTATTTCCGATAACGGACAGGATCGGATGGTCTCGGTGAAAAGGTTGAGCGATATAGTAGAGCAAGATGCCGGTCATATGAGACGGACCTATGAGGATCAATTATTGGCTACTCGCCAGTCCGAGCTTGATATGGCCATGAATCATAATCCCAAGACGCAATTACCAAAGCCGGGGTTGATCGTATGGAACGGGGATAATGCGTTTATCCTTCAAGGACAAGATGAGAACGGTGATTGGATCGCTCAACCTGCGGCTTATGATAGAGAAACCGGGCAGGTGACAGCCAAGAATGGCTCTTCCCCCGCAATGCCTATAACAGAGAATGAGATTCTTGATCTTCAAGATGCCATATATGACGCTCAACAAGTTAATGTGGTGTCGCCAGAGGATGATAATGTTGCAAGTGCTGATGCCGAGATAACCTCTGCACCTCCCGTGGAAGATGCGATCAACCAGCCAACGAGTGAGATTGAGACGGAAGGTGCCATTGATCAGATAGCACAACCTAGCAATGTAGAGAATCCTTCCATGGTCATGCGAGAAGATGGTACACCCGATTTCGTATCATCAGGAACGGATATTGCCTTGGATTTCCTCTATGATAAATATGGCGATAAGATGCCAAGGAAGATCGAGGTGACGAGAAAGTCTTTCGATGAAAGTCTTAAAAAAGCGTCTGATGCCTTGGAAAAGGCGCAAGAGGCATACGATGATGCCCCTATCGGAAAAGAGGATAAGGCCGAGGCCGCATTGATAAAAGCCCGACAAGAATATGAGGCGATCAAGGTCGAGGCTGATTTCTGGGCTAATCTTGATGATGATATCAAGGATGCCAGCAAGAAGCCGGGTGATGTCATAGCGAAGGAGATCTCCGTGATGGGTGATCCTATGAGCGGAGAGGAGCTTGCGGCCATGATGCTGGCTAATGGGGCGATCAAATTGACACGTGACACTTACAAGAAAGAGACGGGTGCTGGGAATAATGAGACAGCGAGGATGTTCGGATTGTTCGCTTCTCCGGAGAAAGGCGGTGTTAATATAGAGAGGGCGGGTGAGATATTGGAGCTTGCCGATAAGGAGAATGGTACGAACTTCTTCGATGAGAACGATACGAACGCCGGAAGGGACGCTATCATAGAGGTCTTGTCTTCCGCTCGTACACGTGGAGACTTGATCGATTATGTCAAGAGGAATCGTGAGGCGATCGCTGAGCGTGAGAGACAGGCCGAGTACAACGATTACGCTGAGTGGTGCGAGGAGAATTATCATATGTCCCCGGAAGAATACGAGGCGTATGAGGACGACTTGCGCAAACAGGCCGAGATTGTCACTGAGGAAACAATAGAGTATGTGAATGGCGAGATTGCGGACGAAATACAGGCCATAATTGACGAACAAAATGAAATAGACGCTATCTTAGCGCAAAATAATGAATCAAATGAAGAGATTGAACGAAATGACGAAGGAGGAACTGGCGGCTTACTTGAGGGAGGCGATCAGTTATTGCAAGGAGAACAACCTATACAGGTCGGGAGAGCTGGAGAAATTGAGCAAGGATTCACGGGAGTTGATGACCGTGTCTATCGCACGGATGGAGCTGCACAAGAAGGCGCACCAGAAGGAATAAAACCTATAGGGAAAGGAGTATTTGGTAACATATACGACCAATTCAAGGGAAAGGTAAAAGAAGCGTTCGATTTCTTGGTTAATCACAAGGAAGGAGATCTTCTCGGCGTATTTCATAGAGATGGGATTGGGAGTATAGATCTTGTATGGGGTAATGATAATGGAGGTCTCAAACACATCATAAAGAGGCATATTGAGGAACAAAATGATTTTTCTGATGTATCGGAGATCCAATCGGCCATAAATGACGCTATATCTAACGGTGATATAGTTCGTGAAAATGAAGACAAGATTGTCTTACAGACTGATAGATATAAAGTATCTATAAATAAACAATACCGTGATGAAAATGGTAACGTTATTGAAAGAAAAAACTGGATTGTAACAGCATTTGATAAGACTAAGAAAAAAGGAGAAAAGAAAAATACTCCGTCAAGAGAAACTTTAACAACTCCTTCCTCTAACCTAAATAAGGCTGATGGGGTGACTTTACCATCAAACGGAGGTATTTCCACTGACAAAGGTAGTATATCCTCTTCTGAAAACCAAGCGAATGAGGCTAAATCTTTTGTCGCTCCTTCTCCAAAGGAGAATGAGAATCCATTGGACTATGCCGATCGCATAGTGGAGGCTAAGAGATTGCACGAAGAGGAGCTAAAGGTTGATACCAATCCAACCGAGGCGCAGAAAGAGGCCGGCAATTACAAGAAAGGCCATATAAAGATAAACGGTTTCGATGTCACCATAGAGCAGCCCGCCGGTTCCGTCCGTTCCGGTAAGGACGCTAATGGAAAAGAGTGGTCTGTTACCATGAACAACACTTACGGTTACATTCGAGGTACTGAAAGTGTGGATGGTGATCATATAGACGTATTCTTAGGTCCGGATATGAATAGTGATATGGTATATGTCGTGGATCAGGTGAATACTGATGGCTCGTTCGATGAGCATAAGGTTATGATGGGATTCCCTTCCTTGGAAGACGCTAGGTCCGCTTACATGTCAAACTATGAGGACGGTTGGAAAGGGTTAGGCAACATTACCGTGGTAGCGTTGGATGAGTTCAAGAAATGGATTGATTCCTCGACTCGCAAAACAAAGCCCTTCTATGAGTATAAGGGAATTAAACAGGAGGAAAGCGATATTTCTAAAAATAATGATTCTGATAATTATAGCATTGTTTCCTCCCAATATACTACCAAGAAAGGAAAAGTTCTTAATATGCGGCTATTGAAGTTCGGTAATGAATTATCGAAGGAACAGCAACGTGCCGCCAAAGAGCTAGCCAAGGCTGAAAAGGGTTGGTATGACAGGGAACAGCGAGGTTTCATGATGCGTAGCGATGAAAGCGCAAGGCGGTTGGCCGATACCATTCTTGGCGATACCGATGCCGTAAGCGATGCGCAACCTATTTCTCTTGAAGACACACGCAGGGTCGTAGAGCCTCAAAAGGTAAATGTAGAAAACCTTATTGGTGATATCAACGATAAGGGCAAAGCCAAATTGAGCGATCGTACCGTTATCCCTAGCGGTAACCGCCTTGTTACCGATGAACGGTATGCGGAACTCCGTGAGCGCATGCGCAAGAAACTAGGCGGTCAAATGAATATGGGTGTTGATCCTGAGATATTGGCGATAGGTACTGAAATGGCGGTTTATCATATAGAGAAAGGATTGCGTAAGTTCTCTGATTACTCAAAGGCAATGATTGATGATCTAGGTGACGCTATACGACCGTATCTTAAATCATTCTACAATGGAGCGAGGGATTTGCCGGAAGTTGGAGAGAACGGATGGGATAAGGATATGACCACTTATGAGGATGTCCGCTCGTTTGATGTAGCTAATTTTGATAAGCCTGTCCCGGATATAATGGATGCCGCCGAGACCGTGGTTAGAGAGACTGAGATTGCCGGACAAGCGATTGCCGCGAAGAAAAAAATAAAAAATAGCCGGAAAAAGCAAACGGACAACAAAGACAAACCATTACCTTTGTATGGTAACGATTTATTCACTCCTAATAATATTAAAGACAATGAGCAAGGAAATTCAAGAGCGGATCAAGGCGTGGGAAGAAAAGCACGGGAAGAGGATCGAGGATCTGAACGCGGAGGAGACCGTGGAGGCGTGCATGGAAGTGATGTGCTTGACACGGAGCGAGGCCGAGGAATACCTATCAGCGACAGCGACAAGCGGCCTGTTGTAAGGAATCAAAACAATTTCAGCTTCCCGGAGAAAGGTATTGAGCTTCCTTCCGGTGATATATCCAAGCTAAAAGCCAATATTGAGGCGATAGAAACGCTGAAAGACGTAGAGGACGGCCAAGGAAAACCTACCCCGGAACAACAAGCCAAGATGTCAAGGTACGTTGGATGGGGAGGTTTGGCCGAAGCCTTGAACGAAGGCAAATACAACGCGCGTGACAACAATTGGACTAAGGACCGAAATTGGAATGATAAGTATCTACGTTATTACGAGAAACTAAAATCCTTATTAAGTAAAGAAGAGTTCGACAGTGCCGTCCGTTCCACGACAACCTCTCATTATACCCCGTCCGAGGTCGTGGAAAGCTTATGGGGAATAACGGAGAAACTTGGATTCAAGGGTGGCAATATCAGTGAACCCGCTATGGGTATAGGTAACATAATCGGTATGATGCCTAGGTCTATATCTGAAAACTCAAGTATAAGCGGGTTCGAGATAGATAGTTTGTCCGGTCGTATGGCAAAGGCCTTATATCCTGACGCTAATATAAAGGTGCAGGGATATGAGAAAGCGTTTTCTCCAAACTCGAAAGACTTAGTTATCACCAACGTCCCATTCGGGAAAAACGCTCCATATGACAAGGTTTTAGATAAGCAATTCAGGAAAAAACTTGGTTCCTCTTATAATCTCCATAATTATTTTATCCTAAAGGGGCTTCTGGAATTGAAAGAAGGTGGTCTCGGCGTATTCGTCACGTCCTCGGCTACGATGGATGGGGCCGATAGTAAGTTCCGTGAGTACGTGAGTGGAAATGGTTATGATCTGGTCGGAGCTATCCGATTGCCTAATGACGCTTTCCAGAAAGGGGCCGGCACGAGTGTCACGGCTGACATCGTTATATTCCGTAAAAGAAAGTATGGGGAACCTTCGAATGGGATAGGGTTCACTACTACAACGCAAATAGGTGAAGGAACTTATATGGAGGACGGGGATAAAAGGAGCAAGCCTATCATGGTGAACGAGTATTTCTCCAATCATCCCGATATGATGTTAGGTGATATGATGACCGCTTACGACGCTGGTAGCGGAGGCCTATATAGTGGAGCGTCCCAAACATTGAAAGCCAAACCCGGGGCCGATTTAAGCAAGGAGCTATTTAACGCTATTGATAACTTACCAAAGAATATCCTATCAGGTGTTGTAGAGACTAAAGAGCCGGAGGTTGCGGGTGACTCCACTTTGAAAAATGGTACTATTACCGTCCAGAATGGCAATGTCTTTGTTTTAGATGGGGACTCGTTAAAACCGATTAAGGCAAATCCTACGTTCGTTCATAATGGTAAGACCCGGAAAATAGCGGATGCGGTAAATGATTACAATGATATAAAGAAAAATCTATACGATCTTATCCATGATGAGCAAACAAAGGGTGTAGACCCCGAGCCCGCTAGGAAAAGGCTAAACAAAGTATATGATGCTTTCGTGTACAAATATGGGACACTTAACAGGAACAAGGCTTTGGACGATCTTTTCTCCGAGGATGTTGAGCATGGATTACCCTTCTCTTTGGAGACCGTTAGAAGGGTACCTTCCACGACCGGAAAATCTATGGTATGGGAAGTCTCGAAAGCGGATGGTATCTTGAATAAGCGTGTAAGTTATCCATTCGAGCTACCGACAAAAGCGGATAATGTCTTGGACGCAGTCAATATAAGCAAGTCATATAAAGGTAATATTGATATACCTTATATCTCGGAGATAACGGGTATGGATGAGGAGAACGTGACAAACGAGATACTAGAGAAGGGAATTGCTTATAGGGATCCTGTTACCGGCAATATAATAGATAAGAGCGAATATCTCTCTGGAAACGTAAAAGATAAGTTGGTCGAGGCTAGGGCGGCCTTGGAAGATCATCCGGAGTTTCAAAAAAACGTGGATGACTTGGAAGCCGTACAGCCAGAACGTATACCCTATGGTGAGATAAGTTATCGACTGGGGACTACATGGATCCCGTCTGAGTTTATAAATAATTTCGCTGATAATGTACTGGGTATATCTTACGCTAACGCTAATTTTATCCCGGAGATCGGTGAGTATATTCTTGATAAGAGGGCGTTCATAACCGATTACGCTAAAGCCGGTCAATTCAAGACTGAGAGAATGGACGCTATAGACGTGTTCAAGGCCGCTCTTAACCAACGTAAACCCAAGGTTTATGACGAGATTAAATATTATGAGGACGGTAAGCAGAAAACGAGAAGGGTCGTAAACGAGCAGGAGACACAGGCCGTTGCCGAGAAAATATCCGACATGTCCGATAAGTTCGTGGAGTATATTGATTCTAAAACGATGTTCCATGGTCGTATTGAGGACGTGTATAATGATAAATATAACAACTATGTACTAAAAAAGTATGACAAACCGGTTTTTGAGCATTATCCTAACGCTAATAAGAATATAACACTCCGGGATCACCAGAGCAAGGCGGTGCAACGTTGTCTATCCGAGAGCACGTTACTCGCTCACCAAGTCGGTACGGGAAAGACCTTTACCATGATTACGTCCGCTATGGAAATGAGACGGCTAGGTATAGCGAAGAAACCCATGATCGTTGTCCAAAACGCTACCCTAGAGGATTTCGTCCGTGACTTTTATAAACTGTATCCTTCCGCTAAGATTCTATCTCCGACAAAGGAGGAGCGTAACGCCGATAATAGGACAAGGCTGTTCAATCTTATAGCTACCGGAGATTTTGACGCTATCGTTGTCCCACAGTCATTCATGGCGTTTATCCCGGATAGCGAGGAAAGGAAAAAGGCATATATCCAAAAGCGTATAGATGATTTTGAGGAGGCTATCGATCGCATAGAAGACAAGGCTTTACAGGAGAGATTGAAAAGGGAGGGCAAAAGTATGCGTGATTCTCTGGAAGGTATAAAGAAAGGGAAAAACGTAAAGGGCAAGGCAAAGACAGCGGAGACTATCACGGCCAAGACGGAGCGTATTCTTGACAGGCGGACTGATAACGTCATGACGTTTGAGCAAATGGGTGTTGACGCTTTGTTCATTGACGAGGCGCATAATTATAAGAAGATCGGGTTTCCAAGCAAGATGTCGAACGTTAAGGGTATCGATACGAGCGCGTCACAAAGAGCTAATAGTATGTTGCTAAAAGCCCAATGGATATCTGAGAATAATGGTGGTCGAAACGTGGTTCTGGCAACCGGTACCCCTATCACTAATACAATGGCAGAGGTCTGGACTATGATGAATTTCGTGGCACCCGATATCCTAGACGCATATAATATCAATAGCTTTGACGAGTTCGCTACCACTTTTGGAACGGTTGAGCCGTCATTGGAGTTTACCGCTACCGGTAACTTTAAGATAGCCGAGAGGTTCAAGAGCTATACGAATGTCCCGGAGCTTATAAAGGCGTTCAGGAGCCATACGGACGTTGTCTTGACAGAGGATGTCAAGGAGTTCAAGGAAGACAAGAATATCCCTAAGTTGAAAGACAATAAGATGACCAATGTCATTGTCGAGAAGAACGAGGACTTGGAGGATGTCATGCAAACCCTTATCAAGGAATTAGAGGATTATAACAAATTGACAGGAAAAGAGAAGAAGGATAAGAGCGCGCTACCCTTGGTCGTGTTCAGCAAGGCTAAACAGGCTGCGATTGACCTTCGCTTGCTTAATCCTGCATTTCCCGACAATCCTGATAGCAAGACAAACAAGGTGGTCGATAACGTGTTGAGATTATATAAGGAGAGCGATAAGGACAAAGGCACGCAACTTATATTCTGTGATAGTTATCAATCCCCTTCTGAGACTCCAAAAATGGATTTATTCGGTGTCGATTTATCTGCCCCTCAGTTTAATTTGTACAATGATATAAAGGAAAAGCTTATCAAGGGAGGTATTCCGTCTAATCAGATAGCTATCGTTGGCAATTATGAGGGAGAAAGGAGAAACGCCTTGTTCGATAAGGTCCGTAATGGGGATGTGCGCATTCTTATTGGAAGCACGGAGAAAATGGGAGTGGGTGTCAACGTGCAAGATCGTCTATTCGCCCTGCATCATATTGACGCTCCAATCAGGCCTATGGATTTTGAGCAACGCAACGGTCGTATCTTACGACAAGGAAACTTATACGCCACATGGGATAAACCGGTGAACATCGTCACATATGGCGTTAAAGGTACCCTTGACGCTACCGCCTATGACAGGCTTCGTATAAAACAAAACTTCATCAACCAAATGATGAAAGGCGATATATCGTCTCGTGTCATGGAGGAGCAAGACGATAGTGATCCGTCTGGAATGACCTTTAGTGAGATGGCGGCGACGTTATCCGGAGATAAGACCGCCCAACTACTGTTTGTGGCACAGAACAAGTTAAAGAAACTGCAAAACTCCAAGAGGAGCGATCTTAACAGTAAGTCTTCCATGCGTGACTCTATATCTAACTCCAAACTTAGGATACAAGAATACAACAGCCGGAAGGATATCATGGAAAGGAACGCCAATATCGTAAAAGAGAACTTCCCTGATGGGGTTGAGTCCGTGACTGTTAAAGGCAATACTTTCAGCGATGGTATATCGAATGAGCTTACGCCCATTATTGATGATTACTATGATAGATATACGCTTGACAGAAACACCCCTCCTCTGAAAATCAGTCTCAATGGAGGAAAAGGCGAGGCAATCGTGCATTTCAATGAAGGAATGATGGTCTATAGTTTATATTTAGGAAAGGAAAAACTGGTTGAGAATCGTGATTTTAGCGGCGGCAGGGGTTTGATGGCTAGCATTGACAGGCAGTTGGGGATTCCCGCTAAATCCGTCTCAGATATAGCCGCTAAAATAAAGGCAGAGGAAAACAAGATAGCGGGATTAGAGGAAGCCGTTAAGAAACCGTGGGGAAAAGAGGATGAACTTAATGCGGCTCAGGCAGAGGTTAATGATCTGCAGAGACAATTAGTTGAAAAAGCTAAAGCTGAGGATATTCAGTTAGAATCAACTCTTGACGTTGATGGTACGTTGGTAAAAGAGGAAGGAGAGACTCGATTTCGATTCATGGGAGTAGATACAACTAATAATCAGGATAATGTAAGTTCTATTGAATCCTCAATCAACGATTGGTCAAACAATCTTAATACCCCTGTCAGGGTAATCCATGACGTGGACGATATAACCGATACGGATGAGAATATGTTGGCCCGTAAGAGAGATTCCAAAGGCTGGTATGATACTTCTACCGGGGAGATAGTCATAGTATCACCTAATTCCACGTCCGTAGGTGACGCTCAAAGGACTTTCCTCCATGAGGTGGTAGGGCATCATGGGTTACGTGAGCTATTCGGGGATGATTTCGATACTTTCCTTGATAACGTGTATCGGAACGCCAACGAGGATATCCGGAAAAATATCATTGACCGGACTAAAGGCAATCCTCTTAACTTGCGTGAGGCTACAGAGGAATACATCGCTGAATTAGCGGAACGTGGTTTCGATAACAAGGCCGAGCGTTCGTTATGGGAAAAGATCAAGGACTCTTTTCTTGATATGTTGAGAAAGGCCGGTATTAGCCTTGATTTCAAGTTATCGGATAATGACCTTCGTTATATCCTCTGGAGAAGCTATAAGAACTTGGAGCAAGGAAACTTGATGGATGTGGCCGAGGATATCGTGATGAGAAATAGATTAAGTCTTAACAATATAAATTTGAACGAAAATGGATCAATCGCAAGAGATATTGAACTTGAAAAAGGAAAACAACCTTCTGAAACAAAAGGTACTGGAAGGGAACTCGAGACAATCGATGGCGTTGATGAGAACGGAAACGAAAGTGAACGAGACCATATCGATAAACCAAGGGGAGTTGAAAACGCTATTGACGGAACTGAAAACGCAATTGACCGAAATGGAAGGGAGATTGATGGAAAAGTTGACAACGATGGAGACCAACTTGACGGAGGATATACAGGCGATAGGAGCGGAAGTGTCCGGGATGAAATCGGCGATGAGCGGACTGTCATCGGACGTGCAGAATCTGAAAACAAGGGTAGAGGCGTTGGAGAAAGCGTAAGGGAAAAGACGGATGATTTCGCTTTCGCAGAGAAAACAATCCGTTTTAGGGAGAACGCGCGGAATGATTCGGTATTGTTCGCTGATAATGATATCCAAGTAGTAGAGAAACAGGTAGGTTCCGCCAAAGATCAATATGAGCGTACCCTATCTACATCGTCCTATCAATTTCAGGAGACGTTTCAGGATTCTATGCTAGGGCTTAAAACATTGCAGGATGCCGTGGCAAAGGCAACGAGGAGTCGTATATTGGATTATGAGAACGCTTATATGGCCGAGAATGCCCTTTCCTCTGTTAATGAAGCGGAATTCAACGCTTATAGGAAAGCGGCTTTCGAGCCTATCTTAAAAGCGATCTCACGTTTGGAAAAGATGGGATCCACCATTGATGAGATAAGGGATTACCTTATAACCAAGCATGGTATTGAGCGTAACAGGGAAATGGCCGTTAAACGAGCGTTGTCACAAAATGCGGAAACATATAAATCCCTGCTTGAAGAGTATATCGGGAGAAGGAATGAGATACGTGAGAACGGTAGGTCTTGGGAAGAGCAGCAATCAGAAATGGATAGGCTTGCCGAGGAATACGGAGCTAATCTTTCTGATGATTTCAGCGGATTCACGTCCATGTATCCTAACGAGGATAACACGGGGTATGATCCGGATTCCGCAAGGAGATACGTATTGGATTACGAGTCAAGATATGATACATCGGAATTATCGGCCTCTGTCAAAAGAGCCACTGACGCTATATTGGCAAAGCAACGGGATAGCGGGCTTATGAGCCAAAATACGTTTGAGTTGATCAGCGATATGTATCAGTTCTATGTGCCTTTGCGTGGATGGGAGGAAACTACGGCAGATGAGGTTTACGCTTATCTTACATCCGAAAGCCAGACGTTCAACGCCCCTATAAAGACTGTCGTTGGGCGAAAGAGCAAGGCTGACGATCCTATAGCGACGATCGCTAATATGGCAGAGAGTGGAATCATGCAAGGGAATAGGAACTTGATGAAGCAAAAGTTTTTGACAATGGTGCAAAACCATAAGACGGATCTCGTGAGCGTAAGCGAAATGTGGGTTCGTCTTGACGAGGCTTCCGGTGAGTGGATCGCCGTTTTCCCGGATATACCATCTAACGCTAATCCGGAACAGGTGGAGTCTATCGTGGAATCTTTCAACAAACGCATGGAGGAGCTATCCAATGAAAAAGGATCTAATGTTAGGCGTTCAAGGGATGCTATAGGGATACCTTACAAGATATTGCCAAAGGACTTGAAGGAGCATCAAGTGATCGTAAAGAGAGCCGGCAAAGAATACTTGCTTACCATAAACGGGAACCCAAGGGCCGCTCAAGCGTTGAACGGGCTTACAAACCCGGATAATACGAAAGGATGGTTCGGTACCGTGGAGAGATACGCTGGATGGCTGAACCGTAACTTGGCGGCTAACTTTACGACACGTAACCCTAATTTCATGGTAAGTAACTTCCTTCGTGACGCGCTTTATTCGAATACTACCGTATGGGTCAAGGAAAGTCCTGTTTACGCTTGGAAGTTCAATAAGAATTTCGCTATGGTAAACCCGATCAATATGTATCGTCTGGTCAAGGGGTATGAGAACGGTACGTTGGATATGAGCGATCCCTTGAATAAGGCATATCATGATTTTGTAATGAGAGGTGGAGAGACCGGATACACCAATTTGAGAGACGTGGAAGCCAAGAAGAAGGCGATCCAAAAAGAGCTTCGATACTCCAAGCAAAAGGTATCTATCGGAAAGGCTTTGAAAATACTAGGCGAATGGATGGACTTGTTCAATAAGAGCGTAGAGAATTGCGCTAGGTTCGCTGCGTTCCTTACTTCTAGGGAAATGGGGCGGAGCATGGATAAATCCATTTATGACGCTAAGGAGATATCCGTAAACTTCAATAAGAAAGGGGCGGGTTCAAAATTCTTGAATACTGAGGGGCAGACCAAGATAGGTAACGCTAGCGCTTTCACGTCCGGATTGTCAAGATCCATGTATGTGTTTTGGAACGCTGGTGTACAAGGTATGTATAATTTCGGAAGGCTGGCCAAGGATAATCCCAAGAAATTCTTGGGGTTAGCGTCCTCTTTCTATTTGCTTGGCACTATCATGCCTATGATCGCTGCCGCTTTTGGGGATGATGAAGATGATGATTACTACGATCTTCCGGAATACGTGAGACGTAATAATATCTGTTTCCGTAACGGTGGAGGAAATTGGATTACAATTCCTATGCCCATAGAGTTAAGGGCTATATATGGACTAGGAGAAATGTCTTCTGGAATAGTTTCCGGAAAGGAGAAGTATACCGATAAAAAGATGGCCATGAAGATAGCGGAGCAAATGTCACAGGTTCTTCCTTTGGACATGATGGAGGGAGGTGGAGGATTCTCCGCTTTCGTCCCAAGCTCGGTAAAGCCATTGATTGAGGCCGGAGATAACAAGGATTGGACAGGTTTGCCTTTATATAAGGATAACGACTTCAACAAGGGTATGCCGGAATGGACAAAGGCTTTTAAGAGCGTGGATCCCACTATATTGGCAATGACTAAATATGCCAATGAACTGACCGGAGGAGATAAATACACTACGGGTACCGTTAACCTAAACCCAGCCATTATAGAACATATATTGGACGGCTATTTCGGAGGTATTGAGGCTACACGTTCCCAGATGGTCAAATCCGCTGAAACTGTTTGGGGTAGTCGTGATTTTGACTGGAGGAATATCCCTGTCGGGAACCGTCTTATAAAGAGTGGTGATGAGCGGACGAAAAAGAAAGCCATAGATAACGCTTATTATGAGAATTTGGAGGAAATGGATAAGATTGCCCTACGCTTGAGAGGATATGAGAAAGAATTGGATGATCCAAAGAACGATGATTTCGAGATCGCTAAATATCAGAAGCTCTTGAACGACTTGGAGGATAGCGAAGAGTATGAGAGATATGAGGTATTTATGGATCTTAATTCAGAGCTTAAATTTATGATGGATGATTTTAAAGAGAGTGGAGATGAGGAGTTGGAGAAAGAGATGTATGAGCTAAAAGCGATGATGAATGAGATAGTTAAGGGTGAATAGAAAAAGTGGCGGGTGGCATTTTGGTCACCCGCCATGTGTTATCAAACATAGTTCTATTAATGTGTCTTATATAATGCTTAGTATATATTTGTACATTACTAATGTGTCAATGATTTATATATTAAGTGTTTAAAGATATGATTACATTGAAAGAACGGTATGATAGAAAAAAAAATCAAGAAGTTCTTAGGTCTGATATTACAGAAAAAAAATGTAGCGCAAGTTCAACTAAGAACAATTCAGATAATGATGAAAATTCGTTACCTATATCTATAGTTTGTTTATTTTATAACCCATTGTCTTGGCTATTACTGTATATTGTTTCTATACCTATGGCTTTTTCAAGTATTTTAAATGGTATTAGCTCCGCTAAAGAAGGTGATTATATACCTTTCTTAACTTCATCTATTATAATATTGATTTTGACTGTTCATATGCTAGGTTGGAAACTTATAAATAAATCATATGAAATTGTAGACGTAAAGAGAGAAAAAGATAGAGAGATAATAAAGGTAATGTCAGATTTGGATTTTAAAATAAATAAATTACAAAATGAATATAAATCAAAACACGATTTGTTAGATAGAGAATATAATAACAAGGAGTCTATTTTGAAATTTAGGGAAAACAGATTGAATAAGATTATAGATAATTATCAACCTTTTGTTTATTCAGCTTCTTTATGCGCTGATATGAAAATGCACATATTTGATGATAATATTTATTATTTGAAACATAAAAAACATCCAGCAAAAAATGCCGCTGATATTATTAAGGCAATGAAGGAAGAAACTCATAATTTCGTGAGGCTATATAATGAAATGCTTTATAAATATGAGTTCCTTATCAATGTTTTTCCGGAGCTATTACAATATATAGATAACGATGAATCATTGTTGAGTTTATGTGAAGCTAAAGATTTCGATGATTTTGAAGAGAAAAGAGATAGGGTATCAGATTTTGTAAGCAAAGAAGAGTGGTATAAATTGGATACTGACACAAGAAATCAATTAGCGTTAGATAGATACAAGAAAAAAAATAAGTCTAATTGGGTTATAGGTATAGAATACGAGATGTATGTTGAATATGTTCTAAGAGAAAATGGATATAAGACGATTCCTCATGGAAGTTTGAAAGGATTAAAAGATCTTGGAAGGGATATCATAGCTTATAAAACAGATGAATTAGGGAACAATAACGTCTACATTATACAATGTAAGAATTATTCATCAATAAAAGGTAAAGAAATTCACGAAAATGTAGTATGCCAAACTTTTGGAACTGCAATGGAGTATCAGATTAATCATAAGCTAGAGTTATTCACAAGGGTTATTCCTGTTGTGTATTCTACAGTACCTTTGTCTGATACGGCATCCGCTTTCGCTGAAAAATTAGGTGTTATTTTTGTCTTATGTAAAAAAGGCGATTTTCCTATGATAAAATGCAATGTAGGAAATAATGGCGAAAAAATATATCATCTTCCTTTTGATCAACAGTATTATAGAACGGAGATAAAATCTCCCGGTGAATTTTACGCTTGGACTGTTGAAGAGGCGGTAAATGCAGGTTTTAGAAGGGCTTTTAAATATAATCCATAATTTTATATATAATAATCTTTTCAAATATTGTATATATCCATATGTTACTTTTGATATATATGATTTATTTATTAACATATTATAGATCAGACTCGTTTCTTGGATATGAATCCATGCGTACGCTTTCTTCTAGCTTGACCAGCGTAGGTTTTGGCATATCCTCGGATATGAGCGCACCTATCATGTCTGTCATCAATATATCGTCGTGATTGCCACGACCGGGAATATTCCCGTAACTACCGTCCGGACGTTGCTCGTATTTGGATGCCTCCTTATACATGCGCTCATCCGGGTCTATGAACATATCGTCCTCGAACGCCACTATGAAATTATCCACCATGTCCTGCTTGGTCTTCTTGTTGGTCTGGAAGCCTATCTTCTTGTATATGCCGTTCCTTATGTCCTCGGGATCCGTCGCCGCTCGCATGTAAAGATTAGGGTAGATATCCTCTATCTTTTTCAGTATGCCACGAATATGATCGCCTTCCTCCACGAACTCGGATGCCTCTGATTTTTTCTTATCAAACGTATTGCTCTCGAAGGCGAGAAGGGCGTTCTTGTAGTATCTAGCGATCTTGACGGCTTTGTAGGCGAGCCAATCGTATCGTATATGACCGTGCCATCTGGCTACCACCTCCGGCTTTCCTCCGCTGAATCGTAAATTCCACCTGTTTATAACCGTTATACATGACGGGTCTGAGTTCTTGCTACGTCCACCGACATCGACGATGACAAGATACTCGTTGGATGTCCTTGTATCATCGGGCCTCTTCCAGATTCTCAACAGGCCGTTCGGATTCTTGGAGAGAATTATCCTCTTGGTCTTCTCAGATTGGGATATGTCGCCAATGAACTCCGGGGGTGATACGTATCTTTCCCGCATCACCTCGATCGTATAGATATTGAACACGAGATTACCGGAATACTTGAAGCACTCGACATCGTCGGATGGTGCCTCGGATGCCATTGAAGCGTGGTCATGAAACGACGCCCTTTTCTTTATGTACCATTTGATGTGCTCCAGCGTAGCTCCTTTTTCCCATAGAGACCATAGATACTGTCCCGGCTCGCTATTGTCATTAGGGGAGGTCGTGACATCCCTTCCCTCTAATAGATCCAGTACGAAAAGCCGGGTCTCTTTCTTGTCCTTGAATCTTATCATGTCGTTCTCGATAAAGAAGAACGGTATGAATAGCGCCTTACGGGATGAAGTGCCCTCCTTGGCCATTTGGTACTCATCATAGAAATAACCGGCCATGCCATTAGCCGTAGACTCGGAGATCTCCATGGTCAACGGTCTCTCCAATATATTCGAGTCTATGTTCGTTATAACCTGCTCTGCGGATTTGCCGTCCGTTGTTTTCCAGTAGGCTACCTCCGAGAAGTGGGCCATGGCATAGTCCATACCACGTGTTGACTCGAAATTCTCATAAGAGGCCACGGTTATCACGTTATCCCGCACCTTGTTTCCTGAAGGGTCGGTGATTATGGAGTCGGACGCCGAATGCTCGTAAGGGGCGAATTGCAGCTTGTCAACGCCATATATAAATCCCGGGATATTATCGAGAACCTTTTTATACATGGCCTTGATACGTTTGGCGGTATCTTTCGTCTGGGCTATAATGACGGAATACCATCCTTCCATGACGAATAGCTGTATCCATGCCATATAGAGCTGTACCAAGGTGGAACCTCCCCATTGCCGGGCTTTTAATAATATTATACGGATCGGGACTCCCTTATGCCTCATTTCCTCCAGAACGGATAGCACGTAACGTTGGGCGTAATTAAGCTCGAAGGGGATCATTTCTCCCGCCTCTTTCGACTTGATCTTAAATAACGAGAAAAAGGCGAAGGACGGGTCTCTCGAGCAACGAGCCCAAAATAGCATGTTGGCCACGTCCTCCTCATTTATCCCATCTGAATCCGGGTACAGCTCGTTGAACCTTATCGTGTAGTCCTTTATGGAACCAGCTTTCAGAACATCTTGATACAGATCGTTCTTGAAAACCTCCTCGGTAAGCCACTGCACCCTTATGGGGTAATCATCTATGACAACCCTATGGCTATGCCCCTCCATTCCACGCCCCGTGAATTGGTCGTGCGTGCCGAATATATTTTTCAGCCTCTTGTTATTCTCGGCCAATATAGACTCAACCTCTTCCGTGAACGCTAATTTTCTGTATGACTCCATAGATGATATAGGCTATTAAGAATGACAGCAAGTGTATCCTCCAGTTGAATAAGGGGATAAACGCCATGACGATATTGCTCAATATTATTCTCCAAAGGTTTAGTTTATAGGCGTGATATCTTCGGGCGTAACATCCCATGATAAATCCGGACATGCCGCATGTAGGAACCGGCAATGAGGCTAGTGGTATGAACGAGGCCAAGACGCAAGACACGTAACCGATCAGGCATGTTTTCACACGAGGCTTAAACTGGAATAAGGCGATAAGATTTAATGATAAATGAAAGATGTTTGCGTGGGTGAACGTGTAAAGGAAATGGTCGTATGGTATGGAATTGGTATCGAAATAGAAATGTTTACCTGCGAGTTGGAGTATGACGCTTGTCAAGGCGATTATTAATGAAGGAATCAGTCTTTTTAGCTTACCTTCCATTTTTCCTTTCCCGGTTGATGCGTTGTATTATCGCCAACGCCCGTGAATAGGATATGTAAAAACAGGGGGCCGTTTGATAGACCGCGAAAGAGGTGATGAAATAAACGGAGCTTCCCTTGAATTCTCTCTTTTTCTCCAGCTCTTTGTAAATCTCATAAATGTCATCGATCATCTTGTTCCTGATCGATCGACCCTTTTCCTTGGTCTTCCCTTTCCTGATCAGCAGGATTCCCCTATACGCTTGAAGGGTGGAGATCCAGAACCTAGAGGCATGTGAGG
>PPYE01293629.1_pt1 | contig 24043 bp, 23 predicted proteins | sample 1559881 | NCBI WGS metagenome assembly PPYE01 (sample SAMN08240022, study PRJNA423297) | Human gut metagenome, whole genome shotgun sequencing project. | reverse complement strand
GAGATCGTGGTGGAAATCATCACCAGCACCATGGTACTTAAGATGCAGATGTTGGCAAGTCCTACCGCGTTCTGCTTCATCCGGTAGATCATGCCTGATATGGAAGTAAAATGGCTGGTCTTATAATAGTAATTCTTATTCTTCCGCAGAAGTTTCAGCAAAGCGATGCTGCCCGCCGTAAACAGCGCATAGGTTCCTATGATGACACAGATGACTGCCAGAAAGAACTTCGTGATCGCGGTAAGCGGAGATTCCGTTGTAATCGCGATGTAATATCCGATCCCGATGGCAACCACTCCAAATATGGTCAGCAGCCATTTTGTCTTTGGCTCTTTTTCTCCCTGGCTTCCGCCTCTTAGCAGCTCCACCGGGTTGGAGAGACGGATCTGGAGCAGATTGTAGATCAGCGTCATGGCGAATATGACGGTAAAAAGGAGCAGCGTATTCAGGAGTGCTCTGACCGAGAGTTCAAATACCATATTTACGTCATAATGTATGATTTTCAAAAGAGCAAGGAACATCAGCTTGCTGAATATGATTCCTGCAACAAGTCCGACGACAATGCTTATAACCGCTATTATCAAAGTCTCAATGGTCAGCATCTTGGCAATATGCCGCTTGCCCATTCCCAGTATATTGTAGACGCCGATTTCCTTTTTCCTTCTCTTGATGAGGAAACTGTTGGTGTAGAACAGGAAGATTACGGCAAATACAATGATGACTACCGTCGCCCAGGCAAGGCAGAGCCGCAGATTCCCGTCTCCCACGCTCTTATTTCTGGACAAGGCGTCTATAATATAGAACATCATGACCGTAAGGATCGCCGTCAGCATGTAAGGAATATAGGTTTTCCGGTTATTCTTCAGGTTGGTGACCGCAAGTTTTCCATAAACTGAACTATTCAACCTGCTCACCCCCTGTTGTCAACACGGTAAGCGTGTCAGAGATCTTCTGGAACATCTGCTCATTTGTAAGATTTCCCCTATACAGCTGGTGGAACACTTCTCCGTCCTTAATAAACAGTACCCGTTTGGCATGGCTTGCGGCCTTGACGCTGTGTGTAACCATCAGGATTGTCTGCCCGTCTTCGTTGATGGCATTAAAAAGCGTCAGCAACTCGTCTGCCGCCTTAGAATCCAGCGCGCCGGTAGGCTCGTCAGCCAGGATCAGCTGGGGTCTTGTGATGATTGCCCTTGCGATCGCTGCCCTCTGTTTCTGGCCGCCGGATACCTCATAGGGATATTTTTCCAGCAATTTCTCAATGCCAAGGCGCTGGGCTACCGGCTTGATCTTCTTCTCCATCTCGTCATACTTCTTCCCGGAAAGAACCAACGGAAGGAAGATATTATCTTTAAGAGAAAACGTATCCAGAAGATTAAAGTCCTGAAACACGAATCCCAGATTCTGCCGCCTGAATGCCGCCATCTCCTTTTCCTTAATCTTTCCCAGATCATTCCCCTTCAAGTACACCTTGCCTCCCGTCGGCTTGTCAAGCGAAGCCAGGATATTAAGAAGCGTCGTTTTCCCTGACCCAGATTCTCCCATTATCGCTACGTATTCTCTTGGTTCTACGGAGAAACTTACATTCTTTAATGCCTCCACCTGATTTCCGGCAAACCGGGTAGTGTATATTTTCTTTACATTCTTTACCTCTAATAAAGCCATCTTATATTCCCGTCCTTTCATCTATTCTTTGTTTATTACAAATCATATTATAGATTATCCAGAACTCTCCTTCCATCGAATCAGGTTACATTCTCCTGGCCCAACCTTACAAATTTGTCACAAACTGAGCCTATTTCCGCATTAAAGGGCATGTATTGATCCTGCTTGACCATCAGGGACTGGAACAGTTTCTGTGATTTGCCGGGCGGCCGCTTACTCTGGGTCAAGCACATTTCTCTCAAGATACAGGAATACTTTTGTGCCTTCCCCCACCTTCGACTCTATACGGATGCCGTGTCCCAGCCTGTCCAGAATCGTCTTGCACAGATACAGCCCGATGCCGGTAGACTTCTTGTCTCTTCGTCCATTAAATCCGGTAAATCCCTTTTCAAACACCCGTGGAACATCCTCTTCCTGGAGCCCGATGCCCGTATCTTCAATGACCAGTTCCTTCTCCTTCATATAGACGGCCACTGTGCCTTCACTGGTATACTTCAGCGCGTTGGACAGGATCTGCTCTACGACAAAGGCCATCCACTTCTCATCCGTTAGGATCATCTCCTCCGGCACATCCATCCGAAGCGCGATCTTCTTCAGGATAAACAGCTGGGAGTATTTCTTAACTGCCTGCTTCACGATATCGTCCGCGGCATACCATTGAAGCACCATATCCGAGGACATGGACTCCATCCGAAGATAGGTCAGCACCATCTCCACATATTGCTCGATCTTAAATAGTTCCATCTTCAAAGTCTTAACCGCTTCTTCGTTTTCTTCCGTCAGGTCCTGGGACTGCAGAAGGATACGCATGGCAGCGATCGGCGTCTTGATCTGATGGGCCCACAGCACATAATAGTCGAGCATGTCCTGCCTGCTTAACTGCGCCGCCGACTCCAGTTCGCTTCTACTCTCAAACAGCGCATTTACTATCTGCTGGTAGTCCCATTCTGCCAGGGTATCCGCCTTCGGCAATTCTTCCCGTTTTACCTGGAGGATTCCTTTCATCCTTAACAGTTCCCTGTGCTTTCTTCTGCAGTTCATAAAATCCGCCGCCACAAATCCAAGAATCCACAATAGACTCAGAAGCAAGGCGTATTCCAGCGCATCCATTGGGATATTATACAAATAGAATAGCAAGGCAAATATGGCCATGATCCCGGCGTACATGCCTATTCCCCTGATATGATCCCTGATATATCTTCCTGTCAATCTCATGCCTGCACCATATATCCTATTCCTTTTTTCGTTACGATCCAGTCTTCCAGACCCGCAATGCCAAGCTTCTTCCGGAGCCTCGCGATATTCACCGTTAGCGTATTCTCGTCAATGAACTCGTCGCTCTCCCACAGCCGGGTGATCAGATCATCCCGCGGGACTATCTTGCCCGCGTTCTCAAGCAGGGTCTGGAATATCTTAAATTCATTCTTAGTCAGCTCGATCTTTTCGCCCTGGTAGGAAAGAGAGGCGTCCCCCAGGTTCAGCAGCAGTCCATTATGCTCAATGATATTGGCAGAGCCATGAAATGCATAGGTTCTCCTCAACATTGCCTGGACTTTCGCCGTCACCACGTTCAGGTCAAAGGGCTTTTCAATAAATTCATCCCCGCCCATATTCATCGCCATAACAATGTTCATATTGTCTCCCGCCGATGAGATAAAGATGATAGGCACCTTTGACAGCCGACGGATCTCCTGGCACCAGTGAAACCCATTAAAAAATGGCAGCACGATGTCCAGCAGCACCAGTTGCGGATCATATTCCGCAAATATTTCCATTACGTTCTTAAAGTCTTCTACGCATGCTACTTCATAGTCCCATTTACGCAAATGGGATGCCAGCGCTTTTGCGATGGTCATGTCGTCTTCAACCACTAATATTCTATACACGGATTATCCTCCATCCTGCAAGTTAAAATAAGAGCAGAAGACTGAACATCCCCTGCTCTTTCATCCTATACAATTCTTGTGGTTTTGTCAAATCAATGGAAGTAGTGGTCTCCAATCCTCATGCCATAGCCGCCCTGGTCAAAATACAGGCATCCGCCCACAGGGTTGGCTCCTGACAGCGCGTCTGCCGCCGCCTGCATGGCCGAATCGGTATAGCCGCCGGAACTTCTGACTTTGTCCAGCCATCCTGTGGACACCGGGCCAAACTGGCCGGGCTGGTAGATGACTTCCTCTATGCTGTTCGGATAGATGTCGCTGTTTACGCGGTTCATAACCACCGCTCCTACGGCTACCTGTCCCTCATAAGGCTGGTTTCCGGCCTCGCAGAATATGATGGACGCAAGAAGCGTCTGGCTTTGCTTAAGAACTGCGGCTCTTTTAGCCTCGGCCTCCCGCTCTGCCTGCTCTCTTGCCTCCTGCTCTCTTCTTGCCGCCTCCTCGGCGGCTCTTTTCACTTCTTCGTCTACTGCCGAATTGGCACTTGTTACTATATTGGCCGGAACTGCCTGCAAGGCATTCAATTGTATTTCAGACGCTATATTCTCCTTCGTACTTACCGCAGTCTTTACTTCCGGCTGTAAAGAGGCTGCCTGACTGGTAAATCCTACTGTCATCAATGAACAGGCTGAAAACAGCGCGAACATCGAACTCAGTCTCTTATTTTTTATCATAAATTTATACCCTCCTATTATTGCAATGCATGAACATTGTCTTAATAAAGTATATTCAAAAATTTCAACTTTATTACAATTATTACAAATTTGTTACATTTGCAACGGTGGGTATCGTAACATATCTTCACATTTCTGTCAAATCTAAATGGATTCCCGACGGCAGTAAGTCACTGCGGTCAACACCAGAAACAGCGGAATCTCAAGGATTGCGGCGCCCATGATCAGATACGGCGTCCAGATATATCCAGTGCCAAGGCGGATAAAATGCAGTCCCATCACTTCATAGAAAAAACTATTCGTCAGGCCGATTCCCCCTGATGGGAATATGCATCTTAGAATGTCTGCCACATTGCTGCTTGACACCATATAAATGATGGTCGGCAGCATGCACAGTACAATGCTTCCTATGATGGCAGCCTGCACGTTTCTGCACCTGGAAGACAAATATAGGGCAGCACAGACTGTAGCAAGAAGGGAGCATAAGCCTGCCAGCACGACAGTTGTCCAGGCCTCTCCCAGCGTCATCTGAGGCATCACGAATGCTGACCGCAGCATCTGCAGGGAAGTTTGAAGTCCTTCCCATCCGAAGGCCTGATTCGTAATAAGAAGGAAGACCGCGGTTCCCGCACCGAACGTCGCCAGAAAAATGATCAGCATGGCTCCGATCTTTGTAGCAGCCAGCCGCATGCGTCCATGCCTGGCGCAGCGAAGGATGCTGTCAGCACCGGTCTGATACTCCGCGCAGAACACAGGCGCTGCGATAACCGCGAAGATAAACATCAAAAGAAACAGATACAAGACCAGATAATCATAGGATTCCGCGGAAAACCCCGGCACATAGGTAAACGGCGTCTCAATATCCGCGCTGAACCTTTCAATTTCTTCCTGCTCTTTCTCATCCTTTCCCATCTGTTTCAAACGTTCCCGGTATTTTTCATAAAACCCAGCGACATCTTCGGGAGAAATATCCGCGTCCGTCATGGTATCTACGTACACTTGAGAATCTGCAAGCACCCTGGCTGCCTGTTCCAGAACCGGATACTGGGGCGCTATCTTCTCATTATACACCTCCATCGGAACCTCCGGAGGAAAAGCGCTTCCATATTCCTGATAACATTCCCGAAAGTCCTTGACTGCCTTTGCCACCTTTTCCTCCGTTATCAATCCGGCTATGGCCTGCTCCTGCTCCTTCTTATTCTGGATTGCTTCTATCCCCGTAAGTTTCACCATATTCCCCCTTGCATCTGTCTTATAGGAAGTCACGAAAGATATGGGAAAATATGCCAATACCGCTGACAGGATTAAGGCGGCAGCAAGAAGCATCCAGGTTGAGCGGGTCTTTACAAGCCTCTTTAGTTCTAAGCATAACAGTCTCATATTACTTCCTCCTCTCTTGCATGTTCCGGGAACAGCCACAGATATAAGTCTTCCATTCGGGGCTCCGTTTTTATCGAGCCTGGTATAACAGCCGTATCCGCCAGGTAGCGGACCTGCAAGTCTCCATCCTCCTTATTATAGACATTTAAAATTGGCACCCGCTGTTCAAAAGCCGCAAGTTCCCTGGGATCGATCTGGGCATTCCATACCTTCCCGTCCACTTCCCGTACCAGTTTTTCCGTCTCCCCAGTAGCAATGATCCTCCCTTCTTTCATGATTGCATTGCAGGTAGCAATATATTCCACATCTGAGACGATATGCGTGGATATCAGTACGATCCTGCCCCTGGCAAATTCTGAGAGAAGGTTGCGGAACCGGACTCTCTCTCCTGGATCCAGCCCGCTGGTAGGCTCATCTAAGATCAGCACTTCCGGATCATTGAGCATTGCCTGCGCAATTCCAACCCTGCGCTTCATTCCTCCGGACAGTTTGGATATCTGCTTCTTTCTTACCTCCTGAAGCGACAGCATTTCCAGAAGCGCTTCAATCTTCTTCTTTGTCTCCGCCTTTCCAAGGCCTTTGAGGGCCGCGATATATTCCAGATACTCCCACACATGGAAGCCCGGATAGAATCCAAACTCCTGCGGCAGGTATCCAAAGACATCCCGGTAGGATTCCTTTAACGTTCCAATCTCAATGCCATCATACCGGACACATCCCGATGTAGGCTTTTGGATTCCTGCTATCATACGCATAAGGGTGGTCTTTCCTGCGCCATTGGCTCCCAAAAGCCCCCATATGCCGGGCGTCAGCGTCAGGGATACATGATCCACTGCCCGCTTGTCTTTGTATTGCTTTGTAATATCACAGATTTCTAATTTCATAAGCACTCCTTTCTGGCGAGGATTGTCTGATAATACAGTATACGGATACGGCTGCCGCCGGCAGCATGATCAGTATGGCTATGCGCCACGCGGCCATCGTTTCGTAGACCTGGGGCATCGCCTTGGCTAGAAGCAGCAATGCCACCATAAGGCCCGCACAGTATCCTTCGCAGATTCCGGTCCCCACATCCTGATTCCCTGACTTTCCACTTCTATTCAGTATCCAGAAGCATCCGCTGCCTGCCACAAGAAATGGAAGAAGGAAATACAGCGCCATATCCATGCCTGACATTTTCAGACCATTCGCGATCAGCGCGGCACAGATGGAAAATACGGCCATGCTGCCTGCCGCCATCAGGATCATATTAGCCATGATAAGGCTTGTATAGGACAGCCTGGTAGACGCTTCAATCTCATACATGCGGTACTGGAATGATCGTTGCATGAACGGAACCGCCATCATGATCTGAGATACCGCCAGCCCTCCCAGCATGGCCGGGATATGACGGATTCCAAGATACGAAAGATTCCCGTCCAGCGTACTGTATAAGACTGCAAATACTGCCATTGCCATAAGTCCCTGCATCGCCCAGAGCCTTTTTCCTAAAAATAGGACCTGCCGAAGGAGGAATCTTACAAACCCTATCTTTCTTCCTCTCTGATCCAGCGCCTGCATCCGCCGGATGGATTCCAGCATCTGCTCTTTATGCTCGTTTGTATTCTCTGGAAGTTTTGCTTTCAGCGCTGCAGCCAGTTCTTTTTCTAACGCTTTTCTCAACGTGCTTCCTCCTTTCCGATCTTTTCTTCAATCTTTTTTAATCCAGCTCTTTGCCGGGATTGGACGGTTCGCATCGGGATTCCCAATACTTTGGAGGTCTCCCGCAAGGTAAGATCATGGGCAAAACGCAGGTATATGACTTCCCTCTGGTCTTCGGGCAGCGTCTCCACGATCTGCCGGAACCCTTCCTCGGATTCAGAATACGCAAACCCTGCCTCCTGATATTCGATCTGTTCCGTCAGATGCATTTCCCTGCTCTGCCTCCACGTGTCCACACAGGTATTGGAAGCCACCTTATATAGGAATGCCCGGAACTTCCCCTTATTCTTATATCTCGGGAAATAGCGGATCACCTTAAGAAACGTCTCCTGCACGGCATCTTCTGCCGTTTCCCGATCCCTGGTATGGTACAGGCAGTAGCGGAGGATGTCGTCGTAGTACATGGCCGCCAGTTCTTCCCAGCATGATGCATCGCCTTTTTCAATTTTCCGTAACAGTTCATTTTCGCGCGTCAAAACCAATCCTCCTTAAGGGCGTCCCCTATATAGATAACGGGTGAGGAAAGCAAAATGATCAGATCATCTGCAAAATATTTAAAAAAACTCTCTTCCAGGAAAGCAAGCCTGTCATATCGCTTGTTTCTCTGAAAGAGAGTTTTTGAGACTCTGGTTCTTTTATCTTTATATCCTGGCGATATCGATCAACGTCAGTTTCTTAATATCCGTGTTCTCCAGGCTGGTGATCAAAGCCTTTGCCGTATCGATGGCCGTAAGCACATTGACGCCGGTCTCAATGGCATTTCTGCGGATAACGAATCCATCCCTGGAACGGTCTGCTCCCTGAGGCGGCGTGTCTATGACAAGATCAATCTTATGTCCCAGAATCAGATCCATAAGGTTCGGGGACTCCTGCTCGATCTTATTGACCGCATTGGCCTTCACCCCTCCTGACTTCAGGGCTTCTGCCGTTCCTCTGGTGGCAAATATACGGTATCCGATCCGCTCAAACCTGCGGCCGATTTCCACCGCCTCTTCCTTGTCCTCATCTCGCACCGTGAGGATCATATTCTTATGCTTGGGAAGTTTGATGCCTGCGCCAAGGAAGGCCTTGTACAAGGCCTCGTCAAAGGTCCTTGCGATTCCGAGGCATTCGCCGGTGGACTTCATCTCAGGTCCAAGACTGATATCCGCTCCCCGGATCTTCTCAAAAGAGAATACCGGCATCTTGACGGCAAAATAATCCGCTTCCGGCTGAAGTCCGGGTTCATATCCCAACTCCCGGATCTTATGTCCGATGATGACCTTCGTTGCCAGGGGAACGATAGGGATCCCTGTTACCTTGCTGATATACGGAACCGTACGGCTGGACCTAGGATTCACCTCGATTACATACACATCCTCCCCGCACACGATAAACTGGATATTGATCAGCCCAATGACATGCAAAGAGCGCGCCAGTTTCTTCGTATAATCCTCAATCGTGCGCTTTGTTTTCTCCGTTATGCTTTGTGCCGGATACACGGAGATGCTGTCGCCGGAATGGATTCCGGCCCGTTCTATATGCTCCATAATGCCTGGTATCAGGATATCCTCCCCGTCGCATACGGCATCCACCTCGATCTCCTTTCCCTGGAGATATTTGTCTACCAGAATCGGGTGATCCTGGGCAATCCGGTTGATGATGCCGATGAACTCGTCGATATCATGGTCGTTGATGGCTATCTGCATCCCCTGGCCTCCAAGAACGTAGGATGGCCTTACCAGAACCGGGTATCCCAGCCTGCCTGCAACTTCTTTGGCCTCTTCGGCCGTAAATACGGTCCCGCCTGTAGGCCTTGGAATCTGACACTGCTCCAGAATCTCATCGAACAGTTCCCGGTCTTCCGCCGCGTCTACATTCTCTGCGGATGTCCCAAGAATCGGAACGCCCATCTTCATCAGCGCTTCCGTCAGTTTGATGGCTGTCTGGCCTCCAAACTGGACCACAGCCCCGTCCGGCTGCTCCAGATCTACGATGCTTTCCACATCTTCCGGCGTAAGGGGCTCGAAGTAAAGTTTATCCGCGATATCAAAGTCGGTGCTGACCGTCTCCGGGTTATTATTGACGATGATCGTCTCATACCCTTCCTTGGCAAATGCCCAGGTACAGTGTACGGAGCAGAAGTCAAACTCGATGCCTTGTCCGATACGGATCGGACCGGAGCCCAGAACAAGAACCTTCTTCCTTCCGGAAGTCTGTACCGCCTCATTCTCACTGCCAAATACCGAATAATAGTACGGAGTCTCCGCCGCGAATTCTGCAGCGCAGGTGTCAACCATCTTATAGGACGCCGTAATTCCATACTCCAGCCGCATATCATGAATCTGGCGCTCCGTATTGCCTGTCAGCCTTGCGATCACGCTGTCCGGGAATTCCAGGCGCTTGGCCTCCCTTAATGTCTCCGCGTTCAAAGAACTGTTCTGCAATTTTTGCTCCATTTCTACAAGAATGGCGATCTTGTCGATAAACCATTTATCAATCTTCGTGATGTAATGTATCTCCTCATACCCCATCCCTCTGCGGATGGCTTCCGCGATCTTCCAGATGCGGCGGTCGTCTACGACGGCCAGTTCCTCTTGCAGTTCCTCATCCGTCAGTTGGGTGAAATCATAAGACATCAGGCTGTCCACATGCTGTTCCAGCGAACGGATGGCTTTCATCAGCGCCCCCTCAAAGTTATCGCAGATGCTCATCACTTCCCCTGTCGCCTTCATCTGCGTAGAGAGCGTACGCTTCGCGCTTATAAACTTATCAAAAGGAAGCCTTGGAATCTTTACCACGCAGTAGTCCAGCATGGGCTCAAAACTTGCATACGTCTTCCGGGTCACCGCGTTTCGTATCTCATCTAGCGTATAGCCCAAGGCAATCTTGGCCGCAACCTTGGCAATGGGATAGCCGGTGGCCTTGGATGCCAGGGCCGAAGAACGGCTGACACGCGGATTTACTTCGATCACGCAGTATTCAAATGTCTCCGGGTGGAGGGCATACTGCACGTTGCATCCCCCGGTAATGTTCAGTTCGCTGATAATATTCAGCGCAGACGTACGCAGCATCTGGTATTCCTTGTCACCTAGCGTCTGCGAAGGCGCTACTACGATGCTGTCTCCCGTGTGCACGCCTACCGGATCCAAATTCTCCATATTGCACACAGTGATGCAGTTGCCGTTTCCATCCCGCATCACTTCATACTCGATCTCTTTCCATCCAGCAATGCACCGCTCGACTAAGACTTGCCCCACACGGGACAGACGAAGGCCATTTTCCAGGATTTCCACCAGCTGCACCCTGTCTCCTGCCATACCGCCGCCGCTGCCGCCCAGCGTATAGGCCGGACGCAGGACCACCGGATAGCCGATCTTCTCCGCGAACTCGATGCCTTCCTCCACAGATTCCACCACCAGGGATGCCGCGCAGGGTTCCCCGATCTTCTCCATGGTAGTCTTGAATTCCAGACGGTCTTCCGCCTTCTTGATAGTCTCGGAGGTGGTTCCGATCAGGCGCACATTATTGCGCCTTAAGAAGCCATTTTCCTCCAGTTCCATGGCCAGATTCAAGGCAGCCTGGCCTCCCAGGGTAGGAAGCACGCTGTCCGGCTTCTCCTTTAAGACCAGCTGCTCAACTACTTCTACCGTCAAAGGCTCGATATATACCCGATCCGCAATGTCCTTGTCCGTCATGATGGTAGCAGGGTTCGAATTCAGAAGCACTACTTCCAGCCCTTCCTCCTTTAAGGAACGGCAGGCCTGTGTGCCGGCATAGTCAAATTCCGCGGCCTGGCCGATAATGATCGGGCCGGAGCCGATTACCAATACTTTCTTTATCTCTTTATTTCTAGGCATTATCTCGCTCCTTTCATCATATCCATGAACCGGTCAAACAGATAGCCGGAATCCTGCGGTCCCGGGCACGCCTCCGGGTGGAACTGCACGGTGAAGATATTCTTCCCCTCATAGGAAAGCCCCTCATTCGTGCCATCATTCACATTTATAAAAGCCTCTTTAGCAATGGATGGATCCATGGTGGACGCATCCACCGCATATCCGTGATTCTGGGACGAGATATACACTCTGTTGCTGCTCAGATCCTTGACCGGATGGTTTCCTCCCCGATGGCCATATTTTAATTTGTATGTCTTTGCGCCATTTGCAAGAGCCATCAGCTGATGCCCCAGACAAATAGCAAATATTGGAATGTCTGAATTGTATAATTTCTTGATTTCCTGAATAATAGATACGCAGGTCTTTGGGTCTCCGGGTCCGTTGGACAGCATGATTCCGTCCGGATCTGCTTTTATGATATCTTCGGCGGAAGTATGGGCCGGATATACCGTCACCTTGCATCCTCGCCGGCTTAAAGATCGGGCAATGTTATTCTTTGCTCCAAAGTCCATCAGAGCGACTTTTGGTCCATTGCCTTCTAAAACGAATGGTTCATTGCATGAGACTTCCGATACGACGTCGCCAACTATGTAGGCCTTCAGCCTGGTTATCACTTCATCGATGTCATAGTCCTCATTGGTTGTAATCATTCCGTTCATCGTGCCCTTTACCCTTAGGAGCTTAGTCAGCGCCCGGGTATCAATCCCTGCGATACCGGGAATGTCCTGATTTTCCAGAAACTCCTGGATCGTACCCTGCGAGCGGAAATTGCTCGGCATTCGAGATAGTTCCCTTACAATGTAGCCATCGGGCCACGCCTTCTTCGATTCCATGTCCGGCGTAATGCCATAATTCCCAATCAGCGGATAGGTCATTGTCACTGCCTGTCCGGCATAAGAAGGGTCGGTCAACACCTCAAGATATCCGGTCATTGAAGTATTAAACACAATCTCGCTAATCATATCCCTCGTGGAACCAATGCTGGTTCCGGTAAAGACGGTCCCATCTTCTAGTATTAGAAATGCTTTCATATATCCACCCTTTCCATTCCTTTTGTTGCTATTGCGGGCTCCTTGCCTGTATCCAGGAGCCTGAGGCTGCCGCTTTCGTAAAAAAGGCAGTTTGTGCGAGCACACAACTGCCTTTTCCTGTACCATTTTATCATCGACAATCCTTGTCTTCACAAATTGTTAAAATTATACTACAAAAAGTATGAATTTTCAACATAATTTTTATTCGTACTGCCAGAATATCGTAATCTTATTCAATTCCGGCTCATCCATGTATTGATATTTCACCTCCTGAAGCCCATACCAGTCTGCCAGATTCTGGGCAGCTCTTCGCACTACGTCCTGCAGGATGGAGTCATGGGCCTGGCCGTACAATCCGTTATCGGCAAACTTAAAGACCACCGGATTGGACTTGGATGATATGACTTCATTCATTTTCTGAAGCGCCCCTTTGCTGTCATAAGATTCATAATACATGCCATTGACAACATAATAGTTTTCCGCCATAGACTGACAGGCCGGCAGCGCTACATCCTGATCCGGCGTATGGGTCTTGAACAGTTCCCCATCATTGCAGCACATATAGTCATAGCTGATCATCTGCTTCTGATTCACCTCTTCCCCTTCTGTCGCCTGGAATACGGGATCTCCCCACGTAGTGTCCACATAATAGTAATTGCCGCTGCATCTGACCAGATTCCATGCATGGCTCTGGCCGTCCAAGGTAGTTCCTGTCACATAAGTGCAGAACACTCCCAGCCTTTCCAGCAGATACTGGGTAGCCTTGGAATATCCCGCGCATACGGAATGGCGGTTGACAAATACGCTGTATATGTTCTGATTGTCTGCTGCCTCAAGGTCATAATCCACCGTGTTTACAATATATTCGTAGACATATAGGATCTTCTGGTAATCTGTATCTTTTGCAGGCATGGCTGCCAGACATTCATTCACCGAAGCTTCGATCTTTTCCTTCATTGCCTCCTTCTGTCCGGCATCATACAGGTAGACCGGCTTAAGAACCGTATAATCCTCGCTTCCCTCATAGGAAGTCGAAGTAGTCATCCCATCGCACCAGAATATCTCCGGGAAATCTTTCAGTACGTATTGAAACAGCATATTTGTCCTGTCCGCATCGGATGCATGGACATAGATCTCCTCTACATTCTCCTTCACCCCCTGGACAATCTCTTTATACGCCTGCTTCTCTCCATCTTCCAATTGCTGGTAATAATACTTCTGACTCAGCTCGTCATCCGATATACCCACTTCCTGATAGGGAATGCTCCCGTTCTGCTTCAGGCCCTTCTCAATTCCTTTCCGCACATCCTTGCCGATGCAGGCAGCGCAGGCGGCCACGAGAAAGAGACAAAGAACTGCCATTCCTCTCGTTACGATATGTAGATACCCCTTTTTCTTCCTTCTTCCCATATATGCTCCTTATATCCTCTTTATTGCCTTCCTGCATCCGTCTTTCCAATGTATCCGCCAATTCATTTAAAACATTATATTCGCTTTTGCCTGATTGTACAATAGAGCAACTTTTTCTCCCTTATTTCATATGATAACAGTAATAGAGTCTCTATGAGGTACTTATATGAATATCGTAAATCCAACCCAGCCAGACACTCCAGATAAAGGGCGGCTGCAGATTAATATTACATCTGATATCACCGCCAGTCCCGTGGCCGGCGCTACCGTCTCTATCTCCTATACCGGAGTCCCTGACAGCCAGCTGGAACAGCTGACCACCGACTCTTCCGGACAGACAGAGACGATCGAACTTGCTGCTCCGCCTTTGGATTACAGTCTGAACCCCGAGATCGAGGAACAGCCCTATTCCGAATACACACTTCAGATAGAGGCTCCGGGATATGAGCCTGTCAGCATTGCCGGCGCCGAGATACTTCCTACGGTAACCGCCGTGCAGAACCTGACTCTGAAGCCCATGGACTCGCCTCAGCCCTCTGAACGGATATTCGTCATACCTGCACATACATTATATGGAACTTACCCTCCTAAAATACCCGAAGACGAGATAAAGCCAGTAACCGAGACCGGCGAGATCGTCCTGAGCCGCGTTGTCGTGCCAGAGTTTATCGTCGTCCATGACGGAAGTCCCCGGGACACCACTGCCAGCAACTATTATGTCAGATACAAAGACTATATCAAAAATGTAGCCTCCAGCGAGATCTATGCCACCTGGCCGACCAACACCATTCGCGCTAATATTCTGGCGATCATGTCCTTCACCCTGAATCGGGTCTATACGGAATGGTATCGCAATCAGGGCTATGATTTCACCATAACCTCCTCCACCGCGTTTGACCACAAGTGGATTCCGGAGCGCAACATCTTCGACACCATATCCGGCATTGTAGACGAACTATTTGCGGACTATCTCTCCCGTCCCAATGTGCGTCAGCCAATCCTCACCCAGTACTGCGACGGCAGGCAGGTGCAGTGTCCCAACTGGATGACGCAGTGGGGTTCGAAGGCTCTGGGCGATCAGGGTTATTCTGCCATTGAAATCCTACGCTACTATTATGGGGACGATATGTACATCAATACGGCGGAAGCTATCTCCGGCATTCCATCGTCCTGGCCCGGCTATACGCTGGAAATCGGATCTTCCGGCAGCAAGGTGCGGCAGATGCAGGAGCAACTTAATGTAATCGCTGGCTCCTATCCTGCCCTTCCCAAAATCAATGCCGATGGCATCTACGGTCCCGCGACTGCTGCTTCCGTGGAAAAGTTCCAATCCATATTCGGCCTGCCCCAGACCGGAACCGTGGATTACAGGACCTGGTACAAAATATCCGAGGTCTATGTGGGCGTATCCCGCATTGCCGAACTACAGTAAGCCATATAAAAGAAGCCGGATGCCGGAAAAGACAGAAAGTCTTACCTCACTGTCTTTTCCGGCATCCGGCTTCTTATTGATTCCATCAGAAGAAGACTCTTCTGATATCATTGTACATGACGAACACCATCAGCACCATCAGGAGGGCGATCCCTACCAGATGCACGTATCCTTCCTTCTCCGGAGGAATACGTTTGCGGCGCACGGCTTCTACAAACAGGAAGACAAGCCTTCCTCCGTCCAGAGCCGGCAACGGCAGAAGATTCATAACCCCCAAGTTGGCTGACAGAAGAATCGCGATATTCAGGAGCTGGACGCTCACTGCGAATCCTCCATAAGATTTGCTTGCCTTGTAGGTATCATCTACCACATCTACAATTCCTACCGGGCCTGAGAGCTGGTTGAGTCCGATCTTCCCGGTCAGAAGCATCTTCAGGCTCTCAAGCGTCGTACATATCCAGTACTTTACCTCATAGGTGCCATATTGCAATGCGCTTAGAAGCCCCGCTTTGGTATAGCCGCTGGAGGATATGCCGAACCGGTAATAGTTCAGTTCCTCATCCATCTTCGGCGTCAAGGTCGCTGTCTTTGTCTCTCCATCCTGGATAAATGTTATCTTCGTCTTCTCTCCTTGATGGAACTGGTTATAAGTATTGATCTCCCGGAATACATTGATCTTCTTATCTCCCATCCTTACGATGATGTCCCCTTCTTTGATCCCTGCCTCCGCTGCGGGATATCCCTGCTCTACCTCGCCGATCACCGGCTTGTCATATCCGATCATTCCGGTCAGTATAACGGCAAATACCAGGGCCAGTATGAAGTTAAAGATGGGTCCTGCCGCTATGACAGAGATCCTTGCCCAGACAGATTTATTGTTGAAGCTGTTCGGAGAGTCTGTTGCCTCCTCATCTTCTCCCATCGCGCAGAATCCCCCGATCGGCAGTATCCTGACAGCGTATTTCGTCCCTTTGTATTCCCGGGAATACAGCAGCGGCCCCATACCGATCGCGAATTCCTCAACGTCTATCCCATTCTTCTTCGCAAGTACAAAATGCCCCAGTTCGTGAAAAAACACGATGAAGCTAAAGATCAATATTGCTAATATAATACCCAAGTTGTAAACTACCTCCTGCTGTTAATTCTTTCATAAGTTGCCGCTTCCGTATCCAAAATCTGCTGAAGGGTCGGATTCTCTATGTTTTTATGGGCCTGCATACAGTCCTCGATGATTTCCATTATCTCCAGATACTTTATCTGACGGTTCAAAAACTGGCTGACTGCCAATTCATTTGCAGCATTAAATACCGTAGGCAGCGTTCCACCGGCCCTTCCGGCCTCGTAGGCAAGAGCCAGCCCATAAAAGGTACGCATATCAGGCTTCTCAAATTCCAGTCTCCCAAGGCTATAGAAATCAAGCCTCTCGCCTGGAAGATATCGCCGGTGTGGATAGTAGAGCGCATATTGGATTGGAAGCTTCATATCCGGCGTCCCAAGTTCTGCCATGATCGCGCCATCTACATACTCAACCATAGAATGGATGATGCTCTGGGGCTGCACGATTACCTGTACCTGATCCACATCCACCTGAAACAGCCACTTTGCCTCAATGACTTCCAGTCCTTTATTCACCATGGTAGAGGAATCTATAGTAATCTTCTGCCCCATGGACCAGTTGGGATGCTTCAAAGCATCCTCCACCTTGATATCCAGCAGTTCCTCTTCCGTCCTTCCTCTGAAAGGCCCTCCGGAAGCTGTCAGAAGGATCTTGTGTATGGCCTTGTGCTCATTTCCCTGCAAGGACTGGAAGATCGCGCTGTGCTCGCTGTCCACCGGAAGGATGGATACGTTCTTTTCGGCGGCCAGCGGCATGATAATATGTCCTGCCGTAACCAGCGTCTCCTTGTTGGCAAGCGCAATATCTTTTCCCGCCTTGATCGCCTCAATGGTAGGACGGATGCCTATCATCCCCACTATGGCTGTCACTAGTATCTCCGTATCCTTAAGGATTGATACTTCAATCAGTCCATCCATCCCGGATACGACTTTCGTATCCGTATCGGCAATGCGCGTCCGCAGTTCTATGGCTTTCTCCTCGGACCATACGGCTGCCAGTCTTGGATGGAATTGTCTGATCTGCTCCTCCAGAAGAGTGATGTTGCTTCCTGCCGCCAGCCCTAGGACTTCAATATCCCCATTTTCCCTGACCACCTCAAGCGTTTGGGTTCCTATGGAGCCGGTGGATCCTAATATGGCTATTCTTTTCATAAATTACCTCTCTTAGATATTATATGGCAATACTTTCTCTGTCAGTATCAAATATTCCCGGCAAGCAGCGCCGCCAGATAATAGATTACAGGCGCCGTAAATATAACGCTGTCAAACCGGTCAAGGATTCCTCCGTGGCCAGGGATCAGCTTGCCATAATCTTTAATGTCGTGGTTGCGCTTAATTGCAGAAGCCGCCAGATCGCCCACTTGGGATATCATGCCTCCTGCGGCGCAGATGATCGCATAGTGAAGCGGATTAGCCTGCGCGCCTCCCCATTGGTTCATAGCAAGCGCGAACAATACGCCCAAAAGAGCAGCGCCCGCCACCCCGCCGATTCCGCCCTCCACCGATTTCTTGGGACTCAGTCTCGGCGCCATCTTGTGCTTGCCAATCAGCATTCCCACGCAGTAAGCACAGGTATCGCATCCCCAGGAACTCAGGAAGATCAGCCATACGACTACGCCTCCGTCAGCCAGCATCCTGGTCTGGTACACGAAGGAAAGCATGACCGCCACATAGAAAAATCCAAAGAACACAGTCATGACCTGCTCTGCCCGGTACGCGGGAAAGGTAAATACATAGACCGCCATCACCAGGATCAGGAACAGGATGGAGAGCATCATCACATATTCCATATTCCCTGTAAGCAGCATCCCATAATAAACGACTGCCGCCAAATATCCTGCAGCTCCCAGCGCTTTCGTCTGCACTTCTACAACCTTGTATAACTCCGTAAGCCCGATCAGGCTGATGATTCCCAGAAAGGCAAACAGCAGATTGCCTCCATAGCCGACCGTAACGATCAGTACGATTACCAGTACGATGCCGCTTAACAGCCTTGTCTTAAACATCTTCTTTCTGTTCCTCCTTTACTCCTCCATATCGCCGGTCCCTGGCATTATAATGCTCGATCGCCTTTGCCAGTTCTTCCTTCGTAAAATCCGGCCACGGAACATCGGTAAAATAGAATTCCGTATATGCCAACTGCCACAGCAGATAATTGGATAGCCTCAGTTCCCCGCTGGTGCGTATCAGCAGATCCGGATCGGGGATATCATGGGTATCCAGATAACTTTCGAAAACTGCCTCATCAATCTGTCCCGGAGCAAGCCTTCCTTCCACGCAGTCTCCCGCCAGTCTTCTGACGGCCCTTAAAATCTCATCCCTGCTTCCATAGTTGATGGCTATCTGGAAATTAAGCCCGCCATTGTCCTTAGTAGCCTCGGTAAGTTCCTGGATCCTAGTGCGGATATCCTCATCCAGGCGGCTGATGTCCCCAATCACCCGTACTTTCATATCATTTTTCGCAGCGGTCTTAAGGCAGGTCTTCATATAATTTCTGAGAAGTTTCATAAGCGCGTCCACTTCATCCTGCGGACGGCTCCAGTTCTCCGTGGAAAACGCATATACCGTAAGGTACTTTACTCCCATCCGGTATGCATCCTCGCAGATGCGCTCCACATTCTTGCTTCCCTGGGCGTGGCCATAATTGCGGGGCATTCCCTTTGACTTGGCCCAGCGTCCATTTCCATCTAATATAATCGCAACATGCTGCGGTATATTCATTTGGCTGATCTCCTTCCATGAATGGGGGGACAGGCCCCAGTGTACTTTGGGCCTGTCCCCATCCTCATTAAACCGTCATTACTTCTTTGGATTTGGCCTCCACTGCCTCGTCTACTTTTTTGACAAACTTATCCGTTACTTTCTGGAGTTCCTCTTCCATATCCTTGATCTCATCCTCGGACACTTCTGATCCTTTCAACTTCTTCAACGCATCGTTGCCGTCACGGCGAATATTGCGGATTGCCACTTTGGCGCCTTCGCCCTTCTTCTTAACATCCTTTACCAGTTCTTTTCTTCGTTCTTCCGTCAGTTCCGGGAACACGAGCCGGATGGCTGATCCATCGTTGGTCGGATTGATGCCCAGTTCGGAAGTCTGGATAGCCTTCTCGATTGCCTTTACCATCGATTTCTCCCATGGCTGGATAAGAATCATGCGCGGCTCCGGCACAGATACGTTGCCCACCTGCTGGATCGGAGTCGGAGTCCCGTAATAATCTACCATAATCTTATTCAATACATTGGGATTGGCGCGTCCAGCACGGATTGTTGCAAGGTCGCTTTCAAGGCTTGCCATCGTCTTCTTCATCTTGTCTTCATATACCTGTAGTCTCTCATTCATAAATACTTCTCCTCTCTTATTATGATACAGTTACTTTCGTTCCTGTAAATGTTCCTGTCATCGTCTCTACAATACTGTTCTCTTCGTTCAGTCCGAATACAAGCATAGGCATCTTGTTCTCCGAAAAATATCGGATACATAGATGCAGTTCATGACTGTGGCAAGCATACCTATCTGATCTGCCTTTACACGGTCAATGGTCTCGCTGGTACGCCCTCTCCAGAAGTTTCCTCCTCCTGTTACGATCGCTACCTGGATTCCATCATCCACCAGTTGCTTCACTTGTCTGGCGACTCCCATGCAGGTGGCCTCGTCAAATCCGGTCTTCTTCTCCCCCGCGAGAGCTTCTCCGCTGAGTTTCAATAGTACTCTTTTCATAAGTTTAAGCTCCTTACTTCTGTTATCTTTATGCCTTCGCATACTTACAGTAAAGTATAGCATAGGAATTTGAAAAAGGGAATATGCTACTTTAGCATTCCCTTTAATTTATACTGCTTCATAATCTGGGCATATATCCAGATTAGAAGAGTTCCAGCCAGGACCCAGGCGGCCGGGCTTGCCAGGCAGATGCCTGTATAGCTGCCAAAATGGGAGGCTGCAAGGGCCGCCCCGCTTCTCCCTATTAGTTCCGCAATGCCCGCAGTCATCGGAAGAAGGCCGAATCCCATCCCCTGTATCCCATTCCGATACAGATTGACGACGGACAGCGGGATAAAGGAGATGCCAACGCACTTTAGATAGATATCCACATATTCCATGATCCTGTCCACGTTATGGGATACAAACAGCGCCGTCATATATTTCCCAAAGAAGAAGATTAAGATACCCGTGGCCACGGCATAAGCGGCGCCCATCCAGGCAGCGCTTCGAAATCCCTTGCGTATCCGGTCGATCCGGCCTGCCCCTACGTTCTGGGCACAGTAGGTCGCCATGGCTTCGGGAATCTTCCGCATAATGTAGAACAGGCACAGAAGCCCGGATACGCCCTGGGATATAACGGTCGCGTATGCCGCTCCGGCCGCCCCCATCCCAAACTTTATAATGAACAACAGATCCAGCACGATGTTCAAAAACGCTGCCAGGATTAGGAAATACAAAGGGCGCCGGCTGTCTCCAAGGGCCCTTAGGATGCTGGCCAGAAGGTTATATAACGTCTGAGCGGCAATTCCTCCGCAGATGACCATAATATACCCATATGCCTGGTCATACATATCCGCTGGTGTATGCATCCAGCGCAGGATATCCTTCATCATTGCCATACTGAGAATGGTAAGAATCAGGGATACCGCCGCGGACAGAATCGCCCCCGATGCCACGGACTGGCGCATGGCCTGCAGATTCCCCGCCCCATAGTGCTGCGCCGTTATCACCGTAAATCCGGCTGTAAGGCCAAGCAGGAACCCGATGATCAGAAACATCAGCGTCCCGCATGCGCCCACGGCTGCCAGAGCCTCATTCCCCACGAATTTCCCTACAATCACCGTATCTGCCATGCTGTAGAGCTGCTGGAATATATTTCCGATAAAAATAGGAATCGTAAAATTCAGTATCATTTTCCCCGGCTTTCCCGCTGTCATTTCCTTGTTCATCTCTCTGCCTCCTGCCTGAACGTGTAAAAGAATCCGGATTTATACCGGCTTTCTGTTTCTTATTATTTGCTATTTATCATATCCAGGATGACCTCTGCGATCTTTGATGCGTCCGCATTTTCCTCAGGACAACTGCAGACGTATTTGGGATACCCGCTGTTTTTAAACCCTTCTAACAATATAACATCCGCGTCAGGAAAGGCCTTTATCAACTCTTTCACGCTGATCTTTTCTTTGGCATCCATTGCAAATATCAGCTGCCTATCGTCTTTTACAGAATCCTCACGCATACTTCCTCGCCTCTCTTAAGTCCCGGACTTCCTGCCGGGATGTCAATCATACAGTTACAGTCTTTTAAGGTGCTTAAGACCCCCGAAGAAGCAAGGCCCTTTGAAAGCCTGACCTCCTCTCCCGTTAATACTGCCCGCAGGAATCTTCGCATCTTGCTGGGTTTTGGAAAATCTTCTGACATTACAGCACTTTCTTCCTTCGCCAGAAATCCTGCATCTCCAGTTAGATAAGACAAGGCCGGCCGGACCAGAAGTTCCATCCCTGCCCCTGCCCCAAAAGGGTTTCCTGACAGACACAGCACGCAGGTGCTGTCATACATGAATGCCATAGCCGGAGTGCCCGGCTTAAAGCGGATCCTCCAGAACAGTTTCCGGCAGCCCAGATTCTCCGCCACGTCGTGCATGATGTCTTTCTTTCCCACCGATACTCCGCCGGACGTAATAATAAGATCATGGTTTTCTGCCAGTTCCTTGATGCAGGCTGCGACTTTGGCCGGAGCATCCGGCGCCTTTCTGGTGGTCATCTGTGCGATTCCCAATTCCATAAGCCGCCCGGCAAGAAGGAATTGATTGGATGTATAGATCTGGCCTGCCTCCAGATCCTCCCCCGGCATCCGAAGTTCGTCTCCGGTGGCTATGATCGCAATCCTCGGCTCGCGAAACACGGCTACGCTGTCGTACCCCATGCTGGCAGCAAGGGCGGTATTAGCCGCATTCATCCGCTCGCCTTTATGCACCAGGCAGGCGCCGGCCTGGTAATCTTCTCCCTGGAAGCAATAGTTATCATATGGATTTACCTGTTTAAAGATATGTACCATTTCTTCTCCATAATCCGTATCTTCCTGGCGGATCACTGCATCCGCCCCTTCCGGAATAGGGGCTCCGGTCATAATCCGCACTGCTTCTTTCGGCCCTATCCTTCGCGGCGAATAGCTTCCGGCAAGAATCTCGTCTACAACATTCAGTTCTGCGGAATTCTCTGGCGACGCGCCTTTGGAATCTTCTGAGCGCAGCGCATATCCATCCAGAGGGGATCTTGCAAAAGGCGGCTGATCGATGGGGGAATACAAGTCCTGCGCCGTCCGGCGCCCAACTGCCTCTATCAATCCAACCACCTGGGTGTCCGTGATCCTTGTAATGTGCTGTTCTAATATCTTTAGAGCCTCCTCCAGAGAGATATTAATCTTCGCGCCGGTAAGAAGGCTGCCGCTTAAGATTCCGCCCAAGGGACCCATGTCTGCATATTGGTCAATGACAAGATCTGCATCCAACGCCTCATAAGGGGCCGCCTGTTCCACCGACAGGTAGACATTCATGAAAGCAGGCATGCGTTCCTTGATGTGGGCATAGAATGTCTGGTTCTGGTAGGTAAGCAAAGCTTTTTTCCTGCCTGACATCCTTCGGTTATCGCCGCCTGCCAATATATATCCTGCAATCTCTTTCTCCATGATATGATCCTTCATCTTTATTACTGCCATTGTATGGCCTTCACATGGCACGCTCTTACACATGCAGGCTCTCTGCCTTCCTTAAGCCGATCAATGCATCCGTCGCATTTTTCCATCTTACCATCCGCATCGAAGCGAATGGCGTCATTCGGGCAGACTGCCTGGCACTTCCTGCACTTCCTGCACTTGTCCTTATCCGTCAATATCAGCCCATACTGCTCATCTTTGTATATTGCCCCAAACGGGCAGGCCTCCAAGCATTTTCCGCAGTGGGTGCATCCGTCGCAGACATTTTTCTGCATCTTTGCATCCTTAGACAGCGTCTTTTTGATGCTGCGAAAACTATACGCATTCTCTGCCTCGGGAGGGTTATGTTCGGCTATGCAAGCCACATAGCAGGCATAGCACCCGATACAAATATCTTCATTAAACTTTATCATACTGGCCCCCTTCCTCCTTCACTGCCTCTATCCTGCAAAAATATCCTTTAAATCCCGGAAATCCTGATATCGGATCCAGATAATCCTTTCCAATCAGTTCATTGGCGTCCCCTTTGGAACTTCCATGATAGATATAAACAATGCCCGGCTGCCCGGCTATATCGTAGGCCGCAATTCCCTCGGCCTCCCCAGCAGGAGTAATCAGCCTTACCGGACTGCCATCTGCAATGCCGTAGCGTTTGCCGTCTTCCGGATGGATCTCTGCCAGCGGCTCCTTCTCTATACCTGCCAGCCATGGCATACGATATAGCCTGGCATGGAAAAACTGCGGCTTCCGGCTGCCCGTATTGAGGATAAGCGGATATTCCTCTCTGTCAATGCTGGTTTCTGTGCGATAGTCATGGTAAACCGGCAAGCCTTCATAGCCATGGCTTGCCTTGTATTTCTCAAGTACCAGGGATTTTAACTCTACTTTTCCAGAGGGTGTGTGAAAAGGCTGCGTTTCATAAGTCTTTTCTGCCGGAGGAATCAGATTCTTCCCTTGCATGCCCTCCGGATGGCTTTTTAATTCTTCCAGAGTAATCCCCGCAGGCTTTAGGATATACTCCATGTAAGAATCATATCCTTGTAAAAGCACTTCGTCCTTAAGGCCCATCTTCTTCATTACTCCCATGATAATCTCAATATCGTTCTTTGATTCACCCAA
>PPYE01130396.1_pt1 | contig 24056 bp, 18 predicted proteins | sample 1559881 | NCBI WGS metagenome assembly PPYE01 (sample SAMN08240022, study PRJNA423297) | Human gut metagenome, whole genome shotgun sequencing project. | reverse complement strand
CCGACCGTCTCGCCCGCAACTACGAGCTGGTCACCAAGCACAACCTCAAGTACCGCCGCTACTACCACCAGTTCGACTATTAAGAGTCGTCGCTGCGATAGGCTTGCGTAACAGGGCGTCCGCTTGCGCGGGCGCCCCATTTTTTTGGCTCTCCGCTATTTATGGTGGGTAGCACTTCTGCATCGCTTGTGGTCCTGGCCTCCGAACGGTAGGATTTTCCCCGACAGGAGGCTCCGTCCCGGAGGCGCGATATGGATGCTCAGGCAGGCATGCTGGCAAGGCTCTTCGAGAGGTCGATGGGGCTCGGGGACGAATGGGAGGTCTCCGATGTCTGGTTCGAGGAGCGCGGAGGGGCGCAGGACGAGCTCCATGCGGGGGTGGCCCATCGGAAGGGCCAGGCAGCGGAATGCCCCGTATGCCACAGGAAGCGCGGCACCTACGACACGCGCGAGAGGACCTGGAGGCATCTCGACATCTGGCAGTACGAGACGATCGTCCACTGCGCCGTGCCGAGGGCCGACTGCCCCGAGGACGGCGTGCATGCCTGCAGGATGCCCTGGGAGGTGCGCCCGAGCTCGCACTTCACCGCCCTCTTCGAGGCGCAGGTGATCGTGATGGCGCTCTCCGGCATGGCCGTGACGGCGATAGCGCATCTGGTGCACGAGACGGATACGCGCATATGGCGCCTGCTGGGCAAAGCCGTCGCCGAGGCGAGGGATGCCGCCGGCTATTCGGATGTCGTGCGCGTCGGGATCGGCGGCATCGCGAGGAGGCGCGGCCAGAGCTGCATCAGCATCATGGCCGACCTCGACGGGCAGCGCGTCATAGCCGTCACCGAAGGAAGGGACAAGGGCGCCGTGGGCAGGCTCTGCGGCGAGCTCGAGGGGCACGGAGGGGACCGCACGAAGGTCCAGGAGGTCACCCGCGACATGGCGGAGGCATGCTCGCTGGGGGTCGCTGCAGAGATGCCCCAGGCCGTCCAGACCGTGGACAGGTTCCATGTGGTGCAGCTCCTGAACAGGGCGATCGACCATGTGAGATGCGCGGAGAGGCGCGAGTCCGCAGAGAAGCGCCGCCAGCTCGCAGGCACGAAGTACGTCTGGCTGCAGGGGAAGGAGTCGCTCACGGAGCGCCAGCTTGCCAAGAGGGAGGAGCTCGATCCGGCGAAGACCCATCTCAGGACGGCACGCGCATGCCAGATGGGAGAGGCGCTCCAGGACGTCTATTCATGCGCAGGCAGGGAGTCTGCCGCCAGGGCCCTCGACCGGCTCTGCTCATGGATGATGCACTCCAATGTCAGGGAGATGAAGACCGTGGCGAGGACGCTCAGGAAGGAGCGGGAGGGCATCCTGAACTGGTGGAAGAGGGGCTCCACAAACTCGTTCCTGGAAGGGCTGAACTCCGTCGTCCAGTCGGTCCGCAGCGCTGCAAGGGGCTTCAGGAGCATCGCCTATTTCAGGACGATGATCTTCCTCCGGCTGGGCCGCCTGGACTTCACGGCCCAGAAGAAGCTGACATGCGCTACCCACTAGAAACGTCGAAGAGCCCATTTTGGCCTTCGGTGGCAAATACGAGCGCTTGCCATAAAAATGAGCGACGTCTCTACCTGCAGCTTGCCAAAATCGACCTCCGATGGCAATGGTAAAAGTGCCATCGGAGGCCTGTTTTGGCGTTGGTTTTTGCCACTGGAGGTCGATTTTGGTTTTTAGGCGCCATCGGAGGCCGTTTTTGGCGCGGAGCCGGGCTTCTGCCTGTGTACGTGCGCGGGCACTGCGGGCTTTATCGCCTCCAGGAGCGGGCGATTTCCTGGTAGCGGCGCGCAGCGAGGCTGCCACGTTGCCAGATCAGGCGAAAGTCGTGCTCGACAAAGAAGTCACTTGGGGTGATGTCGCGCAGCTCGCCCTGATCGAGCTCGCGCTCAACCGCTGCGCGGTACAAAAACGTAATGCCAGTCCCCGCCCGGACGCACAGCTTGATGGCGGGGATGCTGGCGACCTCGAGCGTGCCTGCGAAGTCGTCAAGATCGAGGTCGCGCGCGGCGAGGTGCTTCTCTAGGATCTCGCGCGTGCCCGACCCCGCTTCGCGTAGGATGAGCCTGCGGTCGAGTAGGCTGGCCATGGATACCGGCTTATAGGACGCGTCGAACTCATCTGCGCTCCCAACAGCTACATAGCGCTCGCGCGATACCGGGGCGGAGTCGAAGAGGGCCCTGTTAAAGGATCCTTCTACCAAGGCGAAATCAATAGTACCGGCCTCCAGGCCTTCCACAAGCTCCTGCGTGTTGCCAACGCTCATCTGCACCATCTCGTCGGGATGTTTTGCCATATGGCGGGCGAGTACGCGGGGAATCCAATAGTCGCAGATGGTGCGCGTGCAGCCAAAACGCAGGGGAGCCTTGGCGGGCTGCTCCAGCGTTAGGGCTTTCGCTTGCGCCTTGAGCCTCGTCTCATCGTTCTCTATTGTTTCGAGCGCTCGAAACAGCATCGCCCCCGCTTGCGTGAGCTCGCCGCGCCGGCCGCCCTTGTGGAAGAGGGCGCACCCGTAATGCGCCTCGAGCTGCCGGATATGCTGCGATACGGCGGGCTGGGTGATATGGAGCTCCGCTGCCGCCTGCGTGAAGCTGCCCAGCCTGCAGACCGTCAAGAACGTATGGGTGCGGTAATCCAGCACGTTGACTCCTATGCTCAAGAATCATCTATAACATCGTCCATATATAACAAATACTTATAGATTGATAACCAATAGGGTGAAAAGAATTATAAGCCAAGGTAGTACTATCGCTATGCATTCAATCTTGGCTGTTTGCCGAGAGAGATTTGGGTTTATGTCGTAGGCGGCGGAGCGGTTCCGCGCATGCAGGGACGGCGCGTATAGAGAGGAAGAAGATATGGCGGAAAGAACGTGGGACAAGGTTCAAGATAGCTGGAGGGGCGTGGCGCTATGCCTGCTTATCGCTCTGCCGGCATGGTTTTTGGGCAAGCGCTTCGACGTGATCGGCGGGCCGGTCTTCGCCATCCTCATCGGTATGGTGCTGGCGCTGTTTATTAAGGACGACGCGGCGTTGCCGTTTGCGCCCGGTATCAAGTTCACCTCTAAGAAGATCTTGCAGTACGCGGTTATCCTGTTGGGCTTTGGCCTCAACCTTTCCCAGATCGCGCGCGTGGGCGCCCGTTCGCTGCCCATTATCGTGGCGACTATCACCACGTCGCTGGTGATTTCTTTCGCCCTGCATCGCGCCCTCAAGATCCCCACCAAGATTTCCACTCTGGTGGGCGTGGGGTCGTCAATCTGCGGCGGCTCGGCAATCGCGGCGACCGCTCCGGTTATCGATGCGGACGATGAGGAGATCGCGCAGGCCATCAGCGTCATCTTCTTGTTCAACATCATCGCCGCGCTTATTTTCCCGGCTCTTGGCGGCATGCTTGGCCTTTCAAACGAGGGCTTTGGCCTGTTTGCCGGCACCGCCGTCAACGACACCTCGTCCGTAACCGCCGCCGCTGCCGCGTGGGACGGCATACACCCTGGCGCCAATACGTTGGACGAGGCGACCATTGTGAAGCTCACCCGCACGCTCGCCATCATCCCCATCACGCTGGCGCTGGCATTTTGGCAGGTTCACAAGGCCAAGCGCGCCGCCGCGAACGGCGAGGGCGGCGAAGCTGCGGGCACGTTCGATATCAAGAAGATCTTCCCCTTCTTTATCCTCTTCTTTGTGCTTGCCAGCGTGATCACCACGGTCTTCGCGCTACCTGCGGGCGTGACCGCGCCCATAAAGGAGCTCTCCAAGTTCTTCATTGTTATGGCTATGGCGGCGATTGGTTTCAACACCAATATAGTCAAGCTGGTTAAGACGGGCGGCAAACCCATCTTTATGGGTCTGTGCTGCTGGATCGGCATCGCTCTGGTGAGCCTGGGCATGCAGCATCTGCTTGGCATTTGGTAGGCTATTGTCTTTAAAAGGAAAAAAGCATCGCGCGTTCTGCGCCTCGAAATCTCAGAAGGGGTTTCGAGGCGTTTTTTAGGGCGGCGGATTAGCATTCTGAGTGCAACGGCATGGGGCCTGCTCACGAGCGTGGCGCACTCCCGGGGGCTACGATGTTGGTTGTCTAGGTCAACGTCGGAGCGAGGGGACATGCGCCGCTACAGGCATCTTAGCGCCGAGGAGCGCGACAGGATAGCGGAGATGCACGCGAGGCATGAGGGGGTCTCGGCTATCGCCGCTGCGATAGGCAGGAACAAGTCCACGGTGAGCAGGGAGATCGCCAGGAACGGCCGGAACGGGCGCTACGGGGCCATCGCCGCCCAGTCGCGCTCCGACGCCCGCCGCAAGGCCTGCAGGCCCCGCAAGAGGCTCTCCGACCCGGCCCTCGCGGCCGAGGTGCGCAGGCGCATCGTCGACGACCGCCGGTCGCCCGAGCAGATAGACGGCAGGTCCCGCCTCGAGCGCGGCGGGCGCTGCGTCGTGAGCTTCTCCACCATCTACCGTGCCGTGAACGCCGGCGAGCCCGACCCGCCGCAGGCGGCCCCGGAAGAGGGGGTGCGGGGGCGCCTCCGGCGCAGGGGCAGGCGCCCCAGGCGCGGGCGCGAGGAGACGCGCTGCAGGATCAAGGTGGACCACGAGGTCTCCGAGCGCCCGCGCGAGGCCGACGCGCGCTCGAGGCTCGGCGACTGGGAGGACGACGCCGTGGTCGGCCCGGCCCCGGCATGCCCGGTCACCATGACCGACAGGGCGTCGCGCCTGCTCGTGGGCGGCAGGGCCCGGGCGCATAGCTCGGCCGAGGTCGCGAAGGTGGAGGTCAGGGCGCTCGCGGGCCGGCCGCTTGAGACCGTGACGCCGGACAGGGGGGGAAGGAGTTCGCCAACCACCGCGAGGTGAGCAGGGCGCTGGGAGGGGTGCCGTTCTACTTCTGCCAGCCGCACCACCCCTGGCAGAAGCCGACAGTCGAGAACACGAACGGGCTCATACGGGAGTTCTTCCCGAAGGGGGCGGACTTCTCCAGGGTGACCGACGAAGAGGTGCAGGAGGTGTTCGAGAAGATCAACGACAGGCCCAGGAAGGTGCTGGGGTTCAGGACGGCCAACGAGGTCTACCGGGAGATGTTGCACTCAGCTTGACAATCCGCCCCGAGTTGTTGTTACAGATTGAGATTTTCTAGCAGGCGGGTCCCGTTTGTCTCGATCTGTAACATCTAGACCCGATTTGGGCGGTTATCTGTTACAGATCGAGACATTTGGACAGAGCTGGTCCGCATATTCGACTCGAAACATGTCGGTAAGGCAGATACTAGGGAACTCTACTAGGCCGCCTCCCATTTCTTGGACATTAGAAATGGGAGGCTTCTTTATGGACGGGAGAGCCAGGCACGACCGCTCTCGGCCCTCACCCACCTCAACTGCTCCTCAATTACATAGAGCTGATTGAGGAGGGCGCAAGCTAGCGGGCGCCTTCCTCATCGTCGTTGGGTCGGTAGGTGATGAACTCGATAACAAAGGCCAGAACGGCAGAGACGAGTGCGGCGATGATCGCGTAGATCATGTGGGAGATCTCGGCGCCACCAGGGGTCCCGTCGATAAAGTTGAGCAGGTTGAAGACGCCGAGGCCGCCCGAGATGTACATGAGAGCGCCCGTCATTCCCACGATGGCGCCGCCCACGGCGGAGCTCAGGCATGCCACGACGAACGCGCGCTTGTTGGGGAGGGCGATGCCGTAGATGCCCGGCTCGGTGACGCCGAAGAAGAAGGCGGAGATCATCGCGGGAAGGGCGATGCCGCGGAAGCGCTCGTCCTTGTTTCTGAGGTACATGGCAAAGATGACCGCTCCGAGCGCGAACCCGTGGCCGATGGTGGCGGCGAGCACGCTGTCGTGGCCGAGGGTGTTCAGGTTCATGATGGAGATGGGGATGAGGCTCCAGTGGAAGCCGAAGATGACGAGGCACATCCACAGTCCGCCGACCAGGGCGCTGCCCAGGACGGAACCAACCACGGGGAGCTGGAAGATGAACGAGAACGCCGCGCTCAGCAGGTTGGTGATGAGGGTGGCCACCGGGCCGATGATGAGGTAGCCCAAGACGATGGAGACCGTCATCGTGGCGAGCGGGACAAGGAACATCTTGAGCGCAGCCGGCATCCAGCTCTTGAGCCAGCGCTCAAGGATAGAGCCGAACCACACCATGAGAAGGACGGGGATCACCGAGCTCACGTAGCCGGACACGGGCATGATGATGGGGAGCCCGAGGGCGGTGGCGTACCACGAGAACGTGCCGGCCACGCCGAAGTCGATGCTGCCGAGCGCCTCGCCCGAGGTCAGGGCGACCATCGTCGGGTAGAGGAGCGCCACGCCGATTGCCACGCCGGTGAACTCGTTCATGCGGAACTTGCGCGCGGCACTGAACGCCAGGGCGACGGGAAGGAAGTAGAAGAAGCCGTCAGCCACGGCGTAGAGCAGCGTGTAGAGGCCGTCGTTTGCAAAGGCCGGGACGAAGTAGGTGATGAGGGCAAGCAGTCCCTTCATGATGCCTGCGGCGGCAAGCGGTCCCAGGATGGGCTGGAAGATGCCAGAGATGAGGTCGATGATGACGGACGCCGCGGTCTTTTCGCCCTGGGGCTCGTCGTCGGCGCTTGCGCCGCCCGAGAAGTTGCCGGCCTTCAGGACCGCGTCGTAGACGTCCTCGACGATGTTACCCACGACCACCTGGTACTGGCCGTTGGCCTGGATGACCTGGATGACGCCCTTGAGGGCCTCGATCTTGGCCGTGTTGGCGCGGGACTCGTCCTTGAGCTTGAAGCGCACGCGCGTGATGCAGTGCGCGACGCTGGCGACGTTCTCGGCGCCGCCTACGTTCTCGAGTATGGATCTGGCCAGGTCGTCGTATTTTTCTGCCATTATTCTCTCCTTAGTGATATTGCCCGGGCGGCTAGCCCAGGTCGCCTCCGTTGGTGGCGATGGCCTGTTGATACCAGTAGAAGCTCTTCTTGCGCCTGCGCTCGAGCGTGCCGTTGCCCAGGTTGTCGCGGTCCACGTAGATGAAGCCGTAGCGCTTCTCCATCTCGCCGGAGCCCGCGCTCACGAGGTCGATCGGCCCCCAGGTGGTGTAGCCGAGCATCTCGACGCCGTCCTGCTCGATGGCATCGCGCATGGCCTCGATGTGCTCGCGCAGGTAGGCGATGCGGTAGTCGTCCTCGATCGTGCCGTCGGGAAGCACCTCGTCATAGGCGCCGAGGCCGTTCTCCACCACAAAGAGCGGCTTCTGGTAGCGGTCCCAGAGGTCGTTGATCGTGATGCGGAACCCCAGCGGGTCGATGACCCAGCCCCAGTCGCTCGTGCGCACGTAGGGGTTCTCCACGCCGGCGAAGGCGTTGCCCTCGGCGACGCCGCCCACGGAGTCGGGGTCGCCCGCGGTGCAGCGCGAGGAGTAGTAGCTAAACGAGATGAAGTCGACGGTGTTCTCCGCAAGGATGCGCTCGTCCTCGGCGGTCATGCCCACGTCGATGCCCTCGCGCTCGAGCATCTTGAGCGCATAGCCGGGGTAGCGCCCGCGCGCCTGCACGTCCACGAAGAAGAGGTCCTCCTGGTTTTTGACCTGTGCCGCGCGAACGTCCTCGGGACGACAGGAGTAAGGGTAGTAGCTTCCCGCGGCGAGCATGCAGCCCACCTTGTTCTCCGGATCGACCTCGTGGGCGATCTTGGTGGCCCAGGCGCTCGCCACGAGCTCGTTGTGCGCGGCGCGGTACTCGGCCTCGCGGGCATTCTCCTCGGGCTCGAGGACGATGCCGGCACCCATGAAGGGACGGTGCAAGATCATGTTCATCTCGTTGAACGTGATCCACCAGTGCACGAGGCCGCGGTAGCGGTTGAAGAGGACCGTCACGAGCCGCTTGTGGAGCTCGATGAGGGTGCGGCTTCGCCAGGCGCCGTACTGCTTGACGAGGTGGATGGGGCAATCGAAGTGCGTGATGGTCACGAGGGGCTCGATTCCGTGCTCGCGGCAGCAGCGGAACACGTCCTCGTAGAAGGCGAGCCCGGCCTCGTTGGGCTCCTCCTCGTCGCCGTTGGGGAAGATGCGGCTCCAGGCGATGGAGAGGCGAAAGACCTCGAAGCCCATCTCTGCGAAGAGGGCTATGTCCTCGCGGTAGCGGTGGTAGAAGTCGATGCCCGTCTGGGCCGGGTAGTAGTACCCGGGCTCGAAGTCGAGCATGCGCCTCAGGCCGCGACTCACGTCGTTGCGCTCCGACCCGTGTGGGATGACGTCGACGTTGGCAAGGCCGCGGCCGCCCTCGTCATAACCTCCCTCGCATTGGTTGGCAGCGGTGGCTCCTCCCCAAAGGAACCCTTTTGGAAATGGCATGGTGCCTCCTTCTCTCTGACGCCCCCACCTCTGCGGGGGACGCTTTATAACGTCTTTGCGACCTCACGCGCCGGGCCCGTGGCCCTTTCCCTGATGCGCGCGGGCCGCTCGTGAAGGGGTGACTAGCTGACGGCTTGTCCCGCGGCGGCGCGACGTGCCTTCTGGCCTTCGACTAGGGAGGGGGCCTGCGCCAGGCACACGCCGGCGAGGATGATGGCGACGCCCAGCCACTCGACGATGCCGAGCGGCTCGCCGAGGACGATCATGGCGATGAACAGGCCGGCGGGGAGTTCCGCGGCGGCCATGACAGTGGAGAGGCCTGCGGGCAGGTGCGGAGAGCCCATGCCGAAGAGCAGGACCGGGCAGAGCATGCCAAAGAAGCCGGCGATGACGGCAAAGGGCAGGATGCCCTGGGCGAGGACGCCCGAGACGACGTAGTCCTGGCACACCGTGAGCGACATGACCACGGAGCCCGCGCACACGATGACGCCACGCTGCTCGGACGAGCAGGGAGCCTCGACCTTGCCGGAGAGGGTGACAAAGAGGGAGCAGGACACGGCCGCCCCCAGCGCGCAGAGCAGGGCCACGGGGTCGTACCCGGTGATGCCGGCCTTGTAGACGCCGCTGGCGAACACCGTCCCGAAGACGATGACCAGGGCGGAGGCCACTTGGAGGGGCCTCGGCGGTCGGCGCGTCATGACGGTCTGCCACACGAGCCCCAGCCACGTGAACTGGAAGAGGAGCGTGAGCGCCACCGGGGCGGGCAGCACGCTCATGGCGTAGCAGTAGAGGATTGAGGTGAGGCAGGTGAGGGCTCCCAGGCCCATGAGCTTAAGGGCGAGCTTCCAGCCCACGCGCTGCCAGCGGTGTCCGAGCGCGTGCCCTGCGAGCGTGGCGAGGGCGAAGAAGAGGCAGCCGAACCACGCCTGGCTCGCCACCACCTGTGCCGAGGTGAAGCCCGCGGCGTAGGCGAGCTTGTAGGTCGTGGCCATTGCGCCGTAGCAGGCGCCGCCCGCAAAGACCTGGAGCGCCGCCTTGGCCTGTCCCGCGCCCGTGACTCCTGCCCCGGCGGCCTGTTGCTTGATTGTGTTTGTTCCTGCCATTAGGCTCCCTTCCGACTGCAGGGAACAGATGCACGTCTCGTGCGTCTGTTCCCTGCAGTCGGAAGGTGGGCTCGTGCGGTCTTCTGGCGGTGCATGTGGTACCTGCTGCCAAGACGAAAAAAGCCACGCAACCGACTGCTCGGTTGCGTGGCAAAAAGGTGGCTAGCGCCCAGAAAAGTCCACGCGTTTTTAGACGGAGACAAGGTACTACAACAGAAAAGATGCCGTCAAGAAAAGCCGAGGAAAAAAGTAAGTCTCTGCCCGCCGCCCCTGTGGCGGTCGTTTCCCGAACGGGGCGGTGCTGTTGGGGACTGTCTCGATCTGTAATAGTTGGGGGTCAAAGGGAGCTAGATGTTACAGATTGAGATTTTCGGCGAGCCGGGCTCCGTTTGTCTAAATCTGTAACACGAGGGACGGATTTTGCCGAGTTGTTGTTATAGATTGAGATTTTCTAGCAGGCGGGTCCCGTTTGTCTCGATCTGTAACAGTAAGACCCGGTTTTGCCGAGCAACTGTTACAGATTGAGATAAACCGACGGGCCGCCCCGCCCATCCCCATCCACCTGCCGCTACCTGCTGTCCGCCGATTTCCGTTGTGCTGTTGTATTCCCATGCCATATCCTCTAGACAACTACGCGACATCATCGCCGCCGCGCCTACAAGAGAGGAATGTCCATGACCGCACCTGCATCCAAGCTGCTCCAGCCCATTACGGTTGGCCCCCTTGAGCTCAAGAACCGCATTATGTTCCCGCCGCTGACCACCGGCTACGAGGAGCGCGACGGCTCCATTGGCGAGCGCAGCCTGGCTTTTTACGAGCGCCTGGCCCGTGGCGGCGTGAGCTACATCGTCATCGGCGACGTTGCCCCCGTCATGACCGCGAGCCCCACGCCCAAGCTGGCGACCGACGCCCAGATTCCCACGTTTAAGGCGCTGGCCGACGCCGTTCACAAGCACGGCGCCAAGGTCGCGCTGCAGCTGTTCCACCCCGAGTACGACGTGCCCGGCGTCGGCCGCATGGTCATGGGCTCCATGGCTGCCGCCAAGGCCGCGCAGGAGGCCAAGGCCGCCGGCGACGAGGAGACCTTTGCCGCCAAGATGGCCGAGTCCAACGAGATTCGCAAGCGGGCATACGCCAAGCTGCATCACGACATGCAGCACTTTGTGAACGAGGCGAGTGTGGAGCAGCTCACCCAGATCGAGGAGGCCATCGCTGCCTCGGCCGCTCGCGCGCGGCAGGCCGGCATCGACGCCATCGAGGTCCACGGCGACCGTCTGGTGGGTTCGCTGTGCTCGGCCATCCTTAACAAGCGTACCGACGAGTACGGTGGTTCGTTCGAGAACCGCGTTCGCTACGCGCTGGAGGTCGTCGCCGCCATTAAGGAGGCCGCGCCGGAGCTGATGGTGGAGTACAAGCTCCCCGTGATCATGGAGAACCCCGACGGCACGCCGCGCGGCAAGGGTGGCTTGCTGCCCGACGAGGCCTGCGAGTTTGCCAAGCTGCTCGAGGGCGCGGGCATCGACATGATTCAGGTCGCGCAGGCAAATCACACCGGCAACATGGGCGACACCATTCCGCCCATGGGTGCCATGCCCTACAACTGGACGCTGCCGGTGGCCGAGCGCGTCAAGGCTCTGGTCTCCGTGCCGGTGGCAACCGTCGGCCGTGTTGTCTCGGTCGAGGCCGGCGAGAAGATTCTGGAAGACGGCGCGGCCGACATCATCGCCTATGGCCGCTCGCTTATGTGCGACCCCGACATTGCGCTGAAGGCCGCCACGGGTGAGCCCATCCGCGAGTGCCTCAACTGCAACAAGGGTTGCGTCGACGCGATTCAAAATCGCAAGTACATCTCGTGCGTACTCAATGCCGAGAACGGTGACGAGGCGACCATCGCCATCAAGCCGGGCGAGGGCGACAAGAAGATTGCCGTGGTGGGCGGCGGTATCGCCGGCCTGGAGGCCGCACGCGTGGCGGCCAAGCGCGGCTACGATGTGACCGTTTACGAGGCGAGCGATCACTTGGGCGGCCAGATTGTGCTGGCGGCCGCGCCTCCGCGCAAGGACGAGATCATGCGCTCGGTCGAGTATTACGAGAAGATTCTGCCCGGCCTGGGCGTGAAGGTTGAGCTCAACCACGTTGCTACCCCTGCGGACCTCAACGCCGCCGACGCCGCGATTGTGGCTGTGGGCGCGCACGACGTGGTCATCCCCGTTCCGGGTGCCGACTCGGAGAAGGTCGTCTCGAGCTGGGACGTGCTGGCCGGCAAGGTGGAGCTTACGGGCCGCGTCGCCGTCATCGGCGGTGGCCTGGTGGGCACCGAGACTGCCGAGTACCTGCTGCAGCACGGTTGCGAGGTGGCGATCGTGGAAATGCTCGACAAGATTGCCGCGGGCGAGTCCGAGACCATTCTGCCGCTGATTATGAGCGACTTTGCAGAGCACAACGTGGAGCAGCACGTGAAGACTCGCCTGACCGCCATTACCGACGAGGGCGTGGAGGCCATTCGCACCGCCGAGGACGGCGCCGAGGAGCCGGTGAAGATCGCCTGCGATTACGTGGTGATGGCCGTGGGCTCCAAGGCCAACGCGTTTGACCTGGACGGTGTGACGGTGCCCGTGACCTGCGTGGGCGACTGCTCGGGCGAGCGCACCGCCGACATCGCGAGCGCCATTCGCACGGCATATCACGCGGCCAACGAGCTGTAGTTGAACATCACGGCCAGGCGGGGCGGTAGCACGGATCCGTCTCGCCCGGCTGTATCCCGTCGGGTGTCAACCGGTGCGGGGCCTGCAAGCGCAGCAGGCCCCGCCCTTTTTGTTTTGCTCCGGTGGATGGCAATGCGCGGTAATCATGAGGAGTGAGGACGTCTGCTGCCTTGCAGATCACTCAAAATTATTTTGGGAGGGGTTAATAATTATATCCGCTATAGCAAAGGACATGAAGAGACGCCAATTATGTTGACAAGCGAATGACGATTAGCTGAGAGTCAGCTACCAGCGTAAATAATCGATAAAGAAATGTCGTAAATTGGTACCAAATGCCCAGATAACGCCGCATCTATTTTAATTAACTGTTACGCGCGAACAGCAAAATGCTACTATCTAACTTGCACGTAAGAAAGCAGATTAACGGTTAAAGCTAAGAAGTGGCAGGTATGTCGGAAGCAACTAGGACTCGCACGCATGCGCCCGAGGTTAGGCAGCGCGCCGTCGAGATCCTCCAAGAGGGGGTCGGTCATCGCGCCCTCGCGGCAAAGCTTGGCATTCCCCAGGCCACGGCTCGTCAGTGGGCCCGCGCATACGCCGTGGGCGGTGCCGATGCCGTGCTCAATGCGGGCGTTCGTCATCACACCTATTCGTACGACGTAAAGCTCGCCGTGGTTAAGGACCGTTTGGAAAACGGCCTGACGGTTCGCGAGGCCATGATCAAGCACAAGATTCCCAGCGAGTCTTCGGTCAAGGCCTGGTGCCGCCAGTACCGCGAGAGCGGTGAGTCCGCGCTGGTCGATAAGCCGCGCGGTCGCAAACCGCGCGTTAAAAAGGCGAAATAGCGAACGGGATGGTGCGCCCACAGGGGCGCACTTTTCTTGCCGCGCCAACTTTTTGGACCGCCGCGAGCCTATCGGGACATCCTCCAAAGTGGCCAATAAACCGCGCGCAGTAGCCCGTGCGCCCGCCGCTGCGACAGGGGGAGCGTCGCCTCTCTGGTCCAAAGCGGATGCACCCTTACCCCGTACGCCTAAAACTCCCCAGTTGACCGAAAACTCGCCGCCGCTACTCCTCAACTGAGCTATAACGTTAAACAATTGCAGCGTTTTTGCATGGGGGAGTGATGGTATGTCGCTACTGTATTTCCTTATCCTGTTTCCGCTGGTGCCGGCGCTGGGCATGCTGCTCGCGCGCGGCGACCGAGCCCGCGACGCGGTAGGGCTCATAGGCTCCGGCATTATTATGGCGGTGACAGTTGTAGTCGCCGTCATGTTTTTTGGCACGGGTCCGCAGAGCTTTGAGGTTGCCCCCGGTACCTCGCATGTGCTCTCGATCATCAGTTCCGTTATCGACGTCATCCTGTGCGCCGTCATCCTGTACAACGCGTACGAATATAGGAACGCGCTCACCACGGTGCTCGGCATAGTCCAGCTGGTGGGCTCGCTCGCCTTTGCAGCCATGACGCTGCCCGCTGCCGAAGCCGTCACGGCGACGCCGCTCTACCTGGACTACATGAGCGTGATCATGGTCCTCGCCGTCGGCATCGTCGGCAGCCTTATCTGCGTGTATGCCTTGGGCTACATGAAGGACTTCCAGGCCCACGACGAGCACGAGGCCGCACTGCGCGGGCAGACCGCACCCGACCGTCGCCCGCAGTTCCTGGCGCTCATGTTCCTGTTCCTCTCGGCCATGTTCGTCATCGTGACGAGCGACAACCTTGAGTGGCTGTTCTGTGGCTGGGAAATCACCACCGTGTGCTCGTTCCTCATGATTGGCTACACGCGCACGCCCGAGGCCATCAAGAATGCCTTTACCCAGATCATCCTTAACATGCTGGGCGGCATCGCGTTTTTGGCGGGCCTTATGTTTCTGCACGTTAACGGCATGCCGCTGACCATCTCGGGCATGATCGAGCTTTCCGGCGCCGGAACCGCACAATCCGCGCTGCTGGTGATGCCGGTCGTCCTGCTGTCGCTCGCCGCGCTCACCAAGGCCGCACAGATGCCGTTCCACACTTGGCTGCTCGGTGCTATGGTTGCCCCCACGCCCACGAGCGCCCTGCTGCACTCGTCAACCATGGTCAAAGCCGGCGTGTTCCTGATGGTCAAGCTGAGCCCACTCTATGCCATCTACCCCGTGACCGGCTTTATGGTCACAAGTGTGGGTGCCATCACGTTTTTGCTCGCTGCCCTCATGGCCATCTCGCAGAGCAACGCCAAGCGCGTGCTCGCATACTCTACCATCTCCAACCTGGGCCTCATCAGTGCCTGCTTGGGTGTCGGCGCGCCCGAGGCCGTATGGGCGGCCATCTTCCTAATCCTGTTCCACACGGTGGCCAAGTCGCTGCTGTTCCTGTGCGTGGGCACGGCCGAGCATCATATCGGCAGCCGCAATATCGAGGACATGGACGGCATGTTCAGCCGCATGCCGCATCTGACGCGCCTGATGATGCTGGGCATCATGGGCATGTTTGTGGCGCCGTTTGGCATGCTCGTGTCCAAGTGGGGCGCCCTGGTGGCGTTCGCGCAGACCGGCAACGTGCTCATGATCATGGTGCTTGCCTTTGGCTCGGCCGCGACGTTCTTCTTCTGGGGCAAGTGGCTTGCCAAACTTTCGGGCGTCGACCCCACGGCTCAAAACGTTGAGGTCAATGTCCATAAGACCGAATGGATGGCGCTCAACACCATCGCCGCGCTGCTGATTCTGTGCTGCGTGGCGTTCCCGGTTATCTCGAGCGGTCTGGTGTCGCCCTACCTCGCCATGGTGTTTGGCCGCGTGCCGTACGTTATTGGCAAGGACGCCATGTATCTGATGGTGGTTATCGTGGCGTTTATCGCCGTGGTGCTGCTGACGTCGTTCCGCGTGAGCAATAAGCCGCACGTCAACGTGTACCTTTCGGGTGTGGGAACCGACAAATATCGCCATTTCCGCGGCTCGATGGGACACGAGGTGAAGGCCGAAAAGCGCAATTGGTACTCGGAGGACGCCCTTGGCGAGAAGCGTATTGGCCCCGTGGGTAGCGTCGTGTGCTGCAGTATTATCTTGTTTGCGCTGCTGTGTTGCGCGTGGATTGGGCCCGAGCGGCTTGCCATGAGCGCGCCCTCGGTGCTGCGCGGTAAGTATTTCGAAGGCTCGGGCGTCGTGGGCATTTTTATTGGCACCGTGGTGTTTGCCTTGCTGGCGCCGCTTCTGGGCGGCCTGATCGACGGCGTTGACCGCAAACTTTCGGCCCGCATGCAGGGCCGCGTGGGTCCGCGCCTGCTGCAGCCCTTCTACGACGTTGCCAAGCTCCTGCGCAAGGCCCCCGCCAGCGTGAACACCATGGACGATACCTACATGGCGTGCGCGCTCATCTTTACCGTGGTGGGCGGCGGCATCTTTGTGTCGGGCTCCAATACGTTGCTGTGCGCTTTTATGGTGACACTCGCCGCGATCTTTGTGGTGCTGGCGTCCGCCTCGACGCAAAGCCCGTTTGCCCAGGTCGGCGCCGACCGCGAGCTGCTGCAGGTCATGAGTTACGAGCCCGCCGTTCTGCTGATGAGCGTGGGCCTGTACCTTGCCACCGACAGCTTTGATTCCATCGCCGTGACGGGGCAGTCGGCCCCCATCATCGTGTACAGCGCGCCCATTTTCCTCGCGCTGCTCGCGGTGCTTACCATCAAGCTGCGCAAGTCGCCGTTTGACCTTTCGTACTCGCATCACGCGCATCAGGAGATTGTCCAGGGCGTCGCCACCGAGATGAGCGGCGGCACGCTGGCCAAGATGACCCTTATGCACTGGTGCGAGACCGTGCTGTTTTTGATGTGGGTGGGCATGTTCTTCGTCTGGGACAACCCGGTGAGCTGGGTGGTCGCCCTGGTCGTGATGGTCGCGACGTATTTTGTCGAGGTACTGATCGACAACACCTTCGCACGCAGCACCTGGCGCAGCTGCTTTAGGCTCGGATGGGGCGTGGCGCTGGTGTTTGGCCTGCTCAACCTTATGCCCATCCTCGTCGACGTATTTATTTAGGAGGCGGCATCCATGGATCATAAAATGTCGCGCTCGCCGTGGGTTATTCATTACGACGGTTCGAGCTGCAACGGATGCGATATCGAGGTGCTGGCCTCGCTCACGCCGCTGTTCGATGCGGAGCGCTTTGGCGTGGTCAACACCGGCAACCCCAAGCATGCGGATATCTTTTTGGTGACGGGGTCGGTCAATGCCCAGAACCTGCCTGTCGTGCGCCAGATCTACAACCAGATGCTCGAGCCCAAGTGCGTGGTGGCGTGCGGCATCTGCGCGTGTTCGGGCGGCGTGTTCCGCGATGCCTATAACGTGATCGGCGGCGTGGACCGCGCGATTCCCGTGGACGTGTACGCGCCCGGGTGCGCCATTCGCCCCGAGACGGTGATCGATGCCATCGTGGAGGCGTGCGGCATCCTGGACCAGAAGGAGGCCGTGATGCGCGCCGGTGGCGATCCGCTTACCGTGGGCGGTGCCGCTACCTGGGACGGTGGCGTTGAGCTGGGCGAGGACGGGTTTGTGGCTGCGGGGGTCGGGACTGACGGTGCCGGTGACGCGCCTGCCGGGAAGCCTGCTGCGCCCGCCGCTGGCGACGCACCTGCTGAGACGCCCGCCGCTGCAAAGGAGGTCGAGTAATGCAAAAGGCTATCTATACCACCGTCGGGATCGACAAGCTCCTGCCGCATGTCCAGGTGCTCAAGGGCGTCGGCGCGCGCTTTGTGCAAATGCACGCCGAGCGCAACGTCGACGACGGCACGTATCGCCTGGTCTACACGTTTATCAACGTCCGTGCTGCTCAGGAGCATATTGCGCAGGACGGCAGCTATGCGATCGAGAACCTGGTGGTCGAGGGCTTCGACCAGTACCAGGAGATTCCGTCCATCAGCTCGTATTACCCCGCGGTGTTCCCGTTTGAAAATGAGGCCCACGACCTGTTTGGTCTTGCCATCACCGACATGCAGATCGACTTTAAGGGCTTTTTCTACCAGGTCTCGACTGCCGAGCCCATGAGCGTTATCACGCCCGAGGTGAAGGCTGCGCGAGAGAAAGCCATGAAGGTCCGTGCCGCTGCCGAGGCCAAGGCGCGCAAGGCCGCGGCCGAGAAGGCCGCCGCTGCTGCGGCTGCCGCAGGGGAGGGCGCTGCCAGCGCCGGCGATGCCGCGGGCGCCGCTGCTCAGCCCGCTGCGGCTGCCGGCTCCGATGCTCAGCACGATGAAGCTGCCGCCAAGGCCGCGCTCAAGGCTGCCGAGATGGAGGCAAAGCTCGCCGCCATGGATCCCGAGAAAGCGGCCAAGGTCCGCGCGGCGCTTGCCGCCAAGGCCGCCCGCGACAAGCAGAAAAAGGAGGCGTAAGGCCCATGGCACATCGCTCCGTTATTCCGTTTGGCCCGCAGCACCCGGTGCTGCCCGAGCCGCTTCATCTGGACCTGGTGATCGAGGACGACCGCGTTCTCGAGGCAATTCCGCAGATCGGATTTGTGCACCGCGGACTCGAGAAGCTCACCGAAAAGCGCGACATGCATCAGTTTGGCTACATCGCCGAGCGCATCTGCGGCATCTGCGCCGTGGGCCACAGTTACGGCTATGCCAGCGCCTGCGAGCGCATGCTCGGCATCGAGGTGCCCGGGCGCGTGCAGTATATCCGCACCATTCTGCATGAGCTTTCGCGCATCCACTCGCACCTGCTGTGGCTGGGCCTGCTCGCCGATGCCTTTGGCTTCGAGGCGCTGTTCTATCGTTCGTGGACCCTGCGCGAGCAGATTCTCAAGATCTTTGAGGGCACTTGCGGCGGCCGCGTGATTTTGTCGATCAACGAAATCGGCGGCCTTAAACACGACATTGAGGACTCCGAGCTGGCGGGCATTGTTCAGACGCTCGACGCTATGCGCCCCGACTACGAGGCCCTGGTGCATACGTTTTTGGACGACAATAGCTGCGGCGAGCGACTGCACGGCGTGGGCGTGATCAGCAAGAAGGACGCGCTGGATCTGTCGATGGTCGGCCCGTTCGGCCGCGCCTCGGGCGTGGATTACGACGTGCGCATGTTCGGCGACGGCGCCTATGCGGACCTGGCTGCGTTTGAGCCCATTGTTGCTACCGATGGCGATTGCTATGCCCGCTGCCAGGTGCGTTGTGCCGAGGTCACGCAGGCCATGGACATCATCAAGGAGCTTGTGGGCGAGATCCCGCACGACGGCATTGGCGGGCGCACCAAGCTCACGCCGGCCGACGGTGCCCGCGGCGAGGTTGTGATTGAGCAGCCGCGCGGCGAGGCGTATTACTATGTGCGCGGTAACGGCACCAAGAACCTGGACCGTTTTCGCGTGCGAACGCCGACGTCGCAAAACCTGGCGGGTCTGACGCATGCGCTGCAGGGCGTGCTCCTTGCCAACGTGCCCATGATTATCCTGACCATCGACCCCTGCATTAGCTGCACGGAAAGGTAGGCACGGCATGAGTTTGCTGACATTTGCCAAGACGGCCTTGGGCTCTATGGTCAAGCAGCCGGTCACGGTGCGCTATCCGCAGGAGAAGCTCGCGGCACCAGAGCGCCTGCGCGGGCATATCGTCAACGACATGGACGTGTGCATTTGCTGCGGCATGTGTGCGCGCCGCTGCCCGGCGGGCGCGCTTGCGGTCGATCGCAAGGGCGGAACGTGGTCGATTGATCCGTACGCTTGCGTGGTGTGCGGCGAGTGTATCGAAAGCTGCCCCAAGCACTGCCTGACTATGGACACCGCCCGCGCTCCAGTCGCGGCGAACAAGACTCCCACGGTAGAAACCAAACCGGAGTAGCTCTGGAATGGGGCTGGTATAGCGCTGGAATAGGGGCCGGCGGGGCAAAAATGCCCCGCCGGCCCCGCGCGTGAACGCGCGGTTAAGCCGCTGCGAACAAAACTATGCCGGATTACGGGGCTAGATGGCGAACCTTCGACCATACGGAAAATCGCAAAAACAAAACCGCAGGTAGATAGCCTGCCGTTTTTCAAAAAATGAAGGTATGGATGAGGGCCCTGACATTAGCCCCGTAAACCGGCATAGTTTTGAAATGGCATTAAATCGATGGCAGCCATTTTGCTATGCCGGAGCGGTCGGCCGTTGGGTAATTACCCTCGCAGGTAGGCGATGGCGATTTGGATGCGGTTGCGCAGGCCCATTTTGGCCAGGATCGAGCTGATGTGGTTGCGCACCGTGCCTTCTCCCATATAAGCCGTGGCGGCAATCTCCTTGTTATCGAGGCCGCGGGCGATGAGCTCGGCGACTTCGAACTCGCGGTCGGTCAGGCTGGCAAAGGCTGCGGGCCGGCGGGGCGTGCCCGTCTTGTCGCCCATTCCGTCAAAATCAACATCTTCGATTGCCTTGCCCTCGAGCACGCGTTTGCCATCCATGACCTGCGCCAACGCTGGCGGAATGGCGGCGACATCGGTCTTGATCAGGTAACCGCGGGCGCCCAGCTTGAGCGCCGACACAATGCACTCGTCATCCGAGAATGTCGTCAGAAACACCACGCGTGCCGCGGGGTCGTGCTCAAGGATTTCGCGCGCCGCCGAAAGGCCGTCGCGCCCTGGCATCTGAATGTCGAGCAGCGCGATATCGGGTGCGAGTTCGGCGTAGAGTGCCACCGCGTCGTTGCCGTCGGCTCCGGTGCCCACCACTTCGATCTACGGCTGGGCGCCCAGGATAATCTTGAGCGAATCGACTACCAAGCGGTCGTCGTCGTCGACAACTATGAGCCTCATCGGGCGTCATCTCCTTGCTGTTTGGGGACGGTGGCAAACACGCGCCAGCCGGGGGCGCCGGCGCGCAGGCCGGCGGTGAAGGTTCCGCCAAGCGCCTCGACGCGCTCGCGCATGGAGACGAGCCCCATGCCTTCTGCGACGTTGCTGCTGCTCGCCGGGGTCGCGTCTGCGCCATCATCGGTAACGATGAGCTGGTAAAACGACGGATGCTCCATGCACCGCACGGTAATGGTTTTGGCATGGGCGTGGCGAATGGCGCTGGAAAGCGCCTCGCGCAGCACCGCCGCAAAGCAGTTGGCGACGTTGGCGGGCGCATGCTCGGCCAAAACCTCAAGCTCAATCTGCGGACCGCTGTCCGAGCGCGCGCCTTCGACGATGCGTTCGAGCTGCACGGAGAGGTTGGCCGCATTGTCGTTGAGCGCGTGGACGCTGGCGCGCACGAGCTGGAGCGCCTCGTCAACGGTGTATTTGACGTCGGCGAAATCGGCGGCAACGCCGGGCTCGTTGGCATGGACCACGCGCAGGGCTTCGGTTTGAAGCGAAGCGCGCGTGAGCTGGTGGCCCACGTTATCGTGGATCTCGCGCGCGATGCGGGCGCGTTCTTGCAGCTTGTCGCGGGTGCGACGCATGCGTTCCTGTTCGCGCTCCAGCTGCGCGGTGCGCAGTGACAGCAACGTGGCGGCGACCGAAAGGATGGCGGTTAGCAACAGCGTTCGGGTGGTGAGCGCGCCGCAGCGAAGGTCCGTGGCAAGTGCGCAGGCAAACACGGAGCCAATCGCCAGCGCGGGCCAGATGCGTTCACAGCGCACGCGCCGCGCGATGTCATAGAGGGCGAGAGGTGCGAACGGCACAAACGGCGGCACGAAGACAGCCGCGATGACGTAGGCGTAGCTGCCGGCCTCGCTGCCGCGACGGGCGCGTTCTCCCTGCGCGACCTCGGCCAGCGAGGCGATGACAACGCCAAGGCAAAACGCCGCGACCAGGCGAACATCCACAGCAAGGCCCGTGGCGGCTGCGATGCAGCACGCCAGTACGATCGATTTGTCGAATAGCCTGTTCATACGGGTATTGCACGCGATGCCGCGCACGGGGGAGGCGCCACTCAGAGCAACCGTGACATTCCTCCCACGCGGCGGGGCGGTCGCGTCAGCGGGCCACGCGACCAAGCCCCGCACTCGTGACAAAGCTCACTGGTGCGCGCCGTCAGCTCCTGCGATGATGAAGTCGTACCGGGCCGCAAGCAACAGAAGGGCCGCCTCATGACAGACATCGTCCACGTCGAAAACCTCGTTAAGCGCTACGACGACCTTATTGCGCTCGACCACTTTAACCTGAGTATCGCTCCCGGCGAGATCTTTGGCCTGCTGGGCCCCAACGGCTCGGGCAAGACCACGTCCATCAACTGCATCCTACAGCTGCTCGCCTACGACAAGGGCGCCATCGAGCTGTTCGGCGAGCGCATGACGCCCGCCCGCTACGACCTCAAGCGCCGCATCGGTGTGGTGCCGCAGCAGGTGGCGGTGTTCGACGAGCTCACCGTGCGCGAGAATATCGACTATTTCTGCAGTCTCTACGTCAACGACCTCAAGCGCCGCCGCGCGCTGGTGGACGAGGCGATCGACTTTGTCGGCCTGGGCGACTTTACCAAGTTCCGCCCCGGCAAGCTCTCGGGCGGCCTGGAGCGTCGTCTCAACATTGCCTGCGGCATCGCGCACAAGCCCGAGCTCATCTTTTTTGACGAACCCACGGTGGCGGTCGACCCGCAGAGCCGCAACGCCATCCTGGAGGGCATCTGCCGCCTGCGCGACGAGGGCGCCACGGTGGTGTACACCAGTCATTACATGGAGGAAGTCGAGCAGATTTGCAGCCGCATCATGATCATGGACGGCGGCCGCGTGCTGGCGCAGGGCACCAACGACGAGCTCAAGCGCATGATTCAGATGGGCGAGCGCGTGACCGTCGAGGTCGGCGCCGTCGAGCCCGCCACGGTCGAGCGGCTGCGCGCCCTCGAGCACGTGCTTTCGGTTGAGCTTTCCGGCGGCGAGCTCGTCTGCACCTGCGAAGCGAGCCCGCACAACCTGGTCGACATCCTCGACACGCTGCGCGCCGCCGACGTGGCGCTCGGCCGCGTGTGGAGCGAGCCGCCGACCCTCAACGACGTGTTCCTCGAGATCACCGGCCGCGAGCTGCGCGACTAGGGGGCAGCTATGTTCAACACCATCATCATTACGGTCAAGACGCTGCTGCGTCGGCCGAGTACGTGGGTCTGGGGCGCGGTCTTTCCCATCGCGCTTTCCACGATGTTCATGTTTATGTTTGCGAACCTCAGCTCCGACGGCACAGTCGACCCGGTGCCGGTTGCCGTCGTGGCGGACGAGGCCTGGGATGCCTCGACCTTTAAGGACGTGGCCGCTTCGCTTGCCAAGGCAGGCGACGACCAGCTGCTCGAGATCCACGAGTGCGACGACGCAGCCGATGCGAACCGTGCGCTTAAGGCCGGCGAGGTCGCGGGCATCTATACGGTCGACGACGCGGGCACGCCCAAACTCACGCTGTTATCGAGCTACGACAGCTCGCGCGCCACATCGGTGCTCACCGATCGCAGCATCCTGGAGACGGTGGCAAGCTCGTATACACAAAATGCCGAGCTCATGCGCCATATTGCTCAGGACAACCCGGCGGCGCTCGCCGACCCGGAGGCGGTTGCGCGCGCCCTGTCGCTCAAGGGCGGCACCCGCCGCGTAAGCCTAACACGCACCGCGCCCGATGGCACGGTCATCTACTACTACGCGCTCTTTGGCCTGGTCGCGATGATGTCTGCCGAGTTTGCCGCCTTGAGCGTCGTCGACCTGCAGCCCAATCTGTCTGGCCTTGGCGCGCGCCGCTGCGTGGGCGGTCTTTCCAAGACGGCGTCGCTGGTCGGTATCTTTGTGGGCTCGTGGCTGGTTTCCTTTGCTTCGATGACGATCGCGATCGGCTACGTGCGTCTGGTCGTGGGCGTCGACTTTGGCGGGCGCGAGGGGCTGTGTCTGGTGGGTGCCGCCGCTTCCGCGCTTGCCGCCACGGGCCTGGGATTCTTTGTGGGTACGCTTCCCGTTAAAGGCGGCAAGGCGTCCAAGTCCGGCATCCTTACGGGCTTTGCTACCACGTGCGCCCTGTTCGCCGGCCTCTACGGCGAGCCGGCGATGGCGCTTGCCGACGACGTCGCCCGCGCTTGTCCGGTCGAGTGCTGGCTCAACCCCGTCAAGCTCATCTGCGACATGTTCAATCGCCTGTATTTCTTTGAGGGCCTGGACCCCTTTGTCGTTCGCGCTGGCGCGCTGGTCCTCATGGCCCTGGTGTTTGTCGCCGCCGCTACGCTGATCTTTGGAAGGAGCCGCTATGAGCACCTTTAAGACCGCGCTTCGCATGGCGCTGGCGCGGCCGTTCTACCTGCTCATCTATACGGTGTTCATCTCGCTCATGGGCGTATTCATCGCGGCTTCGGTGAGCTGGAACTCGTCGCAGCTTACCGAGTACAAGCCCTACGACACCAACGTGATCGTGGTCGACCGCGACAATAGCGACCTTTCGCGGGCGCTTACCAAGCACCTGGGCTCACGCTTTGACCTGGTCACGGGCATCGGCGACGACGCGTACGACCTTGCCGATGCGCTCTCCAAGAGCAACAGTGCCAAGGGCAGCGCCGACTGCGTGTTCTTTATCCCGGAGGGGTTCGAGGACGACCTTGTTGCAGCCGCCCGTGCGGGGGAAGCCCTGCCCAAGCTCGACGTGGCCTACGGTTCCGGCACCATGGCGGCGGCGCTCTCGTCTGCCGAGGCCTCGCGCTGGATCTCGCTCGCGGGCGCTGCGGCCGCACTTGAGCCCGCCGCCTCTAACGGTAGCGTCGCCAAGGCTGCCGAGCATGCGGCCGCGAAGCGCGCCAAGGTCGAGATCGAGCAGGTCAAGGTTGACTCGACAGCCGCCGCCACGCTCGAGTCGTACTTCAACTTTGGCGCGTACGCGATTATCTCGTCGGTCATCGTGTCGGTGGGACTGGTATTCTCGGGCATGAACGAGCCCGAGCGCGTGCGTCGTATGGATGCCGGCCCAATCTCCGGGCGCCAGCGCTCGCTTGCCGTGTTCGCGGCCGCCGCGGTGCTCACCGTCTGTATCT
>PPYE01130394.1_pt1 | contig 24073 bp, 16 predicted proteins | sample 1559881 | NCBI WGS metagenome assembly PPYE01 (sample SAMN08240022, study PRJNA423297) | Human gut metagenome, whole genome shotgun sequencing project. | reverse complement strand
CGGTTCTCAAGGTGCACGCCCCCGCGGCCGATCCGGTCCGACCGGGCCGCGCGGCAAGGAGATATATTGCCAGACCGGAGGGGCCCCGGGGGCGGGAATCGCGCACTCCATATTTTGTTCACAAATGAATAGGTCCCTCAGTCGCCTCACTGAGGTCAAAACTGAAGCATTGGCTTCTGATATTGGCGATGACCAGCTGTTTTATGAGTATTGAGACATCGGTCATCTCTGGAGCGCTACTTTACTCCAAAGGCATCAGCTATTTGTTTCCCATCGGTAAAAGGCGGGTTTTGTTCGCCAAGCGTTCTTATATATAGATAGATACGGGTTCGAACCCGTGCACCGGCAACAAAAAAGCGGCCGGCATCCGCCAGTCGCTTTTCTATTCTATGGTGGGCCGTCAGGGGTTCAGCCTGCTTCGCAGGCGGCCGCTGCGGCGCTTTCGCGCCTTGCGCGCTGCGCTGGCAAACGCTCACGCGTTTCCTCAGCTCCGCGCCCTTTCGGGTTCGAACCCGTGCCGCGGCAACAAAAAAGCGACCAACCGGAGTCGATCGCTTTCTTTTCTATGGTGGGCCGTCAGGGGTTCGAACCCTGGACCTTGGGATTAAAAGTCCCCTGCTCTGCCAGCTGAGCTAACGGCCCGCGGGTGGCATTGTACCACGGTCTGGGACTATTCCCAACTCCATTGGCCGTTCTGGAAAATCACAACTTCACGTCCATCAGGCGTAATGCCCGTAATATCGATGTCGTCCGTGCCGATCATAAAATCGACGTGCGTGCTCGAGACGTTAACGCCATGCTCCAGGAGCTCCTCCTTGGACATGTCATACCCACCCTCGATACATTCGGGGAAACCGACACCTAGCGCGAGATGGCAGCTAGCGTTCTCGTCATAGAGCGTATCGTAGAACAGAACACCACTTTCGCGGATCGGCGTGTTCTTGGAAATGAGCGCGACCTCTCCCAGGTGAGCAGCGCCCTCGTCAGTATCGATGATACTTGCGAGCGCTGCCTTGCCCACGCGGGCGTCGTAGCCCACCACGCGGCCGCCCTCGAACTTAATCCAAAAATCGTCGACTTTATTGCCGTGGTGGATGAGCGGCATGGCCGAGTACACGATACCGTCGGCGCGCATACGATCGGGCGAAGTGAAGACTTCCTCGGTGGGAATGTTAGGGAAGAAGGGGTGCCCATCGGGCGTCTTGCCCTTGCCGCCGGCCCACTCGTGACCCTTCGTCATGCCAATCGTCAGATCGGTTCCATTTGCCGCGGTGTAATGCAGGCGGTCGAAACGATTGTCGTTCAGGAAACGCAGGTTCTTTTCGAATGCGGCGTCATGGAGTTCCCAGTCGCTCTCTGGGTCCTGGCCATCGGCGCGAGCGGTGTGCAGAATCGCATTCCACAGCTTATAGATTGCAACCTCATCGGCGTCTCCCGGGAACACCTCGCGCGCCCAAGCCACGACCGGAGCGCCGGCGATGCACCACGGATTGATGTTGTAATCCAGTCCACGGCGGAAAACTTTGCACTGCGTGTTCCTTGCCTTAGAAGCTGCAGCGGGCTTAGCGGGATCGATGCCCTTAAGGGCGGCAGGGTCCGCACCCTCGATAAAGATAAAGCAGGCACCGTCCTGGGCCAGGGAATCCAGCTGCAGGCGCTTCCACTCGGGCGTCTGCTCAAAATAGCCTTTCTCGACATGCTCGTACGTGAGCCTCGTCACGGCATCATCGGCCCAAATGACCGTCACGTGGCCGGCGCCGGCGGCATAGGTCTCCGCGACCACCACGCGCGCAAACGGCGCGCACTCGACTGGAGACTGAATGACGACTTCCTGGCCGGGCTTAACGTTTACGCCCTTGCGGACAACCAGGCGCGCATAGTTTTTAATCTTGGGCTCCAGGGACTTCATACCCTCCAAGGCCTCTTCGACCGTCAGGGCAGCTCGAATCATGTGCCACTCCATCTATCTATAGAACAGTAAAAAGGCGCGCCGCAAAAACGACGCGCCTTATATCTTAGCGATAAGTATGTATGCAAACGCTACTTCTTCTTGGAGTCCTTCTTGTCCTCCTCGGCAGCTGCGCGCTCGATAAGAGCGTTGAGCTTGTTCTCGGACATGCCCTCGGCCTGCGCGCGGTACATGTTGCGCAAGGGACGAATACGAGCGAAGTCGTAGATAAAGTCACCTAAGATGATGACATAGGACAAAACAATGCCGACCATCTGGACGGGACTGGACACCGTGCCGCCGGGAGCGAAGTAGAGCGAAGCCCAAATTGCCACGACGAGTACCATGCCGATGGCGAGCACGGCCCACCAGATACGACGGCGCTTGGTGTAGTCCTCGTCCTGCTTGAGGAGGATATTCGACACCGTGTAGATGCGGTCCTCCTTGGCGCGCTGCTTAGCCTTGCGGGCGCGCTTCTCCTCTTTAGAGAGGCCCTCGAGGTTCTCACCCTTCTCGAGCTCTTTGCGGCGTGCCTTAGACGAAGCCGGCACGACGCGAACGGAGCTCGCCGCCTGGCGGGCGGGCTTAGCAGATGCGGCGGACTTGCGCGCAACCCCGGTAACTTCGTGGGATTGCGTGCGCTTGTTCGTGGCGCTACGGGTACTCACTTATGCGTTCTCCTTCATGCTTGTGAACTGGGAGCCCGTGATGATCTGGAAGGCCTCGCGATAGCGCTCGGACGTGCCATCGATGACCTCGGCGGGCAGGTGCGGGGTCTCCCCCGTCATATCCCAGTTGGCCTTGAGCCAATTGCGGACGAATTGTTTGTCGTAGCTAGGCTGGATCTTGCCCTCCTCGTAGCTGGCAGCAGGCCAGAAGCGGCTGGAGTCGGGCGTGAGGCACTCGTCGATCAGCGTGACCTTGCCATCTATGACACCAAACTCAAACTTAGTGTCGGCGATGATGATGCCACGGGTCGCGGCGTACTCGGCGGCAGCCTTGTAGATCTTGAGGGAAAGGTCGCGAATCTGCGTGGCGATGTCCTCGCCCACGATCTCGCAGCAACGCTCGAACGAGATGTTCTCGTCGTGGTCACCGATCTCGGCCTTCGTGGACGGCGTGAACAGCGGCTCGGGAAGCTTGGAGGCCTCGGTCAGGCCCTCAGGCAGCTGGATGCCGCAGACGGTGCCGTTCTCGTCGTAGGTCTTCTTGCCCGAACCGGTCAGATAGCCGCGGACGATGCACTCGATAGGAATCGTCTGGGCCTTCTTAACCAGCATAGCGCGGCCAGCGAGGTAGTCACGATACTCAGCAAACTCCTCGGGGAAATCCGCCGGGTCGATGGAAACGAGATGGTTGGGGACGATGTCGACAAACTTATCGAACCAGAATGCCGAGATGCGATTGAGTACCTCTCCCTTAAACGGAATCTCGTCGGGAAGAATGAAGTCGAACGCAGAAATGCGGTCGGTGGCGACCATCAGCAGGTTTTCACCGGCATCGTAAATATCACGAACCTTGCCGCGGGAATCCGGACGACGCTCCATCGTTGTCACGTGAGTCACTCCTTACCTAAATACGACAGAAATGCGGGTTCTTTCCCGCATGTTTTCGCAAACTCGGAGCGGCAGGGACGCGGCCCCTCCTTCACCGAATAGCGAAAAGCTAGTGCTCCATTGTAGTAGATGCCGCGTCTGCCGTGTGCTCGCGGGGCAGATGAATTGTAAAAGTCGTACCCTTTCCAAGCTCCGACTCCACGGATATGTAGCCATGGTGACGCTCGACGATCTGCTTGGTCACGGCGAGGCCAACGCCCAGGCCGCCAGCTTCGCGGGCGCGGCTGGCATCGGCGCGCCAAAACCGCCCGAAGATGCGCGACAGATCGTCCTTGGCAATACCGATGCCTGTATCCGAAACGGCAATACTGACATGTCTGCGGTCACTGAGCACCGACACCACAACCCAACCGCCCTCGGGGGTGTAGCGCATGGCGTTGCTCATGAGGTTGATGACGCATTGCGTGATCATGTCGGGATCGGCTTCGACGACATCGTCGTGCCCCTGGGTTTCATCTGCAAAGCGAAGACGAAGGTCACGGTCGGCAAACAGACGCTCCTGGCCGTTCACAATCGATCGCACGAACGGAACCATGTCCACCGGTTCTAGATTGAGCGGAGCCGTGCTGTTTTCCATACGCGATAGGTCGAGCATCTGCTGCACCAGACGAGCCAGGCGACGCGTCTCGGAAGCGACCGTCTCCAGGTGTTCGTCGTCGGTGGGGTACACACCGTCTTGCATAGCCTCGACCGTTGCAAGCATGGCCATGAGCGGCGTGCGCAGCTCGTGGGCAACATCAGAGGTCAGGCGCTTCTCGTGCTTCATATCTTTCTCGAGTGAGGTGGCCATCTCGTCGAAGGTCTCTCCCAGCTGATCGATTTCGTCATCGCCGCGCAAGCCCGTACGAGCGGACAAATCGCCGTCGCGAATCTGCTTGGCGGTGCTGGTAATACGATGAATCGGCTTGGTGAGCATGCGCGACACGAACGATCCGATAACAACCGAGATGCAGACCGCAACAACCGCGGCAAGGGCCATGGCGTTAAAGGTCTTCTCCCTAAACGCAGAATCTGCCTTGGTGAGCAGGGCGTCGGAGCCGATGGCCCATAGCTTTACCTGTCCGACATGTTCGCCAGAGGACGTAACGATTTCGACGTTGGCAACGCTATCGGAGTCGGTGGGCGCTGACGAGACCGGGCTATGCGCTGCTTTTTTACCGCTCGAGCTGCTCGACGGCGATTCGCTCTCGCGCACATCGGCGGTCGCACTTGCCGAAGGCCATGAGTCGTCATAGACGACAACGCCCTTTTTGTTGACGACCTGCATACTCAGATCGTCGGAAACCAAACTCGACGTTGCGACCGTGCGCAGTTCTCCCGCGGTCCAAGAGCCGTTTTCCTCATATGAGGTTGCCAACTTCTCGGCAGCGGAATTTGCGATTTCGACGATATTGGAGCGCGTGTAATCCGAAAAGACCGTGCCCCACACAACAGAGACAACGCCCACCAGCACCAATACCGTCATGAGCGATGTCAGAGCAAAAGCAAGTGCCATGCGCGAGGGATAGCTCATCGTTGGCCGTGAATCGGAACGAGGCGTGTTCCAACTAGCCTTGGAACCCGCCTCGCTCTCCTGCTTGTGCTTTTGTCCGATTTCAAAGCGCGCAGGTGTCATATGTGATTTCCCTATTTCTCGCCCGACTTATCGGTCTTGGCCGGAGCCTCGAAACGATAGCCGACACCATGGACGGTGTAGAGCCACTTGGGCTTCTTGGGATCATCGCCCAGCTTGGCGCGAAGGTTCTTCACGTGGCTATCGATGGTGCGCTCGTAACCCTCAAAGTCGTACCCAAGCACCTTCTCGACCAACTCCATACGGTTGTAGACACGGCCGGGATGGCGAGCAAGCGTGGTGAGTAGCTTGAACTCGGAAGCCGTCAGATCGACTTCCTTGCCCTCGACCAAGATCTTGTGGCCCGAGATATCGATAACTAGATCGCCGAAGTCGAGTACCTCGACGGCGGGCTCATCGGCCTGATGGGCACGGCGGAACAGAGCGCGAACGCGGGCGACGAGCTCGCGCGGCGAGAACGGCTTAATCAGATAGTCGTCGGCGCCGAGCTCAAGACCGATAATACGGTCCTCGATCTCGCCCTTAGCCGTTAGCATGATGATGGGGACATCCGAGGTATCGCGAATGGTGCGGCAAACGCGCTCGCCGGGGATCTTGGGGAGCATAAGGTCGAGCACGACCAGGTCGAACTGATGCTTCTCGAACTCCTCGATCGCGGACTGGCCGTCGCCGACGCCCACAACCCAGTAGCCTTCGCGCTCGAGATAGGCAGCGACGGCGTCACGGATTGCCTTCTCATCCTCGACCAGCAGAATCTTTTTTGCATCTGAAGCCATAACACGGCCCCCCTGTCTCAATTAGCTAAGAACAAGCCCATTTTAACGCACCTGAGCCCGCCGGATGCCGCTATGACGCGGCAGCTCGGCGGGCGGTACTCACAATTACAACGCGTTTATTCCCCTGTTGGCGCCTTTTTAACCCCTCTAAGCTTAAAGAGAGAACAGGCGTGCAGTGACCGTCTCTGGTATACCCTGGCTGTTGCGCACCGTGGCGTACGTAAGGAATGAGTCCGATTTTCCCGCCGTAGCTGGATAATCGCCATACTCCAAAGCGCGGTCGGGCGACAGTAGCGAGCCATAGGTCTTGGTAGAGGTGTCGATCAGAAAATGCGACGCCTGTACCTTAACAAGGTATTTATTCTTCTTGCCAGCCGCACATGCGAGCGGCTCGCGTGACAGGAAGAGGTACGGCCCTCCCTCATTACCGATATACGTGCCCATGTTGCCCAGGCTGCCCACGCCGCTATAGGCCGCCTCGATAGAAAACACGAAGGTATCGCCCATATATACGGCCTCGAAAGGCGAGACTGACGAAGGGAGGACCAGCTGGGCACGCTTGGTGTTGTTGCCGTCGGTCAGATCGATTGCCGTTATGCCGTAGTAGACGCCCTCGTCGTTGCGGACACGCGGCGAGATGGTCAAAATGCCGTCGCTCGCTCGCGGGGCCGACGCAAAGCGGCCCGTCGATTTCCAAATTGCCTCGGCCTTGGATTCATCAAGCGAGCGACGATAGCAAAACGAATCACTACTCGTTTTATTGCCGCCTGCCGAAGGCATTTTATACCAGATAACCGATGACCCGAACGCCGTAAACAGGGGCGGATCATAGTCCTTGCCACCTCGATCGAGCTCAACCACGTCGCCAGAGAGCGAAGCGCCCGACAGATTTTGAGCGTAGAGCTTCCACGATGAATTGGCAAAGTTCATCTCAACCCACGCGAATACGCCGTCGCCGGCACGGACATCGTAGAATGCATATCCCGTGCCCTCGATAGGATCCTCGATTAATGTGGTAAGCGAGCCATCGCCCAGGTTAAGCACACCGAGTGTGTTGGCGTGCAGTGCCGATGCGGGCGCCATCATCGCCGCGGCGTAATCGCCGTCGCAGTAGTACAGCAGCGTACCCAGAGGCAGCGTCCACGACGCCGCCGGCTCAAGATCGATGTCGACTGCCTCGTACTCATCCGTAATCGAGATGATTTTGGAATCGTCCTTGATAACCTGCGGCTCGCCGGCGGCGTCATCGCTGGTGCCCGTTTTTTTCGAGCATCCGGCAAGCAACGTGGCAGCGCCCGCGGCAGCCCCACCGAGCACAAAGCCGCGACGCGATATTCCGTTCTTGATGTGATCGGCGATACCCATTAGGCGATCTCGGCGCGAGCGGCCTCGATAGCGCGTGTAAGCTGGTCGGCGCAGGAGGTCTTTTTCATACCGCAGGTATTACCGGCGAGAACCTCGATTACGCGATCGGCAGGAGCGCCCTCGACCAGCTTGGAGATAGCCTTGAGATTGCCGTCGCAGCCGCCGGTAAACTCAACGCCCATCACCTTGTTGCCGTCATCGGAAAGGTCAAGGTGAATATTGCGAGCACACACGCCCTGAGGCTTGTAATCAAACGAAATCATGCGATCCCCTCTCAGAATGTTATTCGAGACGACTATTATCCCCGTCTTTCCCTAAATGCAACGAAGCGCTTTGCCGGCAACACACATTACCAGCAAAGCGCCCTAAAAAGCTAACGTTATGCCCGAACCTACTCGAAGCTCAGCTGCTCCAGACGATCAAAGACCGTGTCGATACGGGTGAGGAAGTCCCACGGATCAAAGATCTCGTCGAGCTTCTCCTGGCTGACGGTGCAGCGCGGGTCGGCCTCGAGACGCTCCTTAAAGGTGGGGCCGGAGACACAATCCTGTACCTCGTGCCAGGTTGCCATGGCGTTCTCCTGCACAATGGCGTACGCGTCCTCGCGGGTGATGCCCGTGTCGACGAGGGCGAGCAGCACTTTGGAGGAGAAGATGAGCCCGCGGGTCTTATTGAGGTTGGCCATCATGCGGGCAGGGTACAGCTGCAGGCTGTCGATAACGCGGATGAGGCACTGGAACATGTGGTCGAGGGCGATGAAGCTGTCAGCCTGGGCAACGCGCTCGGCAGAGGAGTGCGAAATGTCACGCTCGTGCCACAGGGCGACGTTATCGAAGGCAACCTGGGCGTTGGACTTCACGACGCGCGACAGACCGCAGACCTTCTCCATGGTGATGGGGTTGCGCTTGTGCGGCATGGCGGAGCTGCCCTTTTGACCCTTACGGAACGGCTCCTCGGCCTCGAGTGTATCGGTCTTCTGCAGATTGCGAACCTCGGTAGCGATGCGCTCACAGGTGGCCGCGGTGGTGGCAAGAACGCCGGCGAGGTAGGCGTGATGATCGCGGCTAATAACCTGCGTGGACAGCGGGTCATGAACCAGGCCCAGATGCTCGCAGACATATTCCTCGACAAACGGCTCGATGGAGCTGTACGTGCCGACAGCGCCCGAGATGGCACCAAAGGCAACGTTCTTGCGGGCATCCTCAAGACGGTCCAGATCGCGCTTGAGCTCCCAGGCCCAAGAGCCAAACTTCATGCCAAAGGTCATCGGCTCGGCATGGATGCCATGAGTACGGCCGGCACAGAGCGTGTTGCGCTCCTCAAAGGCGCGACGCTTGCAAATCTCGCCGAGCTTCTTGACATCCTCGATGATCAGGTCGCAGGCCTGGGTGAGCTGGTAGCACAGGGCCGTGTCGCCCAGATCGGAGCTGGTCATGCCATAGTGAACCCAGCGGCTGGGCCTGGGGTCGCCCTCGGGAACATCGGCATCGATGTACTCCTTCATGTTGGTCAGGAAGGCAATGACGTCGTGGCGCGTGACTTCCTCGATCTCATCGACCTTCGCCTTCTCAAAGTTGGCATGGTCGCGGATCCACTGGGCCTCGTCTTTGGAAATACCGATCTTGCCGAGCTCCGCCTGGGCCTCGCAGGCCAGAACCTCGATTTCCTGCCAAATGGCGTACTTGTTCTCGAGGGAGAAGATGTGTCCCATCTCCGGGCGGGTATAGCGATCGATCATAGCGGCTCCTTTTTGGTTATTGGCACGTTGGTCGTAACCCAACCATTGTACCGTGCGCAGGTGCAAGTATGGGCAGCAGGCATTAACCTAACATTTTGGAATTGGAGCGAGCAACGGGACGTCCGCGTATTTGCTTCGCAAATCCGCACCGGCTGCGGTCGGCAAACCTGGGTCCGGGGAGACGCGGGGGGAGGGCGAAACCGGTCGAATCTGTCGTTCCGAAATCGACCTCGGCTGATGGAGCGGGCAACGGGACGTCTGCGCATTTGCTTCGCAAATCCGCACCGGCTTCAGGCGCCTGCCGGCGCCTTCGCCTGCTCGCTACAAACGCTTCGCGTTTGCTTAACGCTCGCACCCTGTCGGGTTCGAGTCCCGGCACTTTATTGAAAAAAGCACGGCACCGTGATGGTGCCATGCTTGTGCTCTTAACTGGAGCGGGCAACGGGACTCGAACCCGCGAGTGTCAGCTTGGGAAGCTGATGCCTTACCACTTGGCGATGCCCGCTTGTGTGTTGGCTAGTATAACGCGGTTGTCTTGTTCGATACAAGGGTGGTGATGCTTGTTTTAGCTGTGGAGATTCGTTTGAAAATCGCGTCAATTGTGGAGACGAGGACCTTTGACTTCATGTTCTCCATATCTTCTACCTGCACTTTTGCTTGATTGTTGTATTTGAGCTCAATTTGTCAGGAATTGGGCAAGCTTTTGGTCAGGCTCCGGTACTTACCCGCATGAACCTCGGGGGTAGCCTCATCCTACGCGTCGCAGCCTCCCCGTGCGACGCACGAGGGATAAGGAGCAGCCATGTCCAACGCACCCACGCACTCTGTCCACAGCGCAATCGCAACAGGTCCGCTGCTCCTGCTCCTCTTCCTGCTTTTCGGCTGCCTGGCACCGGGAGCCGCATTTGCCGTCGATGGCTACGACCAGCTCGGCTTCCGCACTATTAGCGATGATTGTGGACCCTTCCTCATCGGCAAGTATGAAGCTCAAGACACCTCGATTGCCTACTGCATGAACCAGGAGCGCCCCGGCCCCACCAAACCGGGCGGCCCATGGCTCAACTTTGATCAAGGCTGGGTATGGCTCGACGACGAGTTCGCGGCAATCGTTTGTCACGGATATCCTACCGCCACGTCGTTTGGCGGTTACCATCTTTCACCCGATCGCGCCCGCGCCGCCACCCAGCTTGCCGTATGGATGCTCAACGGCACTACCCATGTCGACGGCACCTACTCCTACACGACCGCTCAGGGTAAAACCAAGAGCGGACACTTTACCGCCGACAATGAAGTCGTGGCGGCTGCGCGGTGGCTCCACGACAGCGCAAAATCAGGAAGCATCAAAGCCGCTCCGCACCGCGCGCGACGCTATCTAGGGGCCGTATCGGGCGGCAGCAAACGTCAAGACATGCTCTATGTACTGCCGGCGGTCTCTGTTTCCTTCCAAAAGCAGTCTGCTAACACCGTTATTACCAGCGGAAACAATACCTATCAGTTTACCGGGGCAACATTCGATATTTTTGAGAGCGCCAGCGGCGCGCGTGTCGGCACCATCAAGATGGACAGCAACGGTCGAGCGCAAGCAACACTTCTGCCCGACACGGCATACTACCTAGTTGAGACAACAGCGCCAGCTGGTTATATCCCCCTGCACGATCGCATTGCCTTTACCACGACAGATAACGGCGGATACGTCACCATTGATGAACAACCCGGCACCATTACCTTGCGCATTGTAAAGCTCGACGCCGCAACGAATGCAGGCCCCCAAGTTGGGGCTTCGCTCGCAGGAGCAGAATTCGTGTGCGTATCGCAATCAACCCCTGGATGGACACAAACTCTCAGGACCGATGAAAGCGGTCAAGCTACCCTCACCGATGTCCCCCTGGGAACCTTTACCATCTATGAATCGAAGGCGCCCGAGGGCTATTTGCCCTCCGGTGACAGTTGGTCCTATACCGTTGGAGCCGACCAGCTCGGCGATTCAGGCGTGGTCGAGATCGAATCTCGCGTTTCCGATATCCCCATTGCGTTTGACCTTGAGATTTCCAAATTCAAGGATTACGGCAGTAGCGACCAATCCGGCCTAGAGCAGCCGGCGGGAGGTGTTGTCTTTGAGGTTGTCAGCAACAGCTCTCATCAGGTTGTTGGCACACTGACCACAAACATCTATGGCTTTGCCTCCACCAAAGATCAGCCCGAAGCATGGTTCGGCACAGGCAAGCGACCCGCCGGTGTCCACGGAGCCGTCCCATACGACCGTGCCGGCTACACGGTTCGCGAGGTTCCGGAAACCGTCCCCGAGGGTTTTAAACGTGCAGGGGAATGGACCGTCGAGGCCAATCAGATTTCCGACGGCACCGAGCTTCAATATATCGTGGACAACCACGCGCTGTCGACGCATCTCCAGATTGTAAAACGCGATGCCCAAACAGGCGCTTCTGTTCCCCTAGCCGGATTCACCTTCCAGCTCCTCGACAGCAATCACGAACCTGTCTCACAAACTTGCTGGTATCCAGCACATAACGTAATGGACACCTTTACGACTGACGCGACCGGCACCGTCACACTGCCCGAATCGCTCGTGCCGGGCACCTATTATGTACGCGAAACCTCGGCCAAAGAGCCCTATCTTGTCGGCAAAGAGATCGAGGTAAACATACCCGCCGACATGAACCTAACGCCCGTTGCAATCGCCTCGTATTATGACCACGCCGCGACCGGAAACATCAGGATCGTTAAAACCGATGCCATAGACGGCAGCAGCCTCGCGGGCGCCGTCTTTGAGATCCGTGCCTCGGGTGATATCGTGCGCCCCGACGGTAGCATTGCCGCGCTCGACGGTGAGACCGTCGCGACCGTCACGACGGATGAAACTGGAGAAGCACGCGCGGACAACCTCCCACTGGGATCTGGCACCGCACGCTACGAGGTTGTCGAGACTCAAGCGCCGGCAGGCTTCTTGCTCGATCAGACAACCCATATTGTCGACCTTACTTATGCCGACCAGAAAACACCCGTTGTAGAAGCACGGCTTAACGTATCCGACGATTACACCAAGGTTGATATCTCCAAGGTCGATGCAAGCGGTGAGCAGGAAGTGGAAGGCGCACAGCTCACCTTATATGGTCCCGATAAAACCGAAATAGACTCCTGGACCTCATCCGACAAGCCGCACCGCGTCGAACATCTTACACCCGGCACCTACTCGTTGCGCGAAATGATGTCTCCGCGGACCTATGACCTTGCCGAGGAGATAACATTTGAAATAAAGGATACGGGAGAAGTCCAATCCGTCGCGATGAAGGATACGCCCATCGAGATCAAAGGACAGGTCGACAAGCGTCAGGAGCTTGTCCAACCTATCGGGAAGGGTCTGTTGGCCAACGGCGATGGTAAAAATCGCGCCGCGACGCAAACCAATACGGATGGACTTTTCTCCTATACCATCGACGCTCGAAACGATTCAGCTACCTGGGTTGATGAGTTCACAATTACCGATGATCTTGAGTGTGCCGAGGACGATACGGCGAGATTCGTCTCAATCGAAACCCCCGTCGCCATCGGCGACCTCAACGGTCTGTGCAACGTGTGGTATCGCACGACGCCGTTGGACTCGACAGACGTCGATGAGCCGGCAAACGCGACACTTGACGATGGGCACGAAAATCCTTGGCTTGAGTCCGACGAAGTAAAAGAGAGCCTGGGTGAGGATTGCCGCCTCGTCGATTACGACGGCTGGCACCTGTGGAAGGCGGATGTCTCGACCACGGAATCCACCACACTCGAGGCGAAAGAACTCGACCTTGCATCCAATACCGTCGTAACGGGCATTCGCATTGAATACGGTGTAGTAGCCGCCGACTTTACGACTCGAAGCGATGTGGATTCTTGGACCCGTGATGATCTCAAAGATGAGCACGACGACCTCGACGATGCCAAAGCAATCCTTGGCACAGACGCTCGGGGCGCAGTCGTGCACATGCAGGCAACGTCGGCTTATACGCCCCAAACCGCACTCACCAACAGCGCGCGCGTCGATCTTTGCCGCAACGGCGGCGGCGATAAACTTGAGTCACATGACGAGGACCGTGTCATTCAACGCTGTACCCTACCGCAGGACCTACCGGCAACAGGATCAGCTCCCATCGCCGCTTGCATCACCGCACTCCTGACCTCGGGTGCCGCAGCCCTATGGTTCGCTCGCCTTAGGTCGATTCCAAAGAAGCGCTAGCGCGATGAAAAAGCGGGCGAGTCAGTCCCCCGGCTCGCCCGCTTTCAATCATGTAAATCGCCGTATCTACTCTGCAGACGAAGATCCACCATCAACGATTGCCTGCTCGGACTCAGGAATCCCATCGGCACCCGTGCTCTGTTCTTGCTCCACCTCTTCGCTGATTGCAGAGGCGGGGGTCGAGCCCTTCGCACCCACGATGTAGGCAGCCCCAAATCCTAACGCAATGGCAATCAAGGTCAAAATCACGTAGACAGGCCAATGGCGCTTAATATACGAAAACACGTTGACTCCTTAGAGCTCCGTCTATGAACGGCGGATAACCTCGGTCACGACCTCGGATACCGTGGCAATGTTCGTCGGGTTGACATTGTGGGGCAGGTCGTCCTCGGTACGAGCGCAAGCCAGACGCGTGCCGTCCACGCCAGCGATGGTGAGGGCTCGGCGGCTCGCCTCGAGCGCGGCATAGGCATCGGTCTTGGCATAGGGCATCTCGAGCGCGCCACAATCGACATGGAACGACTTGCACACCTTGCTGACCAGGTTCATGATGCGGCGATCGCCCTTGAGCAGTTGCTGTTCGCCCTCAACCGTCACCACCGAAAGCCTACCGGCGCCGACGGATTCAAGATTGATGAAGAATACGCCGCGGAGCTTATCGCGATGCGAAGCCAAGAAGGCCTTCATACCGGCGCCATCACAATCCGAGGCGCCCGTTGCCACAAACCAGATATCGTGACCGAGCAGCTCATCGTCGCCCATAGAGGCGACAGCCGAGAGCATATCTTCGGAAGAAGCGCCATCGGAAGACGTAGCGCCGCCCTTCCAGCCATCGTTATCGTCCTCAAAGTTATCCCACGAACCGATACCGCGACCGGACTTCTTGGCATCGTAATCGTCTTCGACGCCCAGCCAATCACTCATGCTGTCCTGCTCGTTTTTCCTTTTACGACCGAACAGGCCACCCAGGCCGCGTTTGCGAGACTTGGGTGCCGCCGGGGCGGGAGCCGAAATGGTCTCGATCGGCTGCGCGCCCGACGCAACGGGCATAGAAGGCGCAACGGGTGCCGATGTGGGTTCGGGACCCTGGGCAGTAGCAAAGGGGTCGTTGACCTGGGCAGAGGGATCGGGAAGGTCGAACAGCGACGTGTGAGACGCAACGTTTGCCTGCTTCATAGACGGCAGCGACGGATCGGGGACCGAAGCCAGCGGAGACGAGGAAGGTGCAGGCGACGGTGCCGACGCCGGATCGGGAACATTCATCTGCGGACGCGGCGATGCCTGGGAGGAAATCTGGGCCATAAGGGAATCGACCGTTTCGTCCTGGGTGGGAGCGACATTGGCAACCGTGGCACCGGAACCACTCGGGGTCGGCATGGTGAAAATCTGCGTGGAGTAAGGCCTCGACTCATCCGTCTCGGGAGTCTCGGAAACCGCAGGCACTTCCTCCTGCTCGACCTCGGTCGAATCACCTTGATCGGCTGCCGCGTATTGTTCTTCGTCAGAGTTGACCTCGACGGGCTCGTCCTCGGTCGCATCCTGAATTTCGGCAGCATCAATGGGCTCGTCATCGTCTGCCGCGTCGTACTGCTCATCGGAAGCAGGAAGGGGCTCGGCAATCGCGATGCCTTGCTTTTCAAACGTTATCGTGGAATCGAACTGCGCAGCATCAAACGACATGGTGCTATCGACGTGCTGCTGAGCCTCGAAAGACGTCGTCGCCTCAACAACATCCGCGGACGTCGGCTGCTGGGACTCAAAGGAGGTTGTAGCTTCGGCGGCGTCGACGGGCACGGACTGCATAGCCTCGTTCTGCTCGAACTCTTGCGCCGCGCGCTCGCGTGCCGCCTCGGCTGCCTGCTGCTGAGCGATAGCCTCCTGTTCGGCAGCCTCGCGTGCGGTAGCGCGCTTCTCCTCGAAATCGTCGACAAATTTCTTGCCCTTTGCAAGCGCACCCTTAAAGAAGTTGGAAGCACTGGCGCCAATCGAAGAGAACGCGGATGCAATATCGGCATGGGGCGTTGCCGCGGGAATCTCGGCCGAGAAATCAGTATCGCTCTCGTAAGACACGCGCCTCGGCTGTTCAACGTAATCGTCGTCAGACTCGTCCGTAACGTCTTGCGCCGGCGCAGCGGGAGCCAAAATGTCCAGTCCTGCCGCGGGATCGATCGCGGACACCGCCTCGGGCTCGGCAACGGCAGCGGTAACCGCGGCAGACTCATCATCCACGGCGACAACGGGCGCAGGTGCAGTCACGACGGGGGCAGGCTCGGGCTCAAACGTCGGCTCCTCGCCTTCCTCGTAATCGAGCGTGCAGGACTCGGGAAGCATTCCGAGCGCACGGATGGCATCCGAACCAAAGCGGATGTTGCCGGCGGCATTGCGATAGAGCTTGGGCTCGGGCTCGGCCGCGACAGGCTCCTCCGCCGGCTCGGCAGTGGGAACCTCGTCATTGAACTCTTCGGCCTGGACAGCCTGATTCTGATCCTCGGGCACGATGGCGCCAATCAGCGTCTCGTCGGCAGACGCACCCTCAAAGCCCTCGATCTGCTCGTCGAAAGCCTCGCCCTGTTCGGGCTCGGTCTGAGCGTCGGGAGCAATCGGCTGACCGAACTCGTCCTCGGCGTAGGTAGGCTCTTCATACTCGATGGTGTTGCCGTAGTCGTTTTGCTGTTGGGCCGCGGCATACTCCGCTGCTGCGCGCGCCATCTCCTCGGCACGACGCTTCTGCTCCCCAAAATAGGTATCGAACGGAACATCGTCGGGAAACTCGTTTTCGCCCTGGAAGGGAGCGACGTTGTCCATAACGCCGAGCATAGCGGCGACAGAAGACTTGTTGCACACCGCGCCGGACGTATAGGGAAGAATGTAGCGGTTAGAAATGATGTTTGCCGCGTTGGCGAGCGCAACGAGGGAAGCGAGGATCGCGACAATCCACAGCAGAACCTTGAGCGCGCCGGGGAGCGGCAGGATACGCAAGATGGCAACGGCAGCAGGGGCAACCGTGGCAACGGGCAACAGCTTGGCGATGAGTGCACGATAAGAAGCATAGGGCTCGCGGGCGAGCAGCTCAGCACGGGGAGAGTCGTAGTGTGCGACAACGACCACCGGGCGGTTGCGCGGAGACGCGAGCGGGCCCGAGGCCTTGTGGTAGGCGATGACATTTTGGCTCACGCCCGTCTTGCCCAGGCGCGAAACCACGGGGTGGCCCGTGCGTTCGAGCACATAAAGAACGGCGCCGGCAATGGCCAGCAAGGTGCCGACCAAGCCGATGCCGCCACCGATGCCCATCAGTAGGGCGCCGGCAAACGCAAGAATACCGGTAACGGCAAATGCCAACCTATTGGGCGCCGGGGCATTGAACTCCTGAACCTCGGGATTAAAGCCGTGGTTGCGGAAGATCTGAGCGATATCCTCGGCAGCCAAGCGCTCTTCTTCGCTGCATGCTGGCGTAATGCCGGTGTTCTGCAGCAGGTGGTTAATATAGTTCTGGGTGTTCGCCATGTGCGCTCCACATCCATAATCCGACAAATAGGCCCAATGCATGCACATTAGAACCGTATATAGTCGAAAGTATACCCCGAGCGAGCGCAAACGACCGAATTCTGGCCATCTTAACGCCCCGAGCGGACAAGGATATAGCCTAATCTCCATATCGGACTAAAATCATGACAGCAAACCACCTTCTCATGCGAGGACTCTATGACGGCAAGCGACGCGACCGCGACAATTAAAAAGGGGAATTCGGAGCCCAGTTTCGATAAAACGGCTCAGCGCATCCTCAATCTTTTCTTTGTGCTCAACAGCTCCCCCGAACCGCTGACGACCGAGCAAATCGTCTTGGATTCTGACCTGGGATATGGCTCGGGCAACATCGACTCGGATAAGCGCAAGTTTCGGCGCGATCGTGACAAACTGCTCGAGCGCGGTATCTTAATCAAGGAGGTTCGCCCCGCCGGTGCGCAGGAGACCGAGGAAAGCTCGTGGACAATCGACCGCGAGCACACGTTTGCAGCAGGTGGCCTCATCACCGCAGACGACGCCGACATCCTACTCAACGCCATCGACCAGACGCTAGCGGCCGGCTCTTCCACCTTTGCCACGCCGCTTGCCGATATTCGCTCCAAAATTGCCTACCTCACCGGCAGGACGACGGCGGACGAGGCGACAATCAGCCGCTCTCCCACCGTCGATGCGGTATGGAGCGCCTTTGCCGAGCGATGCGCGCTACGATTTTTATATCAGAACGGACGCGGTGAGCAAAAAGAGCGTACCGTCTGCGTCTACGGCATGTTCGAGCGCGAGGGCGTGGCGTACTTCTGCGGCCTCGACAATGCCACCGACGACATCAGGACATTCCGCTGCGACCGTATCGTTTGTGCTTGGCGTCCTTCGAAGGCCTACACCATCCCTGTGGACTTCAACCTCAACGACTACCTGTTCTTTGAATTCGATTTTGCCGACCGACCGCCCGTTGCAGCTACGTTCTCATTCGCCCCTCAGACGCAGATCGATATGATCAACGGTCTCACGCGCGGGCGAGGTAAGCTCGCACACACCGATGCGGGATGGATCTGGACCGTTGACGTGCGCGACCTTGAAGCCGCCGCTTCATTTTGCATGGCCCACGCCATGGACGGCATGAGGCCCATGGCCCCCAAATCGCTCAAACAGGCGTGGAACCACCTCATCGAAAGGACGGTGCACGAGCATGCCCGTGCGTAAACTCACCAGCGAGCAGAGGCTCTCGCGCGCCATCGACATCATGGAGGCCCTCTACGCCGCCGGCGAGAACGGCATGACTCGAAACGAGATTTGCAGTCGCTTTGACATCACGGGAGTGTCGCTCGACGAGATTCTCGAGATCGTCTCGACGCTCGCGGACCGAGAATCGGGTGCGCGCATCATCTGCGAATGCCATGGCGAGCGTGTGGTCCTCACCGGTGACGCTGGGCGTGTGTTACCGCTGCGTCTGAGTGCCGCCGAGGGCGCTGTGCTCAACCACGAACTTGAATCGTTGGGGATCGAGCCCCAGGCGGCAGCTCGGATTCGACACGCTCTTCTACCCGAAGAGCTCGGCTACAACCAGCGCGTCTTTGACACCGTCAACCACGGGTCGCACTGGCAGCAGCTGAGCTGCGCCATTCAGGACGGCGTTCGCTGCCGTATCTCGTATCGCTCGATGGACGATGCACGGCCACGCGAACGTCTGGTCGACCCTTTGCGCATTACGGCAAACGGCGACCAAACATACCTGATTGCCTGGGACATCGCGGTCGATGAGCAGCGCACCTATCGCATGGATAAAATCGAGGGACTCGCCTTGACGGAAGACTCCGTCGTGCCTCACGCACCGGACGTCGCATCCCTCCACGATTCCCTTGCCCGGACGCAGCGTAGCGCAAAGCTCTTGATGCCATTCGATATGGCGGAGCATCTGGACTGGGCCGGCATCACCCTCATCGAGCGCAGCGGGGCAGACATGGCAACGGTAACCGTGCATTACGGCTCCGAGCGTTGGCTACTGAGCCAGATAATCGCAGCGGGCGGAGCCATCCGCATCTTGGATGACCCCACCCTGTCAAAGCGTCTGTGCGATATGGCAAAAACCCTCGTCTGTCCGCTTTAGCGCCGCCGCTCGTGGCGTGCGCGCCACAGCTGCAGATAGTGGCCGATCTGCGCCGATTCGATGCGCTGGTAGGAGCTCGTGGGCAGCGACGTTAAGAACTTCTTTCCGTAGCCCTTCGTCACCAGGCGCGGGTCGGCCAGAATCAGCACGCCGCAATCAGTCGACGAGCGGATAAGGCGGCCGGCCGCCTGCTTGACCTCGAGCACTGCCTCGGGCAGCGAATAGCGCGCCCAAGCGCGGTCTTCGCGCAGGTTGCGCTCGCACGAGAGCGGGTCCGTGGGGCTCGAGAACGGCAGCTTGGGAATGATGACGCAGCGCAGCGTCTCGCCGCTGGCGTCGAATCCCTCCCAGAAGGCCTTAAGCGCAAAAAGCGAGGAGGTCGGCTCGTTGATAAACCGGTCGCGCAGGCGACGAGGAGATGAGTTGCGCTGCTGGCAGTTGAGCTCCAGACCCGCACGGGCCATCTTGGGCTCAACGCGGGCGTACAGGTCTTCCATGTCGCGCCGATTGGTGAACAGCGTGAGCACCGATCCGCCCATGGCAAGATGGGCGTCGACCAGCACGCGCTCGAGCGCCGTAAGATAGCTCTCACGATCGCGCGGATCGGGGATATCGCCTGCAACGACTACGGCCATGTTCGAATCGAAGTCGTAGCTCGAGTCCAAGTGCAGTGACGAGGATGTTGAAGCACCGATGCGATCGAGGCCGACCGCGTGGTTAAAGTGTTCAAAGCTTTTGGACACCGTCATGGTCGCCGAGGCAAAGATGGCCGTGTGAACCTCGGGCAGCCACTCGGTTGCCAAGGCCTCGCCAATGTCGATGCGCTCTGCGGTCATTGACTCTCCGCCGGCACGCAGCCTGCGATTGACCTGCAGCGAATACACGTAGTGTTCATCGGTGCCGTCAATGATGAGTTTGAGGTTCTCGGCCAGCTCGTGCAAGCGGCGCGAGATATCACCCAGGTCGACAACAACCTCGGGCTTGTCGGCGGCGACGGCTTGCACCAGCGCGTCGACGCTCTTGTCAGCTTGCTCCAATGCGTCGATGGCAGTGTAGGCCGACGGTAAGAAATCATGCCAGTCGTCAGATTCGCGCAGCTCGGGGCCAATCCATAGATTAGCATTGTCATAACCCCCACGGGCACGGCGGCCGAGCTCGCGAACGCCATCGAACACGTCGGCGATTGCCATGCTCGCGCGCGCAACCGTCGACGTCGCCTTGGCAGTAAGGCCCAAATAGAGCGTAGAGCCCTCGGAGGTTGCCAAATCACGGGAAACCTGGCTTAGCGCGCCGGTGCTCGAGCCACCCAGGCGCTCAAACAAAACGCGTGATTCGTCCGCCGACACCACGCGCGCCCACTGGCGGCGCGCCTCGCGCTCGATGGAATGGGCCTCGTCGATTACCCAATGACGAATCGGAGGTAAAATCCTGCCCTCGGCCGCGACATTGCGGAACAGCAGGGAATGGTTGGTGACCACCACATCGGCATGCGCCGCACGACGGCGAGCGCCGTGGACCAAACATTTATCAGGGAAAAACGGGCAGAGGCGACGAGCACACTCGCGCGAGGCCGTCGTAAAGTCGGGGCGGTTAACGCTGCGCCACCGAATACCGAGCGAGTCGAGGTCGCCATCGGCTGATTGGCAGACGTACGCCATAATGACCGCGACCGCCGTGAGCGTGTCCGCCGGATCGCGCTTGGTGGTAATCTCGACCTGGCCGCGGCTCATGCGCTCGAGCTTGCGCAGGCACGGATAGTGGTCATACCCCTTGAGAGCGCAAAATGACAGACCACCGTCCAGTTGCTCGGCAAGTTTTGGCAGCTCATGGTACATGAGCTGGTCGGCAAGATTGTTCGATTTGGTCGCAATACCAACCGTGATGTTGTTACGGCGTGCTGCCTCGGCAAAAGGCACCAGATAGGCCATCGATTTGCCGACGCCTGTGCCCGCCTCAATTACACGATGAGTGCCCGTGACCAGCGCATCGCGGACCTCGAGCGCCATCGCGATCTGCTCATCACGCGGCTCGTATGCGGGATACATGCGATTGACCAGGCCACCCGGCGCATAGTCTGCCTCAATCTCCTCACGACTCGGCATCTTGAGGACCGGTAGTTCGTCGGCGTCCACCCGATCGTCGGCGCGATCGGCCTTGAGAACGTCAGCACGAGCGGCGCTGAGAGAGAAGATAGAACCAGGGTTCTGCCCTGCCAAGAATGAGAAGATAGGACGATAGGACCAAGGCACATCCGGATGCATGTCGGCTAGGCGCGCCATGAGGCCCTGGGGCAAGTCGGTGAGCGCCACGAGCAACACGCGCCATACGCCACACAGGGCGTCGACGTCGGCATTGGCGCGGTGTGATACCGAGTCACAGCCAAACAGATCGGCCATAAAAGACAGCTTGTGCGAGGCCAGGCGCGGAAGCGCGATGCGCGACAGCGCCAGCGAATCGATCCAAATATCGCTCACGTTGACGCCGCCTTTGACCGACTCGATAAACGAGCGGTCGAACGTGGCGTTATGTGCGATCACCGGGCAACCATCGACAAAATCGGCGAGAGCGGCGACGGCCTCAACGGCCGACGGGGCATCTGCCACATCGGCATTTGTAATGCTCGTGAGCTCGGTAATCTCGGCGGGAATCAGCTGCTTGGGATGCACGAAGGTATCGAAACGGTCGACGATCTCGCGGCCCGAAAGACGGGCCGCCGAGATCTCGATCAGCTCGTTGTCCTGCACCGAAAGACCTGTGGTCTCGGTATCGAGGACAATTACATCTTCCTCGATAAGACCGAAGGACTGCGTTTTGGCGCGTTCGGCAAGCGTGGCATAGGAGTCGATGACAAACTGCGGCGTTCCTGACGAAACCGCGTCCTCGATTAGCATGCAATGCCCGCTCGACGAAGGCCCATACGGATCAGGCTGTCACAGACCTGCGGGAACGTCATGTTGTCGGTGTGGCGGATCTCATCCGGATACAGCGACGTATCGGTCATGCCGGGAATGGTATTGGTCTCGAGGATAACGGGGCCGTCCTCACTCACAATAAAATCGCTGCGCGAGATACCCAGGCAACCGAGGGCCTTGTGAGCGGCGCAGGCAAGCTCCTGGGCACGAGCATAATTCTCGGGTGAAATCTGCGCCGGAATGCGATGGATGTCCGTAGGTTCAACATACTTCACGTCCAGATCGTAGAACTCGCAGTCCTCGGGCTTACGAATCTCGACAATCGGCAGAGCGCGCACGTCATCTTCGCCGTATACGCCGACGGTGATCTCGGTACCCTCGATGCACTTCTCGACCAGCACTTTGTCACCGTACTCAAACGCCTTGGCGATTGCCGCGGGCAGCTCGGAGGGCTCATGGACCAGGGAAATACCATAGCTGGAACCGTTGACGGCCGGCTTCACAAAGCAGCGCTCGCCACAAACCTCGACGATATGATCGATATCGACTTCATCGCCCACCTCGAGCGCGAGGCCGGGGGCAATGGGAATGCCCGCCTTGGCGTATAGGAGCTTAGAGACCTCCTTGTCGGCACCGCAGGCGCTGGCAAGCACGCCCGAGGCCGTGTAGGGGATACCCAGGGTCTCCATGGCGCCCTGCATGGCGCCATCCTCGCCGCCGGCACCGTGCATGGCGATAAACGCCACGTCAAAGCCGCCGGTCGCCATGGTTACCATAAAATCATCGGCAGCCGTGTCGAGCAGCTCCACCGAAGTGTAGCCGGCCTCCTTCAAGGCAACCACGACGTTCTTTCCCGAATTGAGCGAGATCTCGCGCTCAGCGGAATGACCGCCCGCCAAGACCGCTACGTGCATGTTCTCTAGGCTTTTACCCGGCATGGGCAGACTCCTCCTCTATAATTTCTGCAGCTGATACCATATTGTAGCGATACCCTCTACGTTTCCCCAAAATCGAAAGGCTTCCATGAATCCCAGGACTAAATCTCAGGACATTCGCGACTTGAGCCAAAACGATATTCGCGACCTTGTGGCCGAACTTGGCCAGCCCGCCTTCCGCGCGAAGCAGCTCATCGAATGGGTCTTCGAGAAGAACGTTTGTTCGTTTGACGACATGACCAACCTTCCCAAGGCTTTCCGCGAGCAGCTTAAAGAGGCTTTTGCCTTTGACACGCCGACTGAACTCACCAAGCAGGTTTCCAAAGATGGCTCTCGCAAGTACCTGCTCGAGTACCACGACGGCATTTCCGTCGAGACCGTCGGTATGCCCCGTCGTAACAAGCTTTCCGTCTGCGTTTCCACCCAGGCTGGCTGTGGCATGGGCTGCGCCTTTTGCGCTACCGGCCTCAACGGCCTCAAGCGCTCTCTGACCGCTCAGGAGATCGTCGACCAGGTACTTCATGTATCCAACGATTTTGGCGAGCGTGTCACAAGCGTTGTCTTCATGGGCCAGGGCGAGCCGTTTGCCAACTACGACGAGGTTCTCAAGGCGCTGCGAATCCTCAACGACCCCGATGGAATCGGTATCGGCGCTCGTCACCTCACCGTCTCCACCAGCGGCGTTATTCCCGGTATTCGCAAATTTGCCGACATCCCCGAGCAGTTCACGCTTGCCGTTTCCCTACATTCCGCCATCCAGTCGACGCGCAATAAGCTCATGCCCGGTGTTAAGAAGTACACGCTGCTTCGCCTCCACGAGGCGCTTCAGCTCTACACCGAGAAGACTGGCCGCCGCCCGACCTATGAGTATGCCATGATCGAAGGCGTCAACGATACGAATCCCGAGATGCAGGCGCTCTGCGACTTCTGCGAGGGAACGTTGTGCCACGTTAACCTGATTCAGCTTAACGACATCGAGGGCAGCCCGCTCAAGCCGTCGCCGATTCATAAGGTTGAGGATCTTCAGCGTCGTCTTGAGTCCCGTGGCATCGAGACTACGATTCGTAACTCCCGTGGTAACGATATTGACGCCGCTTGCGGACAGCTGAAGCAGCGCTTCAAAGTTCAGAAGAACGCATAGGGGAGTCGCACCCCAAAACGTTTCATGTGAAACATCGAACACTCCCGGTTGCTGGATATGCAACCGGGAGTGTTTCATTTATTGACCACAATTTTAACTTTGCTGCTACTGGTCTCATTTTTTACGAGGGCGAATCCGCACTCCGAGTGCAACAGGATATTACGAGGTAGCCGCCCAGGCGCGACCTATGATGATGCTTGCGAAGA
>PPYE01432912.1_pt1 | contig 24077 bp, 17 predicted proteins | sample 1559881 | NCBI WGS metagenome assembly PPYE01 (sample SAMN08240022, study PRJNA423297) | Human gut metagenome, whole genome shotgun sequencing project. | reverse complement strand
ATATTACAACTAGAACAAAGGAAGAGGAAAAAGAAAAGTTCCTGGAACCGAAGTTCTGGCAACAACACGAAGGTTTTCAACCAGAGTGCTAAAATAAATTTTATATGTCATTTGAAAGGAGATATGACTTATGATGATGATGCCTAGTATTTTTGGAGAAAACTTATTTGATGACTTTATGGATTTCCCATTTGAGAGAGAATTTTTCGGAAGAAAAAATCCTCTGTACGGAAAGAATGAAAAGAACATGATGAAGACCGATGTAAAGGAATTGGATCATGCATATGAACTGGATATCGATCTGCCAGGATTTAAGAAAGACGAAGTCACCGCAAAACTGGAAAACGGATATCTGACTATCAGCGCAGCAAAAGGGCTGGACAAAGATGAAAAAGATAAAGAAGGCAAATATATCCGTCGTGAGCGTTATGCAGGTGCCATGAGCAGAAGCTTTTATGTAGGTGATGATGTAAAACAGGAAGATATCCATGCGAAATTTGAAGATGGTATCTTAAGGCTGACGGTTCCAAAACAGGACGCACAGAAAGTAGAGGAGAACAAATATATATCCATTGAAGGCTGAAACGGAAGGCAAAGGGATAGAATAAAAAAGAGAAGGCTGTCCGGCTGGGCGGCCTTCTTTTTTTGCCGCTTACTGCATGTAAGTTCATGTAGGCCTGATGATAGGACTGAAGGGCTTCTTTTGCGTATTTATACAGATATTCTCCTGTATGAATCATTCAGAGGGTGCCTGACGCAGACTTTTCTTGAATCCAAATAGATGCCCTTTTCCTTGTTGGATTTTCCTCTTGCTTATAGGATGCTGTCTTTTTATTGTATCATAATTTAAGAAAGAATGAATTGTACTGAAAAAAATCTTGACAAATTTTATCATATAATATATTATTCCTATATAGTTACTAGGAAATAAAACAGAGAAAAGGAGAGAACCTATGGCAGGAAGAATTTATAAAAACGTAAGCGAATTGATCGGACACACCCCTTTAATGGAAATAAGTAATATTGAAAAAGAACAGAACCTGGAAGCAAGAGTGCTGGTGAAGCTGGAGTACTTAAACCCGGCAGGAAGTGTAAAGGACAGGATTGCCAGAAATATGATCGAGGATGCAGAGGAGAAAGGGCTGTTAAAACCAGGTGCGACTATTATCGAGCCGACATCAGGAAACACAGGCATCGGGCTGGCAGCTATCGCGGCTTCCAGAGGCTATAGGCTGATCCTTACCATGCCGGAGACTATGAGTGTGGAGAGAAGAAATATCCTGAAAGCTTATGGTGCAGAGATTGTACTCACAGAAGGAGCGAAAGGTATGTCTGGTGCCATTGCAAAAGCGGAAGAACTGGCAGGATCTATAGCAGACAGCTTTCTTGCGGGACAGTTTGATAACCCGGCAAATCCGGCAGCTCATATTAAGACCACAGGACCGGAAATCTGGGAGGATACTCAGGGTGAAGCAGATATTTTCGTAGCAGGTGTAGGTACCGGAGGAACGGTTACCGGAGTAGGAGGATTCTTAAAATCAAAAAAACCAGAAATAAAAGTAGTAGCAGTGGAGCCATCTGATTCACCGGTGCTCTCCGGCGGCAAACCGGGACCGCATAAGATTCAGGGAATCGGCGCAGGCTTTGTTCCTAAAGTTCTAAATACAGAGATTTATGATGAGATTATGCAGGTGGGAAGTGAAGAGTCTTTCGATACAGCAAAACTTTTTGCTCACAAGGAAGGAATCCTTGTTGGAATTTCTGCAGGAGCTGCCCTGTATGCAGGTCTTGAACTGGCAAAACGGCCTGAAAATAAAGGAAAGACGATTGTAGTTTTACTGCCTGACAGCGGGGACAGATATTATTCCACACCACTGTTTGGATGAGAGGCGGGGAAGTCTTATGAAAATATCCACCAGAGGCAGATATGCCCTGAGAATGATGCTGGATCTGGCTGCCTATGATACAGGCGTTCCGGTGAGAGTACGGGAGATTGCCAAAAGGCAGGAAATTTCTCCTAAATATATGGAGCAGATCATCGCTGTACTGACGAAAGCAGGATTTGTGAAAAGCATCCGGGGACCCCAGGGAGGCTACTGTCTCGCCAGAAAGCCCAAAGAGTATGTATTGGGAGATATATTAAGGCTGACAGAAGGAAGCCTGGCGCCGGTGGAATGCCTGGAAACCGGGGAAAATCCCTGTTCCAGGGCACCAAGCTGTGCTACACTGATATTTTGGAAAGAACTGGACGAGGCAATACGAAGTGTAGTAGACAAATACACCCTGGAAGACCTGCTGAGATGGCAGCAGGAGGCAGGAAATCATTATATAATATGAAGGAAACAGGATTAATGCCGGTTTCTCTAAAAAGAAGGCTGCAGATACTGAAAGGAACGTCAAAAAGCAGTATCTGCAGCCTCCTTGTCTGTACTGCGGTGAAAGCGGCGTCTTTCAGGCACTTCCTCCAGGTGCAGACCTTGGGAAGTACCGAAAGGTGAATGAAATAATGACAGAGATAGTTCGGATTTTCAAACGCGCAGTTCAGACTATGGAAAAATGTGATTTATATGTAATCGGAGAATACTTGTCCGCAGGTTCTGCTGGAATGCATGCCTGAAAGATCAATACAGTTCCTGCAAAAAAGCACTCCGCGACTACCGGAATGGAATTAACCGATGTCCATTGGATACTGCCCATCAAAGCATGCCCTGCAAAGAGGCAGGTTCTGCGTCATATAGGACAGATCGCTGATCTTCAGATAACCAAGAGAATCTGCTCCTATGATGGAACAGATTTCCTCCGCAGAGTGGGAAGAGGCAATCAACTGTCGGTTGGAAGGAATGTCTGTCCCAAAGTAGCAGGGATAAAGGAAAGGCGGAGAGCTGATCCGCACATGGACACTTTTTGCCCCTGCTTTTTTCAGCATATGGATCAGGTTTGCCATGGTAGTGCCCCGGACAATAGAGTCATCTACAAGTACAAGCCGTTTTCCTTTTACAGCGGATTCCAGGACGCTGAGTTTCATGCGTACACTGTTTTCCCGTTCTTTCTGGGTCGGTTTGATAAAAGTTCTTCCCACATAGCTGTTTTTATAAAATGCAAAGCCGAAAGGAATTCCGGATTCTTCCGAATAACCTTTTGCGGCAGGGATTCCGGATTCCGGAACTCCGCATACCATGTCAGCTTCCACAGGATAAGAACGGGCAAGGGCGGCGCCTGCACGAGTGCGGGCGTCATAGATATTGATGCCGTCCAGAGTACTGTCCAGCCGCGCAAAATAAATATATTCAAAAATACAGTGAGCCTGTTTTTCCTGACAGAGTGTAAAATCGGAGGAAAGCCCTGAGCTGGTGATGGTAAGGATTTCACCCGGTTTTATATCCCGGACAAAGTCTGCGCCTATGCTTGAGAGAGCACAGCTTTCTGAGGCAATGATCCAGGCATTTCCCCGTTTTCCAAGGCACAGGGGTTTCAGACCCAGAGGATCGCGGACCCCAATGAGCTTTCTGGGGCTTGCGATGACCAGCCCATAGGCACCCTGTATGACAGATGCAGTTCTTTTGATAGCTTCTTCCACAGATTTACTGCGGATACGTTCTCTGGCGATACAGCAGGCAATGACTTCAGAATCTGTGGTGGTATGAAAGAGGACACCTTCCTGCTCCAGCCTGGCACGTATATTTTCTGCATTTACCAGATTGCCGTTGTGAGCAAGGGCAAGGGTTCCTTTTACGTAATTCAGCACCAGAGGCTGGGCATTCTGGACGACGGCGGCTCCTGTGGTGGAGTACCGTACATGACCGATGCCAAGATTTCCGTGAAGAGATCTGAGGGTATCTTCCTTAAATACTTCACTGACCAGTCCCATTCCCTTGTGAGAAAGGATATTGCCTTTGGGACCTGAGGTATCACTGACTGCAATGCCGCAGGATTCCTGACCTCTGTGCTGCAGGGAATTCAGTCCGCAGCACAGGTCAGCAGCTGTATCGTTTCCCTCAAAATCATAAATACCGAAAACGCCGCAGGCTTCTTTGATTTCATAAGATGAGTCAAATTCCATGGTTGTTCTGCTCCTTTACAGCTAGAATTTCGCTCTTCTTAAATGGAAAATAAAAGAGCATCATAAGTAGGATAAGGAAGCTCTTCGTCCGGAATCTTCGTTTCAGCGGCGTCTGCTTCAGCACGGATCGCATCCATTGCCGGAAGCAGACTTGTGTGGCACAGGTCAGCAGCTTCCTGCATAGATTCTGCCTGAGACACTACTTTGATCCTTTCGTCCAGATCTTTTAAGGATACGGACAGTTTTTCATAGGAAGCCCCCAGTTCTGCTACAAGTGCCTGCGCTTCTGAGGTGGGGACTTCCTGTGCAAAAGCCTTCATAGCCATTGTCTGATCCGCCACTGTGGAAGCATAGGATGCTACAGCAGGCAGAAAGTCTTTGACTGTCATTTCCTTTAAAGTTCTGGCTTCAATCTCTACTGTTTTTACATAGTTTTCCAGAAGAATCTCATAACGTGAAAAGATTTCTTCTTTTGTGAAAACATGGTGTTTCATAAAAAGATCCACATTTTTATCTGCGATAAAAGCAGGCAGGCAGTCAGGTGTGGAGGGAAGGTTGTAAAGTCCCCGCTTTTCTGCTTCTTCCACCCATTCCTGAGTATAGCCGTTTCCGTTGAAGATTACTTTTTTATGTTTTTTGATGGCGCGCTTGATCAGCTCATGGACCGCGTGTTCCATGTTTTCAGGAGCTGTATCCTTTAATTCTTCATAGAACTGTGAAAGAGCTTCAGCTACTGCAGTGTTCAGCACGATGTTTGGCGTAGCCACAGAAGCGGAAGAACCAAGCATACGGAATTCAAATTTGTTGCCGGTAAAGGCAAATGGTGAGGTTCTGTTTCGATCAGTATTATCTTTGATAAAGTGCGGAAGCACATGGGCGCCTGTTTCCAGCTGTACTGCTTTCTGTTTTCCAAAATAGGTATCTTCTTCAATAGATTTTAATACTGCGGTCAGTTCATCTCCCAGGAAAATGGATACAATGGCAGGGGGAGCTTCATTTCCCCCAAGACGGTGGTCATTTCCGGCGCCTGCGGCAGAGACACGCATCAGATCAGCATATTCGTCAACAGCTTTGATGACAGCCATAAGGAATACCAGGAACTGAATATTCTGCGCCGGTGTTTTGCCCGGAGCCAGCAGATTCTCACCCTGGTTGGTGGAGATAGACCAGTTGTTGTGCTTTCCGCTGCCATTGATTCCTTCAAATGGCTTCTCATGGAGCAGGCACACCATGTTGTGTTTATCTGCGGTTTTTTTCATGATCTCCATAGTCAGCTGATTGTAATCCACAGCCACATTGGCGGTAGAGAAGACCGGAGCCAGTTCATGCTGTGCAGGAGCCACTTCATTGTGCTTGGTTTTTGCGGGAATGCCCAGCTTCCACAATTCTTCGTCCAGATCATGCATATAGGCTGCCACTCTTGGCTTTAAAGCGCCGAAGTAGTGGTCTTCCATTTCCTGTCCTCTGGGAGCGGGAGCGCCAAGTAAAGTCCTGCCGCATAAGATCAGATCGCGGCGTTTTTCATAAAGATCTTTATCGATCAGGAAGTATTCCTGTTCAGGACCGATCGTAGTGGAAACACTGGTAACTTCTGTATTGCCCAGAAGATGAAGGACTTTTACTGCTTCTTTATTCAGGGCTTCCATAGAACGAAGAAGAGGTGTTTTTTTATCCAGAGCCTCTCCGCCGTAGGAACAGAAAGCTGTAGGAATGTAAAGGGTTCTGTCTTTAATGAACGCGGGAGAAGTAGGGTCCCATGCGGTATAGCCTCTCGCTTCAAAGGTGGCACGCAGACCGCCGGAAGGGAAGCTGGAGGCGTCAGGTTCTCCTTTCACCAGTTCCTTGCCGGAAAAGTCCATGATCACTTCCCCGTCCCCTACCGGTGTCACGAAGCTGTCGTGTTTTTCCGCGGTGAACCCGGTCATGGGCTGGAACCAGTGGGTGTAATGGGTAGCTCCGTTTTCCACTGCCCATTCCTTCATGGCAACCGCCACGGAATTTGCAACATCCAGTTCCAGATGTGTTCCATTTTCAATGGTTTTCTTCAATGCTTTGTATACATCTTTGGGAAGTTTGTTTCTCATGACTTTGTCATTAAATACCAGGCTTCCATATAATGCAGGGATATCTTTCATACTTGGCTCTCCTTTCGGTGTTCAGATGATTTTACTTTTTTAAAGTACATCTGTACAGTGCTAAAATAGATAAGAATAGAAAAAGCGCCCTGGATCATAATCCAGAGCGCCTTTGCTCTATGTCCTGTAGTATACTCAGAAAAAATTTTTTGTCAATCCCTTTTTTAAAATTTTTCAAAAAATGAAATTCAGGGATTTACAAACCGAAAAAAATCGTTTATAGTATTTGCTAAATTGAAAATGCAAAAAGCAGATGACAAAGGCGTCAGAATTCCATTTATGGAGCTTCTGACGCTTTTTTATTGTTGCATAGGGAAGAACCGTATGTGGCAAAGATTGCTGCGACAGGAGGAAAAATGTGATGGTAAAGTATGTATTTGTTACAGGAGGCGTGGTTTCAGGACTTGGAAAAGGAATCACAGCAGCCTCTGTGGGAAGGCTTCTCAAAGCGCGTGGTTATCAGGTGACCATGCAGAAGTTTGACCCCTATATTAATATTGATCCCGGAACCATGAACCCTATCCAGCACGGGGAGGTGTTCGTCACAGATGACGGTACAGAAACGGACCTGGATCTGGGACATTATGAAAGATTTATTGATGAAAACCTGGATAAAAATTCTAATGTGACTACCGGAAAAATCTACTGGTCCGTGCTGAATAAAGAGCGGCGGGGAGATTACGGCGGAGGAACTGTACAGGTGATTCCTCATATTACCAATGAGATCAAAAGCAGATTTTACCGTGGGAAAACACCGGAGGAAGACAGGATTGCCATTATCGAAGTGGGAGGAACAGCAGGAGATATTGAAAGCCAGCCTTTTCTGGAAGCAATCCGACAGTTTCAGCATGATGTAGGAAAAGAAAATGCAGTGTTGATCCATGTAACACTGATTCCTTATCTGAAAGCATCAGGGGAACTGAAGACAAAGCCCACCCAGGCAAGTGTAAAAGAACTTCAGGGTATGGGACTGCAGCCGGATATCCTGGTGTGCAGGTCAGAGTATCCTCTTCCCGAAGAATTAAAAGATAAAATCGCCCTGTTCTGTAATGTACCGGTCAATCACGTATTACAGAACCTGGATGTGGAATACTTATATGAGGCTCCCCTTGCTATGGAAAAGGAACATCTTGCCCAGGCAGTGTGCGAAGCGCTTCATCTTCCGGACAGGCAGCCGGATCTGGAAGACTGGAAGGCAATGGTGGAAGCCCTGAAAAACCCGGTTTCTCAGACAGAAATCGCAATAGTAGGAAAATACATCCAGCTTCACGATGCTTACCTAAGTGTTGCGGAAGCTTTGAAACACGGCGGGATAGCGGAGAGGGTCAGCGTGAATCTGCGCTGGGTGGACTCCGAAGACCTGGAAAAACAGGGGTGTGAGGCATTGCTTTCAGGTGTGGACGGAATTCTCATACCCGGAGGCTTCGGCACCAGGGGGACAGAAGGAAAAATTATGGCAGCACAGTATGCCAGAACGAAAAAGATACCGTTTCTTGGCATCTGTCTGGGTATGCAGACTGCCATTATAGAATACGCCCGGCATATGCTGGGCTGGAAAGACGCCAGCAGTACAGAGATCAATCCGGACACTATGCATCCGGTCATTTATCTCATGCCGGAACAAAACGGTGTAGAAAATCTGGGAGGAACTTTAAGACTGGGCGCGTACCCTTGTATTTTAAAAGAAGGCACAAAGGCAATGGATCTGTACGGCACAAAGGAAGTCTCAGAGCGGCACAGACACAGATATGAAGTAAACAATGACTACAGGACAGCACTGGAAGAAAAGGGAATGATCCTTTCCGGATTATCTCCGGACGGACGGATCGTAGAGATGATAGAACTCCGGGATCATCCATTTTTCGTGGGTACACAGGCGCATCCGGAGTTAAAATCCAGACCGAACCGTGCCCATCCACTGTTTAAAGGATTTGTAAAAGCGGCGGATTTATATGAAAGAGAAAACAGACAGGGAGGTAAAGAATATGAGTAATCAATTTCAGGGGCTGTACAGCCCGGCGTTTGAACACGATAACTGCGGTATCGGAGCTGTGGTAAACAGCAGAGGAATAAAAAGCCACAAAACGGTGGAACGTGCTCTTCACATTGTGGAAAATCTGGAACACCGTGCAGGAAAGGACGCCGAAGGAAAGACAGGGGACGGTGTAGGAATCCTGCTTCAGATTTCTCATAAATTTTTCTCAAAAGTCTGTAAAAAAACCGGGATCGAAGTGGGAGAAGAGAGAGAGTACGGTATTGCTCAGCTGTTCTTCCCTCAGGAAGAATTAAAGAGAAATCAGGCAAAAAAAATGTTTGAGATTATTGTGGAGAAGGAAGGTCTGGAACTTCTTGGCTACAGGGAAGTCCCGGTATATCCGGAAGTTCTGGGACATAAGGCGAAAGAGTGCATGCCTCACATCGTGCAGGCATTTATCAAAAAGCCGGAGAATGTGGACAAAGGTCTGGATTTTGACCGCCGCCTTTATATTGCACGCCGCGTTTTTGAACAGAGCAATGACAATACCTATGTGGTATCTATGTCCAGCAGGACAATTGTCTACAAAGGTATGTTCCTGGTGGGACAGCTTCGTACTTTCTTTGCAGACCTTCAGGATAAAGACTATGAATCTGCCATTGCCATGGTACATTCCAGATTCAGCACCAATACAAATCCAAGCTGGGAGAGAGCACATCCCAATCGTTTTATTGTGCACAACGGAGAGATCAATACCATCCGGGGCAATGCGGACAAGATGCAGGCGCGGGAAGAGAACATGGCTTCTGAACACTTAAAGGGACAGCTGCATAAAATCCTTCCGGTGGTAGACCGGAGAGGTTCTGACTCTGCCATGTTGGACAATACTCTGGAATTCCTGGTAATGAGCGGAATGGAACTTCCCCTTGCGGTTATGATAACCATACCGGAACCCTGGGCAAACAATCAGACACTCTCCCAGGAAAAGAGAGATTTTTACCAGTATTATGCTACTATGATGGAACCCTGGGACGGACCGGCATCCATTGTATTTTCCGATGGAGATCTTATGGGTGCCGTACTGGACAGAAACGGTCTTCGTCCATCCAGATATTATGTGCTGAAAAACGGTGATGTGATCCTTGCCTCCGAAGTAGGTGTACTGGACGTTCCGGAGGAAGAGGTTGTTTTAAAAGAAAGACTGCATCCAGGAAAAATGCTTCTGGTAGACACAGTAAAAGGAAAAATTCTGGATGACAATGAAATCAAAGAAAATTATGCGAAAGAGCAGCCTTACGGGGAATGGCTGGACAGCAATCTGATTCAGTTAAAAGACCTGAAGATCCCCAATCTCCGGGTGGAAGAATACACACCGGAACAGAGAAGAAGACTTCAGAAAGCCTTTGGATATACCTACGAAGAATACAGAAAATCCATCTGCAGCATGGCGCTTAATGGTTCGGAAGCTATTGCGGCCATGGGAACCGATACGCCTCTGGCAGTGCTTTCCACCAAATATCGTCCGCTGTTTGACTACTTTAAGCAGCTGTTTGCCCAGGTGACCAACCCGCCGATCGACGCTATCCGTGAGGAGATCGTCACCAGTACCACTGTCTATGTGGGCAAAGATGGAAATCTGCTGGAACAGGTGCCGGAAAACTGCCAGGTATTAAAAATTAATAATCCGATCCTGACCAACACCGACCTTTTAAAGCTGAAACATATGAAGAAAAAAGGTTTTAAGACAGCTGTGGTCCCCATCACTTATTACAAGAGTACCAAGCTTGAAAGAGCTCTGGACCGGCTGTTTGTGGAAGTAGACAAGGTATATCGGGAAGGCGCCAATATTGTGATTCTTTCCGACCGCGGAGTGGACGAAAACCACGTGCCTATCCCGTCTCTGCTGGCAGTTTCTGCGGTGCACCAGCACCTGGTAGACACCAAAAAACAGACGTCTCTGTCTCTGATCCTGGAGTCCGGAGAGCCGAGAGAAGTGCACCATTTTGCCGCTCTTTTAGGCTACGGTGCCTGTGCGGTAAACCCCTATCTGGCTTTGGAAACCATTCAGGAACTGATCGAGGAAAAGCTTCTTGATAAAGATTATTATGCGGCGGTCAATGACTATAACTGTGCTGTTATCCACGGAATTGTCAAGATTGCCTCCAAGATGGGAATCTCCACCATACAGTCCTATCAGGGATCTAAGATCTTCGAAGCTATCGGTATTTCAAAAGAAGTGATCGACAAATATTTTGCAGGAACCGTCAGCCGTGTAGGCGGTATTACTCTGGACGACATAGCAAAGAGTGTAGATGAACTGCATTCTGCTGCCTTTGACCCGCTGGGAAGAAGCGTAGATCTGACTCTGGACAGTTTAGGAAAACATAAAATGAGAAGCGGGGGAGAAGAGCACAGATACAACCCGGCAACCATCCACATGCTTCAGAAATCCACTAAAATGGGGGATTACGGCATGTTTAAAGAGTATACAAAGATGGTGGATGAAGAAAGATGCGGGAATTTAAGAAACCTGATGGATTTTAATTTCCCGGAAAAAGGAGTTCCTATTGATGAAGTGGAAAGTGTGGACAGTATTGTAAAACGTTTTAAGACAGGTGCCATGTCCTACGGGTCCATTTCGCAGGAAGCCCATGAAACCCTGGCTCTTGCCATGAATATGCTTCACGGAAAGTCCAACACAGGTGAGGGCGGTGAAAGTGAGGAGAGACTGGATTCCGCGGGGACAGACAAGGACCGCTGTTCTGCTATCAAACAGGTGGCAAGCGGACGTTTCGGCGTGACCAGCAGATACCTGGTGAGTGCAAAGGAAATTCAGATCAAGATGGCTCAGGGAGCAAAACCAGGTGAGGGAGGACATCTTCCGGCGAGAAAAGTTTATCCATGGATCGCCAAAACACGTCACTCTACACCAGGAGTCAGCCTGATCTCTCCGCCGCCGCACCACGATATCTACTCTATCGAAGATCTTGCCCAGCTGATCTATGACCTGAAAAATGCCAATAAATATGCCAGAATTTCCGTAAAACTGGTATCTGAAGCAGGTGTGGGAACTGTAGCGGCAGGCGTGGCAAAAGCAGGCGCTCAGGTCATCCTGATTTCCGGTTATGACGGAGGTACGGGTGCAGCTCCGGAAAGCTCCATCCACAATGCGGGTCTTCCCTGGGAGCTTGGCCTGGCTGAGACTCATCAGACCCTTTTAAAGAATGGTCTGAGAAGCCGTGTCATGATCGAGACAGACGGAAAACTGATGAGCGGAAGAGATGTAGCCATTGCGGCACTTCTGGGTGCAGAGGAATTCGGATTTGCAACAGCTCCCCTGGTAACGATGGGATGCGTCATGATGCGTGTATGCAACCTGGATACCTGTCCCGTAGGTGTGGCCACCCAGAATCCGGAACTGAGAAAACGCTTTAAAGGAAAACCGGAGTATGTGGTGAATTTTATGAGATTTATCGCAGAGGAACTCCGTGAATATATGGCGAAACTTGGTGTCCGCACCCTGGATGAAATGGTGGGAAGGAGCGACCTCCTGAAGGTAAAAGAACATGTGGATAACCCCATGGGCAGCAAGATTGATTTAAGCGCCATTCTTGAAAATCCCTATCAGGAGCCGGGTGAAACGGTTACTTTTGATCCGAAAAAGGCCTATGATTTCCAGCTGGAAAAAACTCTGGATGAAAGTGTTCTCCTGAAGAAACTTGGCACAGCTATTAAAAAAGGAGAAAAGACTTCTGTATCCGTAATTGTGGGGAATACAGACCGTACTCTTGGTACACTTCTGGGCGCGGAGATTACAAGACAGCACAAGAAAGGACTGCCGGAAGATACCCTGACAGTTAACTGTAAAGGGGCAGGCGGACAGAGTTTTGGCGCCTTTATTCCCGCAGGTCTTACGCTGAATCTGGAGGGAGATACCAACGACTACTATGGAAAGGGACTTTCCGGAGGAAAACTGGCAGTTTATCCGCCCAGGAACAGAACCTATTCTGCAAAGGACAATATGATCGCAGGTAATGTGGCGCTTTATGGAGCTACCAGCGGAAAAGCATTCATAAACGGTGTTGCAGGAGAGCGTTTCGCAGTGCGTAATTCCGGCGCATATGCTGTTGTAGAAGGCGTAGGCGAACATGGATGCGAGTATATGACAGGAGGAAGAGTGGTTGTCTTAGGCAGCACAGGTAAAAATTTTGCCGCAGGCATGAGCGGCGGCATTGCCTATGTGCTGGACGAAAACAACACCCTTTACAAGAACCTGAATAAAGCAATGATCTCCATTGAAAAGATGGAAAGCAAAGTCGATATTCATGAATTAAAGAGTCTGATCGAGGAGCATGTACAGTGCACCGGATCTGAGAAAGGAAAGGAAATTCTGGAGCATTTCCAGGAGTACCTGCCGAAATTTAAGAAGATTATTCCGGATGATTACAAGAAGATGACCTCCTTAAGCGTTAAACTGGAGGAACAGGGCATGAGTACAGAACAGGCACAGATGGAAGCATTCACAGAAGTATTTCAGAAATAACCGGAGGTGGGAAAATGGGAAAACCAACAGGATTTTTAGAATATGACAGAAAAGAAGCAAAGCATGAAGAGCCCCTTCAGAGAATCCGGCATTTTAATGAGTTTAAAAAGCCCCTTTCCCTGGAAGAACAGAGGCTTCAGGGGGCGCGCTGCATGGAGTGCGGCGTTCCCTTCTGCCAGTGGGGAGATATGATCGCGGGCATGGCATCGGGCTGTCCTCTGCACAATCTGGTACCGGAGACCAATGACCTGGTCTGCCAGGGGAAGTGGAAACAGGCATATGAAAGACTGGAAAAGACGCACAGTTTTCCCGAATTTACAAGCCGTGTCTGCCCGGCACTGTGTGAAGCAGCGTGCACCTGCAACCTGAACGGCGATCCGGTGTCTACTAAAGAGAATGAGAAAGCCATTATAGAGACCGCATTTAAAAACGGATGGGCAGCGCCCCGCAAGATCCCTATGCGCACCGGAAAGAAAATCGCAGTAGTGGGAAGCGGTCCCTCCGGACTGGCAGCAGCTCAGGAATTAAACAGAAAAGGACATTCTGTTACTGTATTTGAAAGAAACGACCGGGCAGGAGGACTGCTCCGCTATGGGATTCCTAATATGAAACTTGAAAAGTCTGTGATAGACAGACGTATTAAGATCATGGAAGAAGAAGGCGTGATGTTCCGCACTGGTACAGATGTGGGAAAAGATAAAAAAGCGGCACAGCTCTTAAAGGAATTTGACCGTGTTGTCCTGGCGTGCGGGGCTTCTAATCCCAGAGATATCTCAGTGCCGGGAAGAGATGCGGGAAATATTTTCTTTGCTGTGGATTACTTAAAATCTGTGACAAAGAGCCTGCTGGATTCCGGGCTTAAGGATGATCAGTTTATAAGTGCTAAGGGAAAGCATGTATTGGTCATCGGCGGCGGTGATACAGGAAATGACTGTGTGGGGACTGCAGTCCGCCTGGGGGCTAAATCCGTGCTCCAGCTGGAGATGATGCCTATGCCGTCAAAGGAAAGGACAGCGGCAAATCCCTGGCCGGAATGGCCAAGAGTGCTGAAAACCGACTATGGCCAGGAGGAAGCGGCTGCTGTTTTCGGTCATGATCCCAGGGTATACCAGACTACAGTGACAGAATTTATTAAAGATGAAAAAGGCAGGGTTCAAAAGGCAAAAATTGTAAAACTGGAGCAAAAAAAGGATGAGAAAACAGGGCGCATGAACATGGTTCCAATAGAAGGAACAGAAGAAATTATAGATGCACAGCTGGTGCTGATCGCAGCGGGATTTCTGGGCAGCCAGAAGTACGTGACAGATGCTTTTAAAGTGGCAGTCAACAGCAGGACTAATGTAGAGACAAAGCCTGGAGAATATGAAACCAGTGTGCCCGGTGTATTTACCGCAGGGGATATGCACAGAGGACAGTCTCTGGTAGTCTGGGCGATCACAGAAGGCAGAAGGGCAGCAGAAGCTGTGGATAAATCCCTGATGGGGATGTAGATCCGGGTTAATGCAATGCGGTCACCGGTAGAAATTCCTGTGCGGATGAAGCCAAAGCAGCAGAAAACAGAAGAACTCCTTGAAAAATCAAGAGAAAAATCCTTTGAGGATATTGACAGAAAATCGCCGTACTGCTATAATACCAGCCATAAAGGACAAGGGCGTTCTTATTCAGGGGAGACCTGAATAAGTGCGCTCTTTTTTGCAGTATAAAAACAGATGCCTTTAAGCGGGCAAAGCGTGAAAAGGAGCATGAGTATATGGAAAAATATACCAGAGAGGATATTCTGCGTATGGCAGAGGAGGAAGATGTAGAATTTATACGCCTCCAGTTTACAGATATGTTCGGCACTATGAAAAATATCGCCATTCCCTTCAGCAAACTGGAAAAGGCAATGAATAATGAGTGTGTTATTGATGCTTCCTCTATGGAAGGTTTCTACAGAAACGAGGAAGAAGATATGTATCTGTATCCGGACCTGGATACCTTCACCATTCTGCCGTGGCGTCCCCAGCAGGGTAAGGTGGCGAGATTTATCTGTGATGTTTACAAAGCAGACGGGACACCCTATACAGAAAGTCCCAGATGGATCTTAAAGGAGACAGTGAAAAAAGCGGCAGAAAAAGGATATTCCTTCCAGGTTAATCCGGAATGTGAATTCTTTTTGTTTCATACGGATGACAATGGCATGCCTACGACTCTTACCCATGAGCAGGCAGGGTATATGGATCTGAGCCCCGTGGATTTAGGTGAAAATGCCAGAAGGGATATTGTACTTACACTGGAGGATATGGGATATGAAGTGGAATCTTCGCATCATGAAATATCACCGGGGCAGCATGAGATTGATTTTTCTATGTCTGATGTGATGGAGACCGCAGACAAAGTCATGACTTTTAAAGTGGCAGTGCGTACGGTTGCCAAACGCCACGGTCTGCATGCTACTTTTATGCCAAAGCCCAGGGAAGAAGTCAATGGCAGCGGCATGCACATCAACATGGCTTTATATAAAGACGGAAAAAATGTATTTGAAGACAGAGAGGACAGCCTGGGCTTAAGCTGTGAGGCGTATGCTTTTATTGCCGGTATCTTAAAACATATCAAAGGCATGACAGCAATTTTTAATCCTCTGGTAAATTCCTATAAGCGCCTGGTGCCGGGATTTGAAGCACCTTCTGATATTACCTGGTCTTCCAGACAGAGGACAGCTTTGGTAAAAGTCAACTTGGGACAGACAGGGGAGAAGACTATTGAACTTAGGAGTCCGGATCCTTCCGCCAATCCTTATCTGGTCTTTGCTCTCTGTCTTGCGGCGGGAATAGACGGAATGGAAAAAGGCATGGAAGCACCGCTGGAACTGAAAAAAAGTATTCGAAGCATGTCAGAGGAGGAAAAGGAAGAACAGGGAATTCAGTCCCTTCCGGAAAATTTAAGCGATGCATTACAGGAAATGGAAAAAGATACCTGGATGAGACAGGCGCTGGGAGAAACCTTTTTTGGGCATTATAAAAAAGCAAAGAAAAAGGAATGGAAAAGTTATATGAAACAAGTTTCCGAATGGGAACTTGCCCAGTATCTGTACCAGATATAGTGGTACAAGCCGCAGCAGACGGTGTAAAACAGAAGCAGGGGGCAGCCTATGAGAATTATTATTGTATTACCGAAAATGGAAGACGCAAAGCGGATACGAAAGATCCTCATCAGCCATGGATTCGAAGACGCAGTGCCCTGCAATACAGCTTCCGCAGCCCTGATCGAAGCCAATGCAGATATAAGAGGCCTGGTGATCAGCGGATGCCGTCTGCCGGATATGCATTATTCTCAGCTAAAAGAATGTCTGCCTGCCGGATTTGAATTTTTGCTCCTGGGTTCTGCAAATGCAGTCAGTGCTGCAGACAGCAGTATTATGTCGGTGACCATGCCTCTCAGGATCTATGATTTTGTGAATACGGTTGAGATGATCCTGAACCAGGCAGAAAGAAAATACAGGAAGAATAAGAAAAAACCCAGACAGAGGACTGAAAAAGAAGAAAATTATATTAAAAATGCGAAATGGCTTTTAATGGAAAGGAATCATTTAAGTGAGGAGGAAGCTTACCGCTATATCCAGAAACGGAGTATGGACAACGGAATAAATATGGTGGAGACCGCACAAATGATCCTGACCTTAATATATGATGAATGTTAAAGGAGAAATGTGAGATGTTTACAATCAACAAAAATTATCTGAAGCTTCCGGGAAGCTATCTGTTTTCCGATATTGCAAGAAGAATTGCGGCATATCAGAACGCAAATCCGGAAAAAGAAATTCTCCGGCTGGGAATCGGAGATGTGACACAGCCTCTTGCTCCGGCGATCATTGAAGCACTTCACGGAGCAGTGGAGGAGATGGCTCATGCAGAGACCTTTCATGGATATGCACCCGACAGAGGATATGGATTTCTGAGAGAAGTCATTGCAAAAATGGACTATCAGGACAGAGGCTGTGATATTGAACCGGATGAGATCTTTATCTCTGACGGAGCAAAATGCGATTCCGGCAATATCCAGGAGATTCTCGGGATGGAGAATAAGATTGCTGTCTGTGATCCGGTCTATCCGGTTTATGTGGATACCAATGTTATGGCGGGCAGAACCGGACTCTATGATCAGAAAACACAGAGTTTTGACGGGGTGATCTATATGCCCTGTACTGCGGAAAATGATTTTGTGCCGGAATTTCCCAAGGAAAAACCAGATGTGATCTATCTTTGTTTCCCCAACAATCCTACCGGCGGAACCATTACTAAGCCACAGCTTCAGGAGTGGGTGGATTATGCCAATAAAAACGGCGTTCTGATTATTTATGACGCAGCATATGAGGCATATATTACAGAGGAAGAACTTCCTCACAGCATCTATGAGTGTGAAGGGGCTGAAACCTGCGCCATCGAACTGCGCAGTTTCTCAAAGAATGCAGGATTTACAGGGGTAAGACTGGGATTTGCTGTGGTACCTAAGAAATTAAAGGCAGAAGGTGTAAGTTTAAATGACCTGTGGGCGAGAAGACACGGGACGAAATATAACGGAGCGCCTTATATTGTCCAGAAAGCCGGAGCTGCTGTATATACAGAGGAAGGTCAGGCACAGGTAAAAGAACAAGTTGCGTATTATATGAGAAATGCTCATATGATCTATCATGACCTGAAGGCAGCAGGATACAGCGTATACGGAGGGGTGAATGCTCCTTATGTATGGCTGAAGACTCCGGGAAATCAGACCTCCTGGGAATTTTTTGATACTTTGCTGAACCAGGCCAATGTAGTAGGAACTCCGGGAAGTGGTTTCGGAGCCCACGGAGAAGGATATTTCCGCCTGAGCGCTTTTGGCACTTACGAAAATACCAAGAAAGCGATTGAAAGAATTATTAAGATGTGACAACAGGTTCTTTCCAGATTTTCTGATTTGTGATAAGCTTTTAAGAGCAGGAGATTCCTGCGGAAGTATGCAGACAGAAAGGGAGAGAATTTATGGATATTCTTGAGTTTCAGAATAAATTAAAAGAAATACAGACTCTGGCAGTAAACAATGGAAAAAAAGTTCACGTCCAACTGGTAGAAAAATTTTTTGAAGACGGAGACATGGACGCGGAAAAACTGAAAAGAGTATATGATTATCTGGAAGTCCAGGGCATCCGGGTAGAAGGTTTTGCCAGGGACGATATGGAGGATCAGCGGCGGGAAGAGACGGTTCCTTCACAGGAGAGAATCCCTCTTACAAGGGAAGAGGAAGAGTATTTAAGAGAGTATCTGGACTCCCTGGGGGAGCAGGTGGAAGAAACAGAAGAGGTCCTTCTGAAGAAATATTTTTCCGGGGAAGTTTCCGCCCGGGACGATCTTACCAGACTGTATCAAAAAGAAGTTGTGGAGGCGGCAAAGGAATTTAACTGTGAGGAGATTTTTTTCGGAGATCTTCTTCAGGAAGGGAATATGGGACTTCTGACAGCACTTGAAAAGGCAGAAGAGCAGGAAGAATTCCGCAGCTGGATCACGGGAGAGATCAGGAATGCAGTCCGCCGGTTTACGCAAGAGCAGACACGTCAGAAGAAGGAAGACAATATTCTGGTGGAGAAAGTACGCACTCTTGAGGCAAAGGTGAAGGAACTGACAGAAGATGACAAAGATGTGAAGTACAGTGTGGAAGAGCTTGCGCTGTTTCTGGATATGGATATTGAGGATATCCGCTCAGTGCTCAGGCTCACCGGAGAAGAATAGTGAAGAAAGCGGGATCTTAAGCAGCAGGGGACCGTCCGGCATTTTTGTGCCGGACGGTTTATGGATTTTTTAGAGAATTACTATTCTTTTTTCATTGTATAATAAAGGAAGAGGGTCTACTATAGTTATAGTATAATAATGGAGGGAAAATATATGGACATAAAAGAGAAAAAACCCCAGCCTCCCAAAAATAGTACATTATTTTATTGTGTACTTGTGCTGGTGATCCTGCTTATTCTGAATATTTTTGTTATGCCTTCTCTGGCGGAGAGAAGTATTAAAGATGCTACTTATGATGCTTTTCTCAATGATCTGGAAGCAGGAAAAATATCAGAAGTAAATCTTGAAGAAGACGTGATTTACTATCTGGAAGAGGGGAACGGCAGAGCACAGGTTTACAAGACCGGATATATCAGCAGCGATGTAGATCTGGTGGAACGCCTGGATGAAGCAGGAGTGGTATTTAACAAAGAAGTGCCTCAGACAATGTCACCCATTGTCAGCTTTCTGATCTCCTGGCTCCTGCCCTTCGTCATTATCTGGTTTTTGGGCGGCTGGCTGATGAAAAAGCTGATGAAAAATATGGGAAACATGGGAGGCGGTCCCGGTGCCATGTCTTTCGGAAAGAGCAATGCCAAGATTTATGTAAAATCTTCCACAGGAATCAAATTCTCGGATGTGGCAGGTGAAGATGAGGCAAAAGAGCTTCTTACAGAGATTGTGGATTATCTTCATAATCCGGAGAAATATAAAGAAATCGGCGCTTCCATGCCAAAGGGAGCTCTTCTTGTAGGGCCTCCCGGTACCGGTAAGACATTGCTGGCAAAGGCAGTTGCCGGTGAGGCAAATGTGCCCTTTTTCTCTATTTCAGGATCTGAATTTGTGGAAATGTTTGTAGGTATGGGCGCTGCCAAAGTGCGTGACCTATTCAAACAGGCAAATGAGAAAGCTCCATGTATTGTATTTATCGACGAGATCGATACCATCGGAAAAAAGCGTGACGGACAGATAGGAGGAAATGATGAAAGGGAACAGACACTGAACCAGCTTCTCACAGAGATGGATGGTTTTGACGGTTCCAAGGGTGTAGTGATTCTGGCTGCCACCAACCGTCCGGATTCTCTTGACCCGGCGCTCCTCCGTCCCGGACGTTTTGACAGAAGAATTCCGGTAGAGCTTCCTGACTTGAAGGGAAGAGAGGAGATTCTGAAAGTCCATGCAAGAAAGATCAAAATTGCGGATAATGTAAACTTTTATGAGATTGCAAAAGCTGCATCCGGAGCATCCGGAGCTGAGCTTGCGAATATAGTCAATGAAGCGGCGCTGCGTGCGGTCCGTGACAGGAGAAAATTTGCCACTCAGGCAGATCTTGAGGAAAGTATCGAAGTAGTTATTGCAGGCTATCAGAAAAAGAGCCGTGTGCTGTCTGAAAAGGAGAAACTTATCGTATCGTATCACGAAGTAGGACATGCCCTTGTAGCGGCCATGCAGACAAATTCTGCGCCTGTTCACAAGATCACAATTATCCCCCGGACCAGCGGGGCTCTGGGATATACTATGCAGGTAGAGGATGGAGAGCATTTCCTGATGTCAAAGGAAGAGCTGGAAAATAAGATCGCTACCTTTACAGGAGGAAGAGCGGCGGAAGAACTGATCTTTCATTCTGTCACTACCGGAGCTTCCAATGATATTGAACAAGCTACCAAGCTGGCGCGGGGCATGATCACCAGATACGGTATGAGTGATGATTTTGACATGGTTGCCATGGAAAGTATGTCAAATCAGTATCTGGGCGGAGACAGCTCTCTTGCCTGCTCCTTTGAGACACAGACTCAGATTGACAAAAAAGTTGTGGAGCTGGTGAAAAAGCAGCATCAGAAAGCTTATAAGATCCTGGAGGACAATATCGGCAAGCTCCATGAGCTGGCAAAATTCCTGTATGAGAATGAGACGATTACAGGAGAGGAGTTTATGAGGATTCTTAATACCAAGCCAAGGATCGGAATGAATGATCAGGCGGAAGAAGAATAGATAAGCCCGGAAAGCCGGAAGATTTTACAGTGACCACACATCGTGTGTGGCAGTCAATAGGCTGATACATTTCCCTTATGAAAATACGGGGAGATGTATCAGCCGTTTTTTTCGTGGCAGATAAGTTTCGAGGTGCAGCTGCTCCTTTTTAATTTCTGCAGATTTTAAAGAGAGCAAAATCTTCTATAAAGCATGGGTATTTTTTACGATTATTCGCACAAAATGTAGGATAGACAAAGCGGCGAGCCTCTCATTGACTCGCCTAATATATTTTGTTAGAATAAATTTCAGAGTAAATATGAAAAAATAGAAATCCTGAAAACGAAGGTACCGACATGAATTATATAGTTTTTGATCTGGAATGGAATCAGTGTCCTTATGGCAAAGGGAAAGAGAACAAAAGGCTTCCCTTTGAGATTATTGAGATTGGGGCAGTAAAATTAAATGAAGACAGAAGAGTGACGGATTCCTTCCAGGAATTAGTGAAGCCTGCGGTGTACCATAAGCTGCATTTCAGGACAAAAGAAATTCTGGGGATAGACACAAAAATGCTGGAAGAGGGAATTCCTTTTTCTAAAGCAGTGAGAAAATTCCTGAAATGGTGCGGACCAGATCCTAGATTCTGTACGTGGGGTTCCACAGATTTAGTAGAACTTCAGAGAAATATGAAGTATTACGGCATGCTGAATCTGCTTAGGGGACCTGTTTTTTATTATGATATACAGAAGCTGTTCGGATTAGTTTATGAGGGGGAGAAAACTGCCCGTTCCCTGGAATATGCCATTAAATTCTTGGATATGGAACAAGAAGGTGATTTCCACCGCGCTCTGAATGATGCCAGATATACAGCAGAGATTTTTTCGTCTATGCCTGTAGAAACGGCACTGAAAAATTATTCCATTGACTGTTATCAGAATCCCAGGAATAAAAAAGAAGAGATTTACACTGTTTTTGACAATTATTCCAAATTTATTTCCAGAGAATTTCCTTCCAAAGAGGATGCTATGCGGGACCGGGAAGTGACTGCCACAAAATGCTTTCTCTGCGGCAGGACTGCACGGAAAAAAGTCCGCTGGTTTTCTGTAAATCCCAAAGCGCATCTTTGTCTTGCCTGGTGTCCGGAGCATGGATATTTCAGGGGGAAGGCGAGACTGAAAAAGACAGATGAAGGAAAATACTATGTGGTGAAAACCTTAAAGAAGATAGATAAGGAGGAAGCTGATTCTGTCAGAGAGAAAAAGGACGCGCTGAGAAAAAAACGGCGTCAGAAACGTCATCAGACAGAGGAAAAAGCTTGAAGGAGGAAAAGTATTTATGGAAGCGAAACAGAACGCAGGTGAAAATAAAATGGGGGTTATGCCTGTGAATCGGCTTTTACTCACCATGTCTGTGCCAATGATGATTTCCATGCTGGTACAGGCCCTTTATAATGTGGTGGACAGTATGTTTGTGGCACAGCTGAATGAAAATGCGCTTACAGCGGTTTCTCTGGCATTTCCAGTGCAGAACCTGATGATTTCTGTGGGAGTCGGCACTGGAGTGGGCATCAACGCCCTGCTCTCCAGAAGCCTTGGGGAAAAGGAATTTGAGAGAGCGGATAAAACGGCAAATCACGGCGTACTTCTGGCGCTGGTCAGCTATGGTGTTTTTGCACTTCTGGGGTTCTTCTTCGCAGAAATTTTTATGAGAGTACAGACGCAGGATGCCCAGATTATTTCTTACGGGACGTCTTACCTGAGGATCTGCTGTATCTGTTCTTTCGGAATGTTTCTGCAGATTACATTTGAAAGGCTGCTCCAGTCAACAGGAAAAACTTTTTATACCATGCTGACGCAAATGCTAGGCGCAGTGATTAATATTATCCTGGATCCCATCATGATCTTTGGTCTGTTTGGTTTTCCCAAGATGGAGGTGGCAGGTGCTGCAGCAGCAACTGTTCTGGGACAGATCATAGCCAGTATTGCTGCATACATATTCAACAAAAAAAAGAATCACGAAATCCACCTTACCTTTAAGGAATTCCGGATTTCGTGGAAAATTATCCGAAGTATTTACGCAGTGGGTGTTCCTTCTATTGTCATGTCTTCCATTGGTTCTGTCATGACCTTTGGGATGAACAAGATCCTGATTGCCTTTTCTTCTACAGCAACCGCTGTTTTTGGTGTGTATTTTAAGCTTCAGAGTTTCATCTTCATGCCGGTTTTCGGACTGAACAATGGAATGGTACCTATTGTGGCGTATAATTATGGTGCAAAGAAAAAATCCAGAATTACGAGGACCATTTTTTTGAGTGTCTGTTATGCAACGGGAATTATGATCATCGGGATTCTGATCTTTCAGTTTTTCCCTTCTCAGCTTTTAGGGATATTTAATGCTTCCGAAAATATGAAGCACATAGGGGTTCTGGCGCTCCGGATTATCAGCATCAGCTTTTTGTTTGCAGGATTCAACATTGTATCTTCTTCCTTGTTTCAGTCCATGGCGCACGGAGTGCTGAGTCTGTGGGTGTCTGTGGTAAGGCAGCTGTGCATCCTGCTTCCCGCGGCCTTTATCCTGGCCAGAATCGGGGGACTTGACATGGTGTGGTGGTGTTTCCCTATATCAGAAATCTTTGCATTTGTCATGTGCATTGCATTTCAGAAATATGTATACAGAAAGCAGATTGCGCCATTGGCAGAAGAATAGGAGATAGAAAGATGAGCGGTTATGTTGTTGTGGACCTTGAGATGTGTAAAGTTCCTCAGGCAATGAGGAGCAGATACCCGTGGGGACGGGAAACCATTCAGATCGGAGCAGTACTGCTCAATGAACAGCTGGAGATTACCGGCCAGTTTGACACATTTGTATATCCTCAGTTTGGATCCATTGACGCAGAAATAAAAAAGCTGACCGGAATTGAAAAGAAAGATGTAAAGAACGCTCCTGATATGAAAACCGCGCTGGAACAGTTTGTCGCCTGGGTTCCCAGGGATGCAGCAGTGGTATCCTGGAGTGATAATGATGAAAAACAGATTCGTCATGAAGCAGAGGCAAAGCAAATTGAGATTCAGGGTCTGGATGCCATTCTGGAAAACTGGATCGACTGCCAGAAAATCTTCAGTGAGAAAATGCAGACAGAGAAATGCTACAAACTTTCCGATGCATTGATTGCGACGGATATCTGTTACAGCGAAAGGGAACATGACGGGCTGATGGATGCCTACAATACAGCCCTTCTTTTCGCAAAAATGAAAAAGGAACAGAAGCTGCAGCTGAATGCATATTATCGGACTGCCAGAGAAGAAGAGGAGGAACATCTGAAGGTAGAACTTGGAGATCTGTTTGCAGGACTGCATATTGACAGTGGAGTATAAGTGAAAGAATAGCCTTGAAAATCCCAGCATAGATTGTAAAAAAGCAGTTTCGGGGGATTTTCCTTGAAAGATTATATTGAAGAACGGGCAATGGAGATCGCGAATTATATTATCGAAGAAAAGGCAACGGTGAGACAGACTGCGAAGAAGTTTGGAGTTAGTAAGAGTACGGTACATATAGATGTAACAAAAGAGGTGTTTTTGTGAAGGTTGTTTATGAGGTGAGGTAAGAGTGT
>PPYE01338549.1_pt1 | contig 24102 bp, 19 predicted proteins | sample 1559881 | NCBI WGS metagenome assembly PPYE01 (sample SAMN08240022, study PRJNA423297) | Human gut metagenome, whole genome shotgun sequencing project. | reverse complement strand
GGTCATGTGGACGTAGAGTATGAATGGTGGCGGATGGGAGCCCATAAAAAAGTGAAACTGGAACGAAAATATGTCAACGAAACTGCCATTGGCAGCGAAGTGGCGGATGCCGGAGAAGAATACCGGAAACAAATCATCGCCCAAATCGTTTGAGGAAGAAAAAACAGTTTGAGAAAGAAAAAACAGAATAAACAATTATTGAATACTGAAAATAAGAATGAAAGCTCTTTTCCTTATATTTCACGGCTTCAATGAGGCCAACGGAATTAGTAAGAAGATACGTTATCAGGTGAAAGCCCTCAAAGATTGTGGAGTGGATGTTCGCTTGTGTCATTATGATGTGACCTCTTATGGCGAACGGCGTTGGATGGTGGATGACGAAGTGATCGCCGATTTCGGCACGGGCTTTGCCGCAAAGATTTGGAAACGTGTCTACTACTCTCCTATTCTTGACTATGCACGCCGCGAAGGAATCGACTTTGTATATATGCGCTCTTTTCACAATGCCAGTCCGTTCACCCTCCGGCTGGTGAAGTCGTTGAAACGTACAGGCGCAAAAGTGGTGATGGAAATTCCTACTTATCCTTACGATCAGGAGTACGTCACCCGTTCCATGAAATTTCATCTGGCCATCGACCGCTGTTTCCGTCACAAGCTCGCAAAGGCTCTGGACGGTATCGTCACTTTCTCCAATGCGGAAGAAATATTTGGCGGAAACACCATACGCATCTCCAACGGAATTGATTTTGAGGCGATTCCGATGAAGAAGCAGCAGAATGACACTTCAAAAGAGTTGCACTTGATCGGAGTGGCGGAAGTGCACTACTGGCACGGCTTCGACCGCCTTGTGCGCGGATTGGCAGATTATTACCGCAACAATCCGGAATATAAAGTATATTTCCATATTGTAGGCCCGCTGTCCGGCGAACGGGAACGGGCGGGGATCTTGCCTGTTGTCCGTGACAACCATCTCGAACCGTATGTTCTTCTGCATGGTCCTTTGCATGGCGACGAACTGGATGCGATGTTCGAAAAAGCTGATTTTGCCATTGGCAGCCTGGGACGCCACCGCAGCGGAATTACGTATATCAAAACGTTGAAAAACCGCGAGTATGCCGCACGTGGCTTCGCGTTCACTTACTCGGAAACCGACGACGACTTCGACCACATGCCGTATGTATGGAAGGTGGCACCCGACGAATCTCCGGTGGATATTCAGGGACTGATCGACTTCCGGAAAACGCTGAAAATGACGCCTGCCGAGATACGCGAATCGGTCTGCCCGCTATCGTGGAAGGCGCAAATGCAGAAAGTGATCGACGCCATAAAGACCAAAGATAAATAAACAAAAACACAATTAATAACAAACAATATTCTGATAAACATGAAAATAGCCTACTGCATCCCCGCCCTCTACTATCCTAGCGGCATGGAACGGGTATTGACACTAAAAGCAAATTACTTCGCCGAAGTGTTTGGTTATGAAATACATATCATCCTCACAGACGGGAAGGGCAAGAAACCGTACTACGAACTGCATCCGTCCATCACTCTTCATCAACTTGACATTGATTATGATGAATTGAACGGAATGTCATTCTATAAAAAACTACCTAAATATATTGCGAAACAAGGACGTTTTAAAAAGAAACTCAACGAATGTCTGCACCAAATTCGTCCGGACATTACTATCTCCCTGCTCCGTCGTGACATCAATTTCATCAATCGGATGACGGACGGCAGCACAAAGTTGGGTGAAATACACTTTAACAAATCTAATTACCGAGATTTCAGCAACAGCCGTCTGCCCGCATTCTTACGGGCAATCGTAAGCAATTATTGGAGAGAGCAGTTATACCGGCAACTTCGCCAGTTGAAACGTTTCATCGTATTGAGCCACGAGGATGCACAGGAATGGACGGAACTGGATAATGTTGAAGTGATCCATAACCCTCTTCCTTTTTTTCCCGACCAAATATCTGACAATAGCCATAAACAGGTAATAGCAGTAGGGCGATATGTTCCGCAGAAAGGATTCGACCGCCTGATCCCGGCTTGGCAACTCGTTGCCAGAAAGCATCCCGACTGGATACTGCGTATCTACGGAGACGGTATGCGTGAGCAACTGCAACAGCAAATTGACTCTTTAGGAATCACTGCCAGTTGTATATTGGAACCTACTGTTTCCAATATTGTCGACAAGTACTGTGAAAGTTCAATTTTTGCCCTTTCATCACGTTTCGAAGGGTTTGGAATGGTTATTATAGAAGCAATGGCATGTGGCGTGCCGCCCGTATCATTCACCTGTCCCTGCGGCCCGCGGGATATTATCAGCGACGGAAAAGACGGTCTGCTGGTAGAAGACGGGAATATCGAACAACTGGCGGAGAAAATCTCTTACTTAATAGAGAATGAAGATATACGTAAGAAAATGGGACAGCAGGCGCGTATGGACGTCCAGCGCTTCCGAATAGAAAATATTGCCGAACAATGGAAACAACTATTTGAAAGCCTGATTATCCCGGTTAATGAAAACAAATAAAGCATTCAATATCTATGGAATGGTATTCTAAGTATTTACAGGTTTATGAGAAACCTTTTGCGGAAGCTCCGCAAGCCGTTATCGAGGAAGTACGCCGCAATCTGGCCGGATTGCAGAGTAACGAACCGCTTGTCACTGTATCACTCATCGGATACAATGAGGAAAAACATCTGCTTGCCTGCCTCTGGTCGTTGAGCGAGATGAAATGTAAATATCCTGTAGAAATCATTGGTGTGGACAACGAATCGAAAGATCGCACTGCGGAGATTTACGAGGCTTGCGGTGTGCCTTATTTCACGGAAACGCAACATAGTTGTGGTTTTGCCCGTCTTTGCGGACTGAACCATGCCCGTGGAAAATATCATATCAACATTGATTCTGACACGATGTATCCGGCAAAGTATGTGGAAACAATGGTGGATGCGCTCGAAAAGCCGGGTGTAGTGGCTGTCAGCTCGCTTTGGAGTTATATTCCCGACAAGGATCACTCTTGGATGGGGCTGAAAATCTATGAGGCTGCACGCGACTTGCATTTATGGTTGCAGTCTTTCAAGCGTCCGGAGCTTAGTGTGCGCGGACTGGTATTTGCTTACCGGACGGAATGTGCGAGGAAAACGGGAATCCGCACGGATATTATCCGCGGTGAAGACGGATATCTGGCTTTGCAGCTCAAGCAATTCGGAAAGATTGCATTTGTACGGAAAAGACGTGCGCGTGCCGTCACCGGATATGGGACGGTGGGAGCCGACGGAACTTTGTTCAATAGTTTCAAGGTGCGTGTCGTCAGCAGATTAAAAGGTATCGGAGGACTGTTCACCCAAAAGAAGGAATATAAGGATGAGGAGAGTAATCTAGTAAAAAAGAAGTAAGAAAGGAAAGCCTATGTGCAAGAATCTCAATATCGGTATCGTTTTATTTTTAATTATTGGCTTAGTTATGTCGGGATGTATCCGCAAACTGAATCTATATCAAGGAGATAAAGACGAGGATGAAAACAAGGATAATGGAAAGAGGCGGGATGTCATCTGCGAAACGGAATTCATATACCCGTTCGGTAATGAAACAGCCGATAAAGAAATAGAAATAACCATTCACCTGAAAGCAGACAGACAGGTAGGATATCTGTATACGGAAATACCAACATTGAAATATAACAAAGATTGGCTGTTTCTGATGACACAAGACGACTGTATGCATTCAGCCTTTTCATATACATGGGCTGCCATTCATGGCAAACCTTTATCTTATATTTACTACTGCGATCTGGCTCATCTGCAAAACGGTGATTTGCCTCCTGATTATTATTCATTAGGAAAAACATTAGCTACCACCAATGGTACCGGACAGGAAGTACGTTTCTCTTTCGGAACTACCGTGGCTGCCGATGATGATTTAATGAACACACAAACATGGGTACAAAATGGATATACAAGAGATTATTTCCGCTTTTATAAAAAGACAATGTTAGTATGGGGCAACTTGCAGGAAATGATGAATTACGGAGTAAGCATCGCTTTCCATGACTTGAATCTACCTGACGAAGATAAAACAGAAGATAAGTTGCTGGCACAATTTCCTGTTGCTCAAAGCATGATACGTGAGAAACTGAATAATCGAACTTGTAAAATGCTGGCAGAGCCTAATGGAGATAAAAATTATATCAAAGCGGCTTTGAGATATGATAAAATCAGAACCCTGTGTGCACAAAGCGGAGCTACAAAACTCTATCCATTTCAAGAAAACGGAGATATTGAACAAGTAGTGATCGAAAGAGCTTTCTATGACCCACCCGAAGGTAGCGGGCTGACAAATCCGGATATGATTAAGGCGGCTATTCTCAAGGAAATGGAAAATCCAAAAGAAGAGCGGGCAGCTATTTCTATAGGTGCCCATAATACAGATACCGGTTGGGTGAACTTCTTGGAATGGCTCAACGACACATACGGACGAGATGGTGACGACTCTATGTGGTTTACCAACCAGGAAGAATATTATGAATATTATTACTATCGTTTGCACAGCAAACCGGAAATCAAACAGGTAAATACGCACACGTGGAAACTGACACTAAATCTGAATGGAGAGGACTCCGCTCCTTTCTATTACCCTTCCGTGACTGTAAATATTTTCGGGCTTAAAATGGAGGACATTGAAAGCATAAAATCAAATGAAGATGTTACAGGACTCTCTTATGGTGACCATAAAGATTTCTTCATGCTAAATATCGACTGCCGAAAATACCTGGCGGAACACGCCGAGAATTTCGTGAAACGATATGAAGCGAATCCGACAGATGTTTCTGCCAAAGCGGACGCCAACTACTTTGTGAATATGCTGAAAGATTCGGATAAAAAGACGGAGTTGAAGAAACGAATCGAATAAATGGCCGGACGCAAAACGAACTGTTAAGCTATTTGGGCATAAACGAATAAAAAAGATGGAACGTAGAGAAAGAAAAAGAAGAAGTAATAAACAAATATAATTATGAACGAAACCATGACCCTTTGTCTTGAAATTATTTTCTGGCTTGCCCTGTTCGTTGTGTTCTACACCTATTTGGGCTACGGAATTGTGCTTTATATTCTTGTCAAGTTGAAAGAGCTTTTCGTGAAGCCTGTGAAGCGTTCGTTGCCGGCATCGGACGCAGACCTGCCGGAAGTTACCCTCTTCATTACGGCATTCAACGAAGAAGATGTAGTGGACGAGAAGATGGAAAACAGTCTTGAGCTGGATTATCCTGCGGACAAGCTGCACATCGTATGGGTGACGGACGGAAGCGATGACGGTACGAACGAACGATTGCAGACGCGTTGGCAGGGGAAAGCGACCGTACATTTCCAACCGCTCCGGCAAGGTAAGACGGCTGCAATGACACGTGGAATGACGTTGGTGGATACTCCACTCGTTGTTTTTACGGATGCCAACACGATGGTGAACCGGGAGGCAATACGGGAAATCGTGCTTGCTTTCCAGGATCCGAAAGTGGGCTGCGTGGCTGGTGAAAAACGGATTGCCGTGCAGACAAAAGACGGGGCGGCTGCCGGTGGTGAAGGTATTTACTGGAAATACGAATCAACCCTGAAAGCACTTGATGCACGGCTCTACTCTGCCGTAGGAGCAGCAGGCGAACTGTTTGCCGTGCGTAACGAGCTGTTCGAAGCGATGGAGCCGGATACGTTGCTCGACGATTTTATTCTTTCACTCCGGATCACAATGAAAGGTTACACCATCGCTTATTGTACGAATGCTTATGCCATCGAAAGTGGTTCGGCAGATATGCGCGAAGAAGAAAAACGAAAAGTGCGCATCGCTGCGGGAGGATTGCAGTCTATCTGGCGGCTTCGTCCGTTGCTGAATCCTTTCCGTTACGGGATACTTAGCTTTCAATATACGTCGCACCGGGTATTGCGATGGTCTATTACTCCGTTCCTGTTGTTTGCGCTCTTCCCGCTGAATATTGCGATTCTGCTGTTGGGTGGTTCCACGATATTTTACGGAGTGCTGCTTGCCATGCAGGTTCTTTTTTACGGGTTGGGATATTGGGGATATTACCTATCTACGAAACAGATAAAAAACAAGTTGCTCTTTATCCCCTACTACTTTTTATTTATGAATGTCAATGTGCTGAAAGGCATCCGCTATCTCAAGAAGAAAAAAGGAAGCGGAGCTTGGGAAAAGGCGAAGCGCGCCGAAAAGTAAGAACAAATGCCATAATCTTTTGTTATCCTTATAGGAGACATAAGTCTCTATTATCTAATAAAGAACAGACATGGACAGAATATTACATGATGCGAATAACGCACAAAGAATATTGAAACTGACGGCAGATACAATGCTATTGGTTGACAGGCATGGCGTCTGCGTAGACATTGAGCCTCATTGTGATCTATGGTTTCTGCAAGAGGATATACTTTTAGGAAAAAATATATTTGAGCTTTTACCGGAATATACAAGAGAGAGGGTGATGCCCATCTTTCAGATTGTGCTCGAAGAGCAGCGTAGCATCAGCAAGAACTTCAAGCTGGTGCTGAATGACGAAATTTTCTACTTCAAATGCCTCATGTTTCCGTATGATGGCATGGTGCTTTGCCAATATCGCGACATCACGCAAAGAAGCAATGTAAAAAGACGGTTGGAACAAGCAAATCTCACCCTGCGGGCCATCCAAAAGGTAGCCCAGATAGGACAATGGGCGTACAATACGAATCAGAATATTTTCCATTATTTGGGTTATACAGGCGTTTTGTGTGAGGAAAGTGTGCAGAATCTCGCCATTGAAAAATATGTGGAACTGATTGTAGAAGAAGACCGTCAGAGTTTCAGGGAATGGTGTCGGGTGAACGAAAGGGAGCTCAACATGGAGAGCATCAGCTATCGCGTCCGACTGAACGGGGAAATCTTCTATATGCGTATCCAGACTTATTTGCGTGAAGAGCGCCCCGACGGCAGTTTCAACATCGAGGGGTATATTCAGAATATTACGGACATACAGCATCGCAGAAATGACATCAATACGTTGACGCACGCTATCAACAACGCCAAAGAGAGTATCTTTGCCGCCAGACCCGATGGCACGATTATCTTCGCCAATCGTCGTTTCCTGCACAATCACGGTATTCCCGAAAGTGAGGATATCAGTCAGTTGAAAATCTACAATGTCGCCGCAGATATGCCTACGCAAGAGGCTTGGGACGAACGTTGTAAAGATGTCATACACGGTGGCAGCAGTAACTTTGTGGCTCATCATCCATCGAAAATCAATAAAGGTATATTGGCTTACGAAGGTACGATGTACAACGTCACCAATGACTCCGGAGAAGAAAGTTACTGGTCGTTTGCTCATGATATTTCCGAGAGGATTCGATACGAAGCCCAAATCAAACGGCTCAATCAAATCATGGATACGACAATCAATAATCTCCCCGCGGGGATTGTTGTGAAGGAGATCAACAATGATTTCCGGTACATTTATCGAAATCGGGAGGCTTATAACCGCGATCTTTACAAGAACGATCCTGTCGGTAAGAATGACTTCGATTTCTATCCGCCTATCGTGGCCGAGAAGAAGAGACAGGAGGATATTCAAGTGGCCACCAGTGGAAAAGGTATGCACTGGACGGTGGAAGGAAAGGATCGGAACGGAAACCTGATTATCCTTGACAAGCGGAAAATCCGGGTGGATGGGGACGAACTGTCTTCGCCTATCATCGTCAGCATCGAATGGGATGTCACGGAACTGGAAATGATGAAGCGGGAGCTACTGTCTTCGAAGGAAAAGGCGGAAATGTCTGATAGTTTGAAATCAGCTTTCCTTGCCAATATGAGTCATGAGATACGTACTCCGCTGAATGCTATTGTGGGGTTCTCGCATCTCATTGCCGAAAGTGATGATGCGGAAGAACGAAAGACGTACTACAACATCGTAAACGCGAACAACGAGCGTCTTTTGCAACTTATCAACGAGATTCTCGATCTCTCGAAGATTGAATCGGGAACTATCGAGTTTTCCTTCGGACCGGCTAGTCTCCATAATCTCTGCCGGGAAGTGTACGATGCTCATATATTCCGTACTCCGCAGGGAGTAAGCCTTGTCTATGAGTCTTCGGACGAGAGTCTGATGATTGAAACGGACAAGAATCGGGTATTCCAGGTGATTTCGAATCTGATTGGGAATGCTGTTAAGTTTACGAAAGAAGGAAGTATCAGTTATGGTTATAAGCTGGTGGATAACCAGATTGTTTTCCACGTAACGGATACCGGAACAGGAATTGAGCCGGAGAAAGTGGGTCGTGTGTTCGAACGTTTTGCCAAGCTGAACAATCATGCACAGGGCACTGGGTTGGGATTATCTATCTGTAAGTCTATCGTTGAACGGCTCGGGGGCAAGATTTCCGTCAGCTCCGAATTTGGTAAGGGAACGACGTTTACATTTACTTTGCCGTATACGGTTGCAGAATCCGTGAGTGTAGATTCGGAGAAAAAGAATGATGATGAGACAAGCGGAGGTATGAGCAGTGCTGTAAATACACGGCATGCTTGTATTTTGGTTGCCGAAGATACGGACAGTAACTTTGATTTATTGGAGGCTATCTTAGGTAAGGAGCACCGGATTATTCGTGCGCATGACGGAATGGAGGTTGTTGCAATGATTTTATAGCTAAACCGATAGCGGATGATAAGCTGAAAGCTATGATTCATAAATGGTTGTCGCCTCCGTAAAAGGGCACATATTATAGAGTACATATTGTATAGAAAACGCTTTAATAGTGATATAATCACCCAATAACTTAGATTAGATGAAAGCCTTTTACAGACTGTTTTATTACATATCCATCGTGCTGACCAGTATTTTGGCAGGAGTTACCATTGCGGGCGCCTTCGTAGGTAAATACCGGTTATTCATGCAAAGAGATAGCCTCTTACATGAGAAATCTGCAAGCAGATATTCTCTGTTTTCAGGAGTTTGGCATTAATGATGAGTTTGGTGTAGACAGTATAGCTGCGGTTCTTTCTGATTGGCCGTATTATTATATCCCTATTTCTCCCGAAGGAAAACATTTGTTGCAGCTGGCTGTTTTCAGCCGCTACCCCATCAAGGAGGAGAATCTTATCGTCTATCCTGATTCGAAAAATTGCAGTCTCTGGTGTGATATTGAGACTAATGCCCGTACTATCCGCCTGTTCAACAATCATCTCCAAACAACGGAAGTGAGCCAGAACAAGCGCAAACTGGAAAAGGGACTCCACACGGATGATTCTCAAAGGGTGGAACGTGCTGCTTTGGGATTGATTGTATATGTATACTTTCAAGTTTTTCAAGCATCTGTTAAGAATCGACTATATTCTCCATTCACCGGAACTGAATAGTACGGATTACTTCTCGCCGGATCTTACTTATAGCGATCATAATCCGGTGGTGATGAGGGTGAAGTTATAAAAGAGTAAGAGGATGATAAGCTAATAATCATATCCTTAAAGATATTCCGTTTATATCAAAATCTTACTGATAATAAAAAAGGCTGTCCCGAACACGAGACAACCTTTCATTATTTTGAGATTTTATCGAATTAATGGAATATATAACGAAGACTAAACTGAACAGAGTAAGTAGATCTAAAATCTTTATACTTTGTATACGTTTCAGTCAATCTTTTGCCACTATTCTTTTGGAATGTATATCCCTTGCCTTCTCCAGTAGTACTATTTCCCTTATCGTAAGCCAAGAGATTGGTATTATTTACGGTCTTATACAATCCCCAATCTGAATTTAACAAATTCAAGAAGTTCTTAATATCAACACCAAATTGAAGAGTATGACGTTTACCACCAACTTTAAGATAGAAATCTTGCATAAATTTCAAATCCAATTGATGATGCCAAGGCATAACCACTCCACCGCGATCTACATATTCGCCTTTGTGCTTCTTCAAATAGCTATCTTGGTTGATATATGCCCAAAAGTCATCTTTTTGTTGATCTGCACTATAAATTTGCCCGTCTAATTTATAGTCATCATATGTTCTATTTACACTATTATATGTTTTTTCCGCAAATGTCCAATTATTCAGCTCTTCTCTTGAAGCAGGAATATATAATAAGTTATTAGCTCCACCATCGCCAACAATGTTGCCAGCAAATGTATAGGAATAACGAGCATAACCATAACCACCAGCATATCCCATATTCATTCCTTCATAAATGAATGATAATGAGGAAGCAAATCTTTTAGCATATTCCAAACGATAACCAGCTGAAGCTACAATACGGTGAGGAGAAACATAGGTACCATAACCTGTTTCATGTTCATTAATACCGCCTACAGAATAAGTATTTGTTCTATATGCAGAAGTTACCTGATCACCAATACCATCACTGTACGCCTTAGCTTTCGAATGTGTATATGCTGCAGACAAATACAAGCCAAAATCAAAAGATTTAGCTAATTGAGTAGTAATAGAATAATAATAGGCCTTGTGACCACCATTCTCTATATAGAATACATTCTGTTTTCCACCTGCGTTTGTCCATGAAGCATCAGAGTATTTGCTATATGAGTCACGTGTATCATTCGGATTAAAAGTGATCGTAGCTTCTGAAGGCTTAATAGCTTTATTAGAAATAACGGCAGGATTGATGTCTTTATTAAAAATACCTTCTATTGAGAAATCAATATCCCCCGGAAGTTTAGCATCAAAGGCTAAAGAGGTTTTCCAAGTAGATGGCATCTTTAAATCTTTATCAATAATAGTTGGATCTGTAGGAGCTTTAATATCAGCAATTCTACCATTCGGATACAATTCATTCAATACTCCTGATACAGAAGGTTGAAAATGAGGTTTCAAAGCTGCATCAGCTACCTTAGTATAATAATATTGATTCTGACCGACATTAGAGTTTCCAACCGCAGATACTAACCATACAAATGGTAAACGACCTACATAAAGCCCAGTACCTCCACGAAGAACATATTTACGCTCACCGGTAATATCCCAATTGAATCCTACACGTGGAGACACAGAAATCTTTGCAGAAGGAACTTGATCTGTAGAGTAGCTTACTCCGCCAAACTCACATCTTGCAAAATCTTCATTATAGTTATTCTTTAGAGAAGGATATTTAGGCATCTCAAAACGAATACCAGCAGTCAACTTAAAGTTCTCACTAATATTCATCTGATCTTGTAAATACAATGAATATTGCAAAGTTTTCATTTCAGCCTTAAATTGGCTATAATCTGCCGCATTAGAGTGTGTGATAGCAAAAGCCTTAGGATATTCATTATTTACGAAGCTATCCCATGATTTATACACATAATATCCATTACCAGCTTGTTGGAAACCATTTGTAGCCTTGTTATACTCAAACTGGAAACCAGCCAATAAATTATGAATACCTGCCGTATAAGACATTTCATCTGTGAGAACAAATGTTCTGGCTTGAGCTAAGTTGCCCGGAGAAAAGATATCTGGTCCAATACGTGCATAAACAGCACCGTCTTCCAAAATATCAATTGATGGAAAATCTGCTGCTCCCTCATAGCTTCTTGGCTCATCTTGGAAGGAGTAAGTGACACGTGTCACATTATTCAAACTACCATCTAACCATTTTGAGTTCCATTCTGAAGCATACGATGTAAAGTTATATTCCTTGAAGTAACGAGAATTTTCAAAATACATAGCAGCATTATGATTCACATTCCCAGATCCTTTGGAAGCTGCTGTTCCACCATCATAAATATCTGTTGCATAGAAAGGAGAAACAGAAGAAGTTGGGCCACTATTATCTTTTGAATGGGCACGTGTAAAACGGAAATTGAGTTTATTATTATCATTAATATTCCAGTCCAAACGTGCCATGATCTTGTAGGCCGGAGTCTTGATAGAGTATCCCTGATAACGTCCCGGATCATAGTCATACTTGTCTATAAAATAGTTGCGAATCTCATCCATCTTTCCTACTGTAGGACGATTCACATTGGCTGTATTAGATCCCCAATCATCACTGTCGCTTAAACGAGCTCTGCTCTTAGGACCAGCTGTTACATTATCTTCATATTCACCGTTTACAAAGAAAAACAACTTGTTTTTTATGATTGCACCTCCAAAACTAGCGCCATAGAGGTATTTTTGAGATTTCTCACGTATTAACTCTAAATCACCTACCTTATCACCATTCAAATTCTCATTATTTAAATAAGTATAAGCTGTTGCATAGAAATCATTGGTACCACTTTTAGTTACAGCATTGATTGCCCCACCAATGAATCCACTTTGGCGAACATCAAACGGAGTTACAGATACTGCTATTTGTTCCAATGCATCCAAAGAAATAGGTGAACCTCCGCCCGGCAAGTTAGAACCGATACCAAATGAATTACTGAAAGCAGCACCGTCGACAGTTACAGAAGACTGACGGTAATTACCACCACCTACGGCAAAACCATTACCTGTGTTAGCTCCTTGCGGAGTTAAACGCATAATATCATTCATACTACGTCCAACAGTAGGGATCATAGCCATCTGCTCTTCTCCAATATTAGTAATAGCGCCTGCGGCCGCCGGTACGCATACCCTGCAGATTAAATTGACCACTGACGTTAGTCACTGTACCATAACGAGTGCCTGATGGTTCGTGAACCGCAACGACTGTTGCTCCAATGATTGGTTCATCTTGTGCGGTCACTTTACCACTCATCGTGGCTGTTGTAACCTGCGCGCTCATCGTGACAGCAATAAACAACATTACTAGCACTAAGAAAGATCGCATTCTCTTTAACATAAATGTAGTTGATTAGTTAATATAAATTGTTTGCTTTTAAAAACTGTGCACAAATATAATTAATAATATTTAGAACTACATTACGATTATACTACATTTTTTTAAGAGAGATAAACGTTTCACTACCTTATAAAATGATAAAGGCTCTACAATATTTGCAGAGCCTTTTATTTTGAAACAGAAAGCATTAGAAATGCTTCAATCTATTACTTTATACTAGTCAGTCATTAACTTTCTATAACGAACACGCTTCGGCTCTTCATTTCCCAAACGTTTCATTTTGTTTTCTTCGTATTCTGAATAAGACCCTTCGAAGTAGAATACATTGGAGTCTCCTTCAAAAGCCAGAATGTGTGTACAGATACGGTCGAGGAACCAACGGTCATGCGAGATAACTACGGCACAGCCGGCAAAATCTTCCAGACCTTCTTCCAAAGCACGCAGTGTGTTTACGTCAATATCATTGGTAGGCTCATCGAGCAACAGTACATTGCCTTCTTCTTTCAAAGCCATCGCCAAGTGTAAACGGTTTCTTTCACCACCGGACAGTACACCGCAAAGTTTTTCCTGATCGCCTCCGGAGAAATTGAAACGGGAAAGGTATGCACGCGCATTGATGTCACGTCCTCCCATGCGGATCAACTCATTGCCACCGGAAATTACTTGGTAAACACTCTTATTCGGATCAATATCTCTGTGTTGCTGGTCTACATACGCCACCTTTACAGTCTCTCCTACTTCAAACTCTCCTTTATCTACTGTCTCCAATCCCATAATCAGACGGAACAGTGTCGTTTTTCCCGCACCATTGGGACCGATCACACCAACAATACCATTAGGAGGAAGCATAAAGTTCAAATCGTCAAACAATAGTTTATCGCCGTATGCTTTGGCCACCTGTTTCGCTTCAATGACTTTATTACCCAGACGCGGACCATTCGGAATGAAGATTTCAAGTTTTTCTTCTTTCTCTTTCACGTCTTCATTCAGCAACTTGTCATAAGAGTTAAGACGTGCCTTACCCTTTGCCTGACGGGCTTTCGGAGCCATGCGCACCCATTCCAACTCACGTTCCAGTGTTTTGCGACGTTTACTGACGGTCTTTTCTTCCATTTCCATGCGTTTTGTCTTCTGTTCCAGCCAGGAAGAGTAGTTACCTTTCCAGGGAATACCTTCACCACGGTCTAGTTCGAGAATCCATCCGGCAACATGATCGAGGAAGTAACGGTCGTGCGTCACGGCAATAACCGTACCTTCATATTGCTGAAGATGTTGTTCCAACCAGTCGATAGATTCTGCATCCAAGTGGTTGGTAGGTTCGTCCAGCAAGAGCACATCCGGTTTCTGCAACAACAAACGACATAAAGCTACCCGACGACGTTCACCTCCGGACAGGTTTTCTACCGGCTGATCTTCAGGCGGACAACGGAGAGCATCCATCGCACGCTCCAGTTTGCTATCCAGATTCCATGCATCAGTCGCATCAATGATATCTTGCAGTTCGCCCTGACGGGCAAAAAGAGCATCCATCTTATCCTGATCCTCGTAGTACTCCGGTAAACCGAACTTCTGATTGATTTCTTCGTATTCTGTCAGTGCGTCAACAATGGGTTGCACGCCTTCCATTACTACTTCTTTTACTGTCTTTGTGTTGTCTAAATAAGGTTCCTGTGCCAAGTAACCCACGGAATATCCCGGAGAGAACACCACTTCTCCCTGATAGGATTTCTCCAAACCGGCGATGATCTTCAATAACGTTGATTTACCGGAACCGTTCAAACCGATAATACCGATTTCCCCAGGCGGATCACAAAAACAAAATTAATCCCTTGATAATCAGTCGTTATCAAGGGATTTTTCTTTTAAGATTCTTCACATATACTTACTCAACAAGCATAGAACGACACGGCAGTTCGATTACAAAAGTAGTACCGATCCCCAGTTGGGAATCAACTAATACCCGCCCGTTCATCTTCTCAACGATTAGTTTGCAGATAGATAAACCCAAACCGGCCCCTTGAGCAAAGGAATCCAACTTCTCAAACCTTTCGAATATCTTTTCAAGCATATTCTGCGGGATGCCCCGACCGGTATCTTTAACACCGATTCTGACAGATTGGTGGTCTACCTCATAGAAGACTTCCACATGTCCGGTGGTAGTGTTCTTTAAGGCATTCGAAAGAAAATTACTCAAGATCTGTTTGATACGCAGGCTATCCAGTTCTACCAGAGAATCATGTGCCGGATAGTTAGTCAGAAGTTCAACGCCGGATGGTACTTGATGAGCATACTCCGCTACACTCTCGTCAAGAAGCTCGGTAAGATTAACCCAGTCCGGACGCAATTCCAGATAACCGGATTCTATTTTAGAAAGATCAATTACATCATTAATCAGATTTAATAATAGTTTGTTGTTATGTCCAATCAGAGAATTATATAGTTCCTTTTCCGCTGCATTTTCCGTACTAGTCAACAGGCTTGAAAAGCCGACAATAGCATTTAAAGGAGTACGGATTTCGTGACTCATATTAGCCAGGAAAGCAGACTTTAACCGATCGGATGCTTCTGCTTTATCACGTGCCTTGACAAGCATTTCTTCTGTCCTTTTCAGTTCTGTGATATCATAATTGATGCTGATAATCTCGATAATCCGGTCTTGCGGGGCATATTTCTTTACTAACAGATTGACATGCGTCCATGTGTATGTGCCATCCTCCCTAAGGACACGCATCTCTTTGCTAAGTTGGGTGGTAAGTCCATTTCGTGCGTCGTCCAGAAAACGAATCAACAAGGCACGGTCATCGGGGTGGAAATGCCGGTATGTGCCAAAGATGTCGGACAACGGAGTTTCATACGCTTCACCCACATTTCTGTACCAGCTTTTTTGAGCATAGCCGTGTCCACTCAAAACATTGAAGTGGGCATAACCGACCTTGGCATAATCGCCGACCAGTTCAAAGAACTCCTCAAACTCCTGAAATATAATGTAGTCACTTTAGTCACTAAATCAATTGTGCCCTGTTTCTGGGTATTCTGATAATACGAACCAACCTTCGAGAAGTCATAACGGAAAGTAAAGTCGGCATCTTCATTTTTCTTCAGCCGTTCTTTCATTTCTTTCGGGAAAATAGGGTTCTCAAAAATATTGATACCCAATACATCTTCCTTCTTCTCTATATGAAACATCTCCAATTCCTTATCGTTCAAATCCACCAATACCCCATCCATATCGTATAATTCGATACCAATAGGCAAATACTTGAAAATGTTAGATAAGAGACGCTCACTGTATTGCAAAGCTTGATAAGCAGATGCCATATCAGGACCATCTTGCACTTCGGATATACCATAAATGATTTCGTTTCCGTTTTCATCCGTTTCTTGAAAACATACCTTGCTACGTACCCAAACAGGTCCTTTCACCGTATCAAGCAAATACACCACCTCAACTGCGAGAAAAAGGTAAAATCTTGTAGTCTATTCATAACGCTATTTATCATTTTATTATTTTTCGGGCGCAAAAATATAGATTAGCGACATATCTAACTTTCAGAAAGACACTTTTTTAGCATATTATAAGAAGATTATTTGTGATTAAACTAAAAAATTTCCGATTAAAATTTTCTCTAAAAGAGATTATTTCAACCGGAAATTTTACAATCGTCAAGTTCCTTATTTTACTTTTTCAAGGACTGATAAACAGCTTTTGCCATCACTTTAGCCCCTTCTTCATTCGGATGGATCTTATCCGGAAACAATTGGGGCATTCCGTCCATTGCTGCGTGAAGATCGATGACAGACAAGTTATTTTTCTTGGCAACCTTCTTTATCATCGGAATGATTTGTTTAGAGATGATATCATCGTTGATATTATCACCGGTCTGATAGGCTTTAGAAGGATAACAAAGATAAATCTTCGGTTGAGCTGGCAGCGCTTTGAAAGCATCGACCATTGTTTGCAGATCTTTCGTGAAGTCGGCCTTATATTTCCAGTTGAATGATTTACTGTCATTCGTACCCAACTTGATAACAACGATATTAGGATTGAAAGCCAGCGCATCCTGATAAGCCTTTTCATTCATATAAGGATGATCGCCCTTGTTCAGCAGAGTGCGGGCACTGACTCCGAAGTTCTTTACCCAATAAGCCTCTCCCAACATACGGCTCAACACGGCCGGATAACTGTCACGATCACGATTCTTGATACGTGCTCCATACGTAATACTATTTCCAATGCAAGCTACACGGATAGCATCTTTATGAGGTACTTTGAAACTACGGAGCCAAGACGTCAGTTCGTCCAACATTTCATTCTTATAGAGGAAACCCTCGCGAATTCCCCATCCATGTCCACCGGAAGGATAAATATGAAGCACTGAAGGAACATTGTTCTTGTTCAGCGCCAAATAATAATTAACTCCGTTAGCAGGCGGAACGACTTTATCATCATCACTATATACGATAAAAGCACGCGGTGTATCTTTCGTCACTTGCTTTTCATTAGAATACTCAAGTTCCAATTCAGCAGAAGCATCTTTTCCCAAAAGGTTGTCGTGAGAGCCCCTATGGGTATAAGATTTATCCATCGTAATCACAGGATAGAAAAGAATCTGAAAGTTCGGACGAAGTTCGGGCTTGGCATGAGTGGCAATGGTAGAAGCCAGATGTCCACCGGCAGAAGAGCCCATGATACCAATGTCATTCGGGTTCAAATTCCAGACATCGGCACTGTCACGCACCAATTTCATTGCTGCTTCAGCATCCGAAATGGGTAATGTACGATCACCGTTCGGCATCCGGTATTTTAGCACAATCAATGCAATACCTTGTTTATTGAAATAGGGCGCCCAATCACAGCCTTCGTGTTCGAATGCCAAATGTGAATATCCACCTCCCGGACACGCAACCACAGCACGCCCTGTAGCCAGTTCTGGCGCAGGAAGGAATACGCGAAGTGAAGGTTGTTCAATATCAAAAGGTTTCGGAGCATTTTGCGCTACCACTCGTGAACCTGCTAAAAAGAGAAGCAGCAAGATAAAAATAGTAGAAAATTTCTGTTTCATAGTATCTATGTACTTTGATTAATGAATAATTAGATGCGCGAAGATAGTAATTTTGCGTATCTTTGCAGCCCATTTTGATTAGAAAAATTATATGCAAGGAATAAAGAATCTGACACAAGGTCCTATCAACCGTCAACTGTTTAATCTGGCAATGCCGATCATTGGATGTCCGGTTCTATCTCCTTATTAAATAAGGTAGGATCTGAAGTGAGTGTCGGACAATCCATCGGTGCGCAAAGCCAGGAAGATGCCCGCAGCTTCGCGTCTCATAATATTACGATTGCTTTGATTATTTCCATTTGCTGGGGCGGACTCCTTTTTATATTTGCAGAACCTATCATACGTATTTATGAACTTGAGGAACATATCACAGCCAATGCCATTCAATATCTGCGGATTGTTTCTACCGGATTACCTTTCGTTTTCCTTTCCGCTGCCTTCACCGGAATTTATAATGCAGCAGGACGCAGCAAAGTCCCGTTCTTTATCAGTGGCACAGGGTTGATATTGAATATCGTTCTGGACCCACTCTTTATATTCGGTTTCGGACTGGGAACAAACGGTGCGGCGTACGCCACCTGGATTGCAGAAGCAAGTGTTTTCCTGATTTTCGTCTATCAGTTGCGTTGCAGGGATGCGCTGCTGGGCGGTTTCCCTTTCTTCACCCGGCTAAAGAAAAAGTACACGCGGAGAATCCTTAAACTTGGATTACCCGTAGCGACTTTAAATACATTGTTTGCCTTCGTCAACATGTTCCTCTGCCGCACCGCTTCCGAACAGGGAGGGCACATCGGCTTAATGACGTTCACCACCGGGGGACAAATCGAAGCAATTACCTGGAACACCTCACAGGGATTCTCCACCGCACTAAGTGCCTTCATCGCCCAAAACTATGCTGCCGGACGAATCGAACGGGTACTTAAATCCTGGTACACTACCCTATGGATGACGGGAATCTTCGGTACACTCTGTACTTTGTTATTCGTTTTCTTCGGAAACGAAGTTTTCGCCATATTCGTGCCCGAACAGGCTGCTTATGAAGCCGGAGGTGTATTCCTTCGTATCGACGGATATTCCCAGCTCTTTATGATGCTCGAAATCACCATGCAGGGAGTTTTCTACGGCATCGGCCGCACAATACCCCCTGCCATTATCAGCATCAGTTGCAACTATATGCGTATTCCGCTTGCTATCCTGTTTGTACGGATGGGTATGGGAGTGGAAGGAATCTGGTGGGCAGTCTGCGTCACCACCGTTGCCAAAGGTTTAATTCTTTTGAGTTGGTTCATTATTATCAAAAAGAAGTGCTTAAGTATTCCTTCAACGATAAAATGATAATGTTCGTTTTCCTTTATTAACAAACAAAGGGATTCATCCGAGTTATTTTAACTTAAAAAGTACATGCTTGCCAAATAATATGTATCTTTGCATTGTTATTTATAATACGAAGCGATTCGTATAAAAACATTATTTATAAACCAATTAAAAAAAACATCAACATTATGAACAAGATGAAATTTATGGTTCTCTTCATGAGTATTGCCATGATATTTGGTAGCTGTGGAAGTATGAACAACACTGGTAAAGGTGCTGCTATCGGTGGTGGTTCGGGTGCTGCACTGGGTGCAATCCTGGGAGGTGTTATCGGTAAAGGTAAAGGTGCCGCTATTGGTGCTGCTATCGGTACGGCAGTAGGTGCAGGTACGGGTGCTCTTATCGGTAAGAAGATGGACAAAGCAGCAGCAGAAGCAAAACAAATTGAAGGCGCACAAGTAGAACAGATAACAGACAACAACGGATTGCAAGCCGTGAAAGTAACATTCGACTCGGGTATTCTTTTCACTACCGGTAATGCAAATCTAAGTGCTGCTGCTAAATCTGCTTTAAGCAAGTTTGCCAACAATGTGCTCAATCAGAACCGGGATATGGACGTGTCTATCTACGGATACACTGACAACCAGGGCTGGAAAAACAGCACTGCCGCACAAAGCCAGCAGAAAAATCTGAACTTGTCACAAGAACGTGCACAGAGCGTGTCTAGTTATTTGTTGAGTTGTGGTGTTTCCACCAATCAGATCAAAAGTGTACAGGGAATGGGTGAAAGCGATCCCGTTGCAAGCAATGATACTGCTGCCGGTCGCGAACAAAACCGTCGTGTAGAAGTATACATGTACGCAAGTGAACAAATGATTAAAGATGCACAAGCAGCTGCTAATTAAAAAAATTCTGCGCTATACGCGCAACCTGCTGATTTTCTTCTTTGCATCCACTCTGTTGGCAGTGATTGTGTATCGGTTTATGCCGGTTTATGTCACTCCGTTGATGGTTATCCGAAGTGTTCAGCAGATTTTTTCAGGAGATAAACCCACGTGGAAGCACACGTGGGTTTCTTTTGATAAGATATCTCCCAACCTGCCGATGGCGGTCATAGCCTCCGAAGACAACCGTTTTGCCGAACACAACGGATTCGATCTTGTAGAAATCAAGAAAGCGATGAAAGAGAACGAAACACGCAAACGGAAACGCGGAGCAAGTACCATTAGTCAGCAGACAGCCAAGAATGTGTTCTTATGGCCGCAATCTTCGTGGGTACGCAAGGGACTCGAAGTCTACTTTACGTTTCTCATCGAACTGTTCTGGTCGAAAGAACGAATCATGGAAGTCTATCTCAACTCTATAGAAATGGGAAATGGCATCTACGGCGCGCAAGCTACCGCAAAGGTCAAATTCGGAACAACAGCTGCCCAGTTGACCCGGGGACAATGCGCACTTATCGCCGCTACTCTGCCCAATCCGATACGGTTTAACTCGGCGAAACCTTCGTCATACATATTAAAACGACAAAATCAGATATTACGGCTGATGAATCTGGTTCCTAAATTTCCATCTGAAGAAAAAGCCGTAGAAAAGAAAAAAAGCAAAAACAAGAAAGGCAAGTGATAATTGAATCATAAATAAAAAGAAAGGAGCAACGAGGATCTATCCCCTTGCTCCTTTTGCTTATAAGCTTGTTTGTATGCGTTATCCTCATTTATACAAAATCTTTCAACTCTTGTTGTAAACGTTGACGTGTGAAGAATATGCGGCTCTTCACTGTACCTAATGGCAATCCTAATTTCTCTGCAATCTCACGGTATTTGAAACCTGATACGTGCATGGAGAAAGGAATCTTATACTCCCGGGGGAGTGCGTTGACGATGCGATGCATCTCTTTCAAGTCGTAAGCACCTTCGGTACTTTCAAATCCTGAATCTTGTGGCAGATTTAAGTGATAATAATTATCGGTGGTATCAACAAAGGTCTGATCGCGTACTATTTTACGGTAGTTATTAATAAAGATGTTACGCATGATTGTGTACATCCATCCTTTGAAATTTGTGTCCGGAACATATTTCTCTTCATTGTCTAATGCTTTTAAAGATGTTTCCTGCAATAAATCATTTGCTTCTTCACGGTTGGCCGTTAATTTATAAGCAAAACGAAGCAACTCTTCCTGTACTCCAATTAAATCTTTTCTGAAACTTAAACTTTTCATACTTTAATGGTTTTATGGTTAATATTCGTTTTTTCTCGACATTTGCAAGTTTAAAGGTATTTTGTGTATCCAGCAGGGGAAAATTTGTCATTTCTTGGGGGTTAATTCTATCAAATGACAGATTTTAGGTGCTTTCTGATAGTTTTTAGGTGGTATTTGCGAAATTTATCCCCTACTGCTTGGTTAAAAGAACCAAATAGATTACTTTTGATTTTATATTATTAAATAAAACAAAAAGCTATGACCATACTTATTATTGTAGGGATTATTGTATTACTGGGCATCATCTTTGCTTCCATGTACAACTCATTAGTGAAATTGAGAAACAATCGTGAAAATGCGTTCGCCGACATCGATGTACAGTTGAAACAACGCCATGATCTCATTCCCCAACTGGTAGACACCGTGAAAGGATATGCCGCACATGAAAAGGAAACGCTCGATCGAGTGATTCAGGCACGTAACGGTGCAGTTGGCGCAAAAACGATTGATGATAAGATAGCTGCCGAAAACCAGTTAAGCTCTGCTCTTGCTGGATTGAAGATTACTCTCGAGGCTTATCCCGATCTGAAAGCTAATCAGAATTTCCTGCAATTACAGGAAGAAATTTCTGACGTAGAGAATAAACTGGCTGCTGTTCGCCGCTACTTCAACTCGGCCACTAAAGAATACAATAACGCCGTGCAGACATTCCCGTCAAATATCGTAGCAGGAATGACCGGATTCCAAAGAGAGATAATGTTCGACTTGGGGAAAAACGAACGTGCGAATTTGGAGCAGGCACCCAAAATTAGTTTCTAAAACCTTTATATACACCGTCCATCCAATTACAAAAGTCGAACACGCATGCAATACGTCGGAATCCAAACACAGCAGAGCCGGAATAATCTGCGCTCTGCGTTTCTACTATTCCTGTTTCCCTGTCTCGTGGCAGCACTCCTCTATTTGGCCTGCTACCTGCTGACTTTTATGGGATATAAAGAGGATATGGAAGTCGAAATGATGCCAATAGTCAATCATTTCTTCTTCTCTTCGTTACCATATACCATGGGGATTGTATTAATCTGGTTTCTGATTGCCTATTGGGCTAACACAAGCATTATCAATTCCGCCACCGGCTCCAAGCCGCTGAACCGTCAGGAGAATAAACGAGTTTATAATCTGGTGGAAAACCTCTGTATGTCTCAAGGCATGAAAATGCCGAAAATCAATATCATCTATGACAGTTCCCTGAATGCATTTGCCAGCGGTATCAACGAACGCACATACACCGTTACTCTCTCGGAGGGCATCATCCGGAAACTAAATGATGAGGAACTGGAAGCAGTCATCGCGCACGAGCTAAGTCACATCCGCAACCGCGATGTACGCCTGCTGATTATTTCCATTGTTTTTGTCGGTATCTTCTCCATGCTGACAGAAATCACGTTTTATGCCATTACACACATACGCGTGCGTAGTAATAGTAAAGGTAGCGGCGGTGTGGTTCTTTTTATTCTTATTGCTTTAGTGATAGCCGCCATCGGTTATCTTTTTGCAAGCCTGATGCGTTTTGCCATCTCACGCAAACGCGAATATATGGCAGATGCAGGTTCGGCAGAAATGACGAAGAATCCGTTGGCACTGGCCAACGCTCTCCGCAAAATATCAGCAGATCCCGCTATCGAAGCAGTAGAAAGGAAAGACGTGGCACAATTATTTATTCAGAACCCCCAAAAGGCATCTAAAAGTATATTCAGCGGACTTAGCGGATTGTTTGCCACTCATCCTCCCATCGAAAAACGAATCGAAATACTGGAACAGTTCTAAATCGGGCTAAACTCATAAATAACAGGGGGTTCTGTTTAATTTTCATTAAAAGAAACAGAAGTATCCCTGTCTTTTTAGTATATTTGATTGTTATACATATATACATCAACCTAAATGCAAACTGATATGAGAACGAAGAAGCAAATCTTTATGCTGTTACTAGCCTTGCTAGTGGGCATCCCTACCCTTTCGGCTCAACAAAGTAAAAAGGAAAAGAAGGAACAGAAGAAAGAAGCAGTAATGAAACTAATTGAATCTGAAAATTATAAGATAGATGTCAACACTGCCATGCCGATGCGCGGACGCTCCATCCCTTTGACATCTTCCTACTCACTGACAATCAGAAATGATTCGGTTATTTCTTACTTGCCTTATTATGGACGGGCCTATAGCATCCCGTATGGCGGAGGTGACGGACTTAACTTCAAAGCCATCCTCAAAGAATATAATGTGGAAATGGATAAAAAAGGGAATGCCGTTATCAAGTTCGTCGCACGTAATCCTGAAGACAGATATGAATTCAGAGCCAAAGTATTTCCCAATGGTTCGGCAAGTATTGATGTCAATATGCAAAACCGGCAGTCCATTAGTTTTCAGGGAGAACTGGATATAAAAGAGGAAAAATAATGCCGTCCTTATTCTTCCGGCTCTTCACTACCTTTTAATATAGGTAGGCAAATGTGATATTTGACAGCTAAGATGCGGGTCAGGAATACCGCCAGTCCGCCAATCAACTGACAGGCGTATGATTCCAGACCTGCAACGTCGCACAGCCAGTATGCAATACCGCCTACAACGCAGGCCATTGCATAAATTTCTTTTCGGAAGATAAGAGGTATTTCATTGATAAATACGTCACGAATCACTCCACCGGC